>ERZ791905.236-NODE-236-length-66402-cov-9.261911_pt1 | contig 66402 bp, 56 predicted proteins | sample MGYA00510147_ERZ791905 | MGnify/ENA primary metagenome ERZ791905 (study PRJEB30046, sample SAMN00792084) | human gut metagenome | study: EMG produced TPA metagenomics assembly of the A metagenome-wide association study of gut microbiota in type 2...
GGCAGGCAGAACAGCCTTTGATACGATGAACGGAGCATTGAGGTCGCGCTGACGCCCGGCGCGGCAGTTACAGGGATGTCGGCATCGGCGCACAAGCGCACCAGATCTTCGCCCGGGTCGCTGACGGCGGGGGTTCCCGCATCGGTGACCAGTGCACAGGACTCTCCGCTTTGCAGGCGCGCGAGAATCCTCTCACCGGCGCTTTTCTTATTGTGCTCATGGTAGCTGACCAGTTCTTTGTTGATACTAAAAAAACGCAGCAGCCGCGCGGAATTGCGGGTGTCCTCCGCGGCGACGAAATCCACTTCGGACAATACCTTGACCGCGCGGTAAGTCATGTCGCTCATGTTGCCGATCGGCGTGGTGACAAGATACAGCGTGCCCCCGATGACTTTATTCTTTTCCGTATCAAAAAATTCGGTATCGCTCATGCCCGCTCCTTGAATCTTCCGTTCTCATAGATGAACTGTGTTTCTTCCGTGTAAACCGTGTGCGCCGCGTCGGCATAGAGAAACAGCGGCTTCTCAAAAATCAGCCCTGCCGCAGCACCTTTCTTGCCCTCGACGAGGATCAGCGACGGCGCGCGCCCGGTATCGGGACAGACCGCCACGAGCCGCTTCGGCTCGATCCCGGCATTTTGCATGGCGCGGAACAACTCTGCCATGCGTTCGGGACGATAGACTGCATAAAAAATGCCGCCGTATTTGAGGCACCGCCCGGCTGCCGCGCAGAAATCGTCGATGCCGCCAAGGACTTCGTGCCGCGCGATCGCTTTTGCACCGTGGTCATTTGTTTTGCCGCTGCCGGCGCGCATATACGGCGGGTTGGTCAGGATGGCATCACATTCGCCGCCGAGGTCGGCGGGTGTCAGTGCGCGCAGATCGCGTTCCATACAGAAAACGCGGTCCTCCATGCGGTTGACCGCGGCGTTCCGCCGGATCAGATCGCAGAAATCCGGCTGTGCCTCCACGGCATAGAGCTTTGCAAATTTGCCGCGCGCCGCCGTGAGAAACGAGACAATTCCCGTTCCTGCGCCGAAATCGGCGGCAATTCCGCTTCCGCTGCCGCGCACAAAAGCGGCAAGCAGCAGAGCGTCAGTGCCGAAGGTCAGCCCGCTTTTCTTCTGAATCAGTGTGATATTCTCATTGACCACATCCAGCCGCTCGTCTCCGAGCAGCGCAATTTTTGTTTCCATCCTAATTAAATCAAGAAGCGGATGCGATAGAATCGGATCCGCTTCTCTTATGTATTCGTTTGTCGGCGAATTATTCGGCAGCGGGAGCGCCTACGGGACATACGCCCGCACAAGCACCGCACTCGATGCACTTGTCTGCGTCGATGACCATCTTGCCGTCCTTCTCACTGATCGCCTCTACGGGACATTCGCTCTCGCAAGCGCCGCAAGCGATGCATTCATCGGAAATCTTGTATGCCATGATCAAAACACCTCCGTTAAAGATTTATTTCATTGTAGCATAAATTACGGAAAAATCAAGAGCAATCGCAAAAATTTACGGATTATTTTCTTCCTTTTTCACATCTTTTTTCTCTTTTTGCTTTTCCTTCGGCTCTTTTGCGTCGCCGCCTGCTTGCTGCGGCGGCTTTTTATTCTTCAGAAACAGCACGGTGACGTCCTCACAGGGGAAGGCACGCGGTGCTTCCGGCTTGTCTTCCAGTTTTATTTTGACCAGTCCTGCAAGCGGGCTGGTCTCGACAACCACGCCTTTTCCGGCGCTCGTCTGCACGGTCGCGCCCATCGGCGGCGTGCGGCGGATTGCCTCTTCGTAGGTCTCGTGTTCAAAGCGCAGGCAGCACATCAGTCTGCCGCATGCGCCGGAGATCTTGGCAGAGTTGAGCGAGAAGTTCTGTTCCTTTGCCATCTTGATGGAGACCTGCGCAAAGTCGGACAGAAATGTGCTGCAGCAGAAAGGTCTGCCGCAGACGCCGAGACCGCCGCACAGCTTGGCTTCATCGCGGATGCCGATCTGGCGCAGTTCGATGCGGGTGCAGAAGACGGAGGCGAGATCCTTGACAAGATCACGGAAATCGACTCTGCCGTCCGATGTGAAATAGAAGAGCAGCTTGGCATTGTCAAAGGTATATTCCGCGCCGACAAGGCTCATATCGAGCTTGTGCTCGGCGATCTTCTTCTTGCAGATCTCATACGCCTCGGATTCTTTTCTGTGGTTCTCCTCGGCGCGGCGCAGATCGTTCTGTGTCGCCACACGGATCACGGGACGGAGCGGCGGAACGATCTCTTTTTCCGAGACCAGCTTGTTTGCCAGCGCAACCGAGACCAACTCCAGTCCGCGCGCCGTATCGACGATTACGCTGTCGCCGACCTTGGCAACGTTCTTGCCGGCGGCAAAATAATAGGTTTTGCAGCCCTGCTTGAAACGGACGCCGATGATCTCTACTTTTTTTTCGGGCTGTTCGGCATTCTCGGGCGCGTCGGTCGGTGTCGATTCTTCGGTTTTCACCGTCTCCGCGGCAGTCGTATCCGCGGTCTGCTTTTCGGTATTGTCAGTCATATATGTTCCTCGATTCGTTAATTCATCATGATCGTGCGCATATCGCCGATGAGAGACACGGCGGCAAGACGTGTGTCCATATTGAGCCGCAGATCGGCGAGCAGCCGGTCAACCGCCTCGACAAGGGCAATCGCTTTGGCGACGGTGATCTTCATGGTATACGTTTCGGCGCGGTCGGCACGCTCGAAGAAGAGCGGGGCGCAGGTCGGCGCCTTCTGCAAAACGGCGATGTCGCGGAACGCGCGTTTCAGCATGTCGAGCAGCTCACAGAGCGCATCGGATGCCGTCGGCAGTGCATCGCAGAGCATCCCGATCCCGGCGGCGGCAGGCGCCGTCAGCGCGTCGAGCAGGGCGTAAACCAGGTTCTTTTCGGCATCGTATTTTTCCGCATCATCGCATAAAAACATGGCGTTCCCGATGCTGCCGCCTGCCGAGAGCAGAACGGAGGTCAACCTTGACGGGTCGGTAGCCGCCATTTCGCGTGCGCGGGGGGAATGTTCGAGCAGATAGGCGCGCACATCGCTTTGCGGCAGCACTTCGGTATAGAGAACGGGCGCGCGGCTTTTGATCGTGTCGAGCAAACTTGCGGTATTGGAGCAGAGCAGGAGAAAGACAGCGTAGTGCGGCGGTTCTTCCAGCATCTTGAGAAATGCGTTCTGTGCACTTGCGTTCATCAGTTCCGCATGCTCGATGATATAGACGCGCTTTTCCAGTTCATTCGGTGCGATGTAAAGCCCGCTTTTGATCTCGCGGATCAGATTTACCGAAAACTCCTTCTTGTCGTCCTCCTTGCGGATGACAAGAACATCGGGTGAAAAACCGCCGAGAATCTTTTTGCAGCTGTCGCATTCGCCGCAGGGGAGAACATCCGGGTTCTTGCAGGCGAGCGCGGCTGCGATCTGCATGGCAAGCGTCATTTTGCCGCTGCCGTCCTTGCCGGCAAGGATATAGGCGTGCGGGAATCTGCCCTCACGGATCTCAGTGGCAAGGCGCCGCCTCAGCTTTTCGTTGCCGATGACGGCGGGAAAGAAACTCTCCATGCAGCGCCTCCTTCCAAAAGCACGGAAATAGAACAGAATAATTATAGCAAAATCGCGCCGCAATGTCAAATGTATTTTAAGGAATTCGGGATAGGGTATTGCAAAACACGAAAAAATCTGCTATACTGTTTGGGAAATAAGGATTCGGTCATGTAATAAGGCCATACCAGCCGGGGGAGTAGCGGCCCTCTGTACTCACAATCCGCTGCAGTGAGGGTGGATTCCCGGTCTGAGAGCATCGGCGGTGCGGTCTGCGCCGTATTTGACCGCGTTGAAGGATGGGTCCTGCGCAATCAATGGCTGTGAACCATGTCAGGTGGGGAACCAAGCAGCATTAAGCAGTATGTTTGATGTGCCGCGGGGATGCCTGTCCCGAGCGGGAGGTGCGGTTAACGCGTATTTACGGTCGCTCGATTTTCGGGTGTATGGTCTTATTATGTGACTGAACAGATCGGGGCGAGGCGGTTTTTCTGCCCTCGCTTCATTTTTTAGGAGGCAAAGTCAATGTATCAGGCTCTGTATCGAAAATGGCGTCCCGCTACATTTGACGATGTCTGCGGGCAGGAGCACATCACCGAGATCCTGAAGTATGAGGCGGCAGAGAACCGCATCTCGCATGCGTACCTCTTCTGCGGTCCGCGCGGTACGGGTAAGACGTCCTGCGCAAAGATCATGGCAAAAGCGATCAACTGCCTGTCCCCCGAAAACGGTAATCCGTGCGGCAAATGCGCGGCATGCCGCGCGATCGAAAGTGAGAGCGCGACTGACGTGCTGGAAATGGACGCGGCGTCCAACAACGGCGTGGACGCGGTGCGTGCCATCCGCGACGAGGTCGCCTATACGCCGTCCGGGCTGAAATATCGTGTGTACATCGTCGACGAGGTGCACATGCTGTCGATCTCCGCGTTCAACGCATTGCTCAAGACGCTGGAGGAGCCGCCGGCGCATGTTGTGTTCATTCTGGCGACGACCGAACTCCAAAAGCTGCCCGCAACGATCATTTCACGCTGCCAGCGGTTTGATTTTCGACGGGTTGCCACCGACGCGATCGTCGGGCGCCTGCTTTATATTGCCGGGCAGGAGAACATCCCGCTGACCGATGGCGCAGCACGCATCCTTGCCAAACATGCTGCGGGCGGTATGCGTGACGCGATCAGCCTGCTTGACCTGTGCAGCAGCGGCGGCGCGACGCTGGATGAAGCGTATGTGACGGAAGCGCTCGGCATCAACAGTGCGGAAAGCCTGTATGCGCTCGTCCGCGCCATTCATGCGCGCGACTATGAACAGATCTTTGAGTTTGTCCGCACGGTTGCCGAATCGTCGGTCGATCTTGCGGTTTCCTGGCAGGACCTCCTTGCGCTTTATCGGGATCTTTTGGTTGTCAAAACGGCAAAGCGCCCCGCGCTGTACCTGGACGCAACCGAGGCGGAGACCAAAGAGCTTGCCGCGCTTGCGGCGCTGTATACGCCAGAGGAGTTGCTCTGCCATCTCCGGCTCTTGGACGATGCGCTTTCGCAGATGCAGCGGAGCGGTTCGACCAAGCGCACCATTGCGGAAATGACGCTGATTAAGCTCTGCGATCCGCGGTTGTCGGATGACCCGTCGGCGATGCTTGCGAGAATTGCCGCCGCAGAGGAAAAGATCGCGCGGCTTTCGCTCGGTATCCCGGACGCACCCTCGCCTGCGCCTGCCGAAAAGACAGAGAAGGTCAAAGACCCCGTGCCTGCAAATGCGACAGCGCCCGTGCCGAAAAAGCCGGCAACACCTGCGCCAGCAAAGGGCGGTTCTTCGCTGAGACCGCTTTCCTATTGGCTGGAACTGACCGAGGCACTCTCCAAAGAGAGCCGCAGCGCCATGGGCATGCGGGACGGCTCGCGCGGCTATATGGATGCGGAAAACGGACGTGTGGTGGTTCGCTTTGCTGACAAATTCACGATGAAAATGATGTCCGGCGATGCTGCCAAAGCGGCGCTTGCCGTGCAGATCTCCACCCGCGAAGACAAAAATATTCCGCCCGAGCGCATTTCCTATGAATATGTGGAAAAGAGCGATACCGACGGCGACGATTTTTTTGATAAACTGGACAATATTTAAGACATATACACGATAAGGAGACAACCATGAGAGCAAATTATCCGAAGGGACTCGGCGGTCCGCAGAACATGAACGGCATGATGAAGCAGGTGCAGAAGATGCAGGAGGAAATGACGGCACTGCAGACCGAGCTGGAAGAGCGCGAGTATGAAGTCAGCGCGGGCGGCGGTATGGTCAAGGTGAAGATCAACGGCAAGCGCGAAATTCTGCATATTGACATTCAGCCCGATATTGTCGATCCCGATGACATCGAGACGCTGGCAGACGTTGTGACGGCTGCTGTCAACGAGGCAATCAAAAAGGTTGATTCCACCAGCGAGAGTGAGATGCAGAAGATCACCGGCGGTCTGAACATTCCGGGGCTGCTGTAATTTCCGGTTTGCGGAGGTTTTGGAATGACGGAGTATCTTGCGCCGCTTGAGACGCTGATCGAGCAGTTCCGGAAGCTGCCCGGCATCGGGCGCAAAAGCGCGGTGCGCATGGCGTTTGCTGTGCTGGATCTGCCGGACGAGACGGTCGAAGGCTTTTCCGAGGCTTTGCTCGGCGCAAAGCGAAAGATCCGGCATTGCGCGGTCTGCCACAACTTTTCCGTGGACGAGATCTGCCCGATCTGCGCGGACAGCACGCGCGACACATCGCTGATCTGCGTGGTGGAAGACGCAAAGGCTGTGCTGGCATTTGAGAAGATTCGCGGCTTCCGCGGCGTTTACCATGTACTCGGCGGCGTTATTTCGCCGATCAACGGTGTCACGCCGGACAAGCTGCATATTGCCGATCTTGCGGAGCGCGTCAAAGACGGCGTCCGCGAGGTGATCGTCGCGACGAATCCGACTGTGGAAGGCGAGACGACGGCGATGTTCATTTCCAAGCTGCTGAAGCCGCTCGGCGTGCGGGTCAGCCGCCTGGCTTACGGGATTCCCGTCGGCGGCGATATCGAATATGCAGACGAGGTGACGCTCAATCGCGCCATCGAAGGCAGACAGGATTTTTAAGCGCAAATACGGCTCTCGGGAGGGATCCCGGGAGCCGCTTTCTATTTTTTGCAGATTTCGCCGATGGCATCGGCAACCGCGTCGATATCGCGGATGGTGTTGTAATAGCCCATGCTGATGCGGATCGCGCCTTCTTTCCCCGTTCGCAGGGCGGCATGCCCGAGCGGACAGCAGTGGAAGCCGCCGCGTGTGCAGATGTCGCGCGCATTCAGCCCCTCGGCAATGCGATTGACCGAGACGTTGGCATTCTCATAGAGCACGATGCCGGTCTCCGGCAGGCGCGTGCCGCGCAGGATACTGCCCGGGATGCGGGACAGCAGACGGCAGAGCTCGGCGGCAAGCGCGGTTTCATGTGCATTGATCTTGCGCACGCCGACATCGCGGATGAAGCGAACCGAGGCATCCAGCGCCGCAATGGCAGGCGTCGGCATTGTGCCGCCCTCAAAGCGCTCGGGCAGTTCGCCGTCCATGGCGGCGGACAGGGAATTGATGCCGTTGCCGCCCTCGATGACGGTGCGCACCGGCTGTGTATCGCCGAAGATGACAAAGCCGAGCCCCTGCGGACCGTACAGCCCTTTGTGCGCCGGTGCGCAAAGCGCGTCGATCGAGCAGCGCTTCATATCAATCTCGATAATGCCGGCGCTCTGCGCGGCATCAACGATGAACAGGATGCCGTGCTTTCTGCAAAAGCTGCCGATCTCCCGGATGGGGAAGACCTTGCCGCAGAGGTTGGAAGCATGGAGCATGACCAGCATTTTTGTCTTCGGTGTAACCTTTGCGCGCAGTTCGGCGAGGATCCGGTCGGTCGGCTGCAGCACGTTGAAGGTGTCATAGGTGGCCTCGCCGCGTGCCTGCAGTTCCCAGACCGGTCGGTAGACCGAATTGTGCTCCATATTGCTGATGAGCACGTGCGCCCCCGGCGTGTACAGCGACTTGATCGCGAGGTTGAGTGCATAGGTCGTGTTCAGCGTAAAGACGACGTTTTCCGGCTTGTCGCTGCCGAAGAAGGCGGCGAGCGTCTGCCTGCATTCGTAGATCTTTTCCGAGGCGCGCAGGGAGAGCACGTGCCCGCTGCGCCCCGGATTGCCGCAGTATTCGCGGATGCATTTGTTCATTTCCGCGGTGACACAGTCCGGCTTCGGGAATGTGGTCGCGGCGTTATCCAGATAAATCATTCCGTATATTCGTCATAAGAGATGCCGGCAAAAGACAGCACTCTCGATATATTGCCTTTCTGCGCGCAGGAAAACTCAATGCCGTATATGCAGCCGCGCCGATCGCGCGCAGAGCTGATTTTCGTTGTGCTGACCGGAATGGAATGTTCCGCAAGGATGCGTTTGGCTTTCATCGCCTGCGTGACGGACCCGGTCGTAAAGATACATTTGGACATGATAAGACTCCGGTTTTTCTGAATTGCCCGCACACTGTATTTTATGCGCAGCACGCCGAAACCGACATGGAAAACGGCGCATTTTACATCCACTCAAGAAAATTGTGCACTTTTTGCAGAAAGTTTGCAAGAATCTTGAAAAAGCAAAATCTTTGGTGTATAATGAGATGTATCCATACAGTATGAGGTGTTTTATGCGCGTTGTCAGCCTGGAAAGCGCCGGATACGCTTCCAATTCCTATTTGATTTTGCAGGATACGGCAAAGGAATTTGCCGTTGTTGACCCCAGCATCGACCCGGGCGCGGCAGAGCCCTATCTGCGCGACGGGTGGAAACTGAAATATGTGCTTCTGACGCACGGGCACTTCGACCACATCCTCTTTGTGGATGAGTGGCGCGCACTGGGGGCAAAGGTCTGCATCCATGCAGGCGACGCTGATTTTCTCGGTGATCCGGCTAAGAGCCTGTATCTCCAGTTTTTCGCCAGAGACACGCGGCACGCACCTGCCGACATCATTCTGCATGATGGGGACAAACTTATGCTCGGCGGTGAGGCAATCACGGTGATGAACACGCCCGGGCACACGAAGGGCAGTGTCTGTTACCTGTTCGGCAACGATCTGCTCAGCGGCGATACCCTGATGCGCGGCGCGATCGGCAGAACCGACCTCTACGGTTCGAGCGATGCGGACATGCGCGAAAGTGTGGAAAAACTCAGCAAACTACAGAAAAACTATACGGTATATCCGGGGCACGGCGGCACGACCACGCTTGACCGTGAAAAGAAATTCGGATACCTGCACGAATAACGACGGAGACTGCACATGGACAATACAAAACTTGCCGAACTGCTGTTTCCCGACGTCAGAATGACGCCGGAGCAGCTTGAAGATCTTTATCCGAAGCGTGATCTGCCCGAGGGGGCGATCGTCTCCCGCATGGCGCCCAGCCCGACCGGCTTTGTCCACCTCGGCAATCTGGTGCAGGGGCTGACCTCCGAGCGGCTGTCGCACCAATCCGGCGGCGTGCTGTTTCTGCGTGTCGAGGACACCGACAGCAAGCGCGAAGTGCCCGGTGCTGTTGAGATCCTTATCAATTCGCTGAAGCATTACAATATTATTTTCGATGAGGGCGCGACCATTGACGGCGACAGCGGCGCTTACGGTCCGTACCGACAGCGTGCGCGCAAGGATATTTATCACGTTTACGCAAAAAAGCTGGTCACCGAAGGCAAGGCTTACCCCTGCTTCTGCACGGAGGAGGAGCTTGCCGCCATCCACGCAGCGCAGGAGGCTGAAAAATCCAACTTCGGCTACTACGGCAAGTGGGCAAAATACCGCGATGCTTCCTATGAGACGATCGAGGCAAACATCAGGGCAGGCATGCCTTGGGTGCTGCGGTTCCGCTCCGAGGGGAACATCGAACATAAGATCAAGTTCACCGATCTGATCAAGGGCAATTTGGAGCTGACCGAGAACGACATCGACCATGTCCTGCTCAAATCCGACGGGATCCCGACTTACCATTTTGCGCATGCGGTGGATGACCACCTGATGCGCACCACGCATGTTGTGCGCGGCGACGAATGGCTGCCGTCCCTCCCGTTCCACATTCAGCTTTTTGCGGCGCTCGGCTGGAAACCGCCGAAGTACCTGCACATCGGACCGCTGATGAAGATGGATGGCGAATCCAAGCGTAAGCTGTCCAAGCGAAAGGATCCCGAGCTGGCGCTGACCTTCTATCAGGAGGTTGGTTATCCGGTTGAGGCGATCTATGAATACCTGTTGACCGTGCTCAACTCCAACTATGAGGACTGGCGGCGCGGAAGTCCGACGGCAAGCCCGGACGACTTCAAATTCTCTTATAAGAAGATGAATCCCGCCGGTTCGCTGTTCGATACGGACAAGCTGCGCGATGTTTCCAAGGATGTGCTGTCCCGCATGAGCGCGGAGAAGGTCTATGATCTCGCCGCCTCGTGGGCGAAGGACTATGACACCGATTTCTATGCAAAGCTGACCGCCGATCCCGACTATGCCAAGCGGATCCTCGCCATCGGCAGAGGCGGCAAAAAGCCGCGCAAGGATTTTGCCGTGTTCAGCGAGTTGAAAGCTTGCATGGCGTTCTTCTACGACGATCTGTTTGCCGCAGAGGCGGACATGCCTGCCTTTGATAAGGCAGACATCGTCGCCGTGCTGGCGGATTATGTCAGCACTTATGATGCCGGTGACGACCAGACCGTCTGGTTTGAGAAGATCCGTGCGCTTGCTGAGCGGCACGGTTTCTGCCCCGATACAAAAGCCTATAAGGCGGATCCGACCGGCTGGAAGGGGCATGTCGGTGACGTCAGCATGATGCTGCGCGTTGCCGTGACGGGCAGACAGAATTCCCCCGATATGTACGAAGTGATGCACATTCTCGGCAGCGACCGTGTGCTTGCGCGGCTGAAGACTGCCGAAGAAAGAATATAAGGAGCCTGTTTCATCTATGGAAGAGATCAAATCCAACTTTATAGACGAGATCATCAAGGCAGATCTTGCCGCTGATCCGTCGCTGAAGGTTCACACCCGCTTCCCGCCCGAGCCGAACGGGTATCTGCACATCGGCAGCGCCAAGGCGATCTGGATCAACAGCACCATGGCGAAGAAATACGGCGGTCTGTTCAACCTCCGCTACGACGATACCAATCCCGTCAAGGAGGACAATGAATACGTTGAGTCGATCTACGAGGATCTGAAATGGCTCGGCGCAGAGCCGACCGGCGGCGTGTATTACGGCTCTGATTATTTTGACCGCTGCTACGAATACGCGCTGAAGCTGATCCGCGACGGCAAGGCGTATGTCTGCGACCTTTCCGCCGAGGAGATGCGCGAATACCGCGGCACGCTGACCGAACCCGGCAAAAACAGCCCGTGGCGCGATCGCAGCGTAGAAGAAAACATTGATCTGTTCGAGCGCATGAAGAACGGCGAGTTTGCAGACGGCACGCATACATTGCGCGCCAAGATCGATATGGCGTCCCCGAATATCAATATGCGCGATCCCGCAATCTACCGCATTGTGCATACCTCGCATCACCGCCAGGGCGACAAGTGGTGCATTTATCCGCTTTATGACTTCGCACACCCGATTCAGGATGCGATTGAAGGCATTACGCATTCGCTTTGTTCGCTGGAGTTTGAGAACCACCGCCCGCTTTATGAGTGGGTCGTGGACAACATCGGCATTGAAAAAAAGCCGAAGCAGCGCGAGTTCGCCCGCCTCAATGTGACCTACACGGTCATGAGCAAGCGCTATCTGCGCCAGCTCGTCGAGACACATCTTGTAGACGGCTGGGATGATCCGCGCATGCCAACACTTTGCGGTCTGCGCCGCCGCGGCTACACCCCTGCATCCATCTTTGACTTTGTCGAGCGTGCCGGCGTTGCCAAGGCGTACAGCCTTGTGGACATCGAACTGCTTGAGCACTGCATCCGCGAGGAGCTGAATGAGACCGCGCCGCGCCGCGTCGCGATCCTGGACCCCGTCAAGGTGGTCGTCACCAACTTCCCCGAGGACAAGGTCGAATACTTTGAGCTTCCCAACAATCCGAACGACGAGAACGCGGGAAAACGCAAGGTTCCGTTCACCCGTGAGCTTTACATCGACCGCAGCGACTTTGAAGAAGTGCCGCCTCCGAAGTTCTTCCGTATGAAACCGGACGGCGAGGTTCGCCTGATGGGCGCTTACATCGTTAAGTGCAACGAGGTTGTGAAGAATCCGGACGGCAGCATCAAGGAGCTGCTCTGCACGGCGGATCTGGAGACCGGTGCAAATATGCCATCCGACGGCAGAAAGATCAAGGGGACGATCCACTGGCTGTCCGCAAAATTTGCGAAGGATGCCGACATCATGCTCTATGATCGGCTCTTTACCATCGAGAATGTCGCCGATATTCCCGAAGACAAGACCTACAATGACTACCTGAATCCCGACTCGCTCAAAAAGCTCGTCGGCTGCAAGGTGGAGGAGGCGCTGGCGGCGTCCGCGCCGGGCGACCGCTTCCAGTTTGTCCGCACCGGTTATTTCGTCAAAGACACGAAGTACCCGAACACGTTCAACCGCATCGTCGGTCTTAAAGACAGTTACCTCAAAAAATAATTTTATAGAGGCAAAGGAGTAAATTATGAAAAAGATTTCCGTTATTCTTGCCGTGCTGATGCTGGTCAGCACGCTCGCGCTGTCCGCATTTGCGGCAGGCAACGCAACCTTCACGGTCGGCAGTGCTGCTTGCAAGCCCGGTGATACCGTCACCGTACCGGTCGTGCTCAAAAACAGCCCCGGCATCGTCGGTGCACAGCTTGATCTGACGTTTGATCCGAATGTTTTCTCCGTCACGTCCTACACGACGAAGGACACCCGCTTTGTTTATGCGCCCTACAACGCAGAGACGCTTGCCGGTGCATCCAAGGTCACGCTTGTCATGGCGAACGTCTCGCTGAACAAGATCGACGGTGACATCGCGATTGCGGATGTCAGCTTCAAAATTGCCGACAAGGCTGCGGACGGCATGTATGAGATCGCGATTGCAAACGCAAGCGCTTACACCGTAAACGCGGCCGCAACCGGCGACGCAAAGCAGGAATTCCCCTTTGTGGATGTCACTGCCGGCAAGGCTGTGATCGCTGTCTCTAAGGACGGCAGCCTGACGGTGCCGAAGTTCCAGGCAAGCCGCACTTACGGCGGTCAGTTCACGGATGTGACCGAGGACAAGTGGTTCTATTCCTTCGTCAAGACCGCATATGAATACGCGCTGGCAAACGGCACGAGCGCAACGACCTTCTCGCCCGACGGCAAGTTCACCGTTGCGCAGGCGCTGACGGCTGCTGCCAATATTCACACGGTCTACACCGGCAAGTCGGTGGATACGACCGGCGCTGCAAACTGGTATGATCCCTATGTCAACTACTGCGTGGCAAACGGTATCATCAAGGAAGGTCAGTTCACGGACTTCAACAAGAATATTTCGCGCGGCGACATGGCGATCGTGTTTGCCAACATCCTGCCTGCAGAGGAGTATGCGGCAATTCGCGAAAAGAACCTGCCCGACGTGACCGATGATATGAATTGTGCGGCAGCCGTCAGACTGCTTGCCAATGCCGGTATCGTCGGCGGCGACACCAAGGGTAACTACAATGCGGCAAACGAGATCACCCGCGCCGAGGCGTGCGTCATCTTCACCCGCATCGCAGTCGCTTCGATGCGTGACGCAAAGTAAGAAACACCCCTAAAAAAGAACGGCTCGTCGAGCCGTTCTTTTTTTGCGCTTTGCGCGCGGATTTGCGCGCGTGTTCTTGTTTGCGGCGGTGAAGCATATCTTCTTGAAGAGAAAATCACGCGGGAGGGTACTTATGAGCAGATCGGAAAGCCGCCGTCTCACCTTTTGGATCGCCGTCTATTGCCTTGCATTTACAGTCGCACTCTGCGCACTCTATTTTTTGTTTGTCGCCGTCACCGCGCCGTGGGCAACGCACACAGGACGGCTGCAAACTGCTTATACCGCAAGCCCCGTGCAGGTCATTGTTGACGCAGGGCACGGCGGCAGAGACGGCGGTGCGACAGGCGTGACCGGACTTGTCGAAAAAAATCTCAATCTGGAGATTGCGACGCTGCTGCATGATATGCTGTGCGCCGCGGGGACAAAGACATGTATGACGCGGACGGTGGACAGCTTGGTTTGCGACGAGAGCGATCCGGCGCTGCGCGGCAAACTGAAGCAGACCGACCTGAAAAACCGCGCCGCACTTGCCGAGGCAAATCCGGGCGCGCTGTTTGTCAGTATACACATGAACAATTTTCCCGTGGAGAAGTACAGTGGCTTGCAGGTCTATTATTCGCCGCACGCAGAGGAAAGCCGCGTGCTTGCTGCCTCCATACAGGCGAATACGGCGGCGCTTTTGCAACCGGGGAATACACGAGGGATCAAGGCGGCGGGAAGCAACATTTATCTGTTGAACCGTATCCGGACGGCGGCTGTGCTGGTTGAGTGCGGATTCCTTTCCAACCGTGCGGAAAGCGCCTGTCTTGCGAACGGAACCTATCGGCAGAAGCTCGCGCTCGTGCTTACCGCATCCGTACTGCAAAATCTCCGCGAACCGTCCTGATTCTGTTAAAAAACGCTTGAAAGAAACGCGCACCTATGGTATACTATTATAAATAACTATGCACGCAGAAAATGCAAACGGTTTCGGAGGCAGAAAATGAAGGATAAAGGCAAGTTTTATATCACAACGGCGATCGCGTACAGCTCGCGAAAGCCGCATTTCGGCAATACCTATGAGGTCATTATGACCGACGCGCTGGCGCGCTTCAAGCGACAGGTCGGTTATGATGTGTTCTTCCTGACCGGCACGGATGAGCACGGACAGAAGATCGAGAACTATGCAAACGAAGCGGGCATTTCACCGCAGGATTATGTGGACAACGTGTCCGCCGAGATCCGCCGCATCTGGGATCTGATGGGCGCAAGCTATGATAAATTTATCCGCACGACCGACGACTACCATGTCCGCTCGGTGCAGCATATCTTCAAGAAGCTCTATGACAAGGGCGACATCTACAAGGGTTATTATGAGGGCTGGTACTGCTCCCCCTGCGAGTCCTTCTTTACCGAGACGCAGGTTGTGGACGGCAAGTGCCCCGACTGCGGCGCTCCGGTCAGCCGTGCGCAGGAGGAAGCCTACTTCTTCAAGATGAGCAACTACGCAGACAGGCTCATGCAGTATATCGAGGATCACCCTGAATTCATCGAGCCGGAAGCGCGCAAAAAAGAAATGGTCAACAACTTCCTCAAAGCCGGCTTGCAGGATCTCTGCGTTTCGCGCACTTCGTTCAAGTGGGGCATCCCGATCACCTTTGATGAGAAGCATGTCACTTACGTTTGGATCGACGCGCTCTCCAACTATATTACCGCACTCGGCTATGATCCCGACAATGCGGAGCAGCCTGAACTGTTCAACAAATTCTGGCCTGCCGATGTGCACATCATCGGCAAGGACATTCTGCGTTTCCACACGATCTACTGGCCGATCATTCTGATGGCGCTGGATATTCCGCTGCCGAAGAAGGTGTTCGGGCATCCGTGGTTCAACCTCGGCGCGGACAAGATGTCCAAGTCCAAGGGCAATGTCATCTATGCGGACGAGCTTGCCGACATCGTCGGCGTGGACGGCGTACGCTATTATGCGCTTGCCGAAATGCCGTATGCGGCAGACGGTGTGATCACCTATGAGAACGTGCTGAAGCGCTATAACGGCGATCTTGCCAACAACCTCGGGAACCTGGTTAATCGCACGGTTGCCATGACGAAAAAGTATTTCGACGGTATCGTCCCCGCGCCCGGTACGGCAGAGGACGTGGATGCCGAGCTGCTTGCAGCCGTCGAGACGGCGAAGAAAACCTCCTACGACTGCATGGAGAACTATCACATCGCCGACGCGCTGGATGCCATCTTTACTATGCTGCGCCGCGCCAACAAATATATCGACGAGACCACGCCGTGGACGCTTGCCAAGGATGAAAGCAAGCATGCACGTCTCGGCACGGTGCTCTACAACCTGCTTGAAACCATCCGCGCGGCGGCTGTCCTGCTGACGCCGTTCATCCCGACAACGGCGGAGAATATCTTCGGTCAGCTGGCAACCGATCGCCGTGACTATGACAGCATCGAGACCTTCGGCGTCCTGGAGTCCGGTAAGCCGGTCGGCGAACCTGCGGTTTTGTTTGCCCGTCTCGATGAAGAAAAGATCCTCGCCGATGTGGAGGCAAAGCACGCTGCAGCAGTTGCTGCCGCAAAGCCGGTTGAAAAGCCGGAGGCTGTCCCGGAGATCGGCATTGATGCCTTCATGGGCGTAGAGCTGCGCACAGCGCAGATCATCGCCTGCGAGAAGATCCCGAAGGCAAAGAAGCTGCTCAAACTCCAGCTTGACCTCGGTTATGAAAAGCGCCAGGTCGTTTCCGGCATTGCGAAGTTCTACGAGCCTGCCGATCTCATCGGCAAAAAAGTCATTGTTGTTGCCAACCTTGCGCCTGCAAAGCTCTGCGGCGAGGAGAGCTTCGGCATGATCCTGGCGTCCGGCGAGGAGCAGATCCGCGTGGTCTTCCTCGATCCCGAGACGCCGCTCGGGGAGCGCGTCCGCTGATGTTTTTTGACTCCCACGCGCACTATTATGATGCCCGCTTTGCACGCGAGTACGAGGGCGGTGCCGATACGCTGCTCCGAAAACTCTTTTCCGAAAATGTATCGCATATCGTCAATATCGGCGACAGCCTGAAAAGCTCCAGGCAGTGTATCGCGCAGGCTGCGCGATATCCGCAGATGTATACTGCCGTCGGCATTCATCCGAGCTGTGCCGGAACGGAATGCGACATCGATGCGGCACGGCGTGCGCTTTGCGATCTGCTGGATGATGCGGAGAAAAATAAGATTGTTGCCGTCGGCGAGATCGGCTTTGATTATCATTACGACGATACCGACCGTGAGACACAGCGCGCTTACTTTGAGATGCAGATGCGCGTCGCCGAGATGTATGGTTTCCCCGTGGTCATCCATGACAGGGAAGCGCACGGCGACTGCTTTGATATGGTCTGCAAATACCCGAAAGTGCGCGGTGTGTTTCACAGCTACAGCGGCAGCGCCGAGATGGCAGCGGATCTGATCCGCCGCGGCTGGATCATCTCCTTTTCCGGCGTTGTCACATTTAAAAACGCCGAGCGCGTCCGCGCGGTCGCTAAAAGCGTACCGATGGACAAGCTGCTCATTGAGACCGACTGCCCCTATCTCGCGCCGCATCCGCATCGCGGCGAATGCAACCATTCCGGTCTGCTTTCCTACACCGCCGAAGCGATCGGCGCACTGCACGGCATAGACGCAGATACGGTCGGTCGGATCACCGCGGAGAATGCGGCAGCATTTTTCGGAATTACATTGTAAAGGAACAAAACGTAAAGGAACAAAACCATGAAAGGTATGACCATCACCTACGAGGTTGGCAATTCACTGTATCTGAATATTACAAACCGCTGCTCCAACCGCTGCGATTTCTGCATTCGTCAAAACGGCGACGGCGCATACGGTTCAAACTCTCTCTGGCTCGAACGCGAGCCGACCGAGGAAGAGATTCTTGCCGCAGTGGATGCCCGCGATGTGAAAAAATACGACGAAGTAATCTTCTGCGGCTACGGTGAGCCGACCGAACGGCTGGATACGCTTGTGCATGTTGCAAAGGCGCTGAAAGCCAAATACGGATGTAAGATCCGCGTCAATACAAACGGACAGTCCGATCTGATCCACGGCAGAGACACGTCCTCGCTGTTTGCGGGCGCAGTCGATACGCTGTCGATCAGCCTGAATGCGCCGAATGCGGCGGAGTATCAGCGCGTCTGCCATTCCCGCTTCGGTGAGGATGCCTACGGCGCGATTTTGGAATTTGCATCGCATGTCAAGCATTATGTTCCGCATGTCGTGCTGTCGGTTGTGGATGCAGCACTCACACCGGACGAGATCCGGCAGTGCGAGGTGATTGCAGAGCAGGCGGGCGTTCCGCTCCGCGTGCGGCAGTACATCGGAAAAGATGCATGAACACGGCTGACGGAGACTGTCTATGAACATTCTGCATCTGAAATATGCGGTTGAGATCGCGAAGACAGGCTCGCTCAACAAGGCTGCCGAAAACCTGTATATGGGGCAGCCGAACCTGAGCCGTGCGATCCGGGAGCTGGAAGCGGGGCTCGGCATCACGATCTTTGAGCGTACACCGCGCGGCATGGTCGTCACGCCGGACGGCGAGGCGTTTTTACAGTACGCGGTGCGCATTCTTGCGCAGATCGACGAGATGGAGTCGGTTTTCCGCGATGGTAAAAAGCGGCGACTGACCTTTTCGCTGTCCGCGCCGCGTGCTGACTATATTGCAGCGGCGATGGTCGCCTTTGCGGGCGAGACGCGCACAGAGCCGTTTACGTATTACTATAAGGAAACCAACGCGCTCCGCACGATCCGAAATGTGCTGAGCGGCGAATATAACCTCGGCATTATCCGTTTTGCAAAAGGGTATGCGGGCTATTTCAAGGCGCTGCTTGCCGAAAAAGGACTGGTCGGCGAACCGATCGCCGAATTTGACAGCGTGCTTCTGCTGAGCCGTCGGCACCCGCTTGCCGACGCCGACACGATTACACGCGCAGACCTGCGCGACTACACCGAAGTTGCACACCCCGATCCGTTTGTGCCGACGCTCCCGTCCGCATCCGTTCTGCGGGAGGAACTGCCCGGAGACGCAGAAAAGCATATTTTTGTCTTTGAGCGCGCCAGCCGGTTCGAACTGCTTAGCGGAAATCCGCTGTGCTTCTGCTGGTCTTCGCCCGTGTCGGAGACGGAACTGGATCGCTACGGACTCGTGGAACGGCGCTGCATGGACGGCGCACGGACCTACAACGATCTTTTGATTCACAAAAAGGAATACAGCCCGAGTGAAGTGGATCGGATCTTTCTCCGGATTCTGCATAAAACGAAGGAGAATCTGAGCATTTGACACAAAGGCACTGCTGCACCGACGCCTTTTTTGTGCGAAACCGCTATGTCAGAATTGATAATACGCCTATATCAAAGAAACAATATGCAAACCGTCCCGAATGTGTTAAAATTTTAACATACAGATGAAAGGGGCATATTGCAAATCGTGTGCGCCCGTAAAACCTAAGAAAGAACAAAGAAAAATTCTTAAACCATATCACAGGAGGACACATCATGGAAGCAAACAAGTACGAGATCGTAGACGGCGTTGAAAAGCTGGAAGCAGCGATCGCGCGCGTCAGAGCCGCACAGAATCAGTTTGCAACTTACACGCAGGAGCAGGTCGACAAGATCTTTCTCGCCGCTGCATCCGCTGCAAACAAGCAGCGCATCCCGCTTGCCAAGATGGCAGTGGAAGAGACCGGCATGGGCGTGGTCGAGGACAAGGTTATCAAGAACCACTATGCCGCTGAATACATCTACAATGCCTATAAGGACACAAAGACCTGCGGCGTAATTGAAGAGGATAAGGCGTACGGCATCAAAAAGCTGGCAGAGCCGATCGGCGTGGTAGCAGCGGTCATTCCGACCACCAACCCGACCTCGACGGCGATCTTCAAGACGCTGATCTCGCTGAAGACGCGCAACGGCATCATCATCAGCCCTCACCCGAGAGCAAAGAAGTCCACCATCGCGGCTGCAAAGGTCGTACTGGAAGCGGCAGTTGCGGCGGGCGCGCCCGAGGGCATCATCTCCTGGATCGATGTTCCCAGCCTGGAAATGACCAACCTTCTGATGAAGGAAGCGGACATCATTCTCGCAACCGGCGGTCCAGGCATGGTCAAGGCTGCATATTCCAGCGGCAAGCCTGCGCTCGGCGTCGGTGCAGGTAACACTCCCGCAATCATCGACGACACGGCAGACGTGCTTCTCGCCGTCAACTCGATCATTCACTCCAAGACCTTTGACAACGGCATGATCTGCGCCTCCGAGCAGTCTGTCATCGTGCTTGACCGCGTCTATCAGGCAGTCAAGGACGAGTTTGCCGCAAGAGGCTGCTACTTCCTGAAGGGTGAAGAACTGGACAAGGTCCGCAAGACGATTCTGATCAATGGCGCACTGAATGCGAAGATTGTCGGTCAGAAGGCATACACAATCGCAAAGCTGGCGGGCGTGGATGTTCCCGAAGGCACGAAGATCCTGATCGGCGAAGTCGAGAGTGTTGAACTCTCCGAAGAGTTTGCACACGAAAAACTCTCGCCCGTTCTGGCAATGTACCATGCCAAGGACATTCAGGACGCATTCGGCAAGGCGGAGCATCTCATCGCGGACGGCGGCTACGGTCACACCTCGTCCATTTACCTCAATGTTGCGACCGAGCAGGCAAAGCTCGACGAGTTTGCCGAGCGAATGAAGACCTGCCGTATCCTTGTCAACACTCCCTCTTCGCAGGGCGGCATCGGCGACCTTTACAACTTCAAGCTTGCGCCCTCTCTGACGCTTGGCTGCGGCTCCTGGGGCGGCAACAGCGTTTCCGAAAATGTCGGTGTCAAGCACCTGATCAACATCAAGACCGTTGCCGAGAGGAGAGAGAATATGCTTTGGTTCAGAGCGCCTGAAAAGGTGTATCTTAAGAAGGGCTGCCTGCCCGTTGCACTTAACGAGCTGAAGACCGTTATGGGCAAGAAGAAGGCGTTCATCGTCACCGACAGCTTCCTGTATCACAACGGCTACACCAAGCCGATCACCGATAAGCTCGACGAGATGGGCATTCAGCACACCACGTTCTTTGATGTAGCACCCGACCCGACGCTTGCCTGCGCAAAGGAAGGCGCGGCACAGATGCGCGCATTCGAGCCCGACTGCATCATCGCACTCGGCGGCGGCTCCGCAATGGACGCCGGCAAGATCATGTGGGTTCTGTATGAGCATCCCGAAGCAGACTTCATGGATATGGCAATGCGCTTCGTTGATATCCGCAAGCGTGTGTACACCTTCCCGAAGATGGGCGAAAAGGCATACTTCATCGCCATCCCGACCTCGGCAGGTACCGGTTCTGAGGTTACGCCCTTTGCTGTCATCACCGACGAAAAGTCCGGTGTCAAGTATCCGCTTGCCGACTATCAGCTGTTGCCGAACATGGCGATCATCGACACCGATTTCCACATGAGCGCACCGAAGGGGCTGACTGCTGCATCCGGTATCGACGCTGTTACACATGCGCTTGAGGCTTACGCTTCGATGATGGCAACCGACTACACCGACGGTCTTGCTCTCCGTGCACTCAAGACCATCTTCACTTATCTGCCGCGCGCTTATGACAACGGTCAGACCGATGTCGAGGCACGTGAAAAGATGGCAAATGCCGCAACGATGGCAGGTATGGCGTTTGCAAATGCGTTCCTCGGCGTCTGCCACTCGATGGCACACAAGCTCGGCGCATTCCACCACCTGCCGCATGGTGTTGCCAACGCGCTGATGATCGAAGAAGTCCTTCGTTTCAACGCAAGCGAAGAGCCTGCAAAGATGGGTACCTTCTCGCAGTATGACCACCCGCACACGCTGGAGCGTTATGCAGAGGTTGCGGATTACCTCGGCATCAAGGGCGAGACCGAAGAGGAGAAGCTCGAAGGGCTGATTGCCGCAATCAACGCACTGAAGGAGCGCGTCGGCATCAAGAAGACGATCAGGGATTACGGTATTGACGAGCAGAACTTCCTCGATCGGCTGGACGACATGACCGAGCAGGCATTTGATGACCAGTGCACCGGTGCAAACCCGCGCTACCCGCTGATGAGCGAGATCAAGCAGATGTACCTCAACGCATACTATGGAAACAAGCACTTCACCGAGGCAGAGATGCCTGCTGTCGATTCCGCACTGGTCAGCGCGGATACAGATGCGGCGAAGCGCGCATATACCACCGCTAAAAAAGGGAAGAAGAACTGAGGAGGAGCAGCCATGAAACTTGACAGAGTTATTGCAGTCAGAAACGCAAAAACGATCTATCGCGACGGCGAGAATTGCATCAAGGTGTTTGACGCGGATTATTCCAAGGCGGACATCCTCAATGAAGCGCTCAACCAGGCAAGAGTGGAAGAAACCGGGCTGAACATCCCGAAAATCATCGAGGTCGGCAAGATCGACGGCAAGTGGGCAATCGTCTCCGACTATATCAAGGGTAAGACGCTTGCACAGATCATGGCGGAGGACCCCGACAACCTCGACAAGTATCTTGAAGAGTTTGTCGATCTGCAGATCGAAGTGCAGAGCAAGACCTGCCCACTGCTCAATAAGCTGAAGGACAAGATGAATCGCAAGATCGGTCAGGCGGATCTGGACGCAACCACCCGCTATGATCTGCGCACCCGCCTTGAAGCCATGCCCAAGCACAACAAGCTGTGCCACGGCGACTTCAACCCCTCCAACATCATCATTGCCGAGGACGGCACACCCTATATCATCGACTGGTCGCACGCTACGCAGGGTAATGCGTCTGCCGATGCGGCGCGCACCTACCTTTTGTTCTGCCTCTCCGGCGATGAAGCAACCGCCAAGAAGTATCTCGAACTGTTCTGCAAGAAGAGCAACACGGCAAGACAGTATGTACAGAAGTGGATGCCGATTGTTGCAGCTTCCCAGTCGGTCAAGGGCAACGAAAAGGAACGCGAGTTCCTGCTCTCCTGGGTCGACGTTGTGGACTACGAATAATCGGAGGACGACTTCATGAAAGTAACGGTTTGTATCGGCAGCTCCTGCCATCTCAAGGGCTCACGCCAGATTGTCGAGGCTCTGCAACATAAAATTGCAGAGCACGATCTCGGCGACAAAGTTGAGCTCGGCGGCACCTTCTGCATGGGACAGTGTCAGAAAGGTGTCTGCGTAACCGTGGATGACGATTTCTATTCGGTATGTCCCGAGAGCGTGGACGACTTCTTTGAGAAGTCGATCCTCGCTCGTGTTTGAGCGTCGCCATGGTTGTACAGGTCTGCGTCGGTAGCTCCTGCTATATCAAGGGATCGCAGGATATTATCGAGCTTTTGAAAAAAGCCGTCACAGACAATCATCTTGAAGACGAAGTTACACTTGCCGGCAGCTTTTGCACCGGCAAGTGTAATCGTATCGGCGTATCCGTCACGGTGGATGATGAAGTCTCGACCGGTATTACAAAGGAAAACTTCAACGAGTTCTTTCAGAATAAGATTCTGAATGTCATACGGGCACAGGGAGAATGATCCATGTCGAATTGTCTGACGCTGAAAAAATCCAACTGTAAAAACTGCTATAAGTGCATTCGCCACTGCCCGGTCAAGTCGATCCGCTTTTCGGGCAATCAGGCGCATATTATCAATAACGAATGTATCCTTTGCGGACACTGCTTTGTCGTATGTCCGCAAAATGCAAAAGAGATCGTGGATGAGACCGAGAAGGTCAAGGTGCTCCTGCAGAGCGGCGCGCCGGTCTATGTGAGCATTGCCCCCTCTTTTGTTGCCAATTATGACGGTGTCGGCATCGGTGCCATGCGCGCAGCCCTCCAAAAACTCGGCTTTGCCGACGTGGAGGAAACCGCTGTCGGCGCAACCATTGTCAAGACCGAATATGAACGGATGCTGCGCGAGGATGGGCGGGATGTGATCATCACTTCCTGCTGCCACTCCATTAACCTGTTGATTCAGAAGTACTTCCCGGCGGAACTGCCGTATCTTGCGGATGTACTTTCCCCGATGCAGGCGCATTGTACCGATATCAAGCGTCGCCACCCGGACGCAAAGACGGTCTTCATCGGTCCGTGCGTCGCCAAAAAGGATGAGGCGGAGTATTATGAAGGCATCGTGGATGCGGTGCTGACCTTTGAAGAGCTGACCAACTGGCTGAAAGCCGAGAATATCGAGCTTGCGCAGCAAATGGACCATGAAGAGGAGAGTCGTGCGCGCTTCTTCCCGACAACGGGCGGTATTCTCAAGACGATGGCGCAGAACGCGCCCGGCTATACATATATGGCGCTTGACGGCGTGGATAACTGCATTGCCGCGCTGCATGAGATTGAGCAGGGGAATATTCATCACTGCTTTATCGAGATGTCGGCATGCGTCGGCAGCTGTGTCGGCGGTCCGGTTATGGAGAAGTACCATCGTTCACCGGTCAGGGATTACAAGGCGGTCGCCGACTTTGCCGGTACGCGTGATTTTGAGGTTGAACAGCCGGATCGCTTTGCCGTACGCAAATCCTTTACGGTGATCGAGCGGAAGGCGTCCGCACCGTCCGATGCCGAGATTCAGTCGATCCTGCGGCAGATGGGCAAATTCAAACCGTCGGATGAGCTCAACTGCGGTTCCTGCGGCTACAACACCTGCCGTGAAAAGGCAATCGCCATTATTCAGGGCAAGGCGGAGATCTCCATGTGTCTGCCGTATCTGAAGGACAAGGCGGAGAGCTTCTCGGACAATATCGTCAATAACACGCCGAACGGACTGATTGTGCTGAACGAGAATCTCGAAGTGCAGCAGATCAACAATGCCGCACGAAAGATCATGAATATCCGATCTGCATCGGACGTCCTCGGCGAACCGGTAATTCGGATTCTCGACCCCAAGGTCTATATGGATGTGCTGAAGAACGGCAGAGGCGTGCGGGATATGCGTACCTACCTCGCCGAGTACCAGAAATACATCGAACAGACGGTCGTCTATGACAAGGACTATCATCTGCTGATCAGCATCATGCGTGACGTCACCGATGAGGAAAACGAACGCGAGAAGAAGGAAAGTATCAGCCGCCAGACGGTCGAGATCGCGGACAAGGTTGTCGACAAGCAAATGCGCATTGTGCAGGAGATTGCATCCCTGCTCGGCGAGACAGCTGCGGAGACCAAGATCGCGCTGACCAAACTGAAAGAGAGCATTTCCGATGAATAATCTGTGTGCCGATATCGGCTATAAAAGTGTCAATCACTACGGTGAGCAGCTCTGCGGTGACCATGTGGACGTGGTTGAGCAGGATGAAAACTCCACGGTGATTGTGCTTGCCGACGGTCTCGGCAGCGGCGTCAAAGCCAGCATTCTGTCAACGCTGACTTCCAAGATCATTTCCACAATGATGGCGGATGGGTTGACGCTGGAAGACTGCGTGGAGACGATTGCGGCGACTCTGCCGATCTGTTCGGTGCGCGGCGTCGCGTATTCGACCTTCACGATCATTCATCTGCTGAACAATGAGACGGCAGAGATCATGCAGTACGACAATCCGCTGCTCATTCTGCTGCGCGACGGCGAGAATTATGATTATCCGAAGACCGAGCTGAGCATCGGCGGCAAAAAGATCTATCGTTCGTCGATCAAGCTGCGTGAAAACGATATTTTTATCGCGATGAGTGACGGCTGCCCGCACGCCGGCATCGGCATGGCGTACAACTTCGGCTGGAGCCGGGAGGACATCATCGACTTCATGGCGACGGTTTCGGTTGCCGGTTATACGGCGAAGACACTTTCCACCATTCTGGTGGATGAATGCTTCAAGCTCTACGGAGAAAAGCCGGGGGATGATGCCACGGCGTGCGTCGTACGCATCCGGAAGCGCGAACCGATGAATCTTTTGTTCGGACCGCCGTCAAATCGGGACGACTGTGACCGCATGATGTCGCTTTTCTTCTCCAAGGAAGGCAAACATATCATCTGCGGCGGGACAACTTCGACCATTGCGGCAAAGTATCTGCACAAACCGCTGAAACCGAGTCTCAATTTTGAGAGCAGCGACATCCCGCCGACAGCGGAGCTTGAGGGCGTTGACCTCGTCACAGAGGGTGTCATCACCATCAACCGCGTTGTACAATACGCGAAGGATTATCTCGCCGACAATGAATCCTACGCGCAGTGGAGCATGAAGCGCGACGGTGCGTCCCTGATTGCCCGCTTGCTTTTTGAAGAAGCAACCGACATCAACTTCTTTGTCGGCAGAGCTGTGAACCCCGCACACCAGAATCCGGATCTGCCGATCAATTTCAACATTAAAATGAACCTTGTAGAGGAGCTTTCCGCCTGCCTGAAGCAGATGGGCAAGCGGATCAAGGTCAGCTATTTCTGAGGAACAAACGCATGAGAAAATTCGATACAAAAGTACAGCATCTGAAATACAAAGTTCTGCGCGAGGTTGCAAGACAGGCGTGGAAGGACACCCTGTTTGACAATCTTTTGGACATTCCGAAGATCATTGTCCCTGGTAAGACGCCGACCATGCGCTGCTGTGTTTACAAGGAGCGTGCGATCCTTGCCGAACGCGTTAAGATCGCGATGGGCGGCGACAAGGAGAATCCGAACGTGATCGAGGTCATCGAGATCGCCTGTGACGAGTGTCCGGTCGGCGGCTTTGAGGTGACCAACGCCTGCCGCGGCTGCCTGGCACACCGGTGCGAGGACGTCTGCCGTTTCGGTGCGATCTCGTTTGACGAGAACCATGTTGCGCACATCGACAAGACGAAGTGCAAGGAGTGCGGCGCATGCTCCAAGGTGTGCCCGTATACGGCAATCGTCAGCCGCAAACGTCCCTGCCAGAACGCCTGCAAGGTCAAGGCAATCACGATGAACGAGGATAAGGCGGCAACGATCGACAACGACAAGTGCATTTCCTGCGGCGCCTGTGTCTATCAGTGCCCGTTCGGTGCGATCTCGGACAAGTCTTATATTCTCAATGTGATTGACCTTCTGAAAAAGGCACAGCAAAGCAAGGGCGATAAGCTCTATGCGGTTGTTGCGCCTTCGATTTCCAGCCAGTTTACTTATGCTAAGCTCGGACAGGTGATCACGGGGCTTAAGAAACTCGGATTTCATACAGTCGTGGAGGCTGCGCTCGGCGCGGATATGGTCGCGCAGGCGGAATCGAAAGAGCTTGCCGAAAAAGGGTTTCTGACCAGTTCCTGCTGCCCTGCATTTGTGACGTATATCCGGCAGTCCTTCCCGGAGCTGCTGCCCTACGTTTCGCACAATCTTTCGCCGATGGCAACGATCGCAAAGTACATCAAAGATACGACGGCGAATGCCAAGGTCGTCTTCATCGGTCCCTGCACGGCAAAGAAAGCCGAAGCGCAGAATGAAAAAGTCAAGCCGTATATCGACGCGGTGCTGACCTTTGAGGAGCTGCAGGCGTTGTTTGACAGCCGTGATATGGATATTACGGCACTGGAGGAAGGCGTGCTTGACAACGCTTCTTACTTCGGCAGAATCTTTGCCCGCAGCGGCGGGCTGACCGACGCAGTAGCGCAGGGGCTGAAAGAGCAGGAGATCGACTTTGCGTTGAAAGCCTGCACCTGCGACGGCATTGAAGCCTGCCGTGTTGCGCTTCTCAAAAAGAGCAAGAACCTGCTGGATGCCAACTTTATCGAAGGCATGGCATGCATCGGCGGCTGCATCGGCGGCGCCGGATGCCTCACGCACGGCGAAAAGAACAAAGCCGAAGTCGATAAATACGGCAGGGAAGCCATGGAGAAAACAATCACGGACGCAATTTCTATGCTGAAATAACAAATATATAAAAAGGATGCCGATGGCATCCTTTTTATATGCTCAAGCCTCCAGTTGTTTGCCGAGGAAGGAGGCGGCAGTCTGGATCAGTTTGATCTCCACATCGCGCGCAGGCGGCTGCGCGTTCTGGTTCTCGGGGGTCTGCACCGAAATGACGCAGCCGACGAGATCTCCTTCGCTGATGATCGGCATGGCGCAGCTGACAAAGTGACTGCTGCCGTCTTCGATCACAGGGATGCTCTGTGTGTCTGCGGCACTGACATAGAGCGCGCGGCTTTCGATGACATCCTCGATTTCGCCGGAGATCTTTTTCTCATTGTATTCTTTTTTCGGCACGCCGGCGCAGGCGATCACGGCATCCCGGTCGGTGATGACCACCGACATGCCGCAGGTTTTGTTGAGTGTATCTGCGTATTGCGCCGCGAAGGAGGTCAGCTCGCCGATCGGCGAGTATTTTTTGAAGATGACTTCACCTTCCCGATCTGTGTATATTTCAAGCGGGTCGCCTTCGCGGATGCGCATGGTTCGGCGGATTTCCTTTGGAATGACCACGCGTCCGAGGTCGTCAATACGCCGCACGATTCCTGTTGCTTTCATAGGTTTCTCCTTTACATTCGGATGTATTTGTATTGTTTGCACTTGCGGGAAGATTATGCGTGCAAATCGGCTGCGCGTTCTTCAATTTGCTGAAAAGTGCTGCGGATGATTACAGAAATAAAAATGGGATTTTATAAGGTCATTATCGATAATTGCGTTTGCCGATCATAATTGATGATGAAAAATAATAATCCACAATATTAAATGACAAAAAATGCAAGCGAAGATACAATTATACTTTAAAAGTATTGATATGCCGATTGCCTTATGATATAATAATTTCGATTACGGCTGAAGGTATAATTCGGCTTCAGGCAACAAATTATGACTGCAATGGCATGATGTTTTTACCTTTTGCACACATGGGCAATGGCAACTTGCCTATTATGGTGCCTTGCCTATTATGGCGCAATGTCTGCAACTGTGTTCTGCACGTTCTGTCTACCGCCTTCGCAGTGCTTTTCGGATGTTTCGCATAAAGATTGTTTTTAAGAACAGAACAAATATGATTTTGTATTTGAAAGTTGGATTCAACGAAAATGTATAAGCACTTTTTTAAGCGGTTGATCGATATAGTATTATCTTTTATCGGAATCATTGTTTTGGCTTTGCCGATGCTTGTCTTCGCATTTATTATCAAGGCAGAGGACCGGGGGCCCGTATTTTTCAGGCAAAAGCGAATCGGTATACATAAAACGCAGTTCGGCTTGCTTAAATTCCGCAGTATGAAAATGTCTACTCCGCATGATATGCCGACGCATATGCTTGAAAATCCGGAGCAGTACATCCTCAGATGCGGGCGGTGGATGCGAAAAATGAGCATCGATGAATTGCCGCAGATTTTTAATATTTTCACAGGCAAAATGAGTATTATCGGACCTCGCCCCGCGCTGTGGAATCAGGATGATTTGATTGCCGAACGCGATAAATACGGTGCAAATGATGTGAAGCCGGGTCTTACCGGGTGGGCACAGATCAACGGCCGCGATGAGCTGGAGATTCCCGCCAAAGCGAAATTGGACGGTGAATATGTCGCTGCATTGAATGCTGGCCACGGAAAGGGCTTTGCAATGGATTGCAAGTGCTTCTTCGGCACGATAAAGTCGGTGCTTCATCATGACGGCGTGCGTCTCGGCGCATGGCTTGCCAACCAAAAGGGCAAGTACAAAAAATTCAAGTTCTCCGAGTTGCAGATTTCATTGCTTGAAAAAATCGGTATCGTCTGGAGCTGTTCGGATGACTCATGGGACGAAGGCTACCGACACGCTGAGGAATACTTCAGGGCAAACGGAAATCTTGATGTGAAAACCGGCTACATCTGCGATGACGGCTTCAAACTTACCGTCTGGCTCGGAAATAAAAGAACAAGCTACAGAAACAGCAAGTTGCCTACCGAGAGAGTGAAGTTTCTTGAAAAAATCGGCATGTAATGGACACGCATGGACAAGAAGTGGGAGCAGGCGTATCGGGAGGCGGAAGCATATTACCGGGTGAATCACCACTTGAATGTTCCGCAGAAATATCAGGCGGGAAAGTTGGACGTGGAAAAGGTCAGAAGGCTTGAGCAGATCGGTATGCGGTTTGAAACTTCAAAAAGGCAGTTACATGGGAGCGCTGATACACTGAACAGCGAGAGAAGAAACATCGTATGAACAGCAATTTGTTGGTTCTCGCTTTCAGTGAACCGTATGGTTTTGATGATGTAATATAATTTTGGAGGTTTAGCACATATGAGAATTCCATTTTCCCCTCCGGACATGTCCGAGCTTGAAATAAATGAAGTTGCCGCGGCACTTCGCTCCGGTTGGATTACCACAGGGCCGAGGACAAAGCAACTTGAAAAAGAAATTGCTGAGTGGATAGGCACGGATAAGTGTGTTTGTCTCAATTCGCAAACCGCCTGTACAGAGATGGCTTTGCGTATTCTCGGAATAGGCACCGGCGATGAGGTCATCGTGCCGGCGTATACATATACGGCGTCCGCCTCTGTCATTGATCATGTTGGCGCAAAAATCGTCATGATTGATTCGCAGAAAAACAGCCTTGAGATGGATTACGATGCCGTGGAATCCGCTATTACGGAAAGAACCAAGGCGATAATTCCCGTTGATCTTGGCGGTGTACCTTGTGATTATGACCGTATTTTTGAGATTGTTGAGCGCAAAAAAAATCTGTTCAGACCGTCCAACGAAATTCAGAAAGCAATCGGCAGAATTGCCATATGCGCCGACACCGCCCATGCTTTCGGAGCAAAGTGGCACGGAAAAATGGTTGGCAGCATTGCAGATTTTTCAAGTTTCAGTTTTCATGCCGTAAAGAACTTTACAACTGCCGAAGGCGGCGCGCTGACGTGGAGAAATATTGACGGTATAAGCAACGAGGACATTTATCATCAGTTTCAGTTGCTCAGCCTGCACGGTCAATCCAAAGATGCGCTTGCTAAAACGAAGTTGGGCGCGTGGGAGTACGATATTGTTGGTACATGGTACAAATGCAATATGACCGATGTGGTTGCAGCAATCGGCCTTGCACAGTTTGAGCGCTATCCCACAATGCTTACAAGAAGAAAAGAAATTATCGGCAGATATGATGCCGCATTCAAACCTCTCGGCGTGGAAACGCTCGACCATTACAATGCCGAGCATGAATCTTCAGGACATCTTTATATAACTCGTGTTCCCGGAATTACACCGGAACAGCGAAACGAAATCATTACCAAAATGGAGGAACAGGGCATTGCCTGCAATGTTCATTATAAGCCTCTGCCAATGCACACGGCATATAAGAAACTCGGATTTGATATTAAGGATTATCCGAATGCGTACGCTCATTTTGCAAATGAAATCACACTTCCGCTGCATACATGCCTGAGTGATGAGGATGTGGCGTATGTGATTGAAAAATATACCGAGATACTGAAAGAGTACATATAATTATGCTTTTGAAGAAATGGGAACAGCTCCCCCCCGAAATGCAGACAGAAGAAGTACGGAAGTATTATGACATTCTGAAAAAGAAACAGGCCAGCTTGCTTTTCAAAAGAATGTTTGATATTGTGGTGTCTTTTTTGATGTTGATTCTTCTCTCGCCGCTGTTTTTGATTTTGGCGTTTGCCATTAAGTTGGATAGCAAAGGTCCGGTATTCTATCGACAAGTAAGAATAACGCAAAATTTGCGAAAGTTTCGTATTTTCAAACTGCGTTCTATGGTTCAAAATGCGGATCAAGGATCTCTTGTTACGGTGCAGTGCGATGCTCGTATTACGCGCGTGGGAAAACTGATACGACGGTTTCGCTTTGACGAGGTAAGTCAACTGATCAATGTACTGAAAGGTGATATGACATTTGTAGGTACACGACCCGAAGTGCCGAAGTATGTAGACCAGTATACTTCTGAAATGTTGGCTACACTTTTGCTTCCTGCGGGGGTCACAAGTCTCGCAAGTATCTACTACAAAGACGAAGCAGATCTGTTGGATGCGGCAGAAGACACGGACAAGGTGTACATAGAGAAGATTTTACCTGCAAAAATGTATTATAACCTTAAAAGTATTGAGCACTACAGTTTTTGGGGAGATATTCGGATTATGTTTATGACTTTCTTTGCAATGTGCGGGAAAGAGTATGCGGATAACGCTGTAACAAATGCGATTCAAAAGAAAGATGAGTTGGAGCATAGTGCTGGAACCAAGGTTGGCTCTAAGCAATAATTGAATCTCAGAAGAGCGGCGAACCGTGACATAACATGATGGAAAGGCGTGTAGTTGATGTACCAAATCAGAATACTTGACGAATCAAACAAAGTCAAAATAAGCACAATTGCAGAATTGCACAAGCACGCATTCCCTGATTTTTTTCTGACTCAATTGGGAATTCCTTTTCTGCGGACACTATATTTCTGCTATACGGAAGATTCGGAGTCAGGCATAATTGTTGCAGAAGACAGCGACCAAATCAAGGGATTTATTGCATATTCTAAGGATTATCCGAGATTTTACAATCAACTCATAAAAAAACATTTGCTTCGGTTTGCTTTCTGCTCTTTGGGAGCCGCAATCCGACATCCATCTTTCATTAAACGTCTATTGAGGGCTTTTAATAAAAGCCATGAGGTAAAAAAAGAAGAGGCTTATATTGAACTTGCTTCTATATGCGTGGATCCGAAAGAAGAAGGAAAAGGCATTGGCACAAGATTAATTGATAAAATGAAGGCGATAACCGATTTCTCAGTCTATGCGTATATTAATCTCGAGACAGATGCCTGTGAGAATGATGCTGTGAATAAATTCTATATTAAGAATGGCTTCCGGTTGAATAGAAGCTATGTGACTGCTGAGGGAAGAAGGATGAATGAATACAGGTATTACGGAGAAAAAAGATGAACTTGTTATTTTTGGATGCCTATTTTGAACCAGAAATAATTGCATATACTCACCTTGAGAAAGATTTGATACAAGGTTTGATTGAAGGAAACAATTATATTCAAATTATTTGCCCGATACCGACCAAAGGAATTAGCAATCCGGTTAGAGATGAATATACCGGCCGAAAGCGCGAGGAGCTTTATGACGGACGAGTCAAAGTTAGGCGCTTTTGGGCACCAAGAGAGAGCAAAAAAACGATCTTTCGAGCTTTCAGATATTTTTGGTGTAACTTACGATCGTACCAAATCGGAGCGAGTGCGAAAAGTATAGACTTAGTGTTCTCTAACAGTACTCCTCCGACGCAAGGGTTGCTTGGCACAATGATTGCAAAGAAACTGAGTAAGAAATATAAACGAAAAATTCCATTTGTCTACAATCTTCAGGACGTGTTTCCGGATTCTTTGGTGAATGCCGGAATGACGAAGCAAGGAAGTTTGCTATGGAAAATCGGTAGGAAAATAGAGGATTATACATATAGAAATACTGACAGGATTATCGCAATCAGCGAAGGATTTAAGAGAAACATCATGGCAAAAGGTGTGCCGGAAGATAAGATTACGGTCGTTTCCAATTGGATTGATATAACTGCAGTTCAACCAGTGGAAAAAGAGAGCAATGCTCTGTATGATGATTTTGGAATAGACAGGGACAAATATATAGTCGTCTACGCAGGAAATTTTGGCGCCTCTCAAGGGGCGGACATAGTTCTTGAGGTTGCCGAGAAGTTGAAGGATATGGTGGATATCCAGTTCGTCATATTTGGCGGTGGTGTATCTTTTGAAGATGCGAAGATACGGGCAACATCGCTTCCAAATGTTATAATTCATGGTTTGCTGTCGCAGGAGCGAGTTCCCGAGGTATATAGCCTTGGTGATGTGGCCTTGATTACTTGCAAGCCGGGAACTGGTAACGCTGGAATGCCAAGTAAGGTATGGAGCATTATGGCGTGCAATACACCGATTATAGCGTCTTTCGATATCGACAGCGATTTGGCTGATGTTCTGAGATTGTCCGGGGCGGGAAAATGCGTACAGCCTGGAAATGTGGAAGTCTTGGCAGAAGCTATTGAAGAAATGTATATAGATCGTTATTCGATAGGAAATAAAACTTCGACTGATATTCGCAAGTATATAATTCAGAACGCATCAAAGGATGTGTGCGTGAATAAATACGTTGAAACAATAGTGCCTGCTGCAAAACATTTAGGAGAGAGCTGATTGCGAAAAAACGAGAATATTCTTGCTTTGCAACTTCTGCATACAACTAGGAAAAATTACGGCATGAACAAGCTAAGAAAGGCGCATATAAAGGCATGAGGTTTGATTGCTAAAAATGAAAAGTTATAGTTACAGACAATGTGCATCAATGATGGACATGTGGAAAGCGCAATGAATGTTTTATTGATTTCCGCCAAAGTCGAAAATCCGAACGGCGGGATTGCAGTTTGGACAGAGCATTATTTGACTGGTTGCAAAGAGATCGAAAACCTTTTCTGCGATCTTGTCAACGTTGCTATGAATGGCAGACGTGCTGCATGTGCGACCGCAAAGCGAAGCCTGAAAGACGAGGTTCTTCGTACATATGGAATTATGGGACAACTCAATGAGAGGCTGAAGCATGGTGCCTACGATGTTGCGCATCTGAATACCAACATCGGAGCATTCGGGATTGTCCGGGATTATTTCATTGCGCGAAAGGTCGCTAAAAGAGGTATTCCGGTTATATTGCACTTTCATTGCGATGTGCCGAAATGGGATACAAATTGCATCACAAGATACTTTCTGAAAAGGATCCTGAAAATATGTAAGATGGAATACGTGCTATGCGAAAGCAGCCGGCGTTATCTGCGCGATGCATACGGCGTTGAAAGTACAAAAATTCCCAATTTTGTGGATGAGGATTTAATTGCGCCATCCAAAACAATCGATAAGCATATTCGAAAGATTATGTTTACAGGCAGGGTGTCGGCAAGCAAAGGCGCGGCAGAAATTTTCGAGGTTGCAAAGTATTTTCCCGATATCACTTTTGTATTGGCAGGCGAAGTGAGCGAAGAGATAGCTCCGCTGAAGCATCCCGATAATATCGTGCTTGCCGGAGTTCAGGAACACAATACCGTGATTTCCGATCTTGACGCTGCGGATTTGTTTCTGTTTCCCTCACACACGGAGGGATTCTCACTGGCTTTGGCGGAAGCTATGGCGCGCGGTTTGCCCGCTGTTGCGACCGATGTCGGAGCAAACGCCGAAATGCTGGAGGGGCAAGGCGGGATCGTTGTGGCTGTTGGCGACGTCCTGGCTATGAAAGACGCTGTTATGCAGCTTGATGATTCCGATATCCGGGGAAAAATGTCTTTATGGAACCTGAAAAAGGTTAAGGAACAATACGAAACAAAACAAGTTATGCGAATGCTGATTCAATCATATGAAAATGTCGCGAAGAAAGGCAACAAATGACGTTTTACGATTTTTTTCAAAAGGCATCTCTTGCCTTGTACAGATTTAATCGGCAGGAAATTCTATTTCAATTTACTTGACTTACGGAGTGCTGATGAAAGAGACTTTTATCGTTGTTACCGGAGATTCTTATCCGGAGGGGAACGCAGGGGCTGTTCGGACACACGCTTTTGCAAAAATCTTATCTGAATCAGGCTATTCGCCGTTCATTATCGGGATGGGAAGCTCCACTTCGTTTCAGAAAAGGGAGTATGACGGCATTCCATATTATTCGCTTCGCTATGCGCGGAAAGACCTGTTTTCAAGACTCGCGAGCAGGGTTTTATTCGGACATAATGTAAAAAAAACAGTGAAGCATTGCGATATGACCAAAATTGATGGAATTTTGTATGTTTCCGGTGGCGGCGTTGCTCTTCGATATGTAAAAAAACTATCAAAACAATATGGAATCCCACTGTATTTTGACAGCGTTGAATGGTACTCTCCGAGCGAGTTCCGCATGGGGGGATTTTCTCCGGCGTATATTGCTAACAATCGCTTGAACACACATGGCATCGATCGGAATTTTCATGTGTTTTCCATCAGTACCTTTCTTGAGGATCATTTCAACAAACGCGGGATCGGCACGATTCGGATTCCCGTGATTATGGATGTGCGTAGCATGCCTGCCTGCGTGACGAGAGAAGTCTCCGATACGAGCGGTAAAGTCCGAATTGTTTATGCAGGGTCTCCGGGGAAAAAGGATCACCTCAGCGAACTGGTGGAAGCGATCGCATTACTTTCGGCGGAAGAACAGAATAAAATTGATTTTCATGTGGTCGGAATGACGCTTGAAAAATATCTGCAAACGTATTCTATCGCTTCTGCGGATGAAATCCCAAAGGCGGTCGTGTTTGATGGACGAAAGCCGCGCAGCGAGGTTCTCCGGCAGGTCGCCGGTTCGGATTTTGCATTTCTTTTGCGTCCGTCGGATGAGCGCTATGCTAAAGCGGGATTCCCGACAAAGGTCGTTGAAAGCCTTTCGCTCGGAACGCCGATGCTTTGCAATTTGTCTTCTGACCTTGCCATGTACCTGACGGACGGAGAAAACAGTATTATCATAGAAGACTGTTCGGCGGAGGCGTGTTGCTCAGCATTGAGACGCATACTCGCATTAAGCCGCGAACAGATGAATCGCATGCGGTTGTCGGCAAGAAAAACGGCAGAGGATGCGTTTGATTGGCGAAAATATAAACGCGTCGTTGACTTGTTTATAAAGGAAAGTAAAGGAAGTCAGTAATGCATGTTTTACAAATCGGAGGCACATACGTCGGAGCCCAAAAGTTGATTGAAGGCGAAATACATAGATGGCTCATAAAGAATGGTCATAAGAGCAAGGTGCTTTTTGCCGTCGGGGAGTCTGACGATCGGAATGTTATTTGCTATGAAACGCATTTTGAAAACATATGCAGAAGAGCGTTGTGCAAAATTTTCGGGAACAATCCACGTTTTGCGCGTTGGCAGACATACCGTATCATCCGATACATAAAAAAATGGAAACCGGATGTCGTTCATCTTCATGTTCTGCATCACGGGTATATAGATTACATACTCCTTTTTGATTACCTTGCGCGTGAAAAACTGCCCGTTGTGTATACCATGCATGATATGTGGGCAGCTACCGGCGGGTGCTATCACTACTCCGCTCAACGATGCGAAAAATTTCAGGATGGCTGCCGTGCCTGTGAAGCGGATCCTGCGACGTTGGATTGCAGACCGAAGCAGACGGAAAAGCTGTTTTCGGTAAAAAAAGCGCTTTTCGAAAAGCTGGACAAGCTCTGCTTTGTAGCGGTATCTCCATGGGTGGAAGCAGAAGCGAGACGCACGATGCTTGCCCGGTACCCGATCTGCACCGTATGGAATGCGCTCGCTTCTCCTTTGAATGTCGATTTGCCTCAAGAGGCGACCGGTAAATTCCGGATCCTGGGGGTCGCTGCATGCTGGGATAAGAGAAAGGGAATCGACCGATTCTTTGAATTGGCGCAGCTGCTCGGAGATCGTTTTGAAATAAAACTTGTCGGAGATGCTGAAGAGACCATCAAAGCGAAAGCGCCCCGGAATATCCTGTTTCTCGGCAGAGTAAATGATCCTGCGCAGTTGTTTGCCTTATACGCACAAGCGGACCTGCATGTCAGCATGTCTTTTGAGGAAACCTTTGGTATGACTTTTGTTGAGGCGGCGCTGGCAGGGACAAAAAGCATGGGATTCAATAAAACGGCGATCCCCTATGTTATAGAGAAAGTATATGGTTATGTATTAAAAAGCGATCAGGTTGCCGAAATGGCGGATGCGATTTTTGCTTTAAGTAAGCATCGGGAAAATTGCAAACTTAATTCGGAACAGTTGGTTGCGGTTCAAGATTGCTTTTCCTCGGAAAAAATGGCTCGGAGTTATCATGCTGTCTACGAAAAGGTTATGGTGAAATAATGAAATCAGAACGTCTACTGCAAATCAGCCTTGTGTCCGCTGTTATTAATATTGCTCTTACACCGATCGCGTCAAATGTTGCGGTTTATTTTGGTTACTTGATGATTATTTGTTCTTGGGCATATGCATTAATGTGCACGGTAATGAATCGCTCGGTTAAATTATCTGTTTTGCTTCTGTTCATAATCGTCGTGCTCTCACTTGTTACAAGTGGCGCATACTTTAACGGCGAGGAACTAAGAAAAAAAATAATCAGTATTATTTCCTTTATTTCTTTTTATTGCATGCTGTCGCTCCATAAAGATACCGATATATCTCACAGGATAAATTTCAAACATATTTATTATTCCGCCATTGCGCTCTCTATTGTATTTGGAATATATGCGTTTGCATTTCCGTCAATTTCATATACTCCTTACGGCAGATACGGTGATTTGCTTTTTACAATGGGAATGGGAAATCCAAACGGTACGGCCGTATATGTGCTGTTCACTGCCATGATTTTGTTGCTTGCGATTTCTTTGACCCGAAGCAAATTGAAGAAAGTTATATTGAGTGTTGTTGTAGCGGCGCTGGCATATATTATGTTTTTGCTCAGTTCACGCACTGTTTTGGCGTGTTTTATATTGGCATTATTGTGCATCATTTTCTTGTCTTCACTAAAATGCAGGCGCACTTTTCGGTATATTGTTTTAGTTGCGCCTATAATCATGATTATTATCCAATTTGCGCTTAATGATAAAATAGGCGACTTTGAGTTACTTGGAAAGGATTTGGATACCGGACGCTATGTAATGTACAGAGGTTTGCTTGAACAGATAGGCAATGAACCGCTGCAATATATTTTCGGTAATTTGTGCAAATATAATTTTCAAAATTTTCATAATGGTGTATTGACGATTTTTGCATCACTGGGTGTAATTGGCGTCATTTGGACAATAAAGATGTGGAACATATGCCTTGGGGATATTGAAAAAACAATCAAAAGCAAATATCAGAAGTTAGCGTATTTCTTTGTTTTGCTTTTCTTGCTTGATTCGGTTTCGGAATCAATGACCATGGTTGGAACACTTCCGCAAGGTTTGTTTGTTTATCTCATGGTGAAAATTGCGCGAGGCGAGGTCGTGCTGAATTCCACAGACCTTAGCAGTGAATCGGAAAGTTTTGCACAAGAGAGGAAATTGTATGACAGAGCTTCAACAGATTGAAAAAAACATACTGGCTTGTGCTTTGGAAATAGTTGATAGGTTGCACCTTACTTGTTTTTTGGTCTGTGGGACAGCGTTGGGGGCGGTCAAGTACAATGGCTTTATCCCATGGGATGATGACATTGACATAGCCATGCCGAGGCAGGATTATACAACGTTTTGTGAGAAAGCGGGCGAACTACTTCCGCCCCACTTGTTTCTCCAAAACTGCCACACCGAGAAAAACTTTCCGTATATATTCAGTAAAATCAGGGACTCACGAACGACATACATCGAAAAGGGGATGGCGGGGCTTGATATTAATCACGGGGTCTATATTGACGTGTTCCCGTTGGATGGATATCCCGCCGAATCAAAAGAGCAGCGATGGCTGGAAAAACAAAAACTCAAACATCAGCTCGTGTATCTCAGCTGCTTGCAGACGCATCTTTCGTGGAAGGTCCGTATGATTGTAAATGCGGAAAAAGCCCTGGGCGTTCCGTGCCGCGCGGCTGCATACGCAAAAAAATTTGAAAAAGTCATTTCTGCATATGCGCCGGAAGCATCCGAATATTGGTGTAATCATGGCAACTGGCAGGGAAAGCTGGAGTACGCGCCGCGGGAACAATACGGTGATGGGTATTGGGCAACCTTTGAGGGACTGCGCGTTCGTGTTCCCGAGAAGTATGACGAGTATCTTACACAAAAATACGGCGACTGGCGTGCGGATTTGCCTGTCGAACAACAGATAGGTCACCATTTTGCCGAGGTAATTGATTTGCACCGACCTTACACCGACTATATCATCCCATGCGGGCACGGCAGAATCAGAATAAAAAACGGGCAATGAGTTGATGGTCTGCGGCATACGGTTTTATTCGGACTGCCGGAATTAAAAGCCGTGCCGTTTTTATCTGTATTTTCGCTTTTGCGATAATATAAAAATCAAAAAAGGAGAAAAAATGAACAGTAAAACAATCTCACGCATTGCGGCTATTTTAATAGCTGCCATTATGTTCGTATGTGCTGCTCCGACGACTGTGTTTGCCGCCATCGCAAACTGGTCGGACACGAATGTCGTATACGACGAAACGACATTCGGTACGAATGGCTACTACAATGTAATTTCGAAAAAAGATTACACTCTTGTTCCCGGTGCGGCGACCGAGACCGAAATGGTTCTCAACAATGCAACCGGCACGCGCAGGCAGGTTCTGCACATTATTGAACTGGATCCGTCGAATCCCGATGTCTCTGTCGTTCCCGGCTATTACGGAATCGATAAGGATATCACGGATGTCAACAATCAGAAGGCGGCAGGTGTTACCGAGGTTGCCAGGTACTATGAAGAGGTGCTGGGCTACAACGTTGTCGGCGCCATGAATACCGACTTGTATTATGAATCGAACGCGCCCCGTGTCCTTGTTTACAACGGCATTGATATGAGAAGCGGCAGAAACACGCAGTCGGTTCTTTGTGTCTATAAAAACGCCGAGGGCATGGTTTCCTGCGATGTCAAGGCGTACAATGCAGCAGAAATTACCAAGGAACTCGCAGAAGGCAACGCGGAGCGCGGAGCATTGCTTCATGCAGTCGGCGTGTCTTTTGCCATGACCGTAAAGAACGGAGAGCTTGTTTCCAAAACTGAGGAACGCACCTCATCTCCCGCTGCCCGCTCCATGGTCGGCGTCAAGGAAGACGGAACTCTTGTTATCTGTATGAATGACGGCCGCGGAGCCAATAACTCGGTGGGCTTTTGCAATTATGAGCTCGGCGAGTCAATGCTGGCGCTCGGATGCAAATGGGCGGCAAACTGCGACGGCGGCGGGTCTTCCTCTTTTGTTACAAAGCGTGCCGGCGAGGATTCGCTCACTATGCGCAGTGTTCCTTGCGACGGTGCGGAGCGCCCCACAATTCACTCCGTTCTTGTTGTTTCCAATGTAGGCAAAACGGGCGTGTTGGATACTGTCAACATTGAATCCGATTATGACTATTTTGCTCCCGGAACATCATATACCTTTGGTGCTCAGGCAATAGATACCCACGGATATGCAATGAATATGCCTGCTGATGCCGTATGGACTTTGGCTGATACTTCGTTCGGTACGATTGAGGATGGCATGTTTGTGTCAAATGGTAAAATTGGCGATGCTACAATTCAGATTGTCTCCGCAGGAACAATCATTGGCGAAAAAACCATCCATATTGCCAATCCGACTACACTGAAATTTGCTCAGGAGTCAACTGTACTTCCTTACGGCAAGTCAACCACTCTGAGCTTTGTATCCACTATCGGCGAGGCGGAGGTTTATCTTGATGGCAATTCATTTGATTATGACCTGTCGAATACGGCAGCAGGCACGCTGAATGGAATGACATTCACTGCAACGACTGATGAAACTATCAGCGGCACTACAATTACTGCTACATACAAGGCGACAGGAGCGAAGCTGACATTTGTCGTTAATCTCGGCAAGGGTTCTGAAGTACTGTTCAATTTTGAAGATGGTGACATAAGTGATTGGATGGGAACAGATGACACGATCGCATGGCTGCTCGCAAATGGGGTGACCAATCCCTTTGGAACGCTGAAAGCCGGCGGTCAGATCAGCGAATGCTGCAAAACGACCACATTTCTCTCCACAAGAGAGAATGGCGGAAAGATTCACAACGGCAACAATGCGCTCGGTATCAACTTTGACATGACGCAGGTTCCGTTTAATACATGGGTTTACGGCATTGTCTATAATATCAAGGGCAATACGGTTCTGCGCGATGTCAATAACGGTAAAAACGCAACCACACTCGGTATGTGGATGTATGTACCCGAGGATTTCCACCAGACAGCAGGTAAAATGGCTTTTCAGCTGACCGTTTATGCAGGCTTTGACGGCAGTCATTACGTCGCTGCAAACAGCGGCAAGGCAATGAGCGCAATGACAGGCACAACGGGTTACGGCGGAAATCAGATTACATTCAAGTATAACGGAAAGAATATCAATGCCTTGTCGGAAAGCGATATTCCCGAAAACAGATGGATATATGCTACGGCAGACATCAGCGGATGGGATTATGTCTCGCTTGTTGATCCTATTTAGGATGACTACCGTTCTCCTTCGTTCCTGCGTACCTATATCAAGCCGGATGTTTGCAGGCAGATAACATGGTATATCGATGACATCACGCTTGACTACAGTTCAGCCGTTGATGATCGCGTGCCTCCGACGATAAGCAATCCGCAGTACGCGACAAGCGATACGAACATTTCTTTCACCGACGGCGTTACCATCACCGATGTTTCTGCCGGTTTTACGGCGACAATATCGGATGACAATTCGGGCATTGATGCAAGCACGGCGGCAATTTATGTTGATGGAAACAAGGTCGGAACAACAAAGGTGACGGGCAATCTCATTTCCTGCAGTGCGGTTTCGCTTGGCGTCGGAACACATAAAGTGAAGTTTGAAATCGCAGATAAGGTTGGTAATTATACCACACTTACAAGAACGATCGTCTCCGCTACGGAAGATCCGTATATGGTGTACAGAACGCGAATCGAGCTTGACGGTCACAATGATTCCGGAGAGGCTCCGATTCCGGGTTCTGTTTACTATATTGACGTTTGCAACAGCTACAGCGAGGGTATCGGAAGCGCCGAATTTACGCTTGCGCTTAATACCGCAAATACTTGGATTTTGGATCAGATTACTGTGGCAGATGGCTACAATGTAAGTTATGAGGTTCACGAGGGGGATCCCAATAAAGTTACATTCACTTGTTCGAGCGCAAATATGAACGGCGGAAAGACGGTTATGTTCAGCATTCCCGTTCGCGTTTACAATCCCGAGCTGACCGGCGGCAGCGACGGCAGCGAGGGCAAGATCAGCGGAACCCGTTTTAAGGCGGATCTTACGGTCGAGGTGGTTTCCTGCCGGATAGACGGAACATTCGGAAACTATGATAAGCTGACGGTCATCTCGGGAACAAGACAGGTTGACAGACATGAGCATACCGCAGTTGCACTTGAGGATAAGGCAGCAACCTGTGCGGAAGCGGGTTATACCGGTCGTACATATTGCGAAGTATGCAAGTCTGTGGTTGATTGGGGAACAACCGTACCCGTATGCGGGCATACTTATGAGGTCGTTGAAGGTAAGTTTGTTTGTTCCGTTTGCAAGGATGAATTGGTTGTCGGAACCGGATTGATCAATGTGAACGGAAAGAATTATTACGCTATTAACGGGACTTTGGTAAGCGGCTGGCAGGATATCGACGGGGTTCAGTACTGCTTTGACAAAACTTCATTTGAGGGATTGAACGGCACATACTCTTCCTATGAGGTTTGCAGTACATCGCAGAACTTTACCATGTCGTTTACAAACGGTAAACTGGATCACGGCGTTTGGGTTCAGACCGCGCACGGTATACGCTACTACTATGGCAGAACATATTACGGACAGTCATGGCAGACCATTGACGGCAAACGGTATGCGTTTAACAATCAAGGTTATAGATATGACGGCGCGTGCATAATTAAATGGAATCCGCATAGTGAGTATACGCTTTATATCTTTGATTCCGAGGGCGTTTTCCTTGACGAACCGAAGATATCAGGAATCTATACCACATCGGACGGAAACATTTACTTCCTGACAGACGGAATTGCTTCCAAACCGGGACTGGTAAAGGATCAGAACGGCGATTACTACTATTTCAATCGATATGATTGTAAAGCGGAAAGAAACAGCGTTGCCCATGTGACCAATACCAACGATCTTCTTCCTGTCGGATGGTATAGCTTTGGCGATGACGGCAAGATGCTTATCAAGCAGGGCGTTGTCAAAGACAGCGACGGACAGATTCGTTACTATGTGGATGGTCAGTCGATCTATGCGGGTCTTGTTAAGGATAAAGATGGTTCGTATTACTACATCAGCGGCAACGGCTGCGTGGCAATAAAGAACAGAAGCTACTACATCACAAAGACCAACGGTCTGCTACCGGCGGGCACTTATGCATTCGGTGATGATTGCAGGATGATCATCAAACAGGGTGTTGTCAAGGACAGCGACGGACAGATCAGATACTATGTAGACGGTCAGGCGGTATATGCAGGTCTTGTGAAGGATAAGGATGGTTCGTATTATTACATCAGCGGCAACGGCTGTGTGGCAATAAAGAACAGAAGCTACTACATCACAAAGACAAACGGTCTGCTGCCCGAAGGACTGTATACGTTCGGCGATGATTGCAAGATGATCATCAAACAGGGTGTTGTCAAGGACAGCGACGGACAGATCAGATACTATGTAGACGGTCAGGCGGTATATGCAGGTCTTGTGAAGGATAAGGATGGTTCGTATTATTACATCAGCGGCAACGGCTGTGTGGCAATAAAGAACAGAAGCTACTACATCACAAAGACAAACGGTCTGCTGCCCGAAGGACTGTATACGTTCGGCGATGATTGCAAGATGATCATCAAACAGGGTGTTGTCAAGGACAGCGACGGACAGATCAGATACTATGTAGACGGTCAGGCGGTATATGCAGGTCTTGTGAAGGATAAGGATGGTTCGTATTATTACATCAGCGGCAACGGCTGTGTGGCAATAAAGAACAGAAGCTACTACATCACAAAGACAAACGGTCTGCTTCCGGCAGGAACATATACGTTCGGCGATGATTGCAAGATGATCGTTGAGTAAACACTCCCCCCCTCATTTTGAGGGGGAACCGCACAGAATCAAAGCCTCCACGGGGCGTGCGGTGGGCAACGTATGCGCATAGACGCATGCGGCTGATTTTGATGTTGATCCTGCATATTATACACGCTCAGGCGGCGTGTGTATATGTAATTTCTATTTTATAAAGGAGTAGTATATGAAAGCAAGATTTTCTCGCGCATTGGCGGCTGTTTTGTGCCTGCTTATGCTTGTGACGCTCGTTCCCATGACGGCATTTGCGGCAGAGTATGAACAGACGCTGACTACCGCTTCCAAAAAGGGTTCCCAGCTCGCCCCGGGCGTCAAGGAAACCGAGGTTGTTGCGTATGACAAAAACGGCAATCGCATCGTTTACTATGTTGTCAACGCAGATATTGCGACCAATTCTGATGTTCTTGTCAAGGCAAACTACCATGACAACGACAACACCGGCAACTGGGGAAAAGCCACGGTTGTAGAGCAGGCAAACGCCGCAAAGGCAAAGCGCGGTTACAATGTTGTCGCATCTACTAATGCATCCTATTACAATGTCAGCACAGGTCAGCCTACCGGTGCGTTTGTAATGGAAGGCGTGAATATCAACGGCAACAATGCCGGTGATGCCTATAATTTCTTCGCAATTATGAAGGACGGCACCGCCATGATCGGCAGCAAGGGCACATGGAGTCAGTATGCCGATTCCGTACAGGAAGCAATCGGCGGTTGGACGATGCTGATCAAGGACGGCAAGATCTGCGATGGTCTTTCCGAGTCCAAGTATCCGCGTTCTACTGTCGGTATCAAGGCGGACGGCAATGTTGTACTGATGGTTGCTGACGGCAACCAGTCTCCTTATTCCGTCGGTATGACATACAAGGAACAGGCAGAAGTCATGTACAGCCTTGGCTGCGTGGATGCAGTGGAACTGGATGGCGGCGGATCTGCTACATATGCCGCAAAGCTTGAGGGCACGGATGAGATTGTTGTCCGCAATAGTTGCTGCGACGGTACGGTCCGCTCGGTTTCCAACACGTTGATGGTCATTTCCACCGCTGTTGCAGACGGTACCTTTGATCACGCAAATCTTGCAACCGACTATGCTTTCCATGCTGCCGGCTCCCATGTGGAGATTCATGCAACAGGTGCTGATAAAGGCGGTCACGCCGCCGAGATCCCTGCAACGGTAACCTGGGGGCTTTCCGATGATTCTTTCGGTACGGTTGCAGACGGTATCTTTGTGTCAAACGGTAAGGTCGGCACTGTAACCATCAACATGCTGTATAACGGGAAGGCTGTGGGCTCCATCGAGATTCAGGTCGTCAATCCGACATCGGTTTCGTTTGCAGCTGAGGAAAAGACTGTGCCTTACGGCAAGACTTCCGATTTCACCGTTACGGCGATGTATAACGGTGCAGAGGTCTATATAGAGCCGTCTGCGTTTGACTTTACCTGCACGGCGGGTTTGATGAACGGATTCATCTATCAGGCACCGAATGAGGACGCCGGCATTTCTACGGCAACGGTAACCGCACAGTATAAGTATTCAGACCTTGCCGCCACCACCGTTACCGTAACTTTTGGCAAGGGCTCTGAAGTTCTGTTTGACTTTGAGGACGGATCCACCGAATGGGGTGCTTACCGTCAGCTGCAGGAAGCGGCTGCTTCCGGTGCATATACGGGCGGTTACCTGACCCAGTATGTGCAGGATGGTGCATATCAGTCGAGCAACCAAGTCGTTGCAGGTATTCAGGAAAACACTTTCCTTGCTTCTAAGTCGGAAGGCTATCCGGTTCACAGCGGCGAATACTCGTTGGCATATACCTTTGACTACCGCCAGGCAGAAGAGCATGCGAACTGGATGTACGGTTATCTTTATTATTGGGGTAAACCGGTCGTTCTCCGCGATGTGGAAAACGGCATCGCAGGTACGCGCATCGGCATGTGGATGTATATTCCGGAAGAGGCTGTCGGCAGCTGCGCACGTCTCGCCTATACCTTCATGGCTTCAAATGGTAAAATGAATACGGCTTACCTTTACATGACTTATCAGTATGTAAAGAAGGGCTTCTCCAAATTAACGAGCGACAAGATTCCGGAGTCCGGTTGGGCATATGTCTACTGTGATTTGGATGATATCTCCACTTCGTATGTCAGCACGAGCGTGTTTGGTAACAGACAGAGCAATCCTGCGCAGGCAGACTATGCGCCTGCGTTCATCCAGTGGATCATTTCCTCCTCTGCGACCGGTGCAGAAAAGGTCACCTTCTACATTGACGATATTACCCTGGACTACAGTGATGTTGTTGATGACCGCGATGCGCCCGTGATCTCCAATCCGCTGGTTCTGGATGATCAGCACAGTTATACCATCAAGAACAACACCATTGATTTCAATACCATCAGCGTGACTGCCGATGCCGCAGAAGACACTTCGCACGGCACGAACTATACCGGTCTTGACACGGCAACTGCACAGGTCTATGTGGATGGTCAGCCTGTTGATACTAACTTTGCCGCCGGCAAAATCTCTGCAAGCGGCATCGTTCTTCCGAACGGTACACATGACATCTCTTTTGAAATTGCAGATAAACAGGGCAACTATACCAAACTGACGCGGCAGGTCATTATTGCTGCCGGCACGGATTATCCTGTCGTCAGCCTGGAAGGGCAGGCTCTTGCAGACGGCCTTCTCAAAACCGGTGCGCAGTACAACCTTCTCCTCAAAACGGATAAGGTTGAAGCCATTGACAGTATCACGGTCAAGATATGGCTGAACTCTGCATCCAAGTGGGCTCTTGAACACATGACGGTTCTGAGCGGATTTGAGGTCAATTATACGATCGACGAACTGTCCTGCACGGCTGAGATCACCGTTACGCGCAAGGATGCAGAAGCATCCGGCGCTGCTGTTCTGGCTACGCTTCCCGTATATGCATGGAGCTGGGATGGCTCCGCAGGGCGTGATGCGCATGCACAGTGGACAAGCAAGGGCTGTGCACCGCAAATCACGGTCAGCTACAAGGTCAAGAGTTCATCAGTCGTTTATACGGATGCTTACGCAGTTGCGGAAACCGGCTATATTCCCGGTTTCTCCAATGTCCGCACGGATGTACAGACCGAACTGAATTCTTCGATCGCAAACCTAAAGAATACGATCGGTGAATGGCACTATCATACTGCCGAAGCAGTTGCAGACAAGGCTGCGACCTGCACGGAAGATGGCTACACTGGCAGAACGGCTTGCTCCGCTTGCAATTCCATCATCGACTGGGGTACGACCGTTCCTGCAACCGGTCACGGTTATGACTTTGTGGACGGCGTTCTGCAATGCACTGCGTGCGGCAAGCTCTATAACGGTATCTATACAGACGGAAAAGAGTACAAGGACGGCGTTCTGGTCAAAATCGAGGACGGTTGGCAGGGCAACAGCTATTATCGCGGCGGTGTAAAACTGACCGGCATTCAGCTGATTGACGGCTTCTATTATGATTTCGGCACGGACGGTGTTTGCGAAGACCGCATAAGATATACAGGTCTCCTTGAAGAAAACGGCAATGTTTACTATGCTGTTGTAGGAAGTTTGATGAGCGGGTGGCAGCAGATTGGAACAGACATGTATTACTTTAATCCCGCAACATACGCAGGCATCAACGGCAAATATACATCCTATGATTTGGTAAAGACTTCGCACTATTTTGAGTATTCCTTTGTTGACGGCAAGCTGAGCAGCGGCGCATGGTCGTCAGATGCATCCGGAACGAGATACTATTATGGTCCGGCCTATTTAAGGGGCTGGCAGACAATTGACGGCGCGACATACTATTTTGATGTGAGCGGATATCGCTATGAGGGCGCTCACAGAATGGAGACCGGCACATACAGCGGTGTTTTCAAGTGGTTCAATTTCACTGACGAGGGTGTTTATCTCGGCGTTTGCCAAGGAATTCTTCGCATCGGCGACAATGTTTATTACATGGAAGACGGTCAGGCGGTATATGCGGGTCTTGTGAAGGATACGGACGGTTCGTATTACTACATCAGCGGCAACGGCTGTGTGGCAATAAAGAACAGAAGCTACTACATCACAAAGACAAACGGTCTGCTGCCCGAAGGACTGTATACGTTCGGCGATGATTGCAAGATGATCATCAAACAGGGTGTTGTCAAGGACAGCGACGGACAGATCAGATACTATGTAGACGGTCAGGCGGTATATGCAGGTCTTGTGAAGGATAAGGATGGTTCGTATTATTACATCAGCGGCAACGGCTGTGTGGCAATAAAGAACAGAAGCTACTACATCACAAAGACAAACGGTCTGCTGCCCGAAGGACTGTATACGTTCGGCGATGATTGCAAGATGATCATCAAACAGGGTGTTGTCAAGGACAGCGACGGACAGATCAGATACTATGTAGACGGTCAGGCGGTATATGCAGGTCTTGTGAAGGATAAGGATGGTTCGTATTATTACATCAGCGGCAACGGCTGTGTGGCAATAAAGAACAGAAGCTACTACATCACAAAGACAAACGGTCTGCTGCCCGAAGGACTGTATACGTTCGGCGATGATTGCAAGATGATCATCAAACAGGGTGTTGTCAAGGACAGCGACGGACAGATCAGATACTATGTAGACGGTCAGGCGGTATATGCAGGTCTTGTGAAGGATAAGGATGGTTCGTATTATTACATCAGCGGCAACGGCTGTGTGGCAATAAAGAACAGAAGCTACTACATCACAAAGACAAACGGTCTGCTTCCGGCAGGAACATATACGTTCGGCGATGATTGCAAGATGATCGTTGAGTAAACACTCCCCCCCTCATTTTGAGGGGGAACCGCACAGAATCAAAGCCTCCACGGGGCGTGCGGTGGGCAACGCATGCGCATAGGCGCATGCGGCTGATTTTGATTGAGGAGAAGCGCAGTAATGAGAATCCAAAGCAGTCAAATCGTTAAAAATGCATCTTGGATAATTGTATGCAGGGTGTTTCAGTCTCTTATCAGCTTCGTAATCGGGATGATATCCGCGAGATATCTCGGACCGTCAAATTACGGGCTTATCAATTACGCAAGCTCAATTATTGCATTTGTGGTTCCCCTTGCTCAACTGGGGTTGCGTAATGTGCTTGTCGAAGAAATTATTTCGCATCCGGAAAGAGAGGGTAAAACACTCGGGACGTCTTTGATTATGAGTTCATGTATGAGCTTGCTGTGTGTTGCCGGGTGTCTTGCATTCGTGTCGATTGTCAACGTCGGAGAGACGGACACATTGATCGTATGTGCGCTTTACAGCATTTCTCTCATTTTTCAAATGACCGAGATGATTCAATACTGGTATCAGGCAAAGCTTTTATCAAAATATACGTCCATTACATCGTTGGTCGCTTATGTGGTCGTTTCACTGTACAAGGTGTTTCTTCTTGTAACGAAAAAAAGTATATATTGGTTTTCGGTGGCGTCAGCCTTTGATTACCTGATCATATCTGTCGTGCTGATTATTATTTATCGAAAAATCGGTTCTCAAAAGCTATCCTTTTCTTTCGCGACAGGAAAACAGCTTTTTGCAAAAAGCAGATATTATATTGTTTCCGGAATGATGGTCACTGTTTTTTCTCAGACCGATAAAATCATGATAAAAACAATGATCGGCGATAGCGCCAACGGCTATTATTCTGCGGCAATTACCTGTGCCGCAATGACAGGATTCGTATTTTCCGCATTGATTGATTCTATGCGCCCCGTGGTCTTTGAAAGCAATAAGATAAGCGATGAACGCTTTGAAAAAAATATGGCTCGTCTCTATTCGTTGATCATATATATGGGACTGGCACAAAGCGTTGTACTTACATTATTGGCTGATCCGATAATCAGCGTTTTATACGGCAAGGACTATCTGCCTTCCATTCCGCTTTTGCAAATTATCACATGGTATTCTGCCTTCTCCTATATGGGTTCGGTTAGAAACATATGGATGCTCGCAAAAGAGAAGCAAAGGTATTTATGGATGATCAACCTTATGGGAGCTGCATTGAATGTGGCTGGAAATTTTGCGTTGATTCCGGCGTTAGGAGCATCCGGTGCGGCTATCGCTTCGGTTGCAACACAGTTTTTTACGAACTTCATTCTATGCCTGATATTCAAACCGATAAAGCCAACGACGCGTTTGATAGTGCGCGCATTGAATCCGAAGACCATTATTGAAATGATTCCACGCAAGGAGAACAAAAACGTCAAATAACCTATTTACAAACAAAACTTTATTAATCACCGGTGGAATCGGTTCGTTCGGCAACACCGTGCTCAACCGTTTTCTGCGCACGGACATCGGCGAGATCCGTATCTTCTCCCGTGATGAAAAGAAACAGGACGATATGCGCCACGAGTTTCAGGCAAAAATGTCGGAGGTGGCGGATAAAATCAAATTTTGCATAGGCGGTGTCCGTTTGCTGGAGTCTTGCCGGGGCGCAACGCATGGTATGGACAACATTTTCTATATCCTCCTTTTGAAGTGAACCCCAAAGTTTAGACGAAAAACAAATAATTAAATAGCTTGACAAGTCGCAGTATATAGGTTGAGCGGGGAGCAGATGGAGCGGATATACGGTTGACATTTCTGTCAACTGTTAAAAAAGAGGCGCCGCATATTCTGTCTGTAGGAGCTATGCTTGCCGCCTGCGGCTGCTGCCTGATGGGTACGATTTCAACGGACACGACCGTAGTCGCCTTCGGTTTCTTGGCATCGGTGTTTTGCTTTGACACCATGATACGGGAGAAATAAGATTTCCGGACAGATATTTTATATATCTGAAAAGCGCACAACCGCCGATAACAGGCATGCGGTTGTGCACTTTTCTTATGTGGTTTTTCTTCAATTCAATCCGATTCTTTTGGATAGATCCATCAGAGCATGCGCAAATCGAAAGGCGGGTGTCAATGTTGTCAGCGTCGGGTCGCCTTCGCGGATACGCATGGTTCGGCGAATTTCCTTTGGAATGACCACGCGCCCGAGGTCGTCAATACGCCGCACGATTCCTGTTGCTTTCATAGGTTTCTCCTTTACATTCGGATGTATTTGTATTGTTTGCACTTGCGGGAAGATTATGCGTGCAAATCGGCTGCGCGCTGCTTAATTTGCGTTTTGCAGAGAAATGAAAGAAAACGCAGTCCGCGGGATGCAGGCGTTTTTTCGCATTTCGCAGCCGTGCGTTGACTTTGCCGCCAAAGCAGTGTATAATAGATTATGTCAAACAACCGATCGCAGCGGAGGAAATCATGGAAGATATCAAGAGCACGGTTGCCAAGAATATCACCGATCTTCGGATTTTGAATAATATGACGCAGATGGAGCTCGGCGCCAAACTGAACTATTCGGATAAAACGATCTCCAAATGGGAGCGCGGCGAGTCCACGCCGGATATTGCCGTTCTTGTGCAGATTGCGTCGCTGTTCGGTGTTTCGCTCGACTATCTGGCAGGTATCGAGAATATCGACGACCGGGTCAAGGAAAATGCGCGTTCCGAGAAAAAATACAATCACCGCATCATCACCTATATTGCGGAAGGCGCTGTCTGGTGTGTGGCGGTGCTTGCGTTCATCATCACGTCGCTTGTTGCGCGCGACGCAACCTTTCAGTGGCTGTACTTCGTATATGCCTTGCCGATCGCCGTCATTGTCCGCCTGGTATTCAATTCGATTTGGTTCAACCCGCGCAACAATTATCTGATCATCTCTGTCCTGATGTGGGCGATTTTAGCTGCGATACAGATCACCTTCTGGCACTTCGGGATCAATGTTGTCCTTATTTATCTGCTCGGTATCGTCGGTCAGATCATCATTATCCTGTGCTCCTTTATCCGAAAACCAAACATTCACACGCCGCAGAAAAAAGCGGACGAACTTTGAAACCAAGCCCCGTTTCAGCCGAAACGGGGCTTTCTTATGCCATTCTACGATTCGGAGAGTCCGGTGTAGAGCCATTCTATGGAGGAATCACACAAGTGTAGACGTCCGAAATAGACACAAAATCTTTTCAAATCCGGCAAAGTCAGTTATACTACTGCTATGTATCATGAATTGCCTGTGCAAAGGGGGGTAAAACTTGAACATCCTTTATTGCGGGGATGCAAATGTGTGCGACGGTATCTTTCTGTCCGCGCTTTCGCTTGCCGGGCAAACGCAGCGTGCGCTGCACGTGTTTATTCTGACTGCGGATGCGGGGAATCATGCGGCGATTCCGGCATCGTTTGCAGAACGGCTGGAGTCGGCTTTGCAAAATTCCCATGCGGACAGCCGCGTCACCTGCATCGACATCAGCCGGCAGTTTGACGATTATCTGCCGCTTGCCAACATGGGCACACGGTTCACGCCGCTTTGCATGCTGCGGCTCTTTGCCGATGGCGTGCCGGAAATTCCGGATCGCGTGCTTTATTTGGATGCAGATGTAATGTGCCACGCGCCGTTTGACACCTTGTATGATCTGCAGATGGATGCCTTTGAGATCGCCGGTGTGCCGGATCGGTACGGCAAGTGGTTCTTCGGCAACATCTTTCGCCACGACTATCTCAATTCCGGTGTGCTGCTGCTGAACATGCGGCGCATTCGCGAAAGCGGACTGTTTGCCGCCTGCCGCACCATGTGCCGCGACAAAAAGATGTTCATGCCGGATCAGACTGCGCTGAACAAGTTGGCGGTGAAAAAGAAACTGCCGCGACGATACAATGAGCAGGGAAGTATCCGAGAGGATACTGTACTGAAGCATTTCACCACGTTTTTCCGATTCCTGCCGTTTTTCCATGCGGTCACCATCAAGCAGTGGGATACGGACAAGCTGCACGACGACCTCGGCATCACGGAGTTTGATGCCATCATCAACGAATATACGGAGAAGTACAAATGAACAGAGAAATCCCGATTTTTTTCACCATTGACGATGCCTATGCGCCCTTTTTGGCAGTTGCGCTTCGCTCTGCGATTGCCCACGCAAGCCCGGATCGGCACTATCGTGCCATCATCCTGCATCAGGATCTTTCCGAGGAGCGTGGCAGCAGGCTGAAAGCGCTGGAGACCGAAAACTTCAAGATCGATCTCGAGCCGATGCGCGCCAATTTTGAAGCCCTGGACGACCGCATGAGCAACCGTCTCCGCTGCGATTATTTTACCCTGACGATCTATTTCCGCCTGTTTATCCCCGCGATGTTCCCGCAGTATGACAAGGGAATTTATATTGACAGCGATGTTGTGCTGAACGCTGACATCAGCGAACTCTTTGATACAGACATCGGCGACAATCTGATCGGCGCATGCAACGATTTGTCGATTGCAGACGTTCCGCCGCTGGTCGCTTATACGGAAGCTGCAGTCGGCGTAGATAAACACGAGTATATCAATTCCGGCGTCCTGCTCATGAACCTCAAAGCCATGCGCGAGCTCGACTTTGAGGGACATTTCCTGCGTCTGCTCAACACCTATCACTTTGACTCGGTCGCGCCGGATCAGGACTATATCAATGCAATCTGCAACGGTCGCATTTATTATCTGAACGCTGCATGGGATGCCATGCCGAACGAGGCAAAACCGCCGATGGCAGCACCGAAGTTGATCCACTACAACCTGTTCTCCAAGCCCTGGTGTTACGACGGGGTGCAGTACGGCGATGCGTTTTGGAAATTCGCCGAGGGCAGTGATTTCATCAACGAGATCCGCGCCTACAAGGTCGCTTATGACGATACAAAAAAAGCGGCGGACAGCGCCTGCCTTGCCCGCATGATCGACCGCTGCAACGAGATCTCGGTGAGTGAGACCACATTCCGCAAACTGAACGAAAAAGGGGTCAGGATTCGGTTATGATTCTCGGAGGCGACCGCAGAGCGGTCATTGAAAATATCCGTACCTGTGCGGAAAACGGCGATTTTCACAACAAGGTGGAACTCGGCGACCCCGTGCTTACAGCGGCGCAAAATCGAAATATTACGGATGCCTATTTGGAAAACCGCAAACACCTCACCTTCAAACTGAAGACCGCGCTTGCCGTAACCATGGCGCAGATCGCGACGCGTATGATCAACAAGAATACCGAGATTGTCGGGCTTGAAAAGATTCCGCAGAATCTCGGCGGCGTGCTGATCACCAGCAACCATTTCAGTCCGGTTGAGAACACGGTCATCCGCCATCTGACCAATACGCTCGGCAGGCGGCGGCTCAATATCATCAGCCAGACCACCAATTTTGCCATGCGCGGTGCCATCGGCTTTCTGATGAATTATGCGGATACCATTCCGATTTCCACTGAGCCGCGCTATCTCGCGAGAGACTTTCTCTCCGTACTCAAGGAAAAGCTGGTGCTGCGGAAGGAGGCTGTGCTCCTCTACCCAGAGCAGGAAATGTGGTTCAACTACCGCAAGCCGCGCCCGCCAAAGGGCGGCGCATACTTCTTCGCTGCTAAGCTGAATGTCCCGATCATCTCCTGCTTTGTGGAGATCGTGGACACGCAGGAGGATGACACGCCGGAGTTCAGGCAGGTTAAATATGTCCTTCATGTGCTGGATGTGCTCTACCCGGATCCCGCGAAGTCGGTACGGGAGAATACCGAGATGCTTTCCGAGCGGGATTATGCGCTGAAGAAAGAATGCTATGAGTCAGTCTACGGCAAGAAGCTGACGTACGCATTTGAAGATACTGACATTGCCGGATGGAAAGAAGCGCTATGAAACGTGAAAAAGTACGGTTTTATTCCGGTTTTGACGAGGACTTTGCCGAAACTGCCAATCAGGCGTTCACCCTGCCGGAGGACTACCGCTTCGTGCGCACAGACATCGGCTCCCGCCTGTTGTCCGGCTTGATCTACGGCGCGGCACTCGTCTTTTCCGCCGTATATTGCCGATTGGTGCTGCATATGCGGGTGAAGGGAAACGCTTGTCTGCGCGGCGCGCACGACGGCTTTTTCATTTACGGCAACCATACGCAGCCCTTCGGGGATGTGTTCATTCCGGCGCTCTGCGTGTTTCCGCGGCGCATTTATACCGTTGTCAGCCCGGCGAATTACGGCATCCCCGTGATCGGCAAGCTGCTGCCGCTTCTCGGCGCGCTGCCGCTGATCCCCTCCGTCCATGGCTATCGCGAACTGCTGCGGGCAATGGAGCAGCGTTTGCGTGCCGGGCACCCGATCGTCCTCTATCCGGAGGCGCATGTCTGGGAATACTATACCGGTATCCGCCCGTTCCCTGAAGCGGCGTTCGGTTATCCCGTGAAGTTTGATAAGCCCGTCTTTGCCATGACGACGACCTATCAGAAGTCAAAATGGTTTCGCCGTCCGCGTATGACCGTCTGGCTGGACGGTCCGTTTGTCGGTGAGGGCGAAAACGCAAAACATAAGGCTGCTTCTTTGCACGATGCCGTGTACCATACGATGCTCAAGCGCAGCAAAAGCAGCAGCTGCGCATATATCCGCTATCTGCCGAAGGAGCAGCCGACAGCAGGCAGACAGGAAGAATGAAAAAAGCACTTGCAATGCAAGTGCTTTTTTCATGGTGGGGACAGAGGGGCTCGAACCCGCGACCTCACGCATGTGAAGCGTGCGCTCTAACCAGCTGAGCTATGCCCCCGACTTGTTTATTATACAATAGCTTTCGTAAAAAATCAAGATGTAAAATCAATTTTTAGGAATTTATCCGGCGCAAAAGCAAAAGTATCATTTTGATGTCGAATTCAAATCGGAATTGTGGTATAATGAAAAAGCCTACGAGCATGAAGATTCTTTAATGCAAACAATAAAAACCGCCTTTATGGCGTAGAATAACTGTTTTCGCGAAAACGATCTCATTTTGATATATAAAAATCCGAAAACTGAAAAATTAGTTTTGCAGATTTTTTGCTTATCATGAAATGAAATGATTACTTGGTTTGTTATATATGATAAGGAGACAGTATCTTAATCACGCTTCTGTTTACACGATTATGAAAGGGTATATAAATGAAAATTACAATATTGCCGGTGGCACTGTTGCTTGTGCTTTCGATATGTTCCTGCGCAAAAACATGGATGGAAGATAAAACCGCAGATACCTCTGCCGTGGACAATTCGGATGCGGTTACATCCATTTCGGTTACACCACAATCGGCGGAACCGGGTGTTTATACCGGGCTTTCCGATTTTCTGACAGAAGAACAAATTCAACTCTATATATTATCCGCAAAAGTGGATGCACTTCCCGAGTCAGCCGAAAAAGCGCGATTCAAGTATGCGTTGATAGGCGGTTCTCCCGTTGTGTATGTGTTCGATGATGATATGCGGTTCTATTTGGCGTATCTGAATATTGATATGCACTTTGCATCCGTGTATGAATGTACCCTCATGCTTCCTGCCGGTTATACGGACGGGCAAATCATTGCCGTAAAAGGCAGCGGATGCAGCGGTGAATATTTTATTTCCGTAGCCGCAAAAGCCGGCGAAAAGAATGTCATCCTCGACTATTTCTTTTTCAGCAACGGCGATTTACCACAGCCGAAATCGGTTGAGGTTTTCAGTTGTGTCGAATAAGCGGAAAGAGCCGCAGATGCGAGCAGATGCATTTGCCTCTCTTTTTGGCGTTCCAAAGGCGATTCGAACACCCGACCTACCGGCGAGGTGCGGTTGCTCTATTCTGTTTGGCTACGGAAAAGCCGCAGGCGGCATTTTTGAAAGATGCGTATCGAGGGATGAGTTTTTCCGGGAAACAGGTACAACTTCCATAGACGGTGGGAAAATTGATTATCATCCCAAAACAAAAGAAAAAGGACTTACAATGAAGCTTAGAACAGTACTTATCCTTGCAGCATTCGCCGCAGTTTTATGTTTCACCGCCTGCCATAAAACCGAGATACCTTTTGAAACAGGAGATGAAGCGACATCTTCCTATTCTGCGGATACGACGGTTTCCGAAGATACTACAGCGGAAACCGTTCCCGGTTTTGTCATAGAGAACGGCACATTGCTTTACTACACGGGTGATGATGTGGAGGTCACCATTCCGGATTCTGTGACTGCAATCGCGCGAACCGCTTTTTCGGAAGCAACCGATATCAGCCGTTTAACCATAGGCAGCGATGTTGAAAACATTGAACCATTGGCGCTCGCACCGCTGGTCGGTAAAGCGGAAATTCAGATTTCGCCCGACAATCTGTATTACGAGATGATTGAGGGCGTCGTGGTGAGAAAAGACGGAACTGCAATCATTCTGGACGCAATCGGCACAGACTCAGGGCATAATGCGGACGCAAGAATTGGGGATGTCAGCGATGTGATGGCGAAAAAAGGCTATTCACCAAAAGTTGAAGATCCCAATCTCTTTAATGTGGAATTTGAAGGTCTTGAGCGGATGGAAGTGGGAAACGCATGCATCAAAGTGGATGAGGGTCTTGCGGTAGAATCGGTTACCGTATTCGGGCGAACGGTCAATTTTGAGGATGGATTTCTAATGGTCACCGGAAACAGAAAATTTCAGGCTTTCGAGGCGCAAGGGGGCTTCGTCATTGCATCGATCGGCGGCGGATGGGGAAGAACCTGCCTTATCTTTCCGGAGGACTGTATCACGGTCGAGACGCCGATGAAGAATGCGGAAGATATATACAGCTGCTCGGTTATCCGGTTCTATAAAGAAGAAGGGCACATTTGCTATCAACGCATGCCGAAAAAATTTTATAATATTCAAGCCGAAGGCGGCATCCTTGAATATTGCGTATCAAAGGACGAGCTTTTCCGAGAAACAGGCACCATTGCGCTGGACGACGGGGAAATTGATTATCTTCCCCAAAAGAAAGAAACGGTATCCGATGCGGTGGACCTGGAACACGAATTTGCACTTTGGTGCAATACGATGCGAATGAATCCGTCCAAGATAACGCAAGATAACGATGGATGAATATCTGCAAAAAAACAGTCAGATTTACAGCCGCGCCGAATAAATGAGTGATTTGGTGGTACTTATGCAACTGCAAAGAAAGATTTTGTTTTACATCGTTGTAATTATGGTTGTCCTCTCTTTCGGCGGCTGTCAGTTTTCTTCTGCGGTTGTGGAAAGCCAAGGTATAACGTCGGATGCCCGGCGCGATGACGCGGATGCAGTCAATCAACGGATAGCACAATTAAAGCAGCTGCTCCGGGAGGATATGCCGATTACCGACGGCTCTACTTCTGCAATTCCGTTGGATGCTGCGATTCGAGCCGGTTTGTTCGATATTTCTATCGGCGAAGCGCAAGCGCAAGTCTCGCATAGCACTTCGCATACCGCTTTCACAAATCTGTTGAGCGGAAGCTGTGAACTCGTCTTTTGCCATCTGCTGTCCGATGCGCAGTATCGGCAGGCGGAGGCTGCAGGTGTTGAGGTCGAACAAACGCCGATTGCGAGAGAAGGCTTTGTCTTTTTGGTCAGTAAAAAGAACCCGGTGGACAGTCTGACGGCAGAACAAATCAAGATGATCTATGCCGGCAAAATTACGAACTGGAGCGAAGTCGGCGGGAATGATGAGCCTATCATTCCGTATCAACGGAATGTGGATTCCGGCAGCCAGAATTATATGTCCGCATTCATGGGAGAAATACCGCTGATGCAGGCGCCAACTGCATTGCGACCGGGGAGCATGGATACGCTTGTTGATGCAATCGCCGGGTATGACGGGGCGAGCGGGAGCATTGGCTATTCCGTGTATTCCTATGTAGGCGGTATGTACGATGCTGACGGCGGTGTTAAAATGCTTAAGGTGAACGAAGTGGCGCCGAGCGCCGCTGCGATTGCGGATGGAAGCTACCCCTGTACCGGTTATAACTATGCTGTCATTCGTGCGGATGAACCGCAAGATTCTCCCGCCAGGCTGCTTATAGAGTATATTCTTACAGACGAGGGGCAACAGGCGATTGCAGATACCGGGTATTTTGCGCCGCTGGATCCGACAGCGGGCATAGATGTAACCATTCGGAATTTGAATTTGTATGTGCAGACCGGAACCGGCAAGCGGGAATACAGAAAATCCGCATGGTATTATCAAACCAATGTTTTGACGGATTCTCTTTGCATACCGTATGCGGATGGATATACGCTGCATGGGCGTCGGTATAGATTTGATACGCGCCGCCCCGTCACCGGAAATCCTGCGTTGGATGCCGAAGTTGAAGCGTATCTCCTGGATGCCGTCTGCAATATGGTGGAAATGACCTCAACAGCGGATTTCAATTCGCAGGAGGAGATTCCTACAGTCCCCATTGGCTTTTCATTTACGCAGGTGAATGGATACCTTTCCGTCAAGGTCACCCGAGGAACTGCATACGCACCTACTTATACTTATGGGGCAATATGGGATATAGACACGGGAAAGCGTTTGTCTTTATCGGATTTGTTTATATATCAATCCGACTTTATTCAAGCGCTCAATGCTGCTGTGCAGAGGCGCATAGACTATGTGAGCGCCTTCGGTGAGAATACGGAGACAATCTATCCTTTTGAAGGCATTGAAGCGGACTTCAAGCAGTTTTCTTTAGATTGTTCAAATATATGGGGAGAAAAAGCGTCTCGTCAATCCCTCCATTTGAATCTATACTTTAACGATGGCGAAAACAGCTATTTTGATAACAATGGCTGCACATACGAAGTAGCCGTATCGGTTGGCGAGCTGGAAGGGTGTCTTCTTGCAGAGGCGTATGACATGGAACATTATCTTGATAAGAATCAGATGCAGAGACGTGCATACTGGGGTCACGAGAATGTTGCGCTGCGGGAAGAATCTTTTTCCGATGATACAGAACCCAACCGCTATACCGAGCAATACAGATGGTATGAAATCAAAGGATACCCCGGGGCTGAGGCGATTAACAAGGCATACTATGCGTTTATGAAAAGTACATACATCGCCGCTGAGATTGCGTTGAATCAAACTGTCGAAAACTGCAATCTGAAGATCATTGCCGAGCCGGTATTTTGGGGTGATCGCTATGTTGCAATTTCGTGTTATGCGCAAACGCAATACGGCGCTTTTATCGGATACGGAGACGGCGTAATCAGCAACAGAACGCTGGTTGTGTATGATTTGCAGACAGGCGAGCAAGTACCTGCGGATGTTCTGTTTTCTGAAAAAAGTCTGAATGGAGAATGGCTTTCCGACGGTGAACCTTGCGCGGCGCCGAAAATGCTGACTTCACCGGTTGGCGTGCAAGTAGCGAACGATCATCGAATATGCTTTGTTTTTTCTTCGGAAGACAAAGAATACGCTTGCATTCCATATGAAGAAAGCATCGCGTGGTACTGATTGGAATAACTGCGCGTTTTGTTTGCGTTATAAACAATGCCGTAAACCGTGAGAAAACGGTTTACGGCATTGTTTTGGCGTTCCCGAGGTGATTCGAACACCCGACCTATCGCTTAGGAGTATGGCGTGCCGTTTTGTACGATGTTCAAGTAATAACTTCCTATCACATGAAATACGCGCGTGTGTCATGATGTATATGACCAAAATGACGCAAAACGCGCAAAATACCGCCCTTTTACGGGTGTTTCACGGGGTGCAATTAGCAAATTCTTAGCAGAACCCATCTGCTTCTTTTGCCTGTTGTTCCTCCGATAAATGCACACGGAGGTTGTTACTATGGAAAATCATATCACAAAAGAAATCAAAATTCAAGAGTCAAAAACATATTCGGTCGCAGATATTTCTGCCATGCTGAATATCAGCCGAGCTTCGGCATATCAGCTGACCGGCAAGGGATACTTCAAGGTGCTGCGTATCGGCAAGACGATCCGCATACCCAAAAAGTCCTTTGACGCATGGCTGGAGGAATCCGAAATCTGACTTGCAGTAAAGCACCGCGCTTCATTCACGGTGCTTTACTTTTGCGGTGTTTCCTCTCTCACGTATGATAATCGTAATTTTTTTACGATTATCATAAAACTTTTCGTAAAATAGTTGCATTTATCTTTCGCGCGTGGTATAATAATAACGCAGTAATTGAAATGCACTACGGAGGGCGAAATATGCTTACCAAAATCACACTTGACAATTTCAAGTCTTTCAAAAATAAAACCACCATTGACCTGACGAAAACCAACTATACCATTCTTCCGCAAAATGTTGCGGAAGGCGGCGTTCTGAAAGGCTGTATCTTTGTCGGCGCCAACGCTTCCGGCAAATCCACCGTCATTCTCGGCGTGAAGCTGCTTCTTGATTTTCTCTTTTCCGAACGGAATCTGAATTCGGGTATTTTTCTCTGTATGTTCGGAGACAGTCCCCGCTATTCTCTCTCTTATGAGTTCCTGACCGAAAAGAAAACCGTGAAGTATTCCTTTGAGGTAGATGCAAGCAAAAATATGATTTCCGAAAAGCTTTGGCTTGATGACGCGCTCATGCTCGAAAGAATGGGGCTTTCTGCAAAGTCTTACATTGCCGAAGCCGGCGGTGTAAACTATGATGAAACAGATGTCGGCAAAGACACGCTGTTCCTGCGGACGCTGTACTTCAATACAAAATTTGCTTCCAATCCCGTGCTGAGTGCATGGATGGACTACCTGAAAAACTCCATCTATATCAATATGTTTGCAAAGGCGATCATCTCATACGGAAAAGCGGAGGTGTCGGTTGCCCGCTATCTTGACAAGGGCGGCTGTGAATCTATCAACCGTTTCTTTGACGAATACAACTTTGAACAGAACATTGAGTACGAACACAGCAGCAAAGGCGGCAGAGTTCGTCTGGTCGTCGGAAACGATGACAGCGAAAAAGGCATATTCTTCAAACGCAAAGGTATTGAAGTACCGATTCCGTTTGCGGAAGAATCTCTCGGCAATCAGAATCTTCTCCGTATTCTCCCGGCGTTTCTGAATGTTATCCAAAACGGCGGGATGCTTCTGATTGACGAATTTTCAAGCGGATTTCACAATGAGCTTGAAAATCTTATGGTCAGATATTTTATGGAGAAAGCCGATCGTGCGCAGATGCTGTTCGTTTCCCATTCGACAAACCTGCTCAGCAATTCCATTCTGCGTCCCGACCAGGAATATTCGGTTGAGTTTCGGAATGAAAACGGAAGCTCTGTCAAACGTTTTTCATCGGAACAGCCGCGTTCGGCACAGAACATCGAAAAAATGTATGTAAGCGGCGTTTTCGGCGGGCTTCCCGAATACAAAGAGGTAAACGATGAAGCTGAATAAAGATAAGCATATCGGCAGAGTTCTCTTTATCGTGGAAGGCAGTCAGACGGAATTTTCGATCTTAAGGCGAATTTTCTGTAACCTTCTCGGATACAGCTATATTGAAAAGCGAAGGAACAAGCCGACCTATTTTACAAGCACCAAAGACCGTTTTTCACAGGTTGCCGTCATCAATACCCGTGAGAGCAATATCCGTGATATCAGCGAAAACGAAAGTTACTTGGATGATGTGTTTGATGCGCTGCGCGAGCAATATCAATTCCCGGTCGATCAGTCGGCAATTTACTATCTGTTTGACCGCGACCCAAAATCCAACACAGATTCTGCGTTGATTGAAAAGTACATTCTCTCACTTACCGATCCCTATGACAACGATGACTACAAAGCGGGACAACTTCTTTTGAGTTATCCGAGTATCGAAAGCTACATGATCACAAACTTCAGGAATGCTGCAGATTCTCTGCGTTTTTCGCTCGGAAAGGATGTCAAAGCCTATATCGGCAAAAACACGGACATTCAGATAAACAAGATTTCGGAAGAAACGCTGGTACGGGCCGCAAATGAATTTCTGCATTACCTTACAAGCGTGCAGGTTGCTTTTGATATAGACGAATTTGCAGAAGCGAGCCATGCTGTTTTTACAAAGCAGGAAGCCGAATATCTTGCCGGGAATGGATTCCGCCTGTTTTCCATGCTCGCGCTTGCTTTTTTGCAAATGGGCATCCTTCAAGCGGAGGATGCCGAACTGTAAAAAACGAATACCATCAGGCGAACGCCACGAGATAAAAAATCCCGTGGCGTTTCTTTATGCCTGAAAATGCCGTGATTCGGGTTGAAAAACCGCTGTTTTTTCTTCTGTATGCCGCATTTGAAGGCGGTAATGAGGGTTTTCCTTTGCAGAAAGAAGCAGACGGTTGTGGGCGATAAAAAACGCCGAAAACAACACTTTTCAAAAACAATGGAAGGAGGTACGGAAATGGCGGTATTTCGTATAGACAAGACGCGCGATTACACGGTTATGTCAAATCATCATCTGCGCAACACGGAATTATCCTTGAAAGCAAAAGGACTTCTGTCGCTCATGCTGTCATTGCCGGATAATTGGGACTACACCACAAAAGGACTTGCTCATATCTGCAAGGATGGCGTGGACAGCATCTGTGCCGCTGTGCGGGAGCTGGAGGAACACGGATATGTGATCCGTGAACGCATCCGCGGAGCGAACGGTCAGCTTGGGTCAATTGAGTACACGATCTTGGAGCAGCCGGCAAAGCCGTCACCTGAACGGAAAAATCCAGTTCAGGCAAAACCAATCTTGGAGAACCCTGTCTTGGAAAAACCTGAACAGGAAATCCCCGCACAATCAAATACTTATAAATCAAATAAAGATTTATCAATTACGGAAATATCAAATCCTATCCAATCAAATCCCCCTACCCCCGCAGGGGCAAGGATAGGAAAGGATGGGATAAGAGCGAGAGAAACATACAAAGAGATCGTTTATGAGAATATCGACTATGAAATCCTCATTACCGACCCAAAGATGGACCGTGAAATGCTTGACGAGATCGCGGAGCTTATCGTGGATACCGTATGTTCGGCGCGAAAGACGATCCGCATAGCCGGAGACGATTATCCGGCGGAGGTTGTCAAATCCCGTTTTTTGAAGCTGGACAGTTCCCATGTGCAGTATGTCATCGACTGCATGAAGAACAACACGACCTATGTCCGCAACATCAAAAAGTATCTTTTGGCGGCGCTTTACAATGCGCCTGCCACGATCAACAACTATTATTCCTCGCTCGTGCAGCATGACCTGTACGGCGGCGGAGAAAGGGGTGGTTAAATGCAGGAAGAAGTGACCGGAAAATCCGTTGCGGTTATCATCAAAGGCGCGAAAATCAGTGAAAAGGTGCTTGAAAAGGCGCTCGGCAAGCTGCTGGAAGCGCAGAAGAATAAGCAGCCGAAGGTTCACCGCGGCAAGCAGACGCTGAAACAGCTTGCCGGACAGAACGCAGGACTTGCGAACATAGAGATCACCGATCAGAATATCAAATCCTTTACTCATGTGGCAAAAAAATATCATGTGGATTTTGCTCTGAAAAAGGACACGACAGCCGAACAGCCGCGTTATCTTGTGTTTTTCAAGAGCCGTGACGCGGACGCGATCACGGCAGCTTTCCAGGAGTTCGCGGCAAAGAAAATGGCCCGAGAGGAAAAGCCGACCATCCGGGAGCGTCTGGCAAAGGCGAAGGATAAGGCGGCGCAGAGGGCGGAACAAAGAACCATTGACCGGGAGAAAGTCAAGGTCAAAGATCGGAGCGTGCAGCTATGAACGTAAAAAAACTGATCCTAACCAACCTCCCGTATGTGCTGTTCGTGTATCCCTTCGACAAGGTATCCCAGGCCTTCCGTCTGGCACCGGGGGCGGACCTCTCCGCAAAGATACTCTCCATCGGGGACGGATTTGCGAGTGCCTTTTCCTCCCTTGCGCCCAGCTTCCACCTTCTTGACCTCCTGATCGGCATTGCGGGTGCGGTCATTATCCGCTTGATCGTGCATTTCAAGGGCAAGAACGCAAAGAAATACCGTCACGGTGTGGAGTACGGCAGCGCCCGCTGGGGCACGCCTGCGGATATCGCGCCGTTTATGGATGAGGACTTTTTCAATAATATTCCCATCACGCAGACGGAGCGTATTACCATGTCAAACCGGCCGAAACAGCCGAAATACGCAAGAAACAAAAACATTCTTGTCATTGGCGGTTCGGGCAGCGGTAAAACAAGGTTTTTCTGCAAGCCTTCTCTCCTTCAATGCCATTCCTCCTACGTCGTGACCGATCCGAAAGGCACGATCTTAAACGAGGTGGGACGGCTGCTTGAACGGAAGCATTACCGTATCAAGAGCCTGAACCTCATCAATTTCAAAAAATCCATGAAATACAATCCGCTTGCGTACATCCGCTCGGAAAAGGATATTTTGAAGCTGGTAAACGCCCTGATTATGAATACCAAAGGCGAGGGCGAAAAGGCGGGCGAAGATTTTTGGGTGAAGGCGGAACGGCTCTATTACTCCGCGTTGATCGGCTACATCTGGTACGAGGCAACGGAGGACGAAAAGAACTTTATCACGCTGCTCGATCTCATCAATGCCAGTGAAGCCAGAGAGGACGACGAGGAATACAAAAGCCCCGTTGACCTGCTTTTCGACGATCTGGAAGCGCGTGACCCGGAGCATTTCGCGGTCAAGCAATACCGAAAATTCAAGATGGCGGCGGGCAAAACACTCAAAAGTATCTTGATTTCCTGCGGTGCGCGGCTTGCGCCTTTTGATATCAAAGAGCTGCGCGAACTCATGAAAACCGACGAATTGGAGCTTGACACGCTCGGTGACAGCAAGGCGGCGCTGTTCGTTATCATCAGCGATACCGACAGCACCTTCAATTTCGTTGCCGCGCTCATGTACAGTCAGCTTTTCAATCTTCTTTGCGATAAAGCGGACGACTTCTACGGCGGGCGGCTGCCCGTCCATGTCCGGCTGATTCTCGATGAGTTTGCAAATATCGGACAGATTCCGAATTTTGACAAGCTGATCGCAACCATCCGGAGCCGTGAAATATCGGCGTCCATCATTCTGCAATCGCAGAGCCAGTTAAAAGCCATTTATAAGGACAGCGCAGATACCATTGTCGGCAACTGCGACAGTACCTTGTTTTTGGGAGGCAAAGAGAAATCGACCCTGAAAGAGATATCGGAACTGCTCGGTAAAGAAACCATCGACAGCTACAACCGATCCGAAAACAGGGGCAGTCAGATTTCTCACGGCCTCAGCTATCAGAAATTAGGAAAGGAGTTGATGACACAGGACGAACTTGCCGTTATGGACGGAGGCAAGTGTATTTTCATGCTGCGCGGCGTGCGTCCGTTTTTCTCGGACAAATACGACCTCACAAAGCACCCGAATTACAAATACACCGCCGACGCCGATCCTCAGAATGTCTTTGACATGGAACGGTACATGAAAAAGCAGCGCACCGTCGTAAAGCCGGGCGACCGCTTTGATGTGTACGAAATAGATATCACCGAATAAAAATCAAACACATTTCAGGAGGATTTATTTATGGAATTTTTCGCAAGCGCAGTAGGCGTACTTCAGACTCTCGTTATCGCTCTCGGTGCAGGTCTCGGCATTTGGGGCGTCATCAACCTTCTTGAAGGTTACGGCAACGACAACCCCGGCGCAAATGCTCATGTACGGTAAGGAAGCAAGCAACCGAAAACAAGAGATAGACCGCC
>ERZ791905.239-NODE-239-length-65711-cov-8.375487_pt1 | contig 65711 bp, 66 predicted proteins | sample MGYA00510147_ERZ791905 | MGnify/ENA primary metagenome ERZ791905 (study PRJEB30046, sample SAMN00792084) | human gut metagenome | study: EMG produced TPA metagenomics assembly of the A metagenome-wide association study of gut microbiota in type 2...
AGGTTGGCTCGGTTTTGTTGTGTTTTATGATTATGCCCTTGTATAAAAACCTAAAAAGATTGCAGATATTATCTAACAATTATGCGCTCACTTGGCTTACATGGTGCACACAGGCACATAGTAACTGTCAATGGATCAACCTCAAATAATGTTGCAATAATGTGCGCGTCTACCATCACGCTCGAAAGCCAAGCATCTTTTTCATTTTTGGGAATTTTTGTTGCTCTGGTTCTATTACATTTTTCAAAACATCGCTTAATTTCACATCTGTCTTTTGAACTAAGCTGATTAAATTGCCGCAAGGCAACATCGCTTGGACATAGACTATTCGCAAAAGAATTCGCTATGGACATCCATTTAGTTTTCTGTTCTTTGCTAATGAAAACTACTTTATTCTTCATACATCTGCCTCCAAAAATCATTCACTGGGAGAAAACTGATTTTTCCCGCACTGCAAAGTTTCGGTAGCAATTGTTTCACTCTTTTACATTGTTCTTCGGAGTAGAAATAATAGACACATGACGACAACAATGTCGCATCAATGGTTTCAAAGATATGAAAATCATTCCACGGCGAAAGCCCTAATATCTGAAGTTCTCCCGTCACAGAACGCAATTTATCAAAATGATAATCTTCAGAAAACTTCCATTCAGGATGCACGGACTTTAGCTGGATTGCATACCCCATATTTGCAAGTACAATGTTCTTCTCGTGGGTCCAACTATCAACCTGTGTTCGTATATTGATATCGGTTGTATAGGCTGCAGCCATCTTTTCAATTGCTTCATTAGCCAAAGGCGCTTTCTTTATCTGGAATTCCTTGTATTTTCCGCAATGCGTAGTTAATGCGTTAGAATATAAATACCAATAATTCTTATCTACAGGGGTTTCTTTTATCGGGCAATCCGGGAGTTTATTTCGAAATGAGTCTGCATCATAAACCGCAGACAGCTTATCAAACTGCCCATGAATATGTATTACCTCTGAAGATACAACTTCATCAATATTAGAATCATAATTCGTTGTAAAAATTGTGTCGAATTCGCTTAAATATGTACAAAATTTATTGGGGTATAAGTCGTGTAAAGCATTCAACTTACCATCGTTGTAAACTGCCATTAAATATGCGACTCGCATTGCTTCCTTAGAATAAAACCGCTCTGGGTTGCCCATTTTATGTTTGTGGCAAACAAGATCATGGATTAAGTAATAGTCCTCAAAACCTATATCCGTAATTCGAAGTGTTTGAATTTTGCTGTTATACTGCTCTTTAAAAGCTTGCAAAGAATCGCGTTCGGCACTACAGGTAACATATTTATCATAGTTGCCTGCTATTAGTTCTCTTGCCTCTAGGTATAGCTTTCCTAAATAATTTTTAAGAATACACGGATTATCAACAATAATATGTCTGGGGAAATCGTCTCGATCGCAATTTTGGAGAATCCGTAGAACAATTTGTTGTGTTGTATAATTGTTCTTATCGAATTGGATATTTACTCCATTGCCAGTTAGTAAATACTTCATTAGTTTCCACTCCTTATATAAACCAATTCCAAGATCAATTCTTCCATTCGTCATCATAAAAATCCAGTGATAACGGAATAAAGATTTTGTTTTCTCTCTTGCTTGTTTCCATTGCTTCCAAATAACAAGAGTTAAATGCTATGACAACGTAAAATAGTAATGCACGGATGAGTCGCAAAATACTATATGTCTGTTTTCGCAAATCCGAAAAACTTACCGTGTATTCCATCTTATCATCATCTGACAACGCTTCTTCTAAGGAAATCTTTGAATGGTCCACAACCCGTAGGTAGCGGTGTTCAATCACATTTCGCATCTTTCTAAGATTTGCAAAAGCACCATCCTTAGAAATGTCCCTTGCAACCCAATAAAGTGGTGTAAAGCTATCATAAATTCGTATTTCTTTTTCGATGCCTTGAAACCAATTAATAAAACTAATCTTTCTTACTGGCATGTTTTTACCACGAACAAAATCGTTACATAGTAAACCTATTTTGTCTAAAACTCCGTATGCCTCCCGCATCGCAGATTTTAATAGTTCTGTCCGGTAACCGATCGCAGGATAGTCCAGTGTGTTGATTAACAGTATATATTCCTGTGATTCATGTACATCCAATTCATCAAAGTTTTCCACGCAATACAGATTATATCTTGCTTGATTGTACTCCTGCTTAAGTGTGTTATACCAAGAATAGTAGGATAGTGTCTTGTCTTTTGCAAAATAGGAAATTCCCATATTGGGAAGATGAATATCGTCGCTTGTCGAACAGTTCTGGAACAAATTGCGAAAAGACAACACTAACCGTTTATCTCTACACCATTTCTTATATCCGCTATTTCCAATATTCAAATCATTTGCGATATCATTCGCCCAGTCATCTGGAATATCAGAATAAATATTTACATCAGCATAGCTGGAATCTAATTCTTGTTTGATGATGGTGTATGCGCTATGTAAGCCCTGAAAAACATCATCAGGAATAGGATCATATTTTTTCCTTTCTGGATAGTTTTCTATGGTACTCTCATAATAGTACAGGGCATGTAAAAGGAACTCTTTCTGTTCAGATTTATCTAGTGTATGTGAGGACATCTGGTGCAACTTTGAAGCGTAATTTATTCGCGCCATCCCGAAGGAATTTTTAATTGGTTCAAGTATCTCTAATGCTTCAACCGTTCTTCCAATTTCGGTGTACAGGTTAGCCAGGTTCACCCGAACTTGATTCATCCACATCTGAGAAATTTTGGGTTCGCTTTGGTGATCATAGACGGACAATGCTTTTCTATAGAGGGATATCCGCTGAAGCGAATATTCATATATCAATTCTCTTGCAGAGGAGAATTGTGCATATGGTTCGCAGGAAAGTATACTCTTGCCATAATGTTGCAATATTTCAATTAATACAGCCATATAATTTGCTTTTGTATAGAAAAATACAATTTGATTATTTGAATCATCTATCCATTCAGATTTATCCAGAAATTTTGCTTCCAAAGCTTTAATATCGGAGCAGATTTCCGATAGGGGTACTCCGTTATAATTTGACTGCTGAAGTTTATCTATATCTTCTCCGAGTTGAGTAAGATCTGCGCATATTATATGGTCTTCCTTTTTCCAGTTCGAACACCCTGGCTCTTTTTTTGTTTCTTTCATAACTATGCGCTCCGTTCCTTTTCCGTATATTAAAATATTAAAACATTTAGAGATCAGTATTTTCACATTTTTCAACAGTAAAATTTGCCAAGCCTTTTTTACAATTCACTAATAAGTTTAGTCGGACCTGATTCCTGGCAAAGTATATTATATCATACTTGTTTATTACTTTCAAATTTCTCTCTGATTTCGATGTGTTATATCTGCACTTAAAAACTGTATAAGAACAAAAAACAGCAAAAACTTCATAGGTGTTCAAACCTAGGGATTCAAAAGTCACAAGTATCTTTGCTGCCCCCGTAAACGTAGAAAACCCGCAGGCGATAAACCTGCAGGTTTGTGCTCATTTGGACTTATGCGTCAATTTCTGTGCCACCTTGAAACTTGAAGGTCATCTGTCCATCGGCGTGGACGATTACTGTGTCGATGACGGTCAGCCAGAGTTTTTTGTCGAACTCGGTTATGTTGTCCAGTTCCCGCACTTCAAACATAAAGGCTCCGATGGATTCTGCTTGGGCTTCCCGTGCCGCCTTCGCGGTGCGGAGCTGCTCAAGCTGTGCCTTGGCTTTTTCATATCGCTCCACGAAACCGTTGTACCGGGCGGCGTATTCTTCCTGGTTTTGTGCTGTTTGTGAGTTCTCCGCAATGCAGCGTTTTGTCAGCTCGGCCACCACATCGATTTCCTCAAGCAGGCTTTCAATTTCTGTGTCAATGCCCGTGCAATCCGTCAACGCGGTCTGCATCAGTCGGCAGTCCTCAAGGATATCGTCTTTGTCGTCGAGGACGGCGTTAAGTGCGGTGATGAACCGCTCTTTGATGGTTTCCTCGTCCAGATGCGGCGTTGCGCATTTCTTTTCGCCGTGAAATTTTTCGTTGCATTGCCAGACGGCTCGGCGATATTTATCGGTGGAGTTCCACACCTTCGGACCATAGAAAGAACCGCAGTCACCGCAAATGATTCGGGAGGAGAAAATACTCTTTCCGCTGTAATGACGGCTGATTCGCTTTCGTCGTGCGATCTCCGCCTGGACCTTGTTAAATTCTTCCGGCGTGATGATTGGCTCATGGCTGTGTTCCACATAATACTGCGGCACCTCGCCCTCATTCAGCTTTTTCTTTTTTGTGAGGAAATCGACCGTGAAGCATTTCTGCAGGAGCGCCGCACCCTTGTACTTCTCGTTTTGCAGAATGCTTTCTACTGTACTGGTCTGCCAGCGTTGTTTTCCGGCGGGGGAGGGAATACCGTTTGCCATTAGCTCATTAGCTATCCCGCACGGAGTCATTCCTTCCATGAATCGTGTGTAAATTTTGCGGACGATGGCTGCTTCCTCCGGCACAACTTCAGGGAAACCGTCTGCTCCTTTGCGGTAACCGAGAAACTGTTTGTACGGCAGGTTGACTTTGCCGTCCGCAAATCGTTTTCGATGCCCCCAGGTGACATTCTCGGATATGGAACGGCTTTCTTCCTGTGCGAGACTTGACATGATGGTCAGCAGCAGTTCGCCCTTTCCGTCAAAGGTGTAGATGTTCTCTTTTTCAAAGTAGACTTCTACGCCTTTTTCTTTCAGCTTACGGATAGTGACCAGGCTGTCGACCGTGTTTCGGGCGAAGCGGCTGACCGACTTCGTGACGATGAGGTCAACTTTGCCGGACATGGCATCGGCAATCATCTCGTTGAAGCCGATGCGGTGCTTGGTGTTTGTGCCGGAAATCCCCTCATCGGTATAAACCTTTACAAACTCCCATTCGGGATTTCGTTTGATGTATTGCGTGTAGTAATCCACCTGCGCTTCATAGCTGGTGTACTGCTCATCGCTGTCCGTGGATACTCTTGCGTATCCTGCGACCCGTCGCTTTAGTATCGCAGCTTGGGAAAGGTGTGTCAGCGGATTGATGGTCGGCGGAATGACTGTGACTGATCGTGCTGCCTTTCTGTTCATTCCTTGCATCTCCTTGCCTGCAGGGCCCGCTGCCGTGCTTTTTCCTTCATTTCGGGCGTCCAGCTTTCTGCTCGCGAGCGGTCTTTCCATCGTTTAACGATTTCAGAGCTATCGTCTGTGCAGAACACGACCACATTGTTTTTCTCTATTCTGATAGCCGTTATTTTGCTTCTGACCGTATCTGGGGCAAGGCATGTCGTTCCCAACGCCTCACAAGTGAGGACTTCGAGTGTTTCTTCGGGTATCCGCTTTGCGGTGCATGCGGATTTCCCTTTCTCATGAAACATGGTGCAATCCCAGTAGTGCTTTTTTCGATAAGTTACACGTCTATAAGTGTTGCCGCACAGCCCACAGCGAATCAGTCCCGAAAAGACGGAATGCGTAGGCTTTTGGCGGTTGGCGGTTCGCTGCGCCAGCATGTTGAGTCGCTCTTGTGCCTTGTCGAATGTCGCCTGGTCGATGATTGGCTCATGTGTTCCTTCGGCAAAGTACATCGGAAGCTCACCTCTGTTTGGCAGTAGTTTCTTTTCAATGTGGTTGTTGCGGTACTGCTTTTGCAGGAGCGCATTACCAAGATACTTCTCATTGGATAAGGTATCCCGTATCCGCGTCGCACACCAAGTGCCTCCCAGGGCGCCTTTATGTCCCCTGACATTAAGGTCACGGCAAATAGAGCACATACTCTCGCCGCTGTTGAACCGTGTGTATATCTCTCGAACGATTGCTGCGTCTTTTTCGTTCACGTTGATACCGTCCGGTGTAATGTCATAGCCGAATAGGAACCTGAGATTGATAAGTTCACCGTTTTCGAAGGCTTTTCGGATACGCCACTTCTGGTTCTCACTGGCTGACAGACTTTCTTCCTGTGCGTAAGATGCCAAAATGGTCATCATCAGCTCTCCATCAGAACTCTGCGTGTGGATGCGCTGTTCCTCAAAAAACACATCCACGCCCAGGCTTTTCAGCTCTCTGACGGTTTGAAGAAGCGTCACTGTATTTCTGGCGAAACGGGATATACTCTTCGTGATAACAAGATCAATGTTTCCTTGGCGGCACTCTTCAATCATGCGCTGAAACCCGACGCGTTCTCTTTTGGTGCCGGTCACTGCTTCGTCACTGTAGACACCGCAGTACAGCCAGCCGCTGCTTTCCTGAATCATTTTACTGTAGTAGCTTACCTGAGCGGACAGTGAATGCAGCATGGCATCCTTTCCCGCGGAAACGCGGGCATAGGCACAAACGCGCAGTGCCTGCGGCTGAGCAGGGATCAGGGTATTGACCCTTTCTACAATTCTTTCCGTGCGGTTCACCTCCTATCGGTGTGTGACATATTACCTCTGAAAGCAGGATATATCCAGTGGTTTCAGCGAAATATACTGCACGAAGATATGCTGTATTTCTCGGCGATAATTGTATCGATTTTTGCGTACTCTTTAGCAGAAATCAGCCCCTTGGAACGCATACTCCGGGCAAGTGCCATTGCCGTCTGATAGGCTATCAGTCGTCTGTCGTAATCACGCATTGTTTGTGCCCTTTCTGCGATATTGCGAATAGCAGTCGCGTGAGCAGAACCGACGATGAGCGTTGCCGTAGCATTCAAACTGTTTCCCACAATGCCGGCAAGTGCAGCTGTAATATGCTTTTCGCTGCACATTTTCGGGATGCGCATTCCACCATGCCATTCGGCAGGTATCAGAGCAGAACTTCTTTTGTCGCTTGTGAGGTATTTGCTCTAGGGGCTTTTCACAGTTTCGACACAAACCACTCGACTCGGCAGAATTGTTCTTTTGCGCCGGATGCCTGAAACAGTAGGATTTTACTGTATTTCGCGGCAAGCCTGTTATCGTTGCAATTTTCTTGTACCCATAACCTTTTTGCTGCAACGCAACGATATGACAGCGTTCATCATTCGTCATAAATACACCTCATTTCTGAAGAAAAAAACTGTTCCTCATGGGTAGGCCACGGCAAAGAGAAAGCGGGACGGTGGATGGCAAAAAAAATAAGCCCTCCACAGAAACTAATCTGTGGAGGGCTTATAAAGAGTTTTGTCTTATGTATTCATCAAATCGTGGTATCGTTTGAGCATTACGCAGAAGTGTTCACGCGTTACAGGGGCGCTTAACATCAGATTGCCGTTTTCATCACCTGTCATAAGTTTGTTCGAAACTGCCCAATCCACTGCAGCCTTGGACCATGAGGAAGCGACATTGTCCTTTACCGGAATTTCAGGCTCTCGCAACTGTGCCGTGACCTTTTCTGCCAGATCACCCATGCGGGCGTACATCCAGTTGCCGGGGCAGGATTTATTCGCAAACCATCTGTGGACGGTCAGCACCATCTCGTCGGACTTTGGTGTGTAGTTCAGTGTTTTGGTTTTATCGGCGAGCCAAAGCAGCTTGGTTTTGCCGTTGCGCTTGCAGATATCCACGCAGAGTTTGATGAGCGTCTGATATACCGCATCCTCAAACACATACGGCTCGGTGTTGTCACTGGCACACTCAATGGTGACAGCTCTCTGGTCGTTGGCAGCGGAGGATGAGCACCAGGAGCGGTTCTTTTCCTCTACATACATGCCGACTCTGCCGTCCACGCCGATGCCGTAGTTGCTGCTCGCCTGACGGGACTTTGGCAGAAACACCTTCCCAAGCCTCTCCACGCTGCACTGACCCACCACACAGTGAGGCGTGATTCGGTCAATGCTGTGCGTGCGCTGCCCTGAGTGGTTTGGGCTGAGTTTGGTGTAGGACACCATCGGGCTGTTCGTGTAAGTCATTATCGTTCACCGTCCTTTTCATTGGTTGCACGTTCGTGAAGCTGCTCCAGCACCTCTTTCAGTTTTTCGGGAATCGGCAGTCCAAGGTGCGCGGCATTTTCGAGCAGGCTTACGCCTTCATTCGACAGGTAGAAGAAAATAACTGTCGTTCGCAGAACTCCTGTCCCTTCAAGCACATAGATATCCACAATGTTTCCAATGCCGACAAGCGCGAAAATCAGCACTTTGCGGCAGACGCCTTTGAAGCCAACTTCGCTGGAAAGGGTTTTGTCCGAGATGGCGCACAAAACGCCGGTAATGTAATCGATCACCACAAAGGCGATCAGGGCATACAGAAATCCGTCCACACCGCCGAGAAACCACCCGAGAAAGCCGCCAAGGGCAGTGAAGGCAATCTGAATGCCGTTCCAAATTTGTTTCATATTCGTTTCCTCCTTTATTTTTCCGTAAAATGAACAAACGGCATCAGCAGCCCGATGTCGTTTGCGGATATCAGCAGGTTTTCCGTGATGGGAATGTTGATCGTTCCCACATCCGGCATGACCTCCATTTCTAACAGCTCGTCCAGTTCGGCGGCAGCTTTCGGTTCGTTCTCTGCGGAGAAATTGAAACCGCCATCTTCCTCCGGCGTACCGTATTTCTCGAAAATCTTCTGTCGCTGTTCGGCGAAGAAATCCGCTTCCTTCTGCAAAGCGGTAATCATCTGCTTGAGTTTGTAGGCAAGATGAAGCTGCAGATCCCCGGCAGATAGTTTGGACAGTGCCGGAACCGCCAGAACGATGTCTTTCAGTTGTACTTTCATGTGTGTTCCTCCTTAAGTGCCGATCAGCCCGTATTTCACAAGGATGCCGACCAGGTTGTTCAGAATTTTCAGATAGTTGGAAGCCGTCGCCGTGGAATACCCCATGTTCTGCGTAGTAGAGCTGAGCGTCTGCCGGGCGATGGGTGTTCCGGCAAAGAAGCCGATTTTTGAGCTTGCACTTGAGCCGATCTTTACCTGTACAGAACCGAGGTAGGCGTAGTGCCAGTAAAGGCTTGTCGTACCGAGGTAAAAGGGATATAATGTGCTGCTTGTGGACGGCTTCAGTTCACGGGAGGTGTTTGCTGTGATGTAATAGCTTGTGCTGCCGCCCATTTTGACTTCTTTGCCGGCCATGTTGGGGTCAGATTCGTCGATTACGGTACCGTTGACCCGGAGCGAACTTCCATAGGCGTCCAGACAACAAGAACCGTTCAAATAAAGCCTGCTGATGTATCCGGTATTCCAATAGTAAGTAGCCGAGCCGAGACGGTTGATTGCAGTGCCGTTTGCCACAATTTCAAAGATACCGTTGTCGAAGCCGATGTAGCCGTCATTGCTGCCGTTTCGAATCGTGATTTTCTCGCACCAGACATTTCCGAAGGTATAGGAGATGTTTCCGAGATCCCAGTCTACAATGGTGGCCGGCCGAACGCAGTGATTTTTGGTGTCAATGACCAGTGCGTGTGTTCCAACGCCGTCCCACGAAGCAAGTTTGATCTGTGTTCCGGCAAAAATATAGGTGTAATCGTAGTTCCATGTTCCGTCGCCGCCGATGTACATGGTGGTGCTGGTATATTCCTTCAAGCTGACCTTGCCGGACTGAGAGTAGATGGTCTTGACCTTCAGCGTAGAGGTGTCGATGCGGTCGGCTTGGATGGTACCGGTCGTGATATTCGCGCCGTTGATGGCGGTCTTGCCTGCCGTGCCAAGGGCGGAGATGGTCACATAGCCGGAAAGATCGATGGTGTCTGCCACCAACTTGACGGCACGGTCTGTCATGGTAAAATCGGAAGCAGATGTGCCGGACTTCACCAGCCAGTTGATTTTGTTTGCTGTTTGCGTGACTGCAGTAATGTTGCCCTCTGCCGTTTCTATGCGGGTTTTGAAGTTGTTTACGGTTTGTGTCAGGGTGGAAACGGCGCCTTCTGTATCTTCAATTCGTGTGTCGAATCCACGCACGGTCTGCGAGAGCGTGGAGAGATTGCCGTCCATGGTCTGAATGCTTGAAAGCAGCTTGCCGTCTGCAGCCTTGAATTCCTGGCGCACCCGGTCGATCTGCGTAGCGGTGGATGCAAGAAGGTTCGGCACATAGTCGCCGACCTCCACACGCACGGTGTAACGATAAAACGGGTCGTACTTGATGCTGATGATCCGCGTATCTACATCCACACCCATCGGTGAATAGGAGATGTTCACCTCGTCGCCCGCCTGCAAATCTGCCATTTTGAAAAGCGAGATTTCATAGGACTGCGTATTCTCCCGGCTGTCAATGGTCACAGCCAGATTTGTTACATTCTCGCCATCCATCAACTGCTTTCTGTTCACACTGCCACGGTGCTTGCGCAGATTGATCTTATACCCGTCGTACTTCGACTTCGCAGCCGCAGGCGTCAACGAACTGTATGAGCGCGCTGCGGCGGCTGAGAGGGCTTTGGTCGGTGAAGGCACACTCAACGCGTCCGGTTGCTTCGATTATGCCGACTGTAAAGGGGGTGCCGGACAGCAGTTTCGCCATGCCGTCTGCCGGAGTACCTTCGAAAACAAAGGTTACGAGGTTGTACTGTTCCTCGTTCAGCAGATAGGTGATATGTTCGCACTGAGCCGTTGTAACAGGGAAGCCGCCGGTGATTTTCTTGGATACGCGGACGATGCTGTAAAACTGACCGTCCAGCTTCGCGGCCATGCCGACAGACAGCGGTTGCGACCGCGAAGCAAGAACGGAAAATGAAAGTGTCCGCTCCCCGGACAGCTTGTCGCAGAGGGATGCGGAGAGTACGCGCGGGAAGCTGCATTGGCGCGTCCCTGCGCTACTATAGATTTCAATCATGTCGGTTCCTCCTTATATGGTTCCGAGATTGCGCACATAGACGGCATTCTGTGTCCATTGAATTTCCGCCAGAATCCGCGCAAGCATTGTACCGTCGATAGTGAGCGGAATGGTAATATTGAATGCCTGCCCGCCGGATGCCCGCCTGATATCCGAAATTCCGGAAAGCGTCGTATCCATGTTGATATGCGACGGAATAGCAGCCTGCATATTTGTCGTCATGTCCTGCATGACAGCGGAAATGTCGTCCGCCAGATTCTCAGCCGAACGCACGGCCGTTTTACCGTTTTTGTCGAGAGACCCGGCAAGGCCCTCCACCAGCATTTCGCCGACCCACCCCATCTCCTTGGACGGGGATGCAATTCCAAAGAAATCGCAGATGCCGTCCCAGATGGAGGAGACCCATCCGCTGACCTTGTCCCAGAGCCACGAAGCAAGCGACTGGATACCTTGCCACAGCCCGCGCACAAGGTTTGCGCCGACTTCCACGATTTTCGGGATTGATTCTGTAAAAGCAGTGACAATACCCGCAATGATCTGCGGAACCGCTTTGACAATTTCCAGAATAATGGCGGGGAGATTTTCAATAAGGGAAATGAACAATGTCACGCCCGTTTCCACCAGTTGCGGGATGGATGCTGTCAGCGTGTCAGCAATGGCAGTGATAATCTGCGGCAGCGCCGCTATGATGGTCTGGATGATCTCCGGAAGATTCTGCACCAGCGATACCAACAGGTCAATGCCCGCCTGCACAATCAGCGGCAGACCTTCCAGCAGTGCTTTGACAATGCCGTCAATGATCTGCGGCAGGACTTTTACAATTGCCGCGATAATGTCCGGCAGAGCTTCCACCAAAGCGGTCAGAAGTTGAATGCCCGTCTCTATGATTTGCGGAATTCCGGATATGAGAAAATCCGCAATACCTGCGATGATGACAGGAAGCGATTCAATCAGCTGCGGCAGGGCATCCAGAAGCCCCTGCGCCAGGCCGAGGATGAGCTGCTGCGCCGCGTCCAGCAGGAGCGGAAGGTTATCGATGAGTCCCTGCACGATGGTCGTGACGGCTTCTATAGCAGCAGGAATCAGCTGGGGCAGCGCGTCCGCAAGCCCCTGCACCAGCGACACGATCATCTGGGTTGCTGCGTCAATGAGCAGAGGGAGATTGTCGATGATCGCCTGCGTGATGGTCATCACCGCCTGCACTGCAGCCGGGATCAGCTGGGGCAGCAGCTCCAGAATGGTGGTCAGAAGCTGTGAAAAAAGCTGCGTCGCAGTATCCAGCAGCGTGGGAAGCAGTTCTGCAATGGCTTCCAATAACGCCTTTGTCGCCGTGGGCAGCGCCTTTACGATATTCTCAATGACCGGTGTAATGTTGGCGATGACATTTTTCAGTGCCTCTGCCATATTCCCGCACAGCTGCTCCATGTCAGCGTCTGCGTTGCCGAAGCCAACGAGCAGGTTCTTTCCCGCTGCCTGCAAAGCGTTGATGGAGCCGGAAATGGTGTGTTCCGCTTCCTTTGCGGTCGTGCCGGTGATGTCCATGCTCGTCTGAATGACATGGATGGCGTCTACCACATCGGCATAGGATTCGAGGTTATAGTGGATGCCGGAGATCGCCTCCGCATCAGCCAGCAGCCGCTCCATTTCGGATTTCGTGCCGCCGTAGCCAAGCTTCAGGTTGTCCAGCATCGTGTAGTTCTGCTTGGCAAAGCCCTGATACGCCGACTGGATCATGGACATATCCGTGCCCATTTTGTTGGCATTGTCGGACATATCCGTGATTGCCATGTCGGCGTACTTGACCGCCTTTTCGGTATCGCCGCCGAGGGACTGGATCAGGCTTGCGGAGAACGAGGTGACCGTCTCCATGTATTCGTTTGCAGACAAACCCGCTGTTTTATAGGCATTTGCAGCATAGCTTTGCAGCTCCTTGGAATTATCTTTGAACAGCGTGTCCACGCCGCCCACCAGCTGCTCATAGTCGGCATAGGCAGAAATGACTTCCTTGCCCAGCTTGACAGCGGCGGCTCCGGCAGCGGCAGCGACAGCGCCCATCGCTGTGCCGATGCCCTTGAGAACGCTGCCCAGCTTTTCAAACTTGTCGCTGGATTTCTCCGCTTTTTCTCCGGCATCATCGATTTTGCCGCCCATGTCCCCGGCATTTTTCGCAGCGTCATCCATCTCATCCGCCATCTTGGACACGGACTTCTCCGCATCCGTATAACCGTCGCTGGCTTCGGAGAGCGCGTCGTTGTTGGCTTTCAATTCGCGCTCCATGTCGTTCAGTGCCGCTTCCGCATTGTTCAGCTGAATCTGCCAGCTTTGGGTGCGGCGGTCGTTTTCCTCAAAGGACTCCGACGCATTTTTGAGTGCCTGCCGCAGCACCTCGATCTTCTGCTTCTGCGCATCGATCTGCTTGTTCAGAACCTCCGAACGGGCGGCGACGGCCTGCATGGAGGTGTCGTTTTTACCAAACTCGGAGGAGACCAGCTTCATTTCCGAGCCGAGGACCTTGAAGGACTGGTTGATGTCCGCAATGGCCTTTTTGAACTCCTTTTCACCCTCAAGTCCAATCTTTAAGCCAAAACTGTCTGCCATGTGCCGTCACCTCCTTGTGGATGGCATGAAAAAAAGCACCCTCTCATCCCGAACTCGGTACAAAATGTCCGAAGTTCTCGATGGGAGTGCGCCGGATGGAATGAAAAAGGAGCGACCCCGGAAGGTCACTCCTTGTAGCTTATATGCGTTTACATCGTCAGAATAATTCTACTCGTCCTAACAGCAGGTCAATCAGGCTGCAGTGGAAGATGCCGTTGTCATCATAAAAACTGTGGGGCACATCCATGCGAACGATGACTTTTTTGAAGAAATCTTTCGTAAGCATCAGCGACGACAATTCAGAGGATTCTTTTTTGTCTGTATCCATGCGGAAAGCGGACTGAATATAGATTTTCTTATCCGCATCGTTCACCACAAAGTCGATTTCTTTCTGAACCTTGCTGTCGCCCGAACGGTCACAAACAACACCGACATCAACGGAATATCCACGCCGCAGAAGCTCGTTGTAGATGATGTTCTCCATGATGTGACCGGGGTCAAATTGGCGGTAATTCAGTCGTGCATTCCGAAGCCCGATGTCCGTATAGTAGTATTTGTTCGGATATTTGAAATAGGTCTTTCCTTTGACGTCATACCGCTTAGCCATCGAAATGAGGAAGGAGTCGATAATATACTGCACATAATTTGAAACCATCGCAGCATTAACCTTCTCGTTCTTCACGGACGAAATGGCATTTGCAATATTGGTCGGGTTAGTGAGTGAGCTGATCTGGGAGGCGAGAAAGTCCAGAATATCATTCAGAACATCCTCACGCTCGATGCCGTTTCGCTCCACAATGTCCTTGACATACAGCTCGCTGTAAAGGGATGTCAGATAATCTTTCTTATCCTTGTCGTCCTCAAGTGCCAAAAGTCTCGGCATACCGCCGTAAAGCATATAGGTATCCAGCGCTTTTTGCTCATCACCGCCCACGGCAGAATAGAACTCCGCAAACGACAGCGGGAACACATGAATCTGTGTAGCACGGCCGCGAAACTCGGTAGCGATATCTTTTGAAAGTCCTTTAGAATTGCTGCCGGTGACATAAACATCAAGATTCTTATACGCCTTAAGTTCATTCAGCATATCGTAGATGGTAACCTCGATGCCGCCGTTTTCCTTATCCACCACTTTTGTGGTGAGCTGTACCTCATCAATGAACAGATAGAACTTTTCATCCTTTCTGTCCCGGACGATGCTTTCTACATACTCGCACAAAGTGATGGGGTTTCTGAACTTATAATAGCGGCGCTGATCCAGTTCAATTTGCAGAATACGGTCTTCGGAAACTCCCTGCGAGAGAAGGTATTCATAGAACAGATCAAAAAGCAGCACGGACTTGCCGCATCTGCGTATCCCGGTGATGACTTTTATCTCACCGTTCCACATACTGTGGATCAAGCGGCTCAGATAGGAATCTCGTTTAATCATGGATTTCACCTCGTACTTAGGACGAAATCGTCCAAACTTCTATGTGTAGTATACCACGATTTTGGAAAAATATCAAGCCCGCAAGAAAAAAACACAAAGAAGTTGCGCCGAAAACGGACTAAGTTCGAGGTGACTTATTTGACAAGGGTCAGATTCCATATGGGATAATTTCATCAATTGTTCGCTCTCGCTTCGGCTTTGCCATGCCGAAAAATTGCCGGTGGCATTCCCACAGGTCAAGGAGAAAGCCGAATGGCATCAGCCAAACTTCCTCAGAGGGAAGGTGCAACTGTGCCGTTCCATAATAGAAAAGCCGGGTGAACAGTTCCTCATCTGTTACCCGACCTGCGCGTTTTTTGAATCGTTCTCGCTTTCCACATTCCGCTTCGTTCCCTTGAACATGGCCTCCATAATAGCGGATTTGTACTCTGCCAGTTCCAGGGGGCTGGTGAGCAGCTCGACCGTTTCCTGTGTGAGAAGATCCTGCTTGTCCTCCGGGGCTTGGAGGTTGTGAATCAGCACGGACTGATTTGCCAGCAGCGTGATCAGCCAGACCAGTTCGTCCAGTGCCATCTCGAAGTTTTCAGACCGCATGAGCTTTTGCCCCAGATTTTCCAGACCGCCGTAGCGACCTGCGATCTCTTTGGTGGCGCGAGTGGTGAGAATGAGTTCAAACTCATGACCGCCGATTTTGATTTTTGCGCTTCTGTTGTCCATAGAAAATCCTCTTTATGCCTGCGTGAATGTCGGCTCATACACTTCGGTGTACCAGCCGCTGATGACCGACGCGGATACGCCGGCGGAATCCTCGGAAACTTCCGCTTTCCAAGGATGCTTGCCCTGACCGTCCAGCTTGTTGCGGCGCAGCACAGTGCCTTCAATGGTGGGCGTGGAGAACTCGATGCTCTCGCCCTTGGTGGTGAGATTTGTCGCGGGGATGCCAAACTTGACCTTGTAGAGCCAGAAATAGCGGTACTTGCCGTTAGACCTCTTCGCCCGGAAACCGACTGCGACCGGTTCGCCGCCGTCTTCGGATGCAGAAATGAGCACCTTGTTGTCGTCGATTTTCGCGCCGGTCAGATCTTGCGCCACCTGTACGCCGATGTCGTCAATGCCCAGCGTCAGAGTGCCGCTCTGAAATTCCTTTACGACCTCTGCCGCACCGTCGTCGGCGTAGAGTGTCGCTTCAGCCAATTCCACTGAAAGTTCCGCCGTCATGGCTTTTGCCAGCTGTGTCGGCGTGCCGTAGGTTTCGTCGCCGTTGTCTCCTTCGGTGATTTTTGCGTAATAAAGTTTATCCAGACCAATGGTCGCCATGGTCATTCCTCCCAAACATAAGATTTTGCCACATCAATGGCGTAGTGGTGATAGCCTGTGTCGGCTTCAAAGCCGATATACCGGCGATCTGTGACGGTCACATTCGCTGTCAGCAGTGTACGGACGAGTGTATTTTTGATTTTCATGTAATTCTCCCGACAAAACAGGGACAACCGCACTTCCTGTGTGTCGACGCCCGGTTGATTATCTGCATGAAGGGCAAAGGTGTCCGAAAGCGGCGTCAGCACGATGTAGGTATCCGGCGCGACAGAGGTGAACGCACCAATCTCCGCCGGGATGCCGCAGCTTTCCGCGATGGTATTCAGTTCCGATAGTAAACTCACAGTTTTTCAAGCTCCTCCATGAGTACCTGCTCCATGGCGCGTATGCACGCTGTCTTGACAGCAGATTTTGCAGGTTTCAGAAACGGCTTTGCAGGCTGCCCGTGCTTGCCGTATTCGAGAATGTTGGCGATCTTTGCATTACTGCTGCCATCCGAGCGCGGTTCGGAAAAGCCGATCTTAATGTCGTGGTTGGCCTCGCGGTTCAGTTTGACAGGCGACAGACCAAGCGACTGCACCAGTTCGCCTGTGGAGCGAGAGACATCCTTGGTTCCATTGCCAATGGCGGCTGCCAGATTGCTCTTAACCTTTGCTAAAGCGACTTTTCCGCCCGCCTCAAGCACCTTTTCTGCAACGCTGTCGGTGTCCTTGCCCAGGTGGGACAGTTTTGCAAGGAAGTCATCCGGCAGTCTGAAATCAACCTTTGCCAATCGTCGCTGTCTCCTTTTTTGCCAATACCTCGATATACATTCCGCGCCCTTTTACATTCTCAACGGAAACAATGTCATAGCGACCATCTTCCAGGACGAGAACATAATCGGTGGTGACTGTCACCCCCGGAATGCATCGAAACCGGAACAGGTCGGTGGCTTCGCTGAAGGCAGCGAGGTTTGCCCAACGCTGACTGCCGTGCCGTCCCTCCCGATATACACGGATGGAAGCGAGGACTTCGTCCTCGGAATGGGCAAATCCCTCACTGTCCTTGACTTGTTTGAGCTTTACAATGTCGGCAAAGCCGTTCATTTTTCCGAAACTCATACCTGCCACCGCCTGTCTAACCGAAGCAGCAGATTGACGGTGTTCCACACCTGTTGCGCCGCCCCTGTGTTATCCGCAAAGAAGCCGCCCGTACTGCCATCCCGGCTTTCGTAGAAATGAGAAGCAAGCATGATGACGGCTTGCTCGGTGGTTGCAGGCATTGTATGGTCGGCGTAATAGCCGGCACTTAGGTGCTGATAACTTTCTGCATAAGAAACGGCGGCAGCAATGTACCCCGAAAGGAGCGCATCGTCCGCCGTATGCTGCAGAATCAGGTTTTGCTTTACCTTTGCGAGAAGCCCTGTGATTGCCATTGCCGCCCCTCTTTACTCGGAATCGGCAGCCATCAGGCCTGCCGCTTTCAGCCTTTCAAGCAGGGCATTGAAGTCATCTTTGAGGGCGGCCACGGTCGATGCGCTGCTTGCCGCCTGGTGCGTCGCCCGGGGTAGTCCGTCAATCTTACAGTCTTCTTCAAAGATGACTCTGCCGCCGAAGTGGGTGATTTCGCCGCCCTGTTCGGTGTAATTTTTTGTATTGTAACGCACGGTTGTTGCCTCCTTATGCGTGCATCTTGAGCACCTTAATGGCTTCGGGAAGAATGAGTTTTCCGTCAACACGCTGCGTTGCCACAAAGCCCGTCTGATCGGTGGTGGCATACAGTTCGGACAGTTTCTTGAAATTCCTGCCCTGGCGGTCGGCAATCCAGTAATACTTGAAGTCACCGAATGCAATGACTTTGGCACCTGCCGCGATTGTCGGAACATAAGAAGAAGTAAACACGGGTCTGCCGAGAAGCATGTCCGGAGTACCGGCGGTCAGCGAGGGCTGCCACAGGTAGTTACCGTTGCCGTCCTTAAGTTTGCGGATTGCTTTTACGCTTGCATCGTTGAGGACCCACACAGCATTCTTTCTGTAGGGGGCATTCAAGGAGTAGAAAAGGTCGATGATTTCGTCTGCGGTGATGGCAGTAGCGCTTGCTGCTGTGATGCCGATCTCCGCGCCGCCGGTTGTATGGAGAATGCCGGTAGGTTTGCCGGAGCCGTCTCCGTTGAAAAATGCGTCTTCTTCCTTGTTTCCGATTCTGCGGGCAAATTCCTTGGAGATGTACTGTTCGAGGTTGAATACGGAATCATTGAGCAGTTCATTGGACACTTTGATGAGCGTGCCGAGTTTGTATGCGCCGATGGCAACCTGGGAGAACGCATCGTCGCTTTCGGTGATTGCGCCTTCTTCGTCTACCCAGGAAGCCGCGCCCTTGGATGCTACAACGGGAATCTTGCGGTCGCCCGAGGCGGTGTTGATGATATGTGCAAGTTTGCGGAAAATGTTTTCGCCTTCAAGCGCTTCTACAAGTGTGCGCTCAAATTCATCGGGAACGAGATAACCGCCCTCGGAATCTGTTCCGATTTCAAGCGCGTCGAGGACGGAAGGACTGATGTGCTTCATTCGCATGGCGTCCCAGAAGTTTTTCTTGTAGACCTTGGATTTTCTGCTTCTCGGTTCACCGTCATCTGTGAGATTGCTCTTCATAGGCTTTTCGGTGATGGGGGCGTTCACGGGCTTCTTCAACTCGTTTTCGATGTCCTCCCGGCGCTCCATACGATGGATTTCATCGGTGAGCTGCGCAAACTCGGTTTCCATGCTCGTGTATGTAGTATCGTCTGCGGCGGAGAGTACGCCGTCTTTCCTGTGGGTCTCGAGAAACAGGTCCATCGTATCGACGAGCTTCTTTCGTTTATCTCTCATTTCGGTAACTGTCATTTTTAAATCCTCCGTTACAGTATGGCTTTGATGTCGTCCAGTTTAGATTTGAGTTTTTCAATCCGACGACCTGTGCATTTGGGCGCAGTCGGTTTGTTGATTTTGCATTTTTCCGCGATCTTGCCCATAAGAGAATTGGCTACGGTCGCTTCTGAATACATCACCGATGCTTCGGACTGTTCGTTTTTTTCGGGAATCTCTTCTCGAGACAGAATGCCGTCAATAAAGCCGAGTTCAAGTGCTTTATTGGCATTCATCCAGGTTTCGGCATCCATCAGGTGCGAGAGCTTGGCGCGAGACAGCCCGGTTTTGATTTCATAGGCATTCATGATGCTTTCCTTGACTTCATCCAACATGGAGATTGCCTTCTCCATTTCTTCTTTGTCGCCTGCAGCAATCGTTATGGGATTGTGAATCATCAGCATCGATACGGGGGACATCATCACTTCGGTCCCTGCCATTGCGATGACGGAAGCAGCTGATGCGGCAATGCCGTCGATTTTTACGGTTACCGCCCCCTTGTAATCCATCAGCATGTTGTAGATCTGTGCAGCTGCAACGCAGTCACCGCCCGGTGAGTTGATCCACACGGTAATGTCGCCGCTGCCGCTGTTCAGCTCGTTCTTGAACAGCTGCGGCGTGACATCGTCGTCAAACCAACTTTCTTCTGCGATTGTACCGTTCAGAAACAGCGTCCTCGCCGACGGTGTCGTTTCTGTCTGCGCTTGATTCTTCCATTTCCAGAATTTCTTCATCCGGTTCTTCCTCCTTTCCGTCGTCTGTTTGCGTATATGCAAAAGCTCCTGCATTGCGCATTGGGAGCATATTGCCGTTTATGAGATAGAGATCCCCGCCTTCTTCCGGGGGAATACGGTCGAGATTCTCGAGTTCACGGATATCATTTGCGGACATCCACCCGTTTTGCCGTGCGGTTGCATAACCGCTCATCCGGCTGGCGTAGTCACCGCGCAGCAGTCCCTCTACATTGAATTTGACAAACAATTTGTTCTTTTCATCCTCTGTCAGAAGCGCGCGCATGATCGACTGTTCCCAGCGAATGACCCAAGGGTCAAGGGTATACTTCACAAATTCAAGCGACTGCTGCTCGATATTGGAAAAGCTCGATTTTTCGAGGTCTGCCAACATATGCGGCGGGACACGGAAAATTCGAGCAATTTCGTTGATTTGAAATTTTCGCGTTTCGAGGAACTGCGCCTGCTCCGGGGCGATGGAGATCGGGGTATACTTCATGCCTTCTTCCAGTACGGCGACCTTGCCTGCATTGGAAGAACCGCCGAATTGCCCCATCCACGCCTCACGGACTTTGGAGGGATCTTTGATCGTTCCCGGGTGTTCAAGTACACCGCTCGGAGCGGCTCCGTTTGCAAAGAACTTCGCCCCGAATTCCTCCGTGGCAATGGCGAGTCCGATTGCGTTCTTTGCCATTGCGATGGGGGAGTATCCGACCAGACCGTCAAAACCGAGTCCGGGGATGTGCAGGACATCCGTAGGGCGGAGAATTACGGTGCCGCCGCCGGGGAGCGCTTCGTCAGATGCGCGTTGATAAGCGTAATACAGATGCCCGTTTTCATCTCTGTCCACCGTCATTTTGTTCGGCATCAGCGGGTAGAGCGCAATGACCTCGTCTTTACCGTTGCGAATGATTTGTGCGTAAGCGTTGCCCCAAAGGAGCAGATGCGTCATTAAGGTTTCCCGGAACACAAAGGAGGTCATTTCGGGGTTCGGCTCATCGTGCAGCAATCGATACAGAGGGTGGTTGATTGCCTTTTCTTTACCGCCGTCTTTCGTATACCTGTACACATGAATCGGTAATCCCGCGACCGCTTCCGAAAGTATACGGACGCAGGAATATACCGCTGTCATCTGCATGGCAGATCGTTCGGTAACCGATTTTCCTGTGGTGGTGCTGCCGAGAAAAAAAGTGTATGCACTGCCGGCGGTTTTGTTTTGGGTTTTGCCCCCGAATCTAAATCGTGAGGTGGGGAATTTCATTCGCCATCATCCTCGATTTCTTGCCATTCCGATTCCTTTTCGATTTCTTCATTAAACAGATGAACCATGTGCTTTCTTACAGTTCCGTTCATGAGGATTTTTCCTTCATCCGCCGAGAGTGTGAGTCGCTTTATCATGTTTCTTCCACCTCCGAAATATTGAGTTTGTACCAAGTGAAGCACGGCACAGACCAGGGAGATTCCGGGAATGTTGCGTCAAATGCAGATTTGACTTCAAGCCGCTTGTATTCGCCGTTTTGATATACAACAGCCGTGCCGAGAAAGATTCCGTTTTGAATAGACACATGCAGCGGGACTGCTGTCTTGAGCGCCTCGTCCATGTAAGAGAATCTATACTGGTGCAGAACATCCGGCTTTGTTGAAGTACCGAGAATTTCGTCCGGGAAAATGATTTCAAGAAAATTTTCTGCTTCTGATTCTCCTTCGAGGGAATAACAGGTATCCGGCGTAAGAATGATGTCTTTCAGGTAGCGACCGGACCGATATACCAATCGCGGTACGGCATTTTCGGTTTCCGCTTTTGCTGTGGAGATTTCGCTTCGGAGCGTCTTTGTATAGGAGGAGAGCTGATTTATCACGCTGCTCTTGGTAGCGTAAATGCTCATGTCCAGTGCAATCAGCTCTTTCAGTTTACCCGGTGTCAGCACAATGACGGAAGATGCAGCCGTTTGGCGAATGCGGATTTGTCCATCGGTTCGCAGCTCGAAGAGATTATTCCGCTGATTTGCCGATGAGCCGTTCCCGATAGCTACCAGTACGCCGCTGTGATTGACCGAACCGTATCGTCCGAAAAACAAGCCGCCTTCTGCGCAGTCGGCGATCAAGTTGCCTTCGCCAAAGACCAACAAGGCTCTTCCGGTGACATCGTTTCTCACGCCGCCGACAATATTTCCGTTCCCCATGCAGGTGTTATATCCGCCAAGCATTGCCGAGTAGTCGCCATTCACGCCGGAGTCGGTATAGTCGGTGAATAGCCAGCTCTGTTTTGTTTTCCCTGCGCGTTCGCCCGCGCAGTCCACTGTGAGAACAGGAGACTTGTTTTGAAGAATGACCAACTTTCGACTATAGCGGTGCAGGTCGATTCTGCCGGAGATTTTGCTTTCGTTTCTCGCCTCGGTTAATAGATCCGTTCGGTCGGCGGCTGTCCAATAGTCAACACCGCGAATCGGCGAGTACCCGTCTTTCCCGCGAGGAATTCTGAAAAAGAGCAGTGCATGATGGGAGTCTCCGCGGTTTTCCACACTCGCCTCTGCATTCGGTTCGATTGTCGATGTTCCGTGTATATCAATGGTTGCGGCATCTCCGGGATCGCCGTTTTTACCGTTAAACTTACCGGCGGCAGCGTCATTGCGTACACTTTGCGCTGCATCCATTGCTGTTTGACACAGCGTTACAATGCGATTGTATACGGATGCGGTCGGCTCATCCGGTTCTCCGGCTGCGGTTGTGATTCCTTCCGCGATTCGTGTGGCAATCGGGGTCGTCGGAATGACCTGTGCCCCCTTGATACCGAGAATGCCGATTGTCAGAAAGCCTGCGTTTTTCAGAACTTCAAAGGGGACATCACATTTGTTGTCATTCCCGAGGAGAACGCGTATTGCGGTTTCTCCGTTAACAAACACGGCGGTACGGGAAAATGCATCCCAAGCGCTGTCGAAGTCAAACTCTGCTGTCACCGAACAAATTGAGCCGCTTGTAATAAGCGATGTAGTTATCTCAGTACAAACGCGCCCCTTGTATGTGAGCTTGATTGTTCCTGTCATGCTGAACCTCAAATAAACAAAAGTCCTCGCGAATCATAGATTGATTCCGAGGTATCGTTGCCGCAGCGGATAGCGCGGTCCAGTGCCATGATTGATGCCACAGCACCGTCAATTTTTTCTGTGGATTTCTCTTTGTCCGGCTTGATGTTTCCGGCGGGGTCGGTGCGGATGAAGATGTTGTCCATCATCCAGCGGAGGACGGGATGCCCGCCGTGGACGATGCGCTGCTCCAGCACCAGCTTCATGAGCTCCTTTGTGGGCGGGGACATATCTTTGAAGCCTTGCCCGAAAGGAACAACCGTGAACCCCATGCCCTCAAGGTTCTGCACCATCTGCACAGCGCCCCAGCGGTCAAAGGCGATTTCTCGGATGTTGAACCGTTCCCCCAGACGCTCGATAAACTTCTCAATGTAGCCGTAGTGGACAACATTGCCTTCGGTAGTCTGTAGAAATCCATGCCGCTCCCACATATCATAGGGCACATGGTCACGCCGAACGCGGAGATCGAGGTTGTCCTCCGGTATCCAGAAGTACGGCAGGATGATGTATTTGCCATTATCATCTTTCGGTGGAAAGACCAGAACGAATGCCGTAATATCCGTTGTTGAGGACAAGTCAAGACCGCCGTAGCAGACACGACCTTCCAGATCGTCCTCGCTGACAGCAAACTCGCATTTGTCCCACTTGTCCATCGGCATCCAGCGCACCGCCTGCTTGACCCACTGGTTCAGGCGAAGCTGCCGAAAGGCGTTCTCCTCACCTGGATTCTGTTTGGCGGACTCGCAGGCATCCTTGACCTTGTCGATGCCCACCGTGATGCCGAGAGACGGATTGGCTTTTTTCCAGACTTTCGGGTCTGTCCAATCGTCACTTTCATCGGCACCGTAGATAACGGGGTAGAAGGTGTGGTCGATTTTGCGCCCCTCGATGATGTCCTTTGCTTTTTGGTGGATCTCATAGCAGATGGATTTTGTATCGTTGCCGGCCGTGGTGATGAGAAAATACAGCGGCTGCATTCGAGCGTCGCCGGAACCTTTCGTCATGACATCAAAGAGCTTGCGGTTGGGTTGGGTGTGCAGCTCATCGAATACAACGCCGTGTGTGTTGAAGCCGTGCTTGTTGCCGACATCGGCGGAAAGCACCTGGTAGATACTGCCCGTTGGCTGATAAATGAGCCGCTTCTGGGAATCCAATATCTTGACCCGCTTGGAGAGCGCCGGACACATACGCACCATATCCGCTGCCACATTAAAAACGATGGACGCCTGCTGGCGGTCGGCGGCACAACCATAGACTTCTGCGCGTTCCTCTCCGTCGCCGCAGGCAAGCAGAAGCGCCACGGCAGCGGCAAGTTCGGACTTGCCTTGCTTTTTTGGAATCTCAATGTATGCCGTGTTGAACTGCCGATAGCCGTTGGGTTTAAGGACACCGAAGATGTCCCGAATGATCCGCTCCTGCCAGTCGATAAGCTCGAAGGGCTTTCTTGCCCAGGTGCCTTTGGTATGGCAGAGGCTTTCAATGAACATGACGGCATAATCGGCGGCATCCGCATCGTAGTGGGAGGTTTTCTCCATGAACCTTGTCGGCTTGTAGTTTTTCAGTTTTCTCGTAATATTCACCTCCAAGGTATAAAAAATAGCCGCCATCCGAATTGGATGCGACCATCAACGAGCAGCGGCCCCTCGCGGAGCCGTTGCTTTGAAATTATGGTGTTTTGTCCGTTCTTACTGTGGAGAGGAATGTTCGATGCAAGTTATATTATTGTGACACTTTTCCAGTGAGGATGAAATGCACATACTCGCTGCGGTACTCCTCGAGAAAAACAACCAGTTCATAAAACCGCATCTCATTGGCAATGTACTGCACCATTGGCACATCAAACATATTCGTGCGCCCGGTCTTACGGACAGCAAGAATCTGTTCACGGATTTTCTCAGTCATGGTCGCACCTCCGGCAGATGTCCTCGCCGTAAATCACGCTCAACCCGCAGCCGTTATCCCAGGTAACCATGATAGAGCCGATGTCGTCCACACCACGCACGGTGCCTTTTGTTCCGACAGGTGGCGCTTGTGGATCGTCCATCCGGATAAGTTCCACGCGGACACCGACCGGGTATTCCTTGCGCATACGCTCGACCGTTTCTTTACTCGGAAATCTCATGCCGCGCACCTCCGTTCTTGAAAGCTGAGGAGCCGGTGAGGTTCTTCAGCAGAATCTTTCGTGCAGTTTTGTATTTCGCACCGATAAAGCCGAGTCGCAGCAGAAAGCAACGGAATGCGTATTTCTCGTTGTCTGCAGGCTTTTCAGAGGTATTGACGCGTGTCTGATTTCGTGCCATTTCGCACAGCTTGCAGATGAAAGTGTCATAGGCATTCAGCTCGTCCGGGGCAGGCGTTGCAGGGAACCAGGGAAAAGAAACTTTCGTGTCCGTAATCTCGAGCGGCAGGTCATTCACACCGAGGGCTTTCTTGATAAGGCTGCCTTTGGCTGTGATAATTGCCTTTAAGTTCTCCAAATTGCTGTCAGTAAACAGACTCTTTGGCATGGAGATGCAGACGGCGCAAGACTCATCCTCATCTTCGGTGTGGCTTTGGTCGATGTCAAAACCCTCATCGTAGATGTGCTCCAGCAGTCTCTCGATGACCTCGCTGTCGGCACGGTCGTCGAAGGACAGGTTGCCGCTTTTGTCGATAGTGAAATAATCCACCTCGTAGTTGAATGTAGGCGCTCCGCAGTATTTTGCGGGGACGTCGAGCCATTCGGAAATTGTTTTTACCAGGCGCTTGCGCGCTTCGCCGGTTGCGTTGATTGTAATCGTCATTTCAGTGACCTCCTTGATTTTCGGTAGTCACATATTAGCATCAGACTCGGCATATATCCAGCTATATACGCACATTCCCTGTGTAGATTATGTCGGCTCATTCTCGCTGCATAACTGTGCATACCACACAATCCCGCAGAGCACGAACCATACGCACGGAAGCGCCACGCCGTTGCCCCACATTTTATATTCCGCACTGTCGGAATACGGATCTTTCAGCCACTTTGCGACCTGCTTGTCGGATTTCATCTTGCAGCCGGTCACTTCGGAGTAGGTCTTGAACACCTTGTGCCAGAAGTACATCTCCTCATCGGTCGGCTTTTCCGTGCCAAGATCGGCACACCAGTCATCCGGGAAACCTTGAAGTCTGGCACACTCGGTGGGTGTCAAACGTCGGACGGTGTATCCGCTTTGGATAGCACCCGGCCCTTTGGCTACCAGTGTCGGCTGAAGTTCCTCTTCAAAGGTCGGAGCAAACTTGGCGTTCTGCCCCTGGTTGAAGGTGTCTCTTCCGATGCCGTAACATACGGCGGTCGGGTCTTTGTAGTCCCGTGCGAGGACGGTCGGCGCTTTTTCCTTGGAGACCCGTGTGAAGCTGCTCGTTGTCATGCTGTACACGGCATGGCGGTCAACGGTATTTAAGGTGAAGCTGACATCCTCGTTGATGCCGTCGCCCTGGGGACCGTTCTTGTCATCTCTGCCAATCATAGAGCCTTGCAGTACAAAGGTCTGCTGCTTTGTTCCGGCATTAGCACAGACTACGGCAGAGTGGTCACCGAGGTCACGCACCTCGTCACGCTGATTCTGCGTGAAAGCGACAACAGCAATGCCACCCTGATTGCATGAGGGATTACCTCCGTTCCCGTCAAGCGTCCGTGCGGTTTCCGCTTCATAGATGCCGCTGCGGGGATTATCCGACTTCATGGCATTGGAATCCTTGGAGCAGATGCCGAACGGCTGAAGGACGCAGGTGAAATTGTTCTTGTCCGGCATCCGCTGAGTTCCACAGGCGTTCTGCTTTGTAAGGGTCGGAGAAACCTGTCTGCCGTCCCAGCCGCAAGGCTCGAACAGCGTCTGGTCGTTGTTGCAGGACAGGGTTGCGGATTTGTTTTCCTGGATGAGCGCACCCTTGCCGCCGCCCTCGCAGCCGGAACGGATCTTCATCACAAGCGGCACATTGTTGCCGCCGGTTCCCATGCGGGAGGTCAGTGTCTGCACATTGCCGTCCTCGGAGAGCTTGACTCGACTGTCGATCGGATGGTTTTCCAGCGCGACCGCTGCAGGAACGACACCTGCCCGAAGGTTCGGGGAACATTCCTCATCGCAGCCGATGGTGCGGGTCGTTGCTGATTGTTCCGTGCAGAAACCCGCATACTCTATGACACAGGGTGGGAGCCCATGATTTTTCACTCGGAGAGCTGCTGCAACATCCTCGGAAACCTCCATACGGTTGCCGCCCTGGTCATTCAGCACGATGCCGTTGCGGCCGGTGGACATTCCGCAGTTCACGCCGAGGGTGGCGGAAGTGTCATCTGTCAGACTGCCGTTGTACCCGTCAAAGCCTGCCGCTCCAGCGCAAGGCGTAAAACTTCCGGCAGCTCTTTGCCACGAGCGGAAGCCCTCCGCAGAATACCCAGACAAGCCTTCTGACTCAAAGAGTATTTTTCCGGCACTTCCGCCTGCAAGATCTGCGACAAGGTAGATGCGGCGTCTTCGCTGGGGAACTCCCCAGTATTGCGCGTCGAGAGTTCGGTACGCAACGCTCCATCCGTCTCCCATGTAAAGGTCGGCGTAGGGCCATCGTGCTTTTTCAGGCATAGGCACCTGGGCATTCGGTTCGGCGATGCCGATGACCGCTTCAAGGACGGCTTTGAAGTCCTCGCCCTCGTTTGAGGAGAAGGCTCCGGGGACATTCTCCCATACGATGTATCTTGGATATCTGCCATCTGTGGCACACCTCATTTCTTTGATAATTCGGACGGCTTCGTAGAAAAGGCTGGAACGGGAACCGTTCAGACCGTTCCTCCGGCCGGCGATGCTCATGTCCTGGCAAGGGCTGCCGAAGGTGATAATGTCCACGGGTTCAATCTTGCTGCCGTCCATAGTGGAGATGTTCCCGTAGTGCTTCATAAAAGGCAGACGCCTGGTGGTCACCCGAATGGGAAACGGCTCGATTTCCGATGCCCACACAGGAGTGATCCCGGCAAGCAATCCACCCAACGGAAAGCCCCCGGAGCCGTCAAACAGGCTTCCGAGGGTCAAAGGCTTTTCAGTTGTCATCTGGATGCCTCCAATCGTTCTCTAAGCGCGGTGTAAAAATCCCTGCTTCGGATTGACTTTCCGGCAGCAGCCCACTCGCGCTCCAGCAAAAAACGAACCTCCAAATCCCCCACGCTGTAGTCGGCGCGGAAGTTTCGCCAGGTTCGTTTATCCCATGTTTTCAGTTGCTCCCAGAGTTCCGGGAAGTGCTGATGCAACTCCCGCAGTTCCATCAACGATTGCAGCGGACAGCACCAACAGGACACGCGCTTGAAATGCTCATACAGGCCATCCCAATCATATCCATGCTCATAGCAGTACAGCAGGCAGTCGCGCTCCGTCCAGTCCCAAACCACCAAGGGGTGTCGGTGGTTGGGATTCTGATTATTCGCTCGTTCCAGACGGTATTGTTCATCGGCGGCAATGCCGACATATTCAATGACCTCATACTGTTTCCGCAGTTCCCTCAGAAAACGCTCTCGCGGCATCGCCTTGAGCCGTGTGGTACACCACCGCTGCCGAGGGCCAGGCCATCCGTAACCATTCAACTGCGCTCCATATTGCCGGACGACAGGCGAATCCGCACCGCGCCGCACCGGAACATCAAACATGAGTTCCTCATAGGTATGCTCGGCTCTGACGATGGTGATTTTTCGACCGATGTCCTTTTCAACCTTTGCGATGTGATCATACATGGCCGGAAATTCAAGTCCCGTATCACAGAAAAGAATACAGTCGATTTTCATGCCGTGCTCCAGCATTCCAAGAAGCATGGCGGTCGAGTCCTTGCCACCGGAAAAGGAAACGAGGTGATATTGCGCGTTCATGCTCACACCTCCGCCGCAGTATTTGATATCTCACTAAACTTGTATTCTTTTCCGTCCCGCAGGACACTGACCTTCTCATCCGCAGCGACCTGCTCGATGTATCTGCGAACAATGACATCGCAGAATTTCTCGTCCAGTTCGATGGTGCAGCAGATGCGGTCGGTCTGCTCACAGGCAATAAGCGTGGAACCGGAGCCGCCGAAGGGGTCGAGCACCACGGAGTTTGCCATAGAGCTGTTCTGAATGGGGTACGCCAAGAGCGGAATGGGCTTCATGGTGGGATGGTCGCCGTTCTTCTTGGGCTTGTCGAACTCCCAGATGGTGGACTCCTTTCGCCCGGTGTACCACTGGTGTTTGCCTTTCTTCTTCCAGCCGTAAAGACACGGCTCGTGCTGCCACTGGTAGGGAGAGCGTCCCAGCACCAATGACTGCTTCTTCCAAATACAGCAGCCGGAGAGGTAGAACCCGGCGGCATCAAACGCTTTGCGGAAGTTCAGTCCCTCGGTGTCGGCGTGGAACACATAGATGGAGGCATCGTCTGCCATGACCTTCTCCATATTGGAAAAGGCATCGAAGAGGAAGTCGAAAAACTTCTCCGTTGCCATGTTGTCGTTTTTGATTTTCCCGGCGCCGCCCTCGTAGTTCACATTGTAGGGCGGGTCGGTGACGACGAGGTTCGCCTTGCGACCGTCCATGAGAGCGGTGTAGGTTTCCTCTTTTGTGCTGTCACCGCAGATGAGCCGATGCCGTCCCAGTGTCCAGATGTCGCCGGACTTGGTGAAGGTCGGTTTTTGCAGCTCGGCATCCACATCGAAATCATCCTCTTCGGCTTCAATGCCGTCGTCAAAGAGCTTCGACAGATCCTTCTCGTCAAACCCGGTGAGGAGCGGGTCGAAGTCCGCCGCCTGTAAAGACTCGATCTCCACACGCAAAAGCTCTTCGTCCCAGCCTGCGTCCATCGCCATGCGGTTGTCGGCGATGATGTACGCTTTCTTCTGGGCTTCGGTGAGGTGGTCGGCAAAGACGCACGGCACCTCGGTGATGCCTTCCTCCTTGGCGGCAAGAATACGACCGTGACCGGCAATGACGCCATAGTCACGGTCGATGATGACGGGGTTGATAAAGCCGAATTCACGCAGCGAGGAGCGGAGCTTGTTGATCTGCTCCGGGCTGTGTGTCCGGGCGTTGTTGACATAGGGAACCAGCTTCGTAATGGGAACGAGCTGCATTTCGGTCGTTGTTTTCATCAGACCAGCCCCCATTCCGCAAACTTCTCGAAGCCGCCGACCGAGCGGATGTAGTTCTGGGCAAACTCCACGATTTCGGCGTAGGGTCTGCCATCCACGGTATCGTCCCCGATAGCGCAGCAGAGCATCACGGGCTTGCCGGTCTCCTGGGCTTTGAGGAAAGCATAGATGTTGACAGACACATCTGCTTTGGACAGATCCTTGCCGTGCAGACCGCCGCCGGTCATCGAGTCGGCCATATCCGAGCCGAGCTTGCGATTGGTAGCGCCGGTGTCTACATCAGTGCCACCCGTCCAATCACCGAGCGGGTTGATCTCCGCAGCGGGATACAGCTTTCGGAGCGCATCCGAGGGGGCATTGCTTTGACAGATGATCAGCCGGTCGCCGTCCAGAATGTATTTTCCATCATAGGGATACGCGGAGAAAACCTCTCGTGCGATTTGCGAGAGCTTTTTCTGCTCCTCAGTCACAGGCATTCCTTTGAAGATGCCGTTATCGCCGCAGCGGACGCCGTCTGCCTGGTTGTCGGCGAGGTGACCGTCCTGCGGCACTTCCACATAGTCCACGGTGAGGTGACCGTCCTGCGGCACTTCCACATAGTCCACGGTGAGGTTTCCGGCAATGCGGTGAACGGCGGCGGTGACATCCGACTTATCCAACACAACGGAAGTTTCTGCAATGATGTGGCACACGCCGTGACCGATGAGAACTTCCACGGCGATGTGGGGATTCGCTTCTTTTCTGTATGCCAGGTCAACGAGCGCCCCGGCGATTCTGTCCGCCACCTTGTCCGGGTGGCACGGATTCACTTTTTCAAACACGATAAGCACCTTCCTATTGAAGTTTTGCGTCATGCTGGTATAATTGATGTGGGTCGATGCCTACTCCTTCCCGATCCACCAGACCAAGGGTCCGTAAGGACAGCAGCAAACGAGAAAGAACGTACCAAAGGAAGGAGGATGCATATGAACAACTTTTTAAAGGGAATCGCAGAACTGTTTGACTACGCAAAATCCTACAAACTTTCAACCGTAACCTTGAAAATGCCAATCATTGATTTCTCGTTTGCTCCTTAGACTATTCTGCAGCCTTCATATGAGGGCTGCTTTTTACCCCTTTCTCGCACGGAGCAGGCGCTCCATAAGATCATCCTGCGGCGTTGATTCGTCGTACTCCGTGCTGCAGTTTTCTTTCACGATCTGGAAGATCTCATTCCAGAGCCGAACCGCCTGATTCATGTAGTTGATGCCGATGTTAATGAATGGGGAAGGGATTGGTTTCCCCGTGGTGGGGTGCTTGGAGAGAAAGCCCATGCGGTTGGTCATTTCCTCGCACTGCACCCAGCGGGCGGAACACATGGCGTAGCGCTCCAAGAGTTGCGGCGACACCTTTGCGGAACAGCCGATGCCTTTGAGCCACTGCCAGGTTTCCGTGTAAATTGCCTGCGCTTGCAGGACGCTGCCATCCCGTTGCTCGGCGGAAAGAAAATCATGGGGCTTGGGCATAGCAACACCCTCGACTTCGGGAATATCCAGCACTTCAAGTTTTCTGCCGCCGGGATTACCGTTTTCGGCTTTGTCCTTGACTGCTGCTCTTTTCCTTCCGGCACCGGACCTTATGCCGCCTCTGCCCCCTGTGTTATTCGATTTTGTAGGCATCTAAATCCGCTCTCCTTAATTACCCTTTTGATTTCGCCTTTTTTGCGCATGTGACCCCGGGCCGTTGCCCACCCGAAAATGTTCTGGAGATTTTCATCCCCCCTATCGGTCGCCGAGGTCGTGGTGGATTTTAGTGTGGCAGGACTGACAGAGACTCATAAGATTGTCCCTTGCGTGAGTGCCGCCTTTAGAAACGGGCAGAATGTGGTGAACTTCCTGCACCGGAGTCAGCCGACCTTCTTTAAGACACTTTTCGCAGAGGGGATGTTCTGCCGCAAAGCGGTCGCGAATACATTTCCATGCCCTGCCGTACTTGCGATTGATATCGGGATTGCGTTCGAATTTGTCGTACTTGCGGCGTTCCTCTACACGGTGCTGTTCACAAAACTGCCCTTCACAGAGGTTGGGACAGCCCGGGTGAGAGCAGGGTCTGCGTGGTTGCTTGGGCATTTGTTCACCTCTTTCGGAATGAGAAAAGCCCCACGGGAATGCTCCCATGAGGCTGTCCTCGATTCTTTTTTGCAAGTATAATGATACTACATTTACGATTGGAATTCTACGGAACTATCGGGTACACTTTTGGTTTTTAAGATATTCTCGACCACGCCGAGCGAACGGTTGTGCAGCTTTTGTATCCATTTTCCGCTGTAGTGCATATCCACAGCAATCTGTTCCCAGGTGTGAAAACACAAATACCTTTTTTCCAAAAGGATCTGATACTCGCTGTTGTCCACTGCATTGATGACTTCCGCAATGTCACTCTTCAGTTTCACAAGACGGTTGATGTCACGGTTGATATCCTCTTGCAGGTCAATAATCTTACACACGGCATCTTCCATTGCGGTTCCGCCGCGATTGGAGTTTCGCGGCATACCGGTCAGCGTGGCGGTACATTTGGTGGCGAGTTCATTCAGAGAAGTGACCTGTGCGATTTTTGCATCGATTCGCTGGTCGAGGTGATACGCCTGATTTAGATATTTCTTCGCAGTCATATGCTGTACACCTCCCGATTTAGTTTTTGAATCAGTATTTCGCAGTCCAACCTCGTCAGAATCCGATACCATTCGGAGCAAAAGAATGACTCGCATTCAATTCTTTGCTTTTCCGCTTTTTTGTCTCGAGGAGAAACCTTAAGCCGAACCAGAGCATTTCGATAGTCCACAATCGCTTGCACGATAATCGCGTTGGCGAGTTCCATATAACAGTCTTTCATTTATTCCTCCAAGTTAGCCTTGACCGCATCGATAAGTGCGGTCTGGGTCTTTTCTTTCTTGCAGAGCGCCGCCATGATGCGCTCGTCGATGGTGTCCTTTGCAATAATGTGGTGAATGACCACGGTATCGGCGGTTTGCCCTTGTCGCCATAGACGGGCGTTGGTCTGCTGATATAGCTCCAAACTCCATGTGAGTCCAAACCAAATCAGCGTGGAACCGCCGGATTGTAAGTTCAGCCCATGACCGGCAGATGCCGGATGAATGAGTGCTACGGGCAGCTCGCCGTCATTCCATCTGCGGATGCTGTCGGAATTGTCGAGCAGGCTGAACGGAATGTGCCGTTTGTACAGCCGCTCGGAAATACGTGCAAAGTCGTGCTTGAACCAGTACGCCACCAGGACAGGCTTTCCGTTTGCGGCTTCAATAAGGTCTTCCAAGACATCCAGCTTGCGGTTGTGGATCGGGAACACACGCTTGTCCTCACCGTAAACAGCACCGTTTGCCATTTGAGAGAGCTTGCTCGCAAGGGCGGCGGCGTTTCCGGCATCAATCTCTTCATTTTCGAGAGAAACGACGAGCTCCGAACGCATGGCATTGTAAGTTTTGCGCTCCTTTTCGGAAAGCGTGACCTGCACTTCGTTCATCACGCATTCCGGCATTTTCAGGTGGTCTGCTGCTTTCATGGAGATGGTGATATCGGAGATGGCGTCGTAGATTTGTTTCTCCGCACCGGGCAGCGGTTTGTAGCTGAATACTACCTGACCGTTACGCTTGTCCGGGCAGAAGAAGGCGTTTCGGTAATGGGTGATGAACCGACCGAGCCGCTTGCCCATATCAAGGATGCGAAACTCCGCCCATAGGTCCATAAGCCCGTTGCTGCTGGGGGTGCCGGTCAGTCCCACAATGCGCTTGATACCGGGACGTACTTTCAGCAGACTGCGGAACCGCTTTGCCTGGTAGCTCTTAAAGGAGGACAGCTCATCGATGACCACCATGTCGTAATCAAATGGGATGTCGCTATCATCAATGAGCCACTGGACATTCTCCCGGTTGATGATGTATACGCTGACCTGCTGCCGGAGTGCTGCTCTGCGCTCGGCTTCTGCGCCGACTGCTACCGAATAGGTCAGTCCATGCAAATGATCCCACTTGCGGATTTCCGCAGGCCATGTATCTCTGGCAACACGCAGCGGCGCGATGACCAGCACCTTACGAACCAGAAAACTGTCGAGGCAGAGGTCGAAGATGGCGGAAAGTGTGATGATGCTTTTGCCAAGACCCATGTCGAGGAACACGGCGGAGAGGGGATGCTCCAATATGAAGTTCGTGGCATACGTTTGATAGTCATGTGCCTTGTATTTCACCGAGTATCCCTCCAATCTGCTCCTGTTTGTCGATACAGTACACCGAAAAGCCGAGTGCTTCCAACTGCTTTTTTCGCCTGGCTTGCAGAGGGCGGAGCGTTTTGCCCGATGCTTTCAACTCAATGAAGGCGATTCTGCCGCCGGGGAGGAGAACCAGACGGTCCGGTACTCCATCAAAACCGGGGCTTGTTAACTTTGGCGCGAGACCGCCCTTTAAGCGGACAGCCTGCACCAGCTTTGCTTCTATCATTTTCTCACGCATTATGACCTCCTGCGTTCTCAAAAACCGAAAAACCTTTATGTGTGCAAATGCGGATATTGCATGCTTGTTGCTCTTTATTCTTACTTCTTTAGATATATAAGCAAGGTTAGGAACACAGGAACAAGACCGCCTGTTTTCTTTGGCACTTATGGGACCGTCGCCGTTCCCATGAGGAGTTCCCGTAAATGTACCGGGCGGGCATGTTTCTCCCCGAAACCTGTTCCGGAGAATGCCGGGTACTGTCTTTTTCATTAGGAACACTCCTTGGGAACAAAGACATACTGCGGACCGTAGAGCGGGATGCGCACCTTGCTGTCCAGACGCTTCCAGCCCAGACGGGCAAGGATGGCGGTCAGCTCGTTGCTGTCTGTCCTGCGGATGTTGGCGCGCTCTTTGCCGAAACACTCGCACCAGATCTCCATGTTGGACACCTGGGTACGTTTGACCGTCCCCGGTTTTGCGGCACTGCCGAAGTCACTGCCGGTTAGGAAGTTACGGCGCTCAAAGATGTCCATACCGTCCCAGTCTGCCGGGAGCAGGGTGTCGAGATACAGCCGGACAAGCCCTTCACGCTCATCGGACTCCATCGCCTCCCGTTGCTCGACTTTCGAGAGCGCTTCCAACTCGGCACTCAGGTAGAGTTTTTCGCCTTGCTTCACATACACCAAGGTTTCCGCCCAGATCTGGCAGATGAGCTCCGGGGTTAGATTCCAGGCGTGCTTGATGCCTGTACCCGGCGTCTTGACCGGCCAGAAGCGGCGGTTTCCGGTGGTGTCCCGCAGATAGCCGGACTCGGCGTTGGTGGTGCCGAAGAACACGCACTGACGCAAATGTGGCGTCGCTCGTTTGCCGAAAGCCGCACGGTAGATATCATTCTGCCGGGAGAGAAAGGAGCGCAGTGTCTCTACCTCGGCTTTCTTCAGCCCAGCCAGTTCGCCGATCTCCAAAATCCAGTAACCCTGCAGTTTTTCCGCAGCGGTTTTGTCCTTGGTATCGCCCAGGTTCAGACTGTCCGAGAACCACTCTCCGGCAAGTTTGGCGATGAGTGTGCTTTTGCCGACGCCCTGAGGACCGTTCAGAACCAGCATGGAGTCAAATTTGCAGCCAGGATACAGAACCCGCTTGATGGCGGCGCAGAGCGTTTTTCGGGTGACGGCACGGACATACTCGTTATCGTCCGCGCCGAGGTAGTCGATGAGGAGCGTGTCTACGCGCGGAACATTGTCCCACTTTGGCAAATTCTCGATGAACTCCCGAATGGGATGGTAGGAGCGGTCGTCCGTGACCTTCGCTACGGCGATGTCATAGTTTCGGGCGGAGAAGGTGCCGTAGTAAGAATCCACATAGCTGATAAGCTGAGCATCGTCCGCATCTCGCCAGAATTTCGAAGGGTGCCGCCAAGGCACATCGCCCTTGATCTCCATGCCGTCCAGAAGCTGATTAAATACCAGCGGCTTCAGAAGCGGGTCGTTCATGAGGATAACGGTGAGGTTCTGCAGCGTGTTTTTTACCTTGCCGGCTTTGTCCAGCTCTAAGGCTTTCTGCCAGTCCTCATCGGAGAACTCCTCGTTTGCCTGGGCTTTACGGTCTTCGGCAAACATCGCTTTGACCTTTTCGTCCTTGAGGGCAAAATCTGCCATCGCCCGAAAAGACGGCAGCTTGCTTGGAGCGGTATCCGGGGCGCATTTATCGTCCAGGTCACGGAACCGGTGCAGGCGCACCAGATCAAAGGCGTTCAGCAGCCGACCGCAGACCGGGTCCGTGGCATGGTGACTGTATGCGAACTTGCCGTCGTAGGTGATGACACCGGCAGACGAATCGGCTGGAATATAGTCGTAGCGACCATTCATGGCAGACGGCGCATATACATCCGAGAGAAATGTGTCGATGGCTTCCTCCACGGTATAGGCACGGCAGAAAGCACCTACCACACCCGGCTTAGTCAACGGGTCGGCCTGCCGGGCAAGGCTGTGCTGCACCGCCTCGGACTGACGGCTGGATACCGGCCAGGTGGAGGCGTCGTGCCAATCGTCGTAACGGTAAAGATATTCATCCGGGTCAAGCTCAGCGCCGTCCTGCACCTTGTAGAAAAACTCGCCATTGGCGGAGGTGGAAGGCCAGTACATGAGCCGGGATGCTTCGTAGGTGGTATCGTCAAAGAGGTCGATGCCGATCTCCTTTGCCACCATACGGGCGACGGCAGGGTATTCCTCTTCGCTGATCTCTCGCTTCAGCGGAATGAGCAGACGAAGGCGGGGGTGCTTTGGTGTGTGTTTATGGGTGGAATAGACACAGCACTTGAAATCATGGAACAGCGTAATTGCGTTCCAAGTGTCCGGGGTGCCGTAGTCCATATCCAGGGTGAGTAAAGAGCGGCACAGCACCATGCCGCTTTTACGTCGACCTTCCCGGAGGTGACCGCCGACAAAGCCGCCCACATCCTTGATGCTGTCCTGCTGTCCCTTTTTCAGCTTGCGGTATTCTTCTACCGTTTCGGTGGTGCGGACGGTGCTGCCGCAGCGGGCGCAGAACTCTTCCCAGGTGATGTCCCGATTCTTCCACTTCTTATCCATGCGGCTGTTGCCGACTGCAATCTTCATCTGCGCACCTCCTCACAGGTTTCGGTAAAGTAGCGGATAAGCTGACCTTTCCGCCTGGCTTTCTCAATCTCAATGCTCATACCACGGGTCACTTCTTCTCCGAATACCCACAGCTCGGCGCATTTGGAAAGCAGAACGATGTCCATGAACAGTGCCAAGTCACGCTCTTTAGGGTTGTTGTCATTCATGAATTGGGTGAAATAGATGTGCGGCGCAATGGGGACAAACCCGGTATCCACGGCAAAACGGCAGTAAGTACGGGCACTTTCCTGGTTCTTCACCATATCCCCGGCAAACGGTGAGCAGATATATACCACGGGACGGAACGCGCGGAGCGCTTTGGCTTCCTGTTCGATTTTGGTCAGCGCCTCGTAGGCGGTAGGGTCATAGTATCCCTCACAATTGAATTTATTGATTCCCATTTCGGTTACCTCAGTCTTTCTTGTAAAAGTCGCAGACATAGCCGTCTGCCCGGAGCAGAAGCCCCGATGCCCAGGGTGCTTGCCCCATGACAGAGCAGATGCTTTTCAAAGATGTGTCTGGCGGCGCTTCGATGACTACCTCGTCATGAACATGCATGACAATGTGGTATCCGGCGGCGTTCAGCCGAAGCATGGCTTCCGCGAGAATGTCCCTCGCCGTTGCCTGAACGATGTTCTCCACAAATTTGGGACCGTAGCTTTCCAAGCGCATCCACTTTTTCTGTAGGCCGACACCTTCATAGGTCACGGATTCGTTGCCGAAGCGGTTTATGCCCATCTTCGGCTTCACATACACGAGTCTCCTGCCGGAGGGCAGTACTACGAACATCATGCCGCTCTGATAGTAGAAGCGAATGCCGTGTGTTTCTGCGGCGGTTCGCTCCCGTACGCAGGTGGAAACAGCCTTGTCCACATCCCACCAGAACTTCGTGATGCGGGGATTGGACAGACGCCACGCATCCACCAGCGGTTTCAGTTCTTCCTCCTGCAATCCATAGTTCAGTGCGCCCATTGCTTTCAGCGCACCCACGGAGCCGCCATAGCCCAGAGCCAGTTCGGCAATTTTGCCTTTCTGCCGCAGATGCCCGTTCATGCCGTGCTTTTCCACGGGAACATGGAACATCTGCGAAGCGGAAGCGCAGTAAATATCTCCGCCCTTTGCAAAAACCTCCTGTCGCCAATGCTCCCCGGCAATCCATGCGATGACTCTTGCCTCGATGGCGGAGAAGTCTGCCACATAAAAGCGGCAGCCGGGTTTCGGCACAAAGGCGGTGCGTATAAGCTCGGACAATACCAGCGGCACGGAGTCATAGAGCATTTCCACGGCATTCGTATTGCCGCTGCGGATCAGCGCTCGTGCGGTGTCTAGATCCGGCAGATGGTTCTGCGGCAGGTTCTGCACCTGGATGAGCCGACCGGCATAGCGTCCTGTACGGTTGGCCCCGTAAAACTGAATCAGCCCTCTGGCTCGGTCATCCGAGCCGACCACCGTCTGCATGGCGGTGTATTTCTTGACGCTGCTCTTGGCAAGCTCCTGCCGCAGGGAGAGGGCAAGCTCCACCTCGCCGTCCGCCTTTTCGAGCATATCTGCCACAGCGGCTTTGGAGAGTGAATCCGCCTCCAAGCCTTTTTCGGCAAGCCACGCTTTGAGCTGCACCGGACTGTTGGGGTTATCCAAGCCGGTCACCGAGCGTGCCTGTTCCATGTGCGTCCGCTTGAAATGTTCATCGCAGCGAATCGCCTGGGTGACGAGGGGGCGGTCGAGCATGATGCCCCGGTCGTTTATCTGCTGATCAAGGGTGTAGTTGCGCCACTCGGATTCCGTGACCGGGAACTTGGAGAGCTTCTGCTGGATGGACATTTCCGTTTCCACATCCCGGAGGTTGTAGGCCTTAAACAGCGACCATTTCTCCGGAGCGTCTGCCGGATAATGTCGAATAAGCGAACCGTCTCTTGTTTTTGCCGGGGTGCAGAAATACCGGATGAGGTCTTTGCCTTCTTTGAGCTTCTGCTTTTCAAGGCCCAGCACTGCACCGACGCCTTCCAGCGAAAGCGGCAGTCCCAACATCGCTGCCCAGACCATTGTGCAATGCCAGGAAGATGGGGCGAGATATTGTCCGGTCGGGTATCCGAGATAGCGGGACAGACACACTCGCTCGAACTGTGCGTTGAATGCCCATTTTGTCACGGCAGGGTCGGTCAGCGCAGAGCGGACATCGGCGGGAAGCGTTTCTCCGGCAGTCAGATCCACGACCTGCACCGGCGCACCGTCCGTCGAATAGCCGAAAAGCAGTACCTCAAAGTCCGGGGCTTCGGCGTAGCGGTACACGCCGCATTTGGTGAGGCTCTCGGAGGAGAAGGTCTCAATATCGATACTTAGGTTTTTCATGGTTCCTCCTGTTGCGGGGAAAGGGCGGCAAAGCTGTGAATTCTGCCGCCCACCCTTGCTTACTTGCTCTGCTGTTGGGCTTCTTTTTCTTCCTTGCGCTTGCGGCGTTTATCCCGGATATGGGACGTAAACTTCCGAACGAGGGTGCCGGTGTCCGCAAGGATGAGACCGACCATGCCGCCAAAGCAGACGGCAAGCATCATTCTCTGAATTTCTGTCATAGTGGTTCGCCGGTCCTTTCTCAAGTTAAATAGTCGTCGTCCGGGTCGGTGGTGAAATCGTCAGCCGCGGAGGATTTTCCGCCGAGGGGTTCGCCGTCACGAACCTTCTGGATGTTTCCAAGGCCGCAGGCAATACCGCGGTTGCCGTTGGAATTGAAGGCGTAGAAGTTGACGGATACTCTGGCGTAACAACCGGAATACACCTCGGAGCGGTCGAGAATCGGCTGAACGCTGCGGTCCACAATCTGGGGAGCAGTTGTGCTGTTGGCATTCACAAAAAAGCTGTTTTTGTAGGCTTCATCGTCGCGCTCGGTATCGCCGTCGCGGAGGGGAAGCTTCAGAGCAGCTTTGCTCGGGATCTTCCCGCCAAACTTGGCGACACCTTCTTTAATGGCAGCGTCCACAGCGGCGTTGATGGCGTCGAGGGTCTGCTTATCGGATTTCGGGATAATGATGGATACGGAATACTTGGGGCTGCCGTCGCCCCAGGTGGCAGGTTCCCACACATTTGCATAGGACAGACGAACAACGCCTGTCACAACTTTTGTCGAATTCATCTTGTTAGCCATAATTACAGTTCTCCTTTATAGTCGGTAAAGTCTTGTTTTGTACCCGTGGTCGCGATAGCCGGACGTCGGTCGGATGCGGGAACGAGTGTCGGACTTCCTTTAGGCTTGATGACCAGACCGCCGAGCACTTCGGCAAAGGTCTTTTTGCCCATGAGCTTCTCCATTTCGGTAATGGGGATGAGGGATTTCTTGAAGATGTCGGTATAACCGGCTGCATGCGCAGCGGCGGAAACGGCATCCTCGTCGGTGTACTTGCGATTGGTGCGGCTCTCCACCAGCTTGTAGCCGGGCCACTGTTTTCCGTGGTTGACCGCTGCGTCCTGGGCGTAGGCCATGAGCTCATTTGCCCATTTTGTGAGGTCGACCAACCTGCTGAGAATGTCGCTGATCTCCGCATCGGAAAGCAGTGGCGGCTTTGCAAACTCGTATTTTGCGAGTTGGAGTGCCGCATCAGCTCTGGCACGGCATTTGACCGCCGCTTTGCAGAACTGGCACCAGCTTCCGGGACAGTATTCGCCTTCGCCTTTGAAGGCGAGCTCTGCCTTTGGTTTGAGCGTCTTTTCCGCCCAATCCAGAAGCTCGGCAACGGAAATGATCCAGGTGCTTACATTCTCCCGACGCGGCTGGTAGATAGTCATGGAGACCGTTTCGATGTTGTAAAGGCAATCGAAGATACGGAGTGCACCGAGAGCGTACAGCATCATCTGCGGATTTTCCTCGGCATTCACCAACACACCCTGACCGTATTTCAGGTCAATAATATGGAGAAGTTTGTCCGCCACGATGAGGCAGTCGCCGGTGCCGAATCCGTCTGGCACATAGTAGGAGAAGTCCAGCCGCTGCTCAATGAGCACCTTGGGGTCCTGGCAATCCTGTCTGGTTTTCTCGATGACTTCCAGAACGAATTCCAGGTAGCCGTCCGTGTACATCTCCATTTCGTCGGAGTCGTACTTGCTGACCGGACGGGTAGAGCGCATCTTCAGCGCTTTGCGGAGCTTATGTTCCGCCAGTGCGTGAGCGGCGGTGCCTTCAGCTGCGGCTTCCGTTTCTCTGTCCTCAAACTCCAATTCCAGCCGAGCTGATGGATTGCAGTGAAGCCAGCGGTGGGATGAGGATGCTGAGAGGACTGCGTGACGATTAGGGGGCATCCTTCAGCACCTCCGCATCCTTGAGCAGCGCCGCATAGTACTTGGGATCGATGCCGGAGAGCTTGGGAGCGCCGTACTTGCGCAGGAGTGCCTGAATCTCAGTCGTGAATCCGGCTCGGCTCTTTTCACCAAGCACTGCTCGGACTTCTTCCAGCGTCAGTTCCTTTTTTGGGGCGGGTGTGGGAGCTTTCGACTCGGCATCGGCAGTTGGTTCATTCTGCAGCGCAGCATTCGCTACCGCCTGAACGCTGTCTGCCAGGGAGCGAAGAGCCACGACTACATCAAACAGGAGTTTGCCTTTACTCATGCGCGCCACCTCCCATCGGAACTTCGGTGATGGCAATAGACTCGACCGAGTTGCCAGGAACCACGACCATGACTTTTTGCTTGGGCCCCAGAAGCAGAGTGAAGAGCTTTTCACGGATGCTGACCGTTCTGCAAGCAACTACACCGCCGTTTCCGGGCTTGTCTGAAACACGGATATTCAAGTTGTGTCTCATACGGGGTTACCGTCCTTTCCGAAGAGCGGATTTGTTGTGCTCTTCACAGGTAGGCCATGAGAACGGTAAAACGGGACGATTTATGCAAGAAATTTTTTCAATCGTTTCAGCGCACGATCTGTGGCGTGGCTGATTGCAGTGCGGTCAACACCTTCTTCGCGGGCGATATCCGTGTACTTTCTTCCTTCAAAATAGACCTGGCGAATGAGGTATTGCTGTCGGGGAGAGAGCTTGGCAATAGCGGCATGCAGTCTTCGGTTTTCATCCTTGACGGCAACTTCCGCTTCGACATTGTCATCCGAGGGAAACAGCGCATCGTCCAGGTTGAACGCGTCCAGAGAGCAGTGTCGGCGGGTTTCCTTGTGGTTGACATTGTACTCCTGCCGGTCCAGGTCAACGATGATGTTGGCATCTTTCTCGGAAATTTCGACTTCGATGGTCTCGGTTGCAAATGCATACTTGATTTTCATAAAAATTCCTCCGTTTTGATTTCTCGAAACGGAGGAATTCGGTATAGCTGCTTTGGGCACAGTGAAAGAACCGCAGTCCAAACGGAATTCTCCGTTTCGGATTGCAGCAACCCGCTCAAAAGGCAGCTACAGTATTTACTTGTACCGCCGGATATCGTTGAGCCATCAGCAATCAGGTGATGCAGTATCTGGCAGCGAGCAGCTTGATGTTTTTGATGGAAAACGCCTTATACAGCCGAAAGATGCACAGTATCTTTATGGTCATAGAGACTTTGAGAAGTTCTCAAAATGGACATGGAATCGGATGGACGACTCTGATTTTATGGCAGTGCGGTGGTTTGATGGGGTGATTAGGATACTACAGATGATGATCAATCCGGCAAAAAATAAAGTCGCTAACCAGCCCGGCAAAAGTGTCGGTTCCTGCAGTAGCGACTGAAGATGCGCAAAAGTATATTAGCGAACTATATTTGATGTATGGAGATGCCGGAGGCATGGATTCTTTCGGGTGGTGCCTTATCTCGTTTCCTAATTGTGTAGAAGATTTTGATGATCGCCGTACCGACTTTATGTCACGAAAAGCCTGCATTACGGCATCATGAAATTAGGCAGCGGTAGCTTGATCAATCAATTTGATGTGTTAAAGGACAAAACCCGATAGGAGTAAAAGGGGGCAGTGAAACATAATCATTCAAGGCAGAACGCAGAAAAGGGACGATAGAATCGTCCCTTTCTGTACAACTCACTCTTCGTCTTCAAGAAGACGCTTGGGCGTTTTCGGCTGATAGGTGAGCAGAATGGATGCAGATCCCGCACCGAGATGTGCAACGGCTTCTACCAGCTGTTCAATCATTTCCAGCATTGTAGGTTCTCCTTTCTATTTTTTCAAGTTGCATTAACCCGGCAATCGCCAGTTGTGTCAATGCAAGAATTGTTGCATTATGCAATGCGCTGCCCGAATTGTAAAACAGAAGGCTGCTGCCGATTCCGAAGAGTGAGACAATCGCAGAGAACCATCTTGCCCGCAGCCTGTTTTGCAGGACTTTCTTTTTCGAGAGCGTATGGTTGACCGGCACGACAGGTGCATTGAAAAAGATATATAACCAGGTAACCAAAAGGAGGATTCCGCTCAGTGCACGCATTGTATCCGTCGGCAGATAGGAAAAGAGAAGCGATACTGCCATGATACCGAGAAAAATGGCGTTCGACAGCAGAAAACACTTCAGGTAGGTTTTACAATGGTATCCGCCGGCGCTTGTGCGAACGACGGAGAAGACCGTTAGGAATAAAATCCCGTCCCATATAGAAAAGAGAATTGCCGAAAGGAGCAAAATGCTTACAATACCGAGCAAGGTCGTCAGAATCAGTGTTGCCCCGTATACATAAACCTCTTTCTGTGCATCGTCGGTTATGTATTTCCGAAACATTTTGCATACAATCGGTTCTATGATTTGCTCCATCGTTCATCACCACAGACAGAATAACACAAAAAAGGACAGGATTTTCATCCTGTCCTTTTTCTGTCGTTTTATGACCCTCAATTGTAGTTTGCAAGCATGACTGTCGCGATATAAGCGTTGTCTTTCGTCGTTGCCGTATAAGTTCCGTCATACTTTTCCGCCAGCGTTTTTATGATCTGCAGACCATAGCCGCGCATATGCCCATCCGCGGCAATGCGCTCCGCTTTCTGCTTGTCGGAGACTTCGACATAGGGATTTTTGACTTTGATGATAATCATGGAATTGATCGACGAAATGGTGAACCTGACCGTGCGCATTTCGGCACCTTCAACCTTCATGCACGCTTCGATGGCATTGTCAAGAAGATTGGCTGCGATGGCGCACAAATCCATGTCCCGAACCGAGAGAAGTACAAGCGGCGTTGCTTTGATGGTCAGCTCTACGCCGTTTTTCTGCGCGGCGGAAAGTCTGCTGTTGAGAACCGCATCTACGCTTTCCACGCCGGTATGCGAAATGAACCGGATATTTTCGGCGTCCTGTTCCATCTGTGCGAGATAACCTGCAAGCGCGTCATACTTTTGATTCTGTGCAAGCACCGATATGGCGGCAATGTGCTTTTTGAAATCGTGTGCCATTTTTGCAAGGTCGGAATAGGCATTGTTGATGGCTTTGCTGTCCGCCTCGAGCACTTCAAGCCTCGTTTCGATAATGCTGTTGGTCAGTTTTTGCGCCGTTAGTTTTGCATTGTATTTGAGCAGCAGCATAAAGCTGACGATGAATAAGATGATAAACAGCCAGGCGACTAAAACTGCTTTCCGCATGTCGGAAATATTGCCGATGATGACGGCTTCGATCAGCTTCTGCATGCAGAAAAAGCAGAAAATGCCGGAAACAATCACCGTTGCACAGACCTTGTTGTTGAATTGAATACGCGGCTTGATGGCATGCACAAACAGGATGTAGAGGAGAACCAGCACCGTCTTCATGCCGATGATCAGCGCGCAGCGGTAAGCGCCGACTGTGGTCATCACCTCGATTGTGACGCCGTTGACACCGAATAACAGCTCGGCAACCGAGAGCGTCAGAAAATCCAGCGCGTTGATGAGCAGCATGCAGACAACCGTTATGGACAACGCAGAAATGAATGAACAGCGGCAAAGCAGCTTTGAGGAGGCAGCAACAATGGAGAGAATGATTACAGCGGTTAAATAGGAGTATAGCGAAATCGCATTCAGCCAGATTGTCAGCGCCGTAATCAGTGCTGTGCACAAAAGCTCCAGACAGATATGTACAGCTTTTCCGTGTTTCTTTTCAAAGAAGAAGTCGAAGAGCCGGAACATGACCAGAATTTCGATAAAGGAGGATGCGACTTCTACAAAGCGAAAGAACCAGCTCATATCTTTTCACCCCAATAATTCGCAATCTGGACTTTTGTCTCTTTCAGCCTTGAGCGGCTGATCGAAAAACGAGCGCCGTTTCTGCAGATGACCTCGTGATCGCCGATGCGGCTGATGAGTGCGATGTTGACCACGCAGCCGCGGTCTACAAGCGCAAACTCTGTCTCATCCAACTCGTCAAGAACCTGCCCGAGCGGTTTCCGGACCCGAATCTCACGGTTGTCAACACAAGTGATCACCGCATACTTGCCGTCCTTTTCAATACACAGAATCTGTTTGTAGGGAAGCTGCTCCAGATGGTTGTTCTTGAGAATGGTGTAAGCCTGCGCTTTCTGCAACCGAAGCAAATGGATGGCATCGGCTATGTATATGGGGAGCTTTGTTTCGATGTCGGATTTTGGGGTATACCGAAAGATTTGCAGCTCGTAAGATTCAACTGCATATTTGATATGTGATGTCAGAAAGATGATACAGCAATCAGGGAAGCGGTGCTTGATTTCTTCTGCAAGCTGCATGCCGGTGTAATGCGGCATCTCAATATCCAGAATGGCAAGATCCACCGGCTTGTACTCCAGAATGTCAGACAGCAGCAAAACGGCGCTTGTGTAGGTTGTGATGCTGAAACCGCAATCGTTATTATGAAAGACCGCTTCCGTGATCGCTTTTGCTTGTTCTGCTATGGCAGCATCATCGTCACAAATCACGCAGTTAATCATTTTCGTTTCTCCGACTAAACAATTCTGATATGGTATGATATCAATCGGTTCAGGTCCAAAAAAAGGACGGCCTCACCGTTGATGATCAGTTTATATGCATAGCGGCCTTTTGAATGCTTCTCTTTGCCGCGCCCGGTATAATAGTATTTTTCGCCCTGAATCCTGTCGCAGGCACGCAGGAATATATCGTTTGTGGCGTCCCCGACTTTCATTTGCCCCTTTGCCGGCGGGTTCCACTTGCCGATCAAACTGCGGATTCTTGCGGGGGATTTTGCGTTTACCCGACGATAACCGCCGCTATATGCCTGCTCTTGATATATTATACCATAAATATGTTCGATTGCAAGTCTGTTTTCAGTATCAATACCGATTCCGACTTGCTCAAATTGCGCAAATAATGCCGACCAGTCGGAAATATGCATTTTCTTTTTGACTTCGAAAATGGCGATTTCATCAATGGCGAGCTCTTCTTGCAGGATGCAGAGCGCCAGTTCTGAATTCAGAATTCGATTCTTCATTGTTATCCCTTGCTCATTTATTCTTTGCTGATTCTTTGTGGGAATATTATAACATGGCATATCGTTTTTGTAAAGTTTAGCACCGTTTTAGTTTATTCATATTTTCAGGACAATCATATACAATAATAAACATAGACTGAAAATGGAGTTAACTATGCTAACGAAGATTGGTAGACGGATAAAGAACATTCGCCAGTTAAAGGGTTATACGCAGGAAGACCTCGCAGAGCGCGCCAACCTCTCTTTAACCTGCATCAGCAGATTGGAGAATGAAAAGTCAATGGTGAGTATCGAAAAGCTGTGGACGATTGCAAAGACACTGGATACGGACCTTGGTGTATTGCTTTGCGATTATATCAGCAACACTGTCACCTCCGCAGAGGAGGCAGAACTGTTGAGCAAGTTTCAAACGCTGTCGCCGGATATGAGAAAAAGCGTAATTGCCTTTATGGATATTCTGCAGAAGGACACCCAATAATCATTTGCCTACCTGTATCAAAAAAGGACCTTGCCCGAAGACAAGGTCCTTTCTCTTTATTCTTCTGCCGCGTTCATATCATATCCGCATGTGTCGCACAAAGTATCATTGTCATGGTCAATGTGACCGCCGAGGCAGGTTTTGCAATAGTCTTCGTAGCTGTATGCGTTGACCGTAGCATTCAGTCTACCAAGGGTCGGGTCACAATCAATACTGCCATCCGAGCTGCCGATAAATGCATAAGAATCCTGAATAGCAGTTGCCACGCGTGCATCGGTATAAACATTGACGGTCGTCAGCGGTTCATTTTCGTCTGTACCGCGAATGTCAAACTTCAGTTTTCTCGCTTCCGAATTATACCCATGAATATCTCCGCGCAGCACGACATTGGTAATATAGTCGCCGCCATCGGTGGCTTTATTCAGGGTTGTTACATAGAAGCGGTCGACGTGGAGATAACCGTCTACAATAATCGTGCATTCTGCGCGTTCATACAAGTAGCCGTCGCCGCGAGAGAACGGGCAGAGATAGTCCACATGCAGGGTGTCATTCGGATTGGTTCTGCCGATTGTAATCTTCGAATTGCCGTCGTTTGTGGAAGAATTGAAATTGAAACCACCGACATACCGATAATAACCGGAACGAACCGTTACATCACCGCGAATGTATTTGCCCGTGCCATCGGAAATGGCATCTCCGCCCGAGAATCCGCCTACAACATGCAGATCCGTGACAAGCGCTGTTTTAGCCCCGGTGGGGGTCTGCAATGTGCCGCTCTGTCGCTGCACACGGATACCTTCATCCATCACCAGCTTGTGATTCTGTCCGGTAATGATAATACCGCCGCCAGCTGCGCTGGTAGAGCAGAAACCGATATTTCGGAAAGTCGTATCGTCGCTGAGACGGATACGCTTGGTGTAGCAATCGAAGTACAAAACAGCATTTTCGTCTGCACCTTCGATGGTCACATGACCGTTTACAACAGGCATTGTCAAGCCGTTCGGCACTTCAACCGCGCCGCGGATCTCAATCGTCAGATCGCCGCTTCTGCATGATTTGGCCGCCCGCAGGAATCTGACGAGATTGGTGAAGGTGGCAAAGTGCAGCGGTGAGCCGTCCTTCGGCAGCTGGGCAGCAGACAGATAGTCGATTCCGCCCTCGCCGAGAATAATACGGTTTCCAATTTCATCTCCGCGCAGGGTCGCGTACTGCTTGCCGCAGCCCTCGCAAATAAATTTCACAATTGTCGAAGTCGAGGAGTATTTTGGTCTCCCCACATGGTTGCCGCTGTCATATGTTGTGCCGGATACGGTTTTCGGAGTTCCGTCAGGGTTCAGCAGGTGTTCACCGCAAAGGTCGTCGCAATAGAGCTCGTACAAGGCATAAGATTTGCATGTTGCGGCTTCGATTTCGACTTTCCGCTGCGTTCTGTGCCGGCATTGCTCATATTCGCAAAAGCAGCAGAGCAAGCGTCCGTCCGACGCAGTATAGATCTCATGCGCATGTACATAATCCGAAAGCGTATAGCGCGTATAAGTTCCTACGCTCGGCGTGCTTCGGAGCAGCAATGCTGCAGAAGCATCTGCGGCAGTCTCTTGCTCGCTTGCATAAACTTCCATCGTGCAAGTTGCATCTTCCGCAAAAGCAGCATCCCATGCGGTCACTGCGGTTGCATCTCCCTGGATGCTGTCGCGCAGCAGCCAGCTGACATAAAGATTGCCGTCGAGCGTATGCTGCGTGGTGCGATAAGTTTCAACTGCGTTAATGCTGTCGAGCACAATCAGCTCTACAGTGGTTTGTTTGGTCAGCGACAGCACGGCATCCGGCTGCGTGCCAATCAAACCGGGGCAGAGACGGCGAACCCAGACGGTGCCGTCGCCGGTTGGCTCTCCAAAGCAGATTTGCGTTTTCCCGCCCGCCAGCGTGACGCCGCTGCCGTACCAGGCGCTGATTGAGCGGTATTCGCCGGAATGGATGTTCAGCCTGCCGCCGGCTGCGGTGATGCTGCGACCTGCGGTGCTGCAGGGGGCATATGCCGCCAGATGCAGTTTCGCGCCGCAGAAGCGGTGTCCGCCGCGGTATTCGGTATCGGGCGAGGGTGAGGTGACGTTCAGCCCCTGTCCCATGGTGACAATGTTGTTATCCGCAGTGAGGACAACTTCGTTTGCCAAGATGCCGATGCTGTTCCATTCCGTCTCGCCGCTGAAATGGAAGTGTGCGATGCCGGTGAGGTCAAGTGCGCCGTTTGCATCGGGCGCGCTTGTCACCGTAATCTTTGCGCTGTGTGTCGGCTCAATGTAGCAGTCGCCGCTTGTCGCCGTGACCGGCACGGTGTCGGCAAGCAGCACTGTGCCGCCGTCTGTGCTGAGCAGGGTGTATGCCTGCGTCAGCGTTGCGACCGGCGCGTCCGCCGTACCGGCGGCGGTGTCGTCGCCGTCAGCGGAAACATAGATATCCGCCGCGCTTGCCGTACAAAGCAGCGCGACTATCGCGAGAAAGATGCAGAGTGCAAATTTGAATTTCCTTTGCATTTTTCAGTCTCCTGTTATTGAATTGTGAATTTGGGCGGTTTGGAAAATACACCACCGCATTTGCTTCCCGCGGGCATTGCATGAGTAGGTCTTATCCACGGAATCAGCATTATTGTTTGCAATGGTTGATGATTTCAGTATCCTCTTGGTACATATTTTCCGTCTTCAAATTTTCGAATAAAACCGCAAGTTGGAAAGTCAGGGTGGTTAAATTCCCAGAGGCAACCACACACGCGACATTTGTACCATTTTGTGGCATACCATTCCTCGGAACCATATTCGCCTTTCCATATATCTCCATTCCATGTATAAAAAGGCTCGGTTACTCTTTCTTCCTTGAAAACTCCCTGTTTTACCTGCGTTTCAAAGTATTCTTTTGCTTTCTTAAATTTATCCCATGTATCGATTTTTTCATCACCCATTGCTGCGCAATTGCACCTTTCTATCTGAACCATTTTCCTTCCACCTCACGTATATATACTTGGTTGCCACCGCCTATTAGCATACCGGTTCCGTCGTTTATGGGCTGTAATGCCGCTTTGCCTTCATAAATAAATGTTCCTTTAGGGACGACTACCTTTGTAACATGTTCAGCAGTATTTCCCCACTTTGGATTTAGAGCAAGGTCTATTTGCGACTGTAGACCGCCATTTTGCCGCACACGCGTCATATAGCGACCAACCTGCTTTGCTTCACCGCCATAAACTCTGTAAAAAACGGTTCTTTTCGGCAATACGATTTGTGTATAACTTCCTCCTTCAAAGTTATCTGCCACATCTTTTTCCAATGGTGCATCATCCACAGCCGTGTAGTGCTTTGGCGGATATGTAATTCTATATGCATCTCCAATATAAGTCGCACCGACCGCAGCAACATTTAATCCAGTGCGCACAGCATCATATGCCTGTTGGTTGCTGCCCATGAGATCATCGCGGATGACATTATGGCCTGTTAGAATTTCACCGGCATCGCTGGCATATGTAGCCCCAATCCCGGCTGCGACTGCATAAGTACCGACAGTTGCAGCAGTTGTTACCGCTGCTGCCGTTGTGGCAGAAACCCCAAAGTATGTGGCCGCAGCTGCACCGGCAACCGCGCCAACTGTACCGGCAGACGCAATTGTGGCTGCTACTAAAACTGCACCAACTGCCACAACAGCAACCGCTGTCGCGATTTGCGCGAAAGTTGGCCAGTTTCCGGTAAGGTCCACATACATGACCGGGTTGTTGCAACAATACGCATACAGATTCAGGCTTAGCGGATCGCTTGCATCCATGAGCGCCCATGCATCCTGCTGGGTGAACCGACCGTTTGCGGGGTTATAGTACCGTGCGCGGAGGTAGTAGGTCTGCGTTTCTGTGTCGTAGTACTCGCCGCAATAGAGGAACGGGTTGTCGCTCTCGCCGATCTGCGAGGTCAGATTGCCGAAGGCATCGTAGGTGTAGCTTGCGACAACGGCGTTATCTTTGACAAGCTGCACCACGTCGCCGTGGGCATTGTAGACATAGATCTCGCCCTTGCTGTTGTGCGTGCGGTTCAGCCCGTAGAAGTAGGCCACGCCGTCTGCGACACTCTCGCTGTACTCGTACACAATGTTCATGCCATTGTAGACAAAGTACTTTGTGCTGCCGCCGACCGTCTTCACATTGCGCAGCCCGCTTGGGTTGTAGGCGTAGGATGCGCTCACATCGGCAGTGTTGAAGTGCGTCTGCTGATTGCGTGCATTGTAAGTATATGCCTTTGTAATTGGACAGTATGTCGTATTGGAGACAACAGTATCAATCGGGTAAGGGCTGTCACCGTTGGTCAGATAGCTCGTCAGGTCAACAGCGTCGGTTCGATTGACAACGCCGTCTCCGTTGACATCTGCAATCAGACGAGCCATCCTATCGGTCAGATGCGGTGTCGGTGCAGACATAACTGTCAATGCTATGCTGTAGTCCGCACCCTCCACGATGCCGTTGCCGTCAAGGTCGGCAAAAGCTGCCCATGCGTCTGTCCGGACATCGCTTTTTTCCTCAGTTGCATATAAGGTGGCAGGAGCGATGGCGTCTCCAAGCAGGCCTTGCAGGAACAGCATATAGTCTTCCGTATCCAGCACACCGTTGCCGTTCAAATCTGCCGAATCCGCCGAAATCGTTTCCGCCGATACCGCAGAAAGCAGGGCAGTTTCCGCTTGCGCTGAAGAACTGTCGCATAACTTCAGAACGCCGAGGACATCGACAAGTGAAATCTCGCCATCCAGATTCAGATCGCCGAGACGATAGGTCTGCAAATCTTCACACAGTCTGCATGTGCCGTCCTCAAAAATATGTGCGGTATCTGTCTGAGCCACTGTTGCCAGCATGTTCCCGTCGGCATCATAGGTAAATGGCGTTGTGATGCCATTAGTCGTTTCGCCGAGCAAACGATTGTTGGCGTCGTAGGTGTAGCTTGTGACTGTGCCGTTCTGATTCATGCCGATGCGGTTGCCGTTTGCATCATAGGTATAGGCGATGCTGTCTTCACCCTTGGTTTCAGCGGTCAGTCTGCCAAGTCCGTCATAGACATAGGTTGTGGTGACCGGATCACCGCCGAGCATGGCCTCGGTCTTGGTATGCTGGTTGCCGTCGGCATAGTAAGTATAGGCAAATGCGCTGGGGACGACGGCTTCACCCGATGCGTTGGTCAGGGTGTTTGTCAGCGAGGTGACGAGGTTTGCGTCATTGTAGGTATACGCGACGGAAACCTCGCCGGTGGTCTGACTTGCCCGGTTGCCGTTGGCATCATAGGTATAGGTGGTAGTGACGCCGCCTTCGGTAACGGAAACCAATCGGTTCAAATCGTCATAGGCGTAGGCTGCCGTGCTGATTTCCGTATCTCCGGCCGTCAGTGCATAGCTGCTCTTGCGCCCGCGGCTGTCATAGGTGTATGTGCGGGTCGCCGTCTCGTCGCTCTCGGTCAGCACATTGCCATGCGCATCGTAGGTATACTGCACCGTGCTGCCGTCTGCCGTGACCGAGCGGGTCAGACCGTCTCTATAGTAGGTATAGACGGTTTCTGCGGCAGGGGCATCGGCGGCAGCGCTTGCATAGATTGCTTCCGTCAGTGGTTTGCCGAGGCCGGTGTAGGTATAGCGCGTGACCTTGCCGTCGCGCCCCGTGGCTTCGATGAGATAGCCGAGCGCGTCATAGACATAGGTCTCGGTCTGTCCGAGTGCGTCGGTCAGGCTTGTTGCCTTGCCGCGGTTGTTGTAGACGTAGTGCGTATGGCTGTAGGTCTCGGGGTTGATCGCCAGCGACCATTTCAACGATAACCCGGTGTAGATGTCGGTGAGGTCGCCTGCCTCGTTGTAGGCATAGTGCGTCCAGACCTTGTGCGTCTCATCTGCGGTCTGCGCAATGTCGGTGACGCGGTTGTGGTCATCATAGACATACTCGACGGTACGCCATGCGGGCGCTTCTGCGCCGACGGCTTCGGCAGACTGCAACTGCCGTGTCACATTGCCGGCGCTGTCGTATGCATATTTTACAATAGAGCGTGCTGCGCCGTCAAGGGGCGCGGAAGAAATGAGCAGTCGACCTGCGGCGTCGTAGGCATAGGTGGTTGCATTGCCTTTGAAGTCGCTCTCGGCGATCTTTCTGCCGATGGCATCATAGGTGACCGTGCGGGTATTGCCGAGCGCATTTGTCTCGGCGGTGAGGTTGCCGCGGAAGTCGTAGGTGTCAGAGGCGGAGACGGTTTTGCCGTCCTCGGTATAGGAGGTGCGGATGCGATTGCCGACGAAGTCATAGGCATAGTCGGTCATCATGCCGTCGACATCCTCACGGACGGTCTCGCCATAGGCGTTTTCATAAGTTTTGGAAATGGTGCTTGGTGCGCCGTCCTCGCCGAGGACTGTCTTTGTGACCAGTACTTGATTTTCTGTTAAAGCGTCGTCATAGGCGGTGGTTTCACGGTAAAGCTCAACGCCGTCCTTGTCGCAGATGCGCTTTTCAATCAGGCGGTCGAGCGGGTCATAGGTGTAGTAGACCGTATTGGCTGCGCTTGAACCGCGCCCGGTCGCCTCGATGACCAGTCTGCCCGCGGTATCGTAGTAGTACTCCTTTTGCAGGTCGCCCGAGGGGTAATAGACCGCCTGCTTCTGTCCGATGCTGTCGAAGTCAACGGTGATGTCCTCTCTGCCGGGCTGCGAAACGGTGGTATCGTTGGCGGCGAGGTCATAGGTGTATGCGGTGACGCTGCCGTCCGGCGCGGTGGTGGTGAGCAGTCTGCCGCGCACATCGTAGGTATTGGTTGTGGTGCGCCCGGCGGCGTCGGTAGTGGTGAGCAATCTGCCCATGGTGTCATAGGTATAGGCTGTGACAAGGTCGGGCAGAGGATTGCCGTCCGCGTCGGTCAGACCGGTGATGGTCTCGGTGGCGAGGTTTGCACCGTTGTAGGTGTAAACCGTCGTCACGCCGGTCTTTGCCGCGAGGTCGAGACAGTCTGTCTTCGCGGTCACCTGCCCGCGCGTGTTGTAGGTATAGGTGGTCAGCGCGGTGAGGGTGTTGTTCACATAGGTTGCGGTCTCGGCGATGCTTTTCTTGTCTGCTGTGAGGGTGTTGACAATTTTGATAGTTGTTGCGGCGTCCTGCTTATACTCCACCGTCAGCGGCAGGTTGTACGTGCTGTCATAGGTATAAGTGGTGCGGTAATCTGTGTTATTTGCGTTGCCTTCCGCTTTAGGGGATAAATAGGTGAGTGTATTGCCATACTTGTCATGCGTATACAACTCTGTTGTCGACAGCTCATCTGTGCCATATATGGTTTGAACGACTTTGTTTGGCAGTTTGTAGTTGTCGTAAGTTGTTGCTACCTTTTGCTTCATTGTGCCATCGACCTGAATCTCCTGCAAAGTGCAGAGGTGATCCTTGTTGAAAGTATACTCGGTGCGGACGATCTGACCGTTTTTGACTTCGCTGACGGCGGTTTTATATGTAGTTTCCCGGCTGTAGTCTCCGGTGTAACTATATGTGGCACGGTCAATGCGCTGCATGTCATCTGTGCCGTTTGTTGTATAGCGTTCGGTTAGGCGGTAGGTGTTCAGATGTCCGCTGCTAAGCTTGACATCACGCATTTCATACGCATAATGCAGCTTTGCGCCTGCGTCGTATGTGACCTGATTCAGCAGGGCATATTGAATGCTTAGACCGCCGCTCGAACCGGTAAAGCTGTATGTGCCGGTTTCCATCGTATAATCAAAGGAAACGGTTTCACCATCCGGATACACGATTTTCTCCAGCAGGGAATTGTCTGTACCATAGGTTTCACTGTCCAGTTCCTTTGTATGCAGGGTAGTTACGCTGCCATCCGGCGCGGTAATCGTAATAGTTGAGCCGGTGTCTGTCGTTGCGTAGGTAATTGTTGTGCTGTGTCCATCTGCATCGATAATTTCAGAAGGATGATAATTGTCGTTTACCTGCGCATACTTAAATGTGACCGTAGTGCCGAACTTGTCTACCATGGCAAGCAGCAGCCCATCGCTGCTGAAATAGTAAACAGTTCCGTCGGCAAAGGTCAGCTTCTGCGTTGAACTGAACTGCCCGTTATTGTAACTTTTGTCCGAGGTCAGTTTCATATCCGAGCGCTTGTAGTCTTTGATTGTATTCCCACTCAGCGCATAGGTGCCGATTCCGGGAAGGATCAGGCTTTCTCCGTGTGCATCTCTGTTGATTGAGGGGATGCTCAGCGACCAACCGGAGCCGAGATCATAACGAGATTCATTGTAGGTTTGCTCATTTGAATTATTATAGTATGTATAATAGGAATCTAACAGCACTTCTTCCGCACAGACTAATGCGTATTCGGTTGTCAGTTCCTTGCTAAGTGTTCCTGAGAAAACAACCTTCCAAAGATTGTCTGTCTGGTACTTCGTTCTCCCCGGTGCATATTCTCCTAATTCGATGGTTGAAGATGTTTCAATATAAGGTTCACCCTTATAAAGGGTGCCTGAATACCCATTACCGTCGTTTGGTATATAGATATCCTCAGCAGGAGCCGCGCTGCTATTTGACTGACTGATTGTATCTTCCGGATTGTCTACCCATATTCTGGTTACCAAATTGGAATAAGTAATACTCTCAGGATATGAGTCTATTACCGGAGGATCAATGGTATATTTGCGAACTGTACCACTTATCTCATCACAATACGCTTGCGCCTCAGCTAAAGTGTCAAATTGCTTTACATAGACTTCTGTTTCTTGCAATTCGGGGCCGTCATGCCTATCCAGGTAATAACGAACTTCATATTGGCAATAATATTTCGTGCGGCGTCTCTTGCCATAATCGTATTGCGCAAGGTTGCTTTCTGCAGAATCATAGTTTAGACGAACACTAAGCGAGGTGTTGTTGATACCCGGAAGACTTGCCAGAAGTTCGCTGTATGTTAATGCACCCGTATTTAAAGAGATATCTTCTTTTTCTCCGATTTTCATATCCAACGGTTGCTGCACCGATGAGATAACGGGGTCTGTCTCGAGGACTTCTTCGTCAGAACTATACAGCGCAACTGCTGTCAGACCAACTTGTTCCGCGATTTCGTCCCAATCAACCCCATCTATCGTGCTTTCGGATAATCCGTCCACAGCGGCGTTGCTTTTGCTTTGCTGAAAACTGGAAAGCACAGACGCCTTTGTAAGCAATGCTTCCATGTTAACAGGAAAACTCTTTTCAAAAGTGGATTCGGCATCAGCAGAGATGCTCTTTTTTGAAATGATTAGCTCTTTGGGATCCAAATTAAAAGTTGCGGCAACGGCAAATGCTGCTTTAATTTCTTTTACAGTATTGCCGTCTAAAAACATCGTTTTCGCGACTGCAAGTGCGCCTTTGTCTATATATTTTTCTTTTGCCTCACGGATTTCCTGCCTTTTTACCTGCATTTCAAGTAACTCGGCATCGATTTCTTTCACTTGAGACATATCCGATTTTGCAATGTCAAAACATTTTGCAAATGCTTTAAACGAAACCACATTTTGATCTCGCTCCATGCGGTTTTCATACATTTTAAACAACTGAAGGGCTTCTTCAATAGTAAAAACATCATCGACTGAAATTTGAACAATATACATGCTGTCCTGCAAATTGTAATTTGCGGCATGTGCTTTGGCAAATCTGGAGTTGAGAGTGTTTACATCACACTTTAAATACTGAGAAATACGTTCTTTTTCATAGTCCGTTAACTCCGAAAAGGTTTTTCCTGCATCTGAAAGGACTGCGACTTCAGTCTCATAACGCGCAAGTTCGGGCAAAGAATCCAAGTATTCTTCCCATTTTTCAGCCTGTTCTTGTGCGATTTCTTTCGCATTAGCAGGAGCATCCATTCCATCCAGCTTGCGAATGAATTCCTTTTCCTCTTCGGTGAAATTTTCAAAGTTGTTTGCTCGAAGTAAAATATCTTTTAGACTAATACTGGAAGAGGCTTGATCTAATGTGCCCGTGGTCACTTCTGCAGTATTACTTCCATCAGACACAGTTGACGCATCAAGAGTTGTTTTTTCCAAAGTGTCAACAACTTCTTCGGCAAGAACATTAAATGCAGTAGTGCTCATCAGCATTGCGACAGTCAACAAAAAACTGACGATTCTTAACAATGTGTTGTGCCTGTGCTTCATATCTTTCTCCTTAAATAAATAATGAAATGGGCTGCTTGGGTGGTCACTAAGAAGAGTCCATATTTTCCTCCTTATACATAGAATTCCTTAGCGTAAAGTATATCTCAGAATTTGCGAATACTGTTCAAGGTGACCTTCTATTGTCGAATTTTGTCCGTGAATCATTAAATGGAGTGGATGATTATACCGCGGTGATCCGATTCGTTGGGTATCTGCCAGATTCAATCTTTCAACGAAAACTCGGTTACTCAAAGCATATCGTTGAAATTATGTACAGAAAAAGAAAGCAGCCGTGTCAGATAAATCATCTGACACGGCTGCTTTCTCCTGTGAAAAAACCGCAAGAGCGCTTGCGGCAAGGATTTTTTGATAAAAAACAGAACGCTGATTTTCTATCAAAATCAGCGTTCTGTTATGGTGGAGGCGGCGGGAATCGAACCCGCGTCCGAAAAGCCTTTGACAGAACTTTCTCCGGGTGCAGGGCACCTATTGAATTTCCCCGGTCTTGCCGCCGATGCGCGGGCTGCATGATCGGGTAGCTTTTTTGTTTATGACCGCTTCAAAAGCAAACAGGCGGTGCACATTTACCACTGAATGACGCCTGAACCGAAGCCGTGGTCCTCAACGATCAGACGGGCTGCTCAAAAGCAGCGGCGCAGCTTACGCTGCCAGTGCTACGTTATCGTTAGCGTTTAATTTTAAGTTTGGACTTTTTAAGAGGTTTCCGCCCTCTACCCGCTTATCCTGCCTCAAACTCCCCGTCGAAACCTTTACGCCCCCGTATAGGTTTGCAGCACCCTTGTGCAGAGCGCTGCGGCGTCTGCAACAAAGCTGTCGGCTTCATTTTCAGCCAGGTAGAAATAGTCTGTCCGCGAAAGATCGCATTGCCGCGTCCTGTAGAAAGCGTCGATCGACTCCAGTTTCTCATTGATGATCTCAGACGGATAGAAGGGAAGATAATTCCCGTCAAAATGCCCGAGCCCCGTGAGAACTTTGTAGGCATGGAAATCCGGATGCCGCGAAAGATACAGCGAATCGAGATCATACCAGTCGCGCTTGACCGTCTTGACAAAGGATGCCTTGCTTGGAAAATCCTTGCCGTACCGCGCATACGACGGCTCAAAGATCGTCTCGCCCCACAGCTTGTCGGTGACAAGATGGGCAAGATAGCCGAAGAGAAACGCACGCGCTTTTTCGTCGGCGGCACTTTGGATGTAGCTGTCGTAAAACCCGTCGTAATCGATGGACGCATTGGTCCCGTCCGGCGAACAGTGCGACACCGCCTTCGACGGTGTGTAGGTCAGTCCGTCCGGATTCTGCTTGCCGCAGTCGGGCGCGATGCTGCCGACGATAAAGGAGGGGGCGTCAAACGGAAAGGTCTCAAGCAGCTTGTCTGCAATGCGAAGATGAACAATCCAGCTTGCCATGTCAACCTCGGTTCTTCATTGCGCGGTCGATGTCGCGGGCGGACTGCCGCTTTGCATCGCTGTCGCGCTTGTCATAGAGCTTCTTGCCCTTGCAGAGACCGACCTCCACCTTGACCCGCGAGTCCTTGAAATACAGGGACAGCGGAATCAGGGCAAGCCCGTCCTCCTTGACCTTGCCGAAGAGCTTGAAAATCTCCCGCTTGTGCATCAGCAGCCGCTTGACGCGAAGTGGATCGCGGTTGTAGATGTTGCCTTTTTCGTAGGGGCTGATGTGCATGCCGCGGACGAGCAGTTCGCCGTCTTTGATCTCACAATAAGCGTCCTTGAGGTTGACCGCACCCTGCCGGAGCGACTTGACTTCCGTGCCGAACAGTTCGATCCCTGCCTCGTATTTGTCAAGGACGAAATACTCGTGATATGCCTTTTTGTTCTGCGCGATGATCTTGCGACCCTCCATGGCTGCGGTGCACCTCCTTCCGAATCGGCAACCTACATTATATAATAGAACGCTGTCGAAAGCAAGCGAAAGCAGAAAACTGTAATCATATTGTAAGATACCGATTGCAAAACGGCGGCGGATATGCTATAATTGCCACAATAGGTTTGCGCGACGGCGCATGAGGGGATTCTATGAAGAAACAGTATCTGGAGTGCGGCAAAATTGCCAATACGCACGGCGTGCGCGGCGCGATTCTGATCGAATCGTGGTGTGACAGCCCGGCGGTGCTTGCGTCGCTGAAAACCGTATATACCGAAAGCGGCGGAAACTATGTGCCGCACCGTGTGCAGAGCGCTGCCGAATACAAAGGCAGAGTGCTGGCAACGCTGGAAGGTGTGGAGACGCTGGAAGACGCTGCTGCGATGAAGAACCGCACTCTGTTTGCATCACGCGACGATATTCCGCGGGGCGAAGGGGATTTCTTCATCCAGGATCTGTTCGGACTCCCGGTCATCGATGCGGAGAGCGGTACGGTCTACGGCAAACTCAGTGATGTTGTGACCGCGGGCGCATCCGACCTCTATGAGGTTGACACCGGTCACGGCAAGGCGCTGATCCCCGCCGTCGATGAATTTATAAGGGAGATCGACCCCGAGCGCGGCATTTTCATCCACGCGATCGAGGGGCTGTTTGAATGATGCGGTTTGACATTATGACCTTGTTCCCGGCGCTGGTGGACAACATCCTCGCCGAGAGCATCATCGGAAGAGCGCAGAAAAGCGGCGCGATCGAAGTCTTTGCGCACAATATCCGCGACTATTCCGAGGACAAGCACCGCCGCGTGGACGACACGCCCTACGGCGGCGGTATGGGAATGCTGATGGCGGCGCCGCCGATCGTCAACTGCTTTGAGGCGATCTGCGGCATGCAGCCCGCCAATGTGCGGCGGCATGTGGTCTACCTTTCGCCTCGCGGGCAGGTCTTCAACCACGCGATGGCAAAGCGCTTCGCCGAATATGATAACCTTGTGCTGCTTTGCGGGCATTATGAAGGTGTGGACGCGCGCGTGCTTGACCTGATCGTGGACGAGGAGGTTTCCATCGGCGATTTTGTGCTCACGGGCGGGGAACTGCCCGCCTGCATCGTGACCGACGCGGTCGCGCGGCTTTGCCCGGGCGTGCTGTCGGATGACGAATGCTATGAAAACGAGAGCATCGCCGGCGGGCTTCTGGAATACCCGCAATACACCCGCCCGTTTGACTTCCGCGGGCTGACCGTGCCCGATGTGCTGATCTCCGGACACCATGAAAACATTGACAAATGGCGGCTGGCGCAGTCGGTCGCCCTGACCCGCGAGCGGCGTCCCGATCTGTATGCGGCGTGGCTTGCAGAACATCCGGATAACGGAAAAGGAGGAAAAAAACGTTGAAACACGGCTTTGCCGCATGGTTTTCTTCATTTATAGAAGGCAGCGCGATCTGCCGCGGCTTCGGCAGATTCGGCAATTTCCTCTATAAGAAGATCGGTAGCGGTCTTTACAGCTTTTTGTTCGGCTCATACGACGCCATGTGCGATACCTTTGATGCGAGCCGCATCGGCGGCGCGCTCGGCGGGAAAAATCGTGCCGCGCGCTATCTCGCCGCCGATATCGAAGAGAGTGTTTACGTCTCGGCGGTGGCTGCCATGATGCGCTATCTCAGCTGCCTGTCTCTTCGCGTGATCGGCGTCTTCCTGATGTCCTGCGGCTTCTATTCGCTGCTCGGGCAGACGGTGCTGTATCTGATCGACACCGAAACTGCGCATTTTCTTCCCGCGGCGATCTCCGCCGTGCTGATCGTCCTCGGCATTCCGCTCTTGTTTTCGGGCAAACCGCTGTGCACGGCGATCCATGACAGCACAGTGTTGAACGCCTTCTTCACCCGGTTCTGCGGCTTTCATGAGCGGTCGTATGTCGCGCCGGACGGCGCAACGGGGCGCAAGGGTGCGGCGTTCATTCTCGGCTTGCCGTTCGGCATTCTCTCATGCTTTGTACATCCGCTCTGGCTGATTGCGGGGTGTATCGCGGTGATCGCGGCGTATATCGTACTCATCAATCCGGAATGCGGTCTGTATGCAGCGATCTTCTTGATGCCGATCTTTGTCATTTTGCCGCGACCGAGCATTTATCTTGCACTGCTTGTGATCTATACAACGTTTGCGCTCGGCGTCAAACTGCTGCGCGGCAAGCGGTATTTCCGCGTCGAGCCGCTGGATATTTTTGTGCTCTGCTTCATGGCGGCGATGCTGCTCGGCGGGCTTGTGTCCTACGGCGGCGGGCAGTCGATCCGCGCCGCGGCGATCTATGCTGCGCTGATGCTCGGGTACTATCTTGCCGTCGGGCTGCTGAATACCAAGGAAAAGCTGGTGCGCGCGGCGCTGCTGCTGTGCGTGTCCATGCTGTTGGTTTCACTCTACGGTGTTTATCAGAATGTCACCGGCAACATCTCCGCTGAGTGGATCGACACCGAGATGTTTGACAACATCGGCGGCCGCGTCGTCTCTACCTTTGAAAACCCGAATATGCTCGGCGAATACCTGATCCTGCTGCTTCCGATCGTCGCGGCGATCTTCTTCGGCGACCGGCATCTTTCGACCAAGCCGGCAAGCCTTGCCGCCTTTGCGGTGGGCTGCCTGTGCCTGATCTACACCTGGGCGCGCGGCGCATGGCTCGGCTTCCTGTTTGCGGCTGTGCTGTTTGTCCTGATGTGGAGTCGTCGCTCGGTGGCGCTGATCGTGGCAGGCGTATGCGCACTGCCGCTGCTCGTGCCGTATCTGCCGGCAAACATCGTCTCCCGCTTCACCAGCATCGGCGATCTGACCGACACCTCAACCAACTATCGCGTCTATATATGGCGCGGCAGCGCGCGGATGGCTGCCGACTATGCCTGGACCGGCGTCGGCGTCGGCGAGCAGGCGTTTAATCGCATATATCCGTACTATTCCTTTGCCGGCATTGAAAAAGCGCCGCATGCGCACAATCTGTTTTTGCAGATCTTCATCGAGCTCGGCATTTTCGGCTTTGTGTTGTTCATTGTCACGCTGATCTGCTTTTTGCAGAGCGGATTCTCGCTTGCAAAGTGCGGCGAGGACAAGACCGTGCGGCTGATCGGCTGCGGTGCGATGTGCGGCGTGCTTGCCGCACTGCTGCAGGGCATGACCGATTATATCTGGTACAACTACCGTGTGTTCTTTCTCTTCTGGATCGTCTTCGGGCTCTGCTCGGCGGCGCGCCGGATCGATGCGGCAAGCCGCAGGCAGAAGCGCGCGACGGTCAGCGAAACCTGTGCGGACATCACGATTGAGTAAACGGAGGGATAACCATGGAAAAGAAAGAGAACCGCGAATTCCGCGTCAACCTGGTTGACATACTGATCACCATCGTCATCGCGGGCGTGATCACGTTCGGTGCATTCATGCTCGCCAGCGCCTTCGGCGTGGATACGGCGGAAAAGACGGATCACACCGTACTGTATACGCTGCAGTTCAGAGGCATTGATCCCGAATATGCGGACAAGGTTGCCGTCGGCGACACGGTTGTCGAGGCGGCAAAGCGCTTCAATCTCGGCACGGTCACGGCAGTTTCGAGCGAGCCGTATGTCAAGGACGTGTTTGACGAGGCGACAGGCGAGATGGTCGCCGCCGTACATCCCGACTATATTACGCTGAATGTGACGCTGACGGCGGACGGTTACTATGCCGACGGTTCGTATTACATCAACGGCTCCAAGGTTGCGGTGGGTGTCGGCATTTCGATCCACGCAAAGAATTTTGCGGGCACGGGCTATGTCAGTGCCATGCGTCTGAAGTGAGGAAAGCGGGGAAACGGATATGGAAAAACGCAGATTCAAAGTCAATGTTCTGGACTTCTTGATCCTCGCGCTGGTCGCGATCGTGATTGCGGGCGCGGCATTGCGCGCCAATGTCAAGCAGAAGGATACAAAACTCGAGACGCAGACGGCGATCATCTCCTTCAAGGTCAGCAATGTGCAGTCGGTGTCGGTCAAGTATTTTCATGACGGCGATCCGGTATGGAGCGATTCGCTCGGCTGCACGATCGGCACGCTGATCGGGGACAGCATCACATCCTCGCCCGCCGTGACCTATGCGGAGTGCGGCGGCGCCATCGTTAAGACTACCTCGGCGCTGAACCGTGTGGACATTTGCGGCTCGGTCGAATGCGAAGGGCAGATGAGTGAGAGCGGCTTTCTGCTCGGCGGCACGCAGTATATTGCACCCGGTGTGTCCACCTATGCCTGCCTGCCCGAGATCAACGCCTATATTCTGATCACGGACATCCGCATCAAATGATCGAAAAGTGATAAAAAAGTATAGGAAAATAAAAATAGAAAAAATACTTGCATTTGCAGCGTGGATTTGTTATACTAATTGAAGAAAACGATGCAAAGCGCATTTTCACCTGGAAAAAGGAGCGTATTTTCTGATGATGACCCAAGATGTCACAATTAAAAACAGCGTAGGTCTGCATGCAAGACCTGCGACTTTCTTCATTCAGAAAGCCAATTCCTACAAGAGCTCTATTTGGGTCGAGAAGGATGATCGCAGCGTGAATGCGAAGAGTCTGCTCGGCGTGCTGTCCCTCGGCATCGTCAACGGTATGACGATCACGCTGGTGGCAGACGGTCCCGATGAGCGGGAGGCACTCGATGGGCTGAAAGAACTGATTGAGAACGGGTTCAACGAGTGAGCAGCGTATACTGAAAAACACGATGATGGGCGGGCACGACGGTTTTGTCGTGGTCGCCCATTCCTTTAGCAATCGGGAGGAGAAACTGCATGGAAGACAGAGAAACAACAAGACAGCGCCTCTTGGACAAGGCAAACGCGCTGCCGCTGCGCCCCGGCGTCTATATTATGAAGAACAACGCCGGCACGGTCATCTATGTCGGCAAATCCGCCAAGCTGAAGAACCGCGTTTCGCAGTATTTTCAGAACAGTAAAAAGAATATCAAGACCGAGAAGATGGTCGGTGCGGTGCAGGATTTTGATTTCTATCTCTGTGACACCGAGATGGAGGCGCTCACGCTGGAGAATGTGCTGATCAAGGAGTACAATCCGCGCTATAATATCCTTTTGAAGGATGCAAAGTCCTATCCGTATATCAAGGTGACGACCGGGGAGGAATATCCGCGCCTTGTGATGGCGCGGACGCGCGCTGCCGATCGTGCAAAGTATTTCGGACCTTATTCCGGCGCGGGCATCGCGTACAACATCATTGATACGCTGGAAAAATCGCTCGGCATTCCGGGGTGCAAACGACAGTTTCCCGCCGACATCGGCAAGGGGCGCCCCTGCATCTATTATCAGATCGGGCAGTGCATGGGCACTTGCAGGAAGGGATCCTCCAAGGAGGATTACGATGCCGCGATCGATGCGGCGCTCCGTGTGCTCGGCGGTGACTTTGATCTGGCGAAGGATGAGCTGACCGCACGCATGTACCGCCTTGCTGAGCATGAGAACTTTGAGGCGGCTGCAAAATGCCGGGACAGCATCGCGGCACTGGATAAGATCAGTGAGCGGCAGAAGGTCGTTTCCTCGCCGAAGGCAGATCAGGATGTGGTCGCGCTGTACAGCGATGAAAAGTGCAGTGTGATCTCGGTTTTCTATATCCGCGGCGGCATGCTGGTGGATAAGGACGAGTTTGTTTATTCCGCCGACGAGATCGTCGAGGCAGAGGAACTGCCGACCTTTTTGTGCGGGCTGTATGCCGCACGCGCCTACATTCCGCGCGAGGTGCTGCTTGCCGATGCGGTGGATGCCGACAGCGCGGCGGCGCTCGCCGATCTGCTCAGCGAAAAGGCGGGGCGGCGCGTGAGCGTGCATATGCCCCAGCGCGGCGAACTGCGCGCGCTTTGCGATATGGTGCGCGACAATGCCGAAGAAAAGGCGAGAAAATTTGCCGAGGCGAGCGAGCGCGACAACAAGATGCTGCAAAAGCTCGCTGCGCTCCTGCGGTTGGATGCGCCGCCGATGCGTATTGAGGCGTACGATATTTCCAACCTCGGTACAGAGCATATCACGGCGGGCATGGTCGTTGCCGAGAACGGCAAGTTGAAAAAGAAGGATTACCGCTCCTTTTCCATCCGCACAACCGACGGCATCGACGACTACGGCGCGATGCGGGAGACGCTGCGGCGCAGACTCGCACACCTTGCGGATGCGGACGGCAGCTTCTCGAAGCGCCCGGATCTGATCCTGCTTGACGGCGGTGCAGGGCATGTCGGCGTGGTTCGCGCCCTGCTCGCGGAGCTGGGGATCGACATCCCGACCTATGGCATGGTCAAGGACGAGCACCACAAGACACGCGCGCTGACCGACGGCACACACGACATCAGCATTGCGCGCGAGCAGAGCGTGTTTGTCTTCGTTTACGGCTTGCAGGAGGAGGTCCACCGCTATTCGGTCGGACGCATGAGCGTCGCCAAGCGGAAAACGCTGACGCATTCCGTTCTGGAGAACGTCCGGGGCATCGGCGCTGCAAAAGCCAAAAAGTATCTGAAGGCGGCGGGCAGCCTCGCCAAGCTGAAAGCTGCGTCCGTCGGCGAGATGGCGGAGATGGGCATACCCGAAAAGGACGCAGCGGCGATCGCCGCCTACTTTGCGGGGAAAACAGAGAAGAAAGGGAACTGATATGCGGATTATTACGGGAAGTGCAAAGGGCGTGAGCCTGCTGACGCTGGAGGGGGACGCCACGCGCCCGACCTCGGCGCGCGCCAAGGAGGCGCTCTTTTCCATGCTGCAATTCGACATTGAAGGACGGCGCGTGCTGGATCTGTT
>ERZ791905.240-NODE-240-length-65680-cov-3.156084_pt1 | contig 65680 bp, 39 predicted proteins | sample MGYA00510147_ERZ791905 | MGnify/ENA primary metagenome ERZ791905 (study PRJEB30046, sample SAMN00792084) | human gut metagenome | study: EMG produced TPA metagenomics assembly of the A metagenome-wide association study of gut microbiota in type 2...
TTTTTGAAGGTTATATTTTAATTTGTGTTGTAATTTTAAATAATAGTTTGTTAAAAATTAGCTAAGCCAAAGTGGCTTCAATAGTAAATAAAATGAGTTCTTTGAAAAGTCTGTCAATTAAATGCGTGTCTGGTTCAACCCAGGCACGTAAATAAATCGTTCAAACATGTAAGTATTGTGTATGATTGACTACATGATGATATGGAATATTTATCCTCACCTTTTTACAAGCATCCTTGGTAAGGTTTATCGCTGCAAGTAATCCATTGAAGTGAAATGCCAGTTTTCTGAAGTCTGTAGACTTATAGTTTGTTATTCCTGCATATTGCTTGGTATCACTAAAGCAGAATTCTATCTGGAAACGTGTCTTGTAAAAGTCCAGGGTATCCTGTGTGTTCTGTGCTTCGCCTACAGAAAAATACAGTTACCATTTTTCAGTTCTTCCACCCATAGGATATCATATAGTCAGGTTTACAAAGCGTTTTTAGTCATAATTAAAAGTGGTGAGATGTTTCTGAATTACTAATTGTCGACAGCATTATGTAATGCTTCCCCTCATTGCTTTCAGTCATTTAGCATATGTTTTTCATTCTTTTTCTTACTCTTTGATGATTAATTTTTGACAGTATTTCAATGATCTCTTCAGTATAATTTTGAACCGGCAAATGCCGATTCTATTGTTTAATTTAAATTTATCGGTAAAATTTACCGAAGTATTGTATGGATAGAAATTTGTACCTATTGATATTCTCATTAATATCAAGTAATTTAACTTTTGCAAATAATGCGGATGAGACAACCAAAAAGAATATTCTTTTTATAATATGCGACGATTTACGCCCTGAACTCAATTGTTATGGAAACTCAATGATAGTGTCTCCTAATATTGATAAATTGGCAGAAAATAGTGTGGTCTTTAATAGAGCATATTGTAACATACCTGTTTCAGGTGCATCGAGAGCAAGCATTTTTACTGGTTTGCGTCCAACCAAGTCTCGTTTTGTTTCTTGGAATGCAAGGGTTGATAAGGATGCTCCTAATGCTGTGACTTTGCAGAAAAGATTTAAAGATGCCGGATATATTACTATAGCAAATGGTAAGGTGTATCATAATCAAGATGAGGCTTCAAAAAAATATTGGGATAAAATCTTTTATCTCGAAGAATCGCCGCATTTATGGTATCAGACAGATTATAACAAGAACTTAATGAAAAAAAAGGAAGAGAATCCCAAACTAAAACGTGGTTTGTATTATGAGTATTCAGATTGTCCAGATTCTTTATTGGTTGATTGGACTATTGCGGAGAAAAGTATATCTGATTTATGGGATTTAAAATCTTCAGATAAACCATTTTTGATGTCAATCGGTTTTATTCGTCCGCATCTTCCATTTATAGTTTCGCAAAAATATTGGGATTTATATGATGATGTTTAGTAGATGACAAAAATTAAAATTCTATTGTTAAATATCTAATTATCAATAGATTATATTTGCAAAAGTCCTTGAAAATCAGTAACTTTAAAGAAAAGTTAGCCGCTTTCTCTATGAAGACTACTGATTCCAAGGACTTGGCCAAAGTTAACCAAATCCTCCCGATTATGCAAGAGTATTTTGGAAAATCGATGAATCTGGCCCGCATTAAGCTTATGGCTTATATGCTCCATGCACTTTGTGTGGTGCAGACTGTGAGCCTTCACAAACTGGCTTCGGCAATGCCTACGTCGGTTGAGCGTGACTCCAATCTGCGCTGCATTCAGCGATTCATCGCCAACTATGCCTTGAACCTCGACTTGGTAGCAAGGATGATCTTCTCGTTGCTTCCTGTTAAGGACGGTTTGGTTTTGAGTATGGACCGCACCAACTGGAAGTTCGGAGAGTTCAACATCAATATACTCACCCTTGGCATCACCTACAAAGGCGTTGCCTTCCCATTGCTGTTCAGCCTTTTGGACAAACGGGGCAATTCTAATTGGGAAGAACGCAAGGATATCATGGAGCGGTTCATCCGACTTTTTGGACATGACTGCATCGACTGCCTTGTGGCCGACCGCGAGTTCATCGGCAAGGAGTGGATTGGCTGGCTTAACGACAACAGGATTCGATACTATATCCGTATTCGACAGGATATTTGGGTTGTCAAGCCCTCCACAGGAGAAAGAATCAGAGCGTGGTGGCTCTTCAATTCCCTTAAAGTCGGACAGGAGAAATTCTACTACAAGCTCTTTTTGCATAAAGGGCAGTATGTCTATCTCGCCGGAAGTCGAATCAAGAACTCTGAAGGGATACCCGAACTTCAGATTCTGATCTGTTTCAACCGACCTGAAGACGGAGTAGCGACTTATAAAAAACGCTGGGAGATTGAAACGGCATTCCGTGCCATGAAATCTTCGGGCTTCAACATCGAGGACACCCATTTGCGAGACAGAGAGCGTATCGCACGTCTGTTTGCGATGGTCTGCATGGCTCTTGTATGGGCGTATCTCGTTGGTGAACATAAAGATATATACGTTAAACCGATAAAAATCCTGAAGCATGGGCGAAGAGCTAAGTCATTGGTCAAGTATGGTCTTGAGGAAATCTCAAACGTGCTTTTCCGACCGACATACACACCCAAATTCGATGTATTCAAATTTTTGTCATGTACTTAAATGATGATGAAAAAATAACTATTCCAGATAATTATGTACTGAAAGAAGGAAATCTTATACCCAAAGCAGCGCTTTGGAATGGTGGAGAATTGAGTCAGTATTCAGGGATACGTAAACGCCATCTTGATATGGCAGATGCCAAAAAGATGATACATGGTTACTATGCTTCCGTGTCATGCGTTGATGTACAGGTTGGAAGGGTATTGGATGCGTTGAAAAAGACAGGACTAAATAAGACTACTATAGTTGTTTTTATCGGAGACCATGGTTGGAATCTTGGAGAGCATGGTATGTGGTGTAAAAATACTATATTAAATACCAGTCTACGTTCTACATTAATGATTAGTCATCCGGAATATAGAAAGGGAGAAAAATGTAATGAAATAGTTGAATTTGTAGATTTATATCCAACCATTTGTGAGATGGCTGGTATTGAGTATCCACTGTCCATGGAAGGTGAAAGCATATTGCCTTTAGTTGTGTATGATACAGCAAAGAGTAAAGGGTATTGCGTTTCCAGATGGAACAATGGGTTTACTTTAATCAAAGATAATTATTTTTATACCGAATGGAGAGATAAGCAGAATATGCTTGTTGACAATCTTCTTTTTGACCATATAAATGATAGTTGTGAGAATTATAATGTTGTACAGAAAAAAGAATACTATAGGACTGTAAAAGATTTGAGCGAGTTTTTGAATAGACATATTGGAAGAGACTATTTGAAATGATATGAGACGTTGTATATTGATATTATTGGTTTTTTTGTTTGTTTTTATGAATGCTTTTTCATCTGAACAAATATTTTTAGCAGAGCATCCCAGACTTTTTTGGACGTCACAAAATGACAGCTTAATAAAATATAGACTAAAAAGTCATCGTTATGCGGGACGTTTAGAAATTATGCGTTCTCAATGTGATTCATTAATTGAGGCACCTCCTTTGCAAAGAATAAAAACAGGAAAAAGACTTCTTGATGTTTCAAGAGAAGCCGAAAGGAGGATAATAATGCTCTCTTTTATGTGGAGGTTAACGGGTGATGAACGATATGCAGAAAGGGCTAAATTGGAACTTCTAAATATTTGTGCTTTTTCTGATTGGAATCCTTCACATTTTCTGGATGTAGCGGAAATGTGTGTAGCTGTATCTGTCGGTTATGACTGGTTGTATAATTGGTTGGATAAAGAAAGTAAGAATATTATTTCTGAAAGTTTATATAAATTGGGTGCCTCTTATGTTGTTTATAAGCGTCCTTCTTGTATGAACCGCAAGGATAATTGGAATCAGGTTTGTAATTCCGGTGTTACTATAGCTGCTATAGCATTGGCTGAAGATATAATAAAAGATTGTAAGCCAATAATAGATAAATCTTTGATGAATGTCCTTCGTAGTCAAATGGAGTATGGAGAGAATGGCTCATACCTCGAAGGGCATGTATATTGGGAATTTGGTACCGGTTATAATGTTCTTTTTTATTCGGCTGTTGAAACAGCTTTTAAAGGCACTATTAAAATACAATAGTTAGTTATAAAATTATTATTTGTAAATATTTTTACGCTGCCCTATAGGCAGCTATATCAATGAGTTCTTTGACAAGTTTAGCATTTATCCTCTTGTTCGGTCTTACACCAGACAGCTTGAAAAATCGGTCTATCAGATATGAGTTAAAAATCAGAGACTTGAGAGACTCGACAGAAAACGGCACATCGTATTGTTTCATCATTATCTTTGCTGCATTGATTGCGGTAAATGAAGCATTGAATGCGAAGTCAAGTTTTCTTTCGTCCCTTGCCTGTGAGTGATACAATCCGGTGTATTGTTTTGCATCACGGTAACAGAATTCGATTTGGAATCTTGTCCTGTAAAATTCAATGACCTCTTTGCCGGACATATTAATGTCAGTGGAAAAGTAAAGTTTGTGCTTTCCTTTTGAGCTTCTCCATATGACAAGTCTGATGTTCCTCTTCATAGCCTTTGAGTATGCGACAAGCGTATAGAGTTCCTCATCTTCCGAGTCGGTCTCTATTCTTTCCATTTTAGAATAGTCGAGATTCTCAAAGTCTATTTTCTCTCCATATACTTTAGGTCTTCCTCTTTTACCTGTGGGTTTACCGTTGTATATATACATGAGATTGGCATCGTCCCTTAATCTGCTGACAAGATGGAATCCCATATCCATAAGTCCCTGAGCGAAAGTTGTTTTTGCAAAATACGCATCAGCCACTACATACTTTGATATGGTCAGTAGTCTGTCCTTCACCCCCTCAAGTACATGCAGATACCAGTCTATGAGAGTATAATTCTTTTTTTGCAGGTTTTCTGCATTTGGTGTCTGCTCTGCCTTGAGCATGAGACAGTCTTTCATGTCAATGTCTATGATTCCTATGCCGAGTATTTCGAGACCTCTTTTAGCTGCCCCTGCAACACCGGACCGGAAGTAACCGATATTCGGAGTATGCTTTCCCGATTTGGATATATAGCTCGGATCTATGGCAATAGCCTTTCTGTCGTTCTTACCGAAAAGCTTTTCCATCAGGTCCATGTTATACTGCACCCAGTCAAACTTCTTCGAAAAAGTCTGCCTGTAACACTGTTCGCAACGGTTGCCGTAGCGTGCCGGTTGAGTGAAGTTTATTTTTCTTGGTATGACCATAAATAAAAGCAGTGTTTCGATTACGACATATTTCGTACTTTTGTTTAACTTTGCGGTATAACCATTAAAGGCATCCCTGCAGATATTCATATATTGGTTGAGTGCTCTTGATATTTCCATGCTTAACTTATGCGTAGAGAACATAAAGTTACTGAATATCAGTCACTTGACCAATTCTTTTATGCTAACTCTTGTTAATTTAACTCGCTGATTTTTAAGTGATTAATTAATTATTTACCGAAGTATTGTCATGAAAAACAAGATTTTATTATTTGCTATGATTGGTCTTTTATCTTCTTGCGAAACTGAAGATAAAGTTTATAATCCTCAGTATGGAGAAGGTTATTATATATTAACTCCCAAAGTAGGTAATAAGCCGAGAATCAATGGTCCTGAAGTATATGGGGTACGTCCTAAACATGAGTTTATGTATTCAATACCTGTGACAGGACAAAGACCAATGGATATATTTGTGACGGGTTTGCCTGAAGGGCTTTCGTATGACATGAAAAAGAATATTATATCAGGTATTCTAAAAGATACTATAAATAAAACCTATACGGTGAATTTTAAGGCTGTGAATTCTCTTGGAAGTGCAGAACGCAAATTCGATATTGTAGTAGGTGATGAAATAGCTCTTACTCCACCAATGGGGTGGAGTAGCTGGATTTGTTATAAAAAGAATGTTACTCAGGATGGTGTCTTAAAGCAGGCCAAGGCATTAAAATCAGTCGGACTGGACAGGTATGGTTACTCTTATGTAAATATAGACGACGGGTGGCAGGGGAATTTGCGAGGTGGTAAATATAATGCCATAATGCCTGATAGTGAAAAGTTTCCTGATATTGTGGAATTGAGTGAAAATATTCATGATATGGGACTTAAATTTGGTATCTATTCTACCCCTTGGATTTCTTCATATGCTGGTTACATAGGAGGAAGCAGTAATAATGAGGATGGGAAATGGGACAAATCGATGCTTATAAACTTTAAGAAAAAGGAAATAGAAGGCAGAGCATCGCGTCATGGTAAATTTAAAATGGATGCTAATGACGCCAGACAGTGGGCTGATTGGAAAATAGACTATATGAAATATGATTGGAATCCCAATGATTCTGCAAGTATTGTCAGGATGGCTATTGCGTTAAAGGAATCAGGACGTGATATTGTATATTCTATTTCAAACTCGTGTCCATTGTCCGAGGCTGTAAGATGTAAGGAATATGTGCAGGTATTCAGAACCGGGGGGGATATCAGAGCCAGATGGTCGAAGGATAGGGAACACTTGAATTTGCTCGACAACTGGAAGAATCATAACAAATGGTTGAGAGAAGGTTATGAAGGTGGCACGGGACATACGCCTGATGCAGATTTTCTGATGGTTGGTCTACAGAAATATGGAAGTGATGACAGTCTGACTGTTGACGAACTATATCATCACGTATCATCATTCATGTTGTGGGGAACACCTCTGCTGCTGAGTTGTGATTTAAACGCTCTAAGTGAGTTTGAGATGAGTCTCTTGACTAATGTAGAAATGCTGGATATCAACCAGGACAGACTTTCTAAACCGGCCAAGCATTACGACCATGGTAATGGAATAGAATTGCTGGTTAAGGATCTTTCTGATGGTAGCATAGCGTTGGGAATCTTCAACTTCAACAATGAGGAAACTTCAGTAGAAGTTCCATGGAGTGAAATAGGCATTTCAGGTAAAAAAAATATTCGTGACGTTTGGCGTCAGAAAAATATTGGTACATATAAGAATGCGTTTAAGACCATGGTAAGACCTCATGGATGTGTGGTGGTTAAAATAATTGACAAATAAAATATGCATTTTATGAGAATAAATAAATTAGATTTAATAAAGTTATTATTGTTGTATGTATTTATTACTCCCACGTCTTTGTACTCACAGACTGAGTTTAAATATACAGGCAATCCGCTTGTCCGTCATATATTTACAGCCGATCCTACGGCTCGCGTATTCGATGGCAAACTATATGTATATACTTCCCACGATTTAAAGGACGCTGATTATTATACAATGAAAGATTGGCGTGTATTCAGTACTGACAATATGGAAGACTGGATTGATCATGGTGATTTCTTTGGTTTGGATGATATACCTTGGGCTAAAAGTATGGCATGGGCTCCCGATTGTGTGAAGCGTGACGATAAATATTATTTCTACTATCCGGTTGAGCGTACAAAAATTGGAGTTGCTGTTTCCTCAAATCCGGTTTCTGGATTTAAAGATTCTGGAAAACCTTTGATAGATAATACTGGTAATGTTAAACTGATTGGACCCGAACCTATAGATCCTTCCGTTATCATAGACAATGGCCAGGCTTATATTTTTTTCGGATGCAGAGAATTCAGATGGGCTAAACTTAATGATGATATGGTAAGCATTAAAGGGAAAATCAATAAAGTTAAGCTGATAGGAAATGAAGGAGATAAGGAAGGATTTGGAGGTTATTATGGTGAAGGTCCGTTCATCTTTAAAAAGGATGGTCTGTTCTATATGATTTATTCCAATGGATGGGGTAATCAGTCTACTATTGTATATGCAACATCAAAGTCTGTTGAAGGACCTTTTGAATATAAAGGTGAGGTCATAAAAAATGTAGGTTGCTCTACTTCTCATGGCTCTATTGTGGAATTTAAGAATAAATATTATTTGTTTTATCACACAAGGGATTTATCCGGGCATAATAACCGACGTTCAGTATGCTTTGACTTGATTTCTTTTGACAAGAACGGCAATATCGTTCCAGCCGTAAAGACCACTTCGTCTTTGGTTTCCGGTAAAGATTATTATACCGGCAAAGGACGTATAGCTTTAAGTTCCGATGGAAATATGCATGATAATGATGATATGCAGGCTACAATGATGAGCCTTATGATTCTCGCTAAAGCCGGACTTCAGGATAAGACATCGCTGTACGTCTATGCTGATCATGTATGGGGAAGTGAGAAAAATGATTTGGAAATTATGCGTCATATTGCTGAAGAGTGTGGAAAGAGATTCTCTTTTGACAACACAAGGTTCATAGCGGCAGTGGAAAACCCTGAACAGGCATATGAAGCTATGTGTAATGAAATCTTAAAATCAACAGCCGAAAATCCTCTTTTTATAGTGGCTGCAGGTCCGATGCAAGTAGTTGGAGAAGCTTTGAACAGAGCCTTCAGGAAAGAACCGGCATCTTTAAGCTATGTCACAGTTATTTCTCATTCCGAGTGGAATAATGAACATGCTGATAAGCCTCATGCAAATGAAAAACCTCATTCAGGATGGACATGGAATAAAATGGAAAAATCATTTGGACAGAGAGTGAATTTTAATTTAATTTCCGACCAAAATGGAACGGGTATAAGTGAAAATGCCTATAAGTCAAAAAATAAATTCAAGGCACCTTCATGGATTAGCTGGGAGTGGATGAAGGAAAGTAGTGACTCTGATGTAAGATGGGTTTACGAACAGACCCGTAAAAAACCGGCAGGTCCGGATTTTTCTGATGCAGGTTTAGTGTATTATTTGTGTGCTGATTTGGATGGAGAAAGAGGCGATGAGAATGGTAATCCTATAAAATTAAAATATTGGCTTGAACAGGTGGATAAGTATTAGTGAATTTAATTTATAACCCTAAATATATTGTATGAAAAAGATAAAAATTGAAAATTATGGATAGTAAATTTTATTTTATCAGTACATTTTTAACAATTCCCAAATTACTGATATCTCAAGATATTTGTTTGCAAAATGAATACAATAAGCTGTTTGGAGCAAAACCTGAATCTAAGGAGTCTGCAGATTCAATGAATGTTTTACTTATAACGAGTGATCAACATCATTGGATGGCGGTGGGGTATAATGATCCTAAATGCAAGACTCCTAATTTGGACCGACTTGCAAAGTATGGAGTTGTTTTTGACAGGGCATATACCACTAATCCAACAAGTACTCCTGCTCGTGCATCTATAATAACGGGAATGTATCCAAGTCAACATGGAGCCTATGCCTTGGGTACTAAATTAATGGAGAATGTTCCTTGTTTAGGAGATTATCTTAACGATGAGGGATATCAAACGGCTTTAGTTGGAAAGGCTCACTTCCAACCATTAAAAGCTACTGCTGAGTATCCTTCAGCTGAGGCTTATCCTTTAGTTCATGATTTAGAATTTTGGGAAAAGTTTAATGGTCCTTTTTATGGTTTTAATCATGTTGAACTAACAAGAAATCATGGAGATGAGGGACATGTGGGGCAACATTATGCTCTATGGCTTGAAGATAAAGTGGGCGATAAATGGAAGGAATGGTTTTGTAAGCCTTTGGGCAAAAAGGATAAAAAAGAGTTTGGAGAGTGGAGTATACCTGAGAGGTATCATATGAATGCATGGATTACAGAACGTTGCAATTCATTAATAGATGATTATATTAAGGAAGATAAGAGGTTTTTTATTTGGGCAAGTTTTTTTGATCCACACCCACCTTATTTGTTGCCTGAACCATGGGCTTCAATGTACAATCCCGATGATATGGATATTCCTGAATCATATGGCGATGATGTATCTGATATGCCTTTACAATACAGAATGACCAGAGATTCCAAATTAGATAAACATATCTACGATGAGGGAGCTCAATCATTTCATGTGCATGGGGTAGGATCACGCGTAATACACAAAGATAGGGTGAAGGTTTCCAAAGCTTACTATTATGGTATGATTTCTATGATGGACTATTATATAGGAAAAATATTGGATAAACTGGAGCAAGAGAATCTCTTGAACAAAACGCTAATTATATTTACTACCGATCATGGGAATTTTATAGGTGAGCATGGATTGGGGGCAAAGGGTGTTTTCGATTATGAAGATGGTGTTAAAATTCCATTCATAGCTTCATGTCCTGGAGTCATACCTGAAGGTAGGCGTACAAATGCTCTTGTTTCATTAGCTGATATAGCTCCTACGGTTTTAGATTTCCTGAAAATAAAAATACCGTCAACGATGACAGGGGTAAGTCAGCTTAATGTCATGAAAGGAACAGCAGACAAGGTTAGGGAACATGTTTTTATAGAGAACCATTTTCAGATGACTAAGTTTTATTTTAAAACCTATGTTAATGGGAGATATAAATTATCTGTTGATATGAACAGTAATGAGGGAGAACTTTTTGATTTGGAAAACGATCCCAATGAAATGGAAAATCTTTGGGATAATCCAAATTATAAAGACATAAAACGTGAATTGTTGTTGGAGTTTATACAAAAGTCCATGAAAACAGAACCCGTGGTAATGCCAAGAATTGCTGTCGCTTGATATACTAATTTTGATATACTAGTTTGCTTATATGAATATGAAATGCTTTATTCTTAGTAATAACAATATATACAAAACTTTGTTTATTATTATATTTTTGATGGCTTTCAATGTCGTCAGATGCAATAATGGTAGTGAAATTATTGTAAAATCGATAATTCCAGATAGGGGTGTTGTGGATCCACATGTAATTATTGTTAATGACACTTTATATTGCATGTTTGGTCACGATAAATCATGGCACACGGTTGACACTTGGGTGATGGATAGATGGGAGTTGTGGGCAACTACAGACTTGACGGAATGGACTCACATATTAGATATCTCTCCGACTTCGACTTATTTAGGGGATAAACCAAATTGTTGGGCCGGTGATTTTGCAGAAAGGGATGGTAAGTTTTATTGGTATTTTTCCAACAAAGATATAGATACTGGTGTTATGGTTGCTTCGTCAATGTATGGTCCATGGAGCGACTCTTTAGGAAAACCTTTATTACCTAAAGGTTTAGCCAAGACTAAGTCTTATGATCCTGAAATCATCAAGGAGGGTGATAGATATTATATCATGTGGGGAGCCGGAACATATTATATTGCAGAATTGGATGATGATATGGTTTCATTAAGAACTAATCCTGAAATGGTTGTTATTAATGACGACTCAGGTAATCAGGTTCCTACAGCCGATAAATCGTGCGTGTTTTTTAGGAATGGATGGTACTATCTTTCATGGGGGAATAAATATGCTATGTCGAGAAGACTTAAGGGACCTTATCGATTTATTGGTGAATTCCCTGCAGGGGGACATGCCAGCGTCTTTGAGTTTAAAGGTAAATGGTACGCTATCCAGGAAAAGAGTGAAACTAATATTTTTTATAGAGGAACTCAAATCAGAGTGCTATCTTTTAATCAAGATGGAACAATAATTTTGTCCCAAGAAGAAAATGATTCGTCACATGTGAAAGCTTATAATTTCAAGTACTCTACACAAGGATGGTCGGGAGAAACCGGAACTGAAGTAAAACGTGATTGTCCTTATAATATTTATGGACATACTACAGCAAAGAATGCAATCATATCTTCTACCAAATTCTTACATTTCCAGGTAACAGATAATTCGAAATTAAAAATAAGACTTAAAAATGTCAGTAAATCCAAGACAATAAAAGTTGCTGTATGCAGCTATAACTTTGACAAGGGCTTTTTTTAACTGGCTCCCAAATATGTAGACTGGAATGTTCAGGAGTGGGTTGAAAAAGAATTGTTATTACGTGATGATTTATATCAGGAGGTGACAATCAATTTGAATGAATTTAAAACTATAGGTAAATTTGTTCATCAGGTTGCTATAATGCCGGTACCAGATATGATTGATGCTGAATGGCAGATAGAAAGTATTACAATAAATTAAAAATTTATACATTATGAATTACAAAAAAATTAAGTTGTTTCTAATTTTGATTATAATTAGCGCTCCCGGTATTTTATATGCAGATATTTCCATGCAGAATGTGTCAGGTAGGGAGAAACAGAGTTTGAATGGTGTATGGAATATTCTTATCGATGCATATGACGAGGGGTTGAAAAAAAAATGGTATATCCTTAGAGATTCAAATAATGGTGGACTTAATGAGCTTTGCTACGAGGGAAATCTTACATTGAGAGTTCCGGGCGACTGGAACCATCAGTTGCCTGAATTGGATTTATATGAAGGACATATTTGGTATCAGCGTAGGTTTGACTCTAAAATCCTTCCAAATAAAAGAATGTTTTTACATTTTGGAGCTGTAAGTAATAACTGTATTGTCTTTCTTAACGGTGAAAAGATAGGTGAACATAAGGGAGGGTTTACTCCTTTTCAGTTTGAAGTAACCGGAAAATTAAAGGAAAAAGATAATTATATTATATTACGAGTAGATAATATAAGAGGTGAAAACTCTATTCCGGCTCTTAGTTTTGATTGGTGGAATTATGGTGGAATAACAAGGAATGTTGATTTAGTGTATGTTCCTGAAAATTATATCCAAGATTATTTCATACGTCTAGACAATGATGATACCGGGAAGTTGGACATCACAGTCGAATTAAATGGTGAAAATGTGTCCGGAAAGGAGATAGTTGTTGAACTGAACGAAATAAATAAGAAAATCACTTTAAAGACAGACGAAAATGGTATTGCTCATTCATCAAAAAAGATTTCATTAGAACTGTGGTCACCTGAGAAACCTAAGTTGTATGATGTTGCGATTACATCCGGTAATGACAAAATAACAGACAGAATAGGATTCAGAAGCATAAAGGTTGATGGCAATAAGCTCTTATTAAATGGGGAACCTATATATTTACGAGGAATTAACTTTCATGAAGAGATAGCCAACGAGAAACGGAGAGGGTATTCTAAAGCTGATGCAGAGTTTCTTGTAAACAGCGCATTAGAAATGAATTGTAATTTTATTCGCCTGGCTCATTATCCTCAAAGCGAATATACTGTAAGGCTTGCAGAAGAGAAGGGTATCTTAATGTGGGAAGAGATACCATTGTGGCAAAAAATTAATTTTGCTTCTGAGGATGTCTGTAAACTTGCGGAGACTATGGCCGATGAGATGATTGAAAGGGATAAAAACAGATGTGGTGTGATTATATGGAGTATCAGTAATGAGACTTCAAAATTTAGCAAGCCAAGAAACAAATTCCTGGCTGAATTGGTTACTAGGGTAAAGAGCTTGGATAATACGAGACTGGTATCTTCTGCTCTCCACCAGTCACAAGCTGTGAAAGAAGGAGAATGGACAGTAATGAAACTTGAAGACCCTTTAATTGAGTTCTTGGATGTAGTGGGATATAATAAATATCTTGGTTGGTATCAGAAATTCCCTTGCGAGCCGGAAAATCTGAAATGGGAAGCGTATGGAAAACCTCTTATAATAAGTGAGTTTGGGGCTGAGTGTGTACAAGGTAATGATTTAGGAGATACTACTAATCTGAACTCGTGGAGCGAAACTTATATGGAGAATGTTTATAAGAAGGATTTAATATCTTTCGATAACTCAGAAGATATAGTAGGACTTTCACCTTGGATTTTATTTGATTTTAGAGTCCCTCGTCGTTCGCATGCTTTATTTCAAAAAGGGTGGAACAGGAAAGGGTTAATATCACCGGAATATAGAAAGAAAAGGGCATGGTTTGTGATGAAAGATTATTATGATAAAAAAAGTAAATAAATGAAAAAGCAGTTATTGGTAATCCCCGTTTTGTTATTAGCTTTATCGCATATAAATGCTAAAGTTAAACTACCTTCAATATTAGCTTCACATATGGTTCTCCAACAAAATTCGGTCGTGAAACTATGGGGATGGAGTGATAAATCAGGAGTAGTGAAAATCAAAACTTCATGGAGCGCTAAACTATATGTGGCAAATATCTCAGAAACGGGGAAATGGACGGTTGATATTTCGACCTCATCGGCCGGAGGACCTTATAATATAATTTTTGATGATGGGGATAGACTTAGCATTGATGATGTTTATCTGGGAGAAGTGTGGTTTTGTTCCGGACAATCAAACATGGAAATGCCTGTTAAAGGATTCTATGGTCAACCGGTTATCAACTCTGTTGAGACTATTGCTAATGCAGACAAAAATATTCCGATTAGACTTTTTAAAGTGGAAAGATGTATGTCGAAAATGCCACAAGAAGATTGTAACGGTACATGGAACGTTAACTCTCCGGAATATGTCGCAGATTTTAGTGCGGTTGCATATTTTTTTGGTAAGCAGCTTTATAATACACTAAAAGTTCCTATTGGATTGGTTAATTCAAGCTGGGGTGGTACTAATATTACTTGCTGGATGTCTTCCGATGCTCTGAAAAAGTTTCCAGATATCTCTCAGGGGTATTTAGCCACTGATGAAATATCGCAAAAACCTCAACCTGTTACGTTATTTAATGGAATGGTAAATCCAATAAAGGATTTTAATTTCAAAGGTGTTATATGGTATCAAGGTGAGGCTAACAGGGCTAATCCTGAAGAATATAAATTATTGTTTCAGTCTTTTGTGAAAGATTGGAGAAGGTTGTTCTGTAATGATACTATGCCTTTTTATTATGTACAAATAGCTCCTTATATGTATTTTAAAAATAAGAGCAATATTCAGGCTGCATTGTTGCGTGAAGTGCAGATGGAGTGTGAAAGTATAATAAATAATGTCGGTATGGCTGTTCTTATGGATTCTGGTGATTCATCGACTATTCATCCGTCAAAAAAGGATATTGTAGGTAAGCGTTTGGCATATAAAGCTCTAAGTCATACGTATGGTATAAGTTCTATCTTATCAGATTCACCTAGATATGCATTAAAAAGAAGAGAAGGCAATAAATTGGTTCTATCTTTTGATAGAATACCATTAGGTATTACTTCATTTGGGAACGTATTGAGGAATTTTGAAGTTGCAGGTTCGGATGGTGTATTTTTACCGGCTGAAGCGAAAATTGTTGATCGTGAAAAAGTTGTGTTATGGAATGATGATGTAAAAGAGCCGGTACATGCAAGATATGCTTTCAGGGATTTTGTAATCGGCGATTTGTTTGGAGGAAATGGGATGCCAGTATCATCTTTCAGAACTGACAGATAACCATAATAAGAGTGTCATGATTTAATGATTCATGACACTCTTATTATGGTCAGCTTAGAAACTGATTGTGGTATCTTTTATTCCCTTTGATGATAGATTAATGACGGTTTTTTCGTTTTTGCCGTGACTGCACAGTGACAAGCAATGTACCGTTTTGTGCCTTTCGACGGTCTGTCTTGAAATTTCCTGTATAATACAAATTAGGCGAGTCTATACCAATAAGTTTTGCTCCACCCGTTACGGAAACGATGATCTCATTTTCAGCCTCTGGGACAGTCCTGCCTTTATCGTCTGTTAGTCTTACCTCTATTATATTAATATCTTTTCCGTCTCTTGACATTTCTTTCCATACCGGATTGGCCTGAATCTTAGAAACAGATCCTGTTGTTTCAAGTTTGCATGTACCGACTTTCTTTCCGTTGCGGTAGCCTATAGCTTCAAGTTTGCCGGGTTTGTATGAGACCTCAAACTCTGCATAATAAGTGTCCTTTCCTGTTTCCTTTCTTCCTAAAGACTTGCCGTTTAGCTTGAGTTCTATTTCATCACAGTTGTTGTATACTGTGGCAAAAGTTTTCTCGCCTTCTCTTTTATTCCAGCTAAACAACCTTTCTTTGCTTAATACGACACGTTCGCCAGCCTGTCCGTATGTAGTGTATTCCATAGGTCCTGATGCTGAGACATCGCAAGAAGTGATGAAAATCCTTGGTTCTTCAGTCCAACAAGCTTCGTACAGAGCTCCTTCGTATTTCTTGTTTAATGTAAGATCCAGTAGTGATGAGTTCCATCCTCTTCTTCCAAGTTCTTTGGTTTCTCCTAGGTAATCTATACCTGTCCAGATGAACCCTCCTATTACGTAGGGGTTGTCCCTCATTGCTATATGGTAACAGAGTTCTTTGTTGACTTCGCTTCCAAAGCACAGTTTCTCTGGGTATTTTTCGTGCATGGGTCTATACATGTCCTTGCTGCCAAAATCGCGTTCTATGTAATTGAATCCCATAATTGGCAATTGTTCTGTTACTCCATTCTTGTCTGTCAGTTTACAATTGTTGTCACCTACACAAGCAGGTCGGGTCGGATCAAGTTCTTTGCATAGTACCAGCATAGGGGCAATAGTCTCGCCTGCATTCTTATAATGTCTATAGTTTGGAATCTCATTTCCTATTCCCCATATTATTACTGATGGGTGATTTCTGTCTCTTTTTATCATATCTGCCAAATCGGTACGCCACCATTCGTTGTAGAGATGGTTGTAGCCGTTCATAGCTTTACCGGTAGGATTTTCTGTCCAGTTTACTTGCCATCCGCTGGTCCATTCGTCGAAGGCTTCGTCCATTACATAAAACCCCATACTGTCGCATACCTCATAGAAGGCCGGTTCGAAAGGGTTATGTGATGTTCTTAAAGCATTGCACCCCATTTCCTTTAATTTACTCAGACGGTATATCCAGACTTTTCTCGGTACTGCGGCACCGAGACTACCGGCTTCATGATGGAGGCAAACGCCTTTCAACTTTGTTTCAACGCCGTTGACAAAGAGTCCTGCTCCAGGTACGAAATCGATTTTCCGGATACCTATTTCTGTAACTGCGTCATCCAGTATTTTGCCATTGTATTCTATTTCACTTTTCAGAGTGTATAGGTATGGTCTCTTATCACTCCACAGAATTGGATTTTTGAAAGAAACTGTTTGGGTTGCTTTATAGTTTACTTCGTAGTTCTCGATGATATGATTTTTTTCTGTTCTTGCTATCTCTCTCCCTTTATGGTCATAAATTATTGTACGTATAATACAATTATGTTTTTGAGGTTTATTTTTCCACTCGTTTTTTTCGCGCAGCCATCTGTTTTTCTTAAAGAGTTTGATTTCGCTATCATCAAAAAAAGTTCCCATTATTTCATAATCGGCTTTTATGGTTGCAGAATGTTTTTCTGCTACAGGTGTGGTGATATGAATACCTCCATTATGGCGGAAATGTACATAGTTTGTTTTTATCAGATGTACATTTCTGTATATACCTGATCCGTGATACCATCTGTCGGCTCCAGGATTACTGTTGTCAACTCTTACTGCTATTACGTTTTCTCCTCCGAACTTGAGTTTATCGGTAAGGTCATATCTGAATGTTGAGTATCCGTATGGTCGTCTTCCAAGGTATCTGCCATTAATCCATACCTCTGAGTTCATGAATACACCATCGAATTGTATTACAAACTGTTTGTTGGCATCTTCTTTTGGAACTGTGAATGTTTTTCTGTACCAGCCTAACCCTTCAGGGAAGAAGCCGTTGTTCTTTCCGGCAGGGAAGTCCGGTGTGTAGTCGCCTTCGATACTCCAATCGTGAGGGAGATTCAGTTTTCTCCACCTGGAATCGTCATATTGGATTTCCCTTCTGTCAGGACTGTCTCCCAGGGAGAATTTCCAATTGGCATTAAAATCTTCTGTAACTCTTACCTGAGTCCCGACTGAGGGCGTTGCATATCCAAGCACACCCATGAACAATAGTATAAATGAGAATAGTTGTTTCATGTAAAAAATAGGTTTGATTATTTATAATTTTTCTCCTGCGCCTTGAAGTGAAGCATCATGGTTCCACATGATGTACCATGGGTCTTTGGTCTTAAGTTGCCATTTCTTGATATAATTCTTCATTTCTTCAAGTATATCTGCATATTCCTTTTTTGTCGCCAGATTGTTTATTTCATCAGGATCTTCTTTCAGATTGTAAAGTTCAAATTCGGGCCTGTGAAGATAAGCCTCGGCGGTACGTTTCCCGAAATATTTTTTATTGTTTCTGAGGACACTCTGCCATGTTGATGAAACCCACAAATCTGATGCGAACGGATATTCTAACTGATAGGCAATGTTCCATATTATTTTGTAGTCTCCTTTTCTCATAGCCCTCATAGGATAATACATAGTTATTTCATGGAATGTATGCGATGCATACATCTTATCCCATCCTTTGGTTATTTCTCCATCAAGTATGGGCAGGAAAGAACGTCCCATAAAATCTTCCTTGCTTATGTCCACTCCGGCCATATCGAGAATAGTAGGGGTCATATCTACCCATGAAATCATGGCATCGTTAGTTGTTCCACGGTGTTTAATGAATGGTGAACTGATTATACATGGTAACTTTAATCCAGGTTCATATACATTTGTTTTTGCTCCGGGAAATGCCATGCCATTGTCAGATATATAGATGATTATGGTATTGTTGGCTTTTCCGGATTCTTTCAGATATGAGAGAAGTTTACCCATTCCCTGGTCAACTCTGGAAACTGATTGATAATATTGTGCAATTTCTTCTCTCGTTTCTTTGTTGTCAGGGAGGAATGAAGGAACAATGACACTGTCCGGCGAATATACTATATTGGAACATCCTTTGTATCCGTCTTTTCTGTTACCGAATGGATTGGGCGAACTCCAGTTGTCGACTTTTTCTGTAAATCCGCTACGATGTGGGTCGTCAGTGCAGAAATAGAGGAAAAATGGTTTTTCAGAATTGAAAATCTCTTTACAGTTTTCTGCCATTTCTACAGTATTTCTAGGATTGGCTTTATATACTTTGTCGAAATGATATACGGATTCAGGGGCTACATGATATTTGCCTATTCTGCCTGTAAAATATCCGTTTTCCGAAAGGATTACGGGAAGGGAACGCACATCCTTAAAAGTACTGAAATGATGGTAATCATGTGTATGGCCATATGCTCCGATGGCATGTCCGTATTTACCTGTTAGCAGGACGGAACGGCTTGCTGCTGAACTTGCACTAGTGCAATATGCCTGAGTGAACCTTACTCCATTAGCGGCAAGCGAGTCCATATTAGGAGTTTTGATAATGTTGTTTCCGTAGCATCCCAATGCATCCATACCATGGTCGTCTGTCACAAACAGTATGATATTAGGGCGTTTTGTAGAGGTGTTTTCTTTAATTTTTCCGGTGCTGTCACTGCATCCGTAAAGTACAGGTACGAATGTCAGTGCATAACCTAAATTTATTATATTATTGTTCATGACATATTATTTTAGTATATATCCTTGTTTTTTGTTAAGTCCCGTGCCTTTAAACTCTTGAAGTTGTTTCATCAGCTCTGTTTGCATCTTTTGTGCTATTGCTTTCTTGTCTGCATCATTATAGCAGTTCTTAAGTTCAAACGGATCTTCTTTCATGTCGATTAGCCATGGCGATTCTTTTTTGTCTATTACCAGTTTGTATCTGCCGTCTGTTGCAGCAGCCCACCAGCCATCGCATTGTGCAAAATGTACTATTCTGTTGCCATTTACAATTTTATCTTTGTTTGTGAAGTCGGCAGAAGTATCCTTACCATGGAATTTTACGTCAGTTTTTATACCCATAAGTGAAAGTATGGTAGGAGCAAAGTCTGTATTCACATATGCTTTGTTTATGACTTTTCCCGCCTTGATTTTTCCAGGGTATCTTATTACAAACGGTATGCGAGACGAGGCTTCGTATGGAACTCCTTTGTTCCTTCTTTTATGTTCAAAGAACATATCTCCGTGGTCGGATGTAAATACCACTATTGTATTGTCCAGTAAGCCGTTGTCTTCAAGGAATTTAAGAATCCTGCCTACACTGTCGTCTATGTGTTTTACCATACCAAAATACTGTTTCAGGGCCTTTGTATCGAATGTCTTTGCCTCGTTCTTGTCTTTTTCGCTGCCTTTTCCCCAGCTTGGTCTTTGTGATGCATATTCAGGTTTCATCGTAAACGGCATTTCCGGCTTCAGATTTTTGTACATATCGTGATATGGTGGGCGTGCATAGTCCGGTGTATGCGGATCCGGAATGGACAGCATGAGGCAGAATGGTTTGTTTTTGTCCCTTTCCAGTATATCGAGTGCCTTGTCGGTAAAGAAGTCTGTAAGATGGATTATTTCATTCGCAGGAAGTTTTGCGGCAGCTTTATCCCCGATACCTGCCACTACTTTACCGTTTTTTATATGAAAGTAAGGAGCGTGTCCTCCTGTCATCATGTATGTATTGTCTTGGAATCCTCCATTATATTTTATGCCGAACGTGTATTTATTCTCATCTCCTGCAAGATGCCATTTGCCTACATACGATGTGGCATAGCCGTTTTCGCTTAATATGGATGCAAATGTAGGTATTTTATCACTTAGGAACATTCCGTTCTTGGGTGCTCCTGTGGCTTGGGGGTAGAGGCCTGTAATCATTGAAGCTCTTGAAGGTGTCGATACCGGCGAACTACAGTAGTATTTCATACATATAGCCCCTTCATTAGCTATTCTGTCTATATTGGGGGTTGTTGAATTGCATCCTTTTCCCCAAACAAAGGCTTCTTGTTCAGGCATAAGATTCTGATAGCAGCTTAAGGTTCTGAAACTGTGCTCGTCTGTATGGATTATGACCAGGTTTGGTTTTTCGGCAGCTGATATTCCTGTAATTGGTGCGCAGCCTGTTAACACCATTAATGTAAATTTATTCATCGCTTGTTATTGTAAAATTGTTATTTGATCAATACTTGGTGTAGCATCATTGCTTACACTTTTTAAGGTTATATTGTTTGCTCCGGAATATATGGTTATAGGAACTGACATTTCACGCCAGTGGGAACCTACACTTCCTGTATCGGTAAATTTAATTCTTTCCAACAGCTTGTCGTTATTATACAGCTCCATATATGAATATGTGCTGCTACTTTTCTGTGAGTATCTTATAGAAATTTTGGCATTGAATTTTCCACCATCATTTTCCTGATACCATGTGATAGAGCCTTTACCTGCTTTCGGTATAACAAATCCGTCGCCGAAATACCCTTCGCCATCTTTTTTAGTTTTGACACAGTTAGTGAGACTGGCTGTTTCAGCTTGTTCTCCATTGAACTCGCATGCCGGTTCTCCTGGCTTTCCCCAATATAAGCCTTCGTTTGGACCAAAACTTTCCTGCATGTAAATTTCATCTTTACCATTTATATATATAACAGCTTTAACTGTAGCCGCCTCTTTTAGCGAAAATGGAGCATTGTATTTTTTACAATTCTTGTCAGGTTTCCTGCCATCTGTAGTATAATATATCTCAACATTATCTTGGGGATTGTTTCCTCTTAATGAGATACTTTCATATAAAATTGAAACTTTGTCTGAAGCCCATAATTTCTTATCGCCTGATATACATCCAAGATATAATGTAACGGGCGAATTTTCATTATAACCTGTAGACTGGATGAAAATCCTGTTAAGTCCAAAGAAACATCTTTTTGATTTTGCATTGAAGTTTGTTTCTGTATCAACAGGGTTACCGCTTTCAAATGATAGGATTCTTGCATCACCTTTTATATTGGCATGTATTCTGTTTTCTCCATATGGGTATAATATTCCGTTGTTGTCTTTTTGACTTATGGATATAATGCTGATATCTTGACAGTCTGCTTTCAGATTCTTGTTTTCGATGTCAACATCAATTTTAGCAGGTGTGCCCGCTGTGGTTTGCGATGTCCTGGCTATTTCTTTTCCCTTTCTGTATGCTATTGCTTCAATCTTTCCTGATGTCCATGGAACTCTGAATTCACATTGCATTTCATTCCATTTTTTCCCTTTTTTTATTTTCCCAAGAGAATTCCCATTGAGTAAAAGTTCAACTTCATCGCCTGTTGTATACACCCATACAGGTATTTCTGTTCCTTCTTTCATTTTTGGATGTGTCCAATGTGGCAGAATATGAACCATATCCTTTGTTGTCCATTCACTTTGGTAGAGAAAGTACAAGTCTTTTGGAAAACCTGCCAAATCAAGCGCACCAGATTGGAAAGCTCTGAACGGCCATCCTCCATGTACATATCCTGCTTCGCCAAGGTAATCAAAACCAGTCCATCTAAAACTTCCGGAGAACCAGTCTTTGTCTCTTAACGATTCTATGATATGTCTGGCTGTAACTCGCACGGTGGCATTATCATACGAAGAGTTGAATATCTGTTTTGCACTCTTTCTTCTGTCTGGTGATGTCCAGTCATATGAGAAAATCTCTTTATCCGTAAGGTTGGGTATGAACATCGGATCTTGTTTCTTATTGGGGTACTTGTCTCTATACCACGTCTGTGTTCTATAATATCCTCTAACTTGCCATGTATGAGGGTTTTCTGTTCCTATGAATGCTCTATTTCCTGGCTTATATGTTTCAAGAAAAGTTTTCTTTTCGCTCCATCCGTTCACGCCATATACATCCATATCTTCAGAGTTTGAGTCTCCTGAAGTGACTAATCTCGTATGATCTTCCTCATGGCATATTTTTACCATTCTTTTGGCAACGTCGCCTTTGGTTTCATTCCCTATACTATATAGGAACACTGAGGGATGATTCCTGTCCCTTCTGATGAAATCTCTTAAGTCTCTCTCATACCAATTGTCGAAAGCCTGGAATCCATAGTCAAAGTCTGCTTTTTTGTGCCATCCGTCGAATATTTCGTCCATAACGAACATTCCAAGCTCATCGCAAACTTTATAGAAAATAGGCAGATGAGGGTTGTGAGCCGTTCTGATGGCATTACATCCCATATCTTTAAGAAGTTTAACTTTCCATCTGATGAGTTGTTCTGTTGTAATGGCTCCAGTAGGACCTCCTTCCATATGTTCGCATACGCCTCTAAGTTTATACTGTTTTCCGTTCAGTATAAATCCTTTATTTGGACTCCATTCTATATATCTGAATCCGAAATCGATACTTTTCGTTTCGATTATATTGTTATTTCTGTCGGTAAGTGTTATTCTTGATGTATATAGGTTAGGATTTTCAGGAGACCACAACTCGGCCTTTTTGATTTTTAGGTTGAAGTTGATTTCTGCATTGTTGTTGTTAGTGGAAAACTCTAATGTTTCCGATTGTGCTTTGCATTTACCTGCTTTGTCAAAAATTTCCAGTTTGGCTAAATAGTTGGCAGATTTTTCGGCTGAAATAACTTTTGCGTTTACACAGACTTTGTCTTTCGAGGGGGTAGTGATAAAAATTCCATCTTTTACAAAAAAAGCTTTTTTATGGCTTCTTAATGTCACATTGCCATAAATGCCACAACCATGATACCAACGTGCGCTGGGTTCTAAGGTGTTGTCTACTCTCACTGAAATGATATTTTTACCTTTAACAAGGTGTTTTTTTATGTCGAAAGAGAAAGGAATGTAACCATATGGTCTTTCACCGGCAAAATTTCCGTTTATCCATACTTGATTGTTCATGTATGAAGCCTCGAAATCAATGAAAACAAAATCATTGGCCAGCTCTTTTTCAGTGAGAAATATTTCTTTTCTATACCATCCTATTCCTCCACCGAGGTACCCTCCTTTGTCTTTTTGTTGGGCATTTGCTGAATAACCTTTTTCAAAAGCCCAATCGTGAGGTATGTTAATATTTTCCCATTCAGAATCATCATAATCCACGTATTTTGCTTCTGGTATATCTCCCAAAAAGAATTTCCAGTTTTTACTTAGGCAATTCTCTTTTGCTGATATATTAAATATTTCAAACAAGAATAGTATTGTTAATAAGATTGTATTTCTCATGTTGGTTGTAAGATTAAATTGTTTAAATCTGAAACGTTGCTAAAGCGATGTTTCTGCAAAGTCGGATTGCTTTAAAATATTTATCCTGCAAGTTCCGTATGCGGAACTTGCAGTAAAATCATAATAGTTCTTTAGGCGTAGCCTCTTCTATCCACTTATTCAGCCTTTCAAGCATATCTTTCGCCCTTTCCGGATATACGTTGATAAGATTAGTAGTCTCGCTTTCATCATACTCGATGTTATAGAGCTGTACTTTTCCGCTTCTGTATTTAATCAGTTTCCAGTCACCGTTTATTATAGCCGCATTTTGGTCTTCGTAGCTTCGGAACATAAACAGGTCTCTGTCCTTTAGCTTCTTACCGTTTAGAGCAGGAACGAGGCTCTTACCTACCACCTGTTTGTCCTTACATGGTTTGCCTGAGGCCAATTCTACAAGAGTAGGGTATACATCGATTGTTTCTATCGGCTGAGTTATAGTCTTGCCCATCATTTTCTTATGAGTAGGGTCGTATATTATAAAAGGCACGCGCGAGCCGCCTTCGGCCAGTGCATCTCCTCCTATCTTGCCACCTCTTAAATGTCCGTTCTTGAAAGCCCCTCCCTGGTCGGAAGAGAAGATTATAACTGTATTGTCAGCAATTCCTTTTTTCTCTAGCGAACTTCTGATTTCTCCTACAGTCTCGTCAAGCGCCTCAATCATCGCTGCATACTGTGCGTATTTTCCGGTAAGCCCTTTCTTTTCATATTTTGCCACTAAGTCTTTTCTTCCTATTTGAGGGCCATGTACTCCATAATACCACACGTTGAGCAGGAAAGGTGTCTTTTTGTCGTATTTATTAATGAAATCTACCGCTCCGTCTCCAATGAGATTTGTCAGATAAGTATTCTTTCTGGCTTTTGGGAAAGGATTGTTAGTCTTGAAGAACGGTTGGTAGTAGTTGTTCGGATGTCCGTGTTCGCATGTACCGTACATAGCGTCGAATCCTTGTTTTGTAGGGAAATATGGTTCTGTGCCAAGATGCCATTTACCTACAAACATGTTATAGTAACCGAATTCTTTAAGTCGTTCAGCATAAGTGATTTCTTCCAAGGGGAGATACGCTCTCGACTTCATTTTGCCGGGGTCTTTGTCGAATGTTTCAAATTCAAGGCTTGTATCTTTGCCGTATATATGTCTTACGAATCCGCATCTTAACGATTCTTTGCCTGTCAGAAGCGATGCTCTGCTCGGGCTTGAAGTAGCACTGGCTACATAGGCTCTTGAAAAATACAGTCCGTCAGACTTTAGTTTGTTGATGTTTGGAGTATCGAATACAGGGTTGTTATATCCCAAATCAGCCCATCCAAGATCATCTACAAACAGCATTACTATGTTGGGCTGCTCCTGTGAGAATGCCGTTACCTGACTTCCTAGCAATAGGGCAGAGACAGTTATTAGATTCTTCATAATTATTCGAATTTCAGATTTTTATTTCCTTTAATTTTCAAAGTTTCTCTTGATTTCTTGTCGGCTTCCAGTACTTTAGCCGGTTTCAGTCCTGTGTGTATATTATCCTCGATTGTGACATTTTTGCAATTCTCCAACTGGAAAACCGGTGCGTCAGGGAACGGGGCTTTTTCCTCATTGTTAAGGTTTATTCTGTTGCCTTTGATAATAAGGTTTTCTGCTCTGTCCGCCCATACCACTCTCGGATTAAATCCGTCAATCTCATTGTTTATGATATTGATGTTCTTGTCGTAGCACTCAGTCTGGTCGAAGTTCTTGCCAAGTCGTGGAGTGATGTATATTGCGGCATGAGGTTTTCCGCAGTCGGCATAGTTCTTGAACTTGTTATTTCTGATTGTCACGTCGTTTACAGCACCGGATTCAAACCAGAAGAATGTTTCGCCTCTGAAGAGTATTGCCGACATCATTGATGACAGATTATTGTTTTCAATAACAGTTTTCAAAGGGGTTTTCAGAATGAGATTTCTTGCCCTATGGTTTCTTATAGTACATCCTCTCACTGTAAATGTCGGATTCCATGTTTTGTTTTCCACTACATCTCCTGTTTTCAAATCAGACGGAATAGCATTTTCGAAAGTGAGATCCATGTATGTCTCGTTTAATACCTTGACATTGGATACTGTATTGGTTTCTGCTCTTGCAGGTGACGGATGTTTGATGAACCACACTTCGTCGCCTGGTGCTGCAAATTTAAAACCTGTCTGTTCGAAGTGTTTTAATGCCACACGTATTGTCTTCGAGTCGATAATCTTGTTTATTTCTACGTATGTACCATGGACGTTTGTTCCGTCGTCAAGCATATTCTCGAATGTGCATCCTTCAATCAGAATATCCCCCTTACAGTTGGCAAAGTGTGTGGCGTCTGCAGTAGATGAGATTACTCTGTTTGAATTAGGAGGAAGAACCACTTTACAGTCTGTTATTTTTATATTTTCAGAACGTTCGAAAAGATACGCCATTCCGAGGGCATGATGTACCGTTACGTTGTTCAGAGTGATGTTCTGACACTCCTTGAAATCGAATGCAGGAGCATATCTGTCCTTTTCTCTGTCGCCTTTAGAGCTAAGCAGTGAACCGATTGGTGGGTAGTATTTTTGTTTCTCGTATATACGCAGGTTGCCGTTAGGGAGTTCCACCACCTTTGACGGGTCGCTGTGCATATCCTGTGCGCCGGTCACTACTTTCTTCTTGCCCTTGTCGAAAGGCAATGTGCTGCCTAATATCGAATAGTTAAATCCGTCAATGTTCGGGAACTTTATCTTGTTCTTCTCTATTTTCCATGAGAAACCATCCCTGAAAGGTTTAACTTCTCTCCATCCTTCTTTTGGATTGATGTCTATGACTTCAGCCAAAAAAGTAAAAGGTATGTCCCAGTTTATCGTTATGCCTGATATCTTCACTTCGTTACATTCCTCTATCAGGAAAGGGAATAACTGACCGTGGCATAAGATGGTAGCTCCGTTGCCTTCTATTTCCACTTTCTTGAAGCCTTTGATAGGGAATATGATTTTCTTTGAGCCATTGCCGTGATTTGTTATTGCACAGTATTTTTCTGTAGCATAGTCCGGCTTGCAGAAATATGTTCCTTTTTCAAGTATTATTTTTATATCGTCTGTCTTGGCACTTTCTATAGCCTTTCTTATATTCATAGTTACATCGCCATTCTGTAGCGGAATGTTGATGATTTCTTTTGCGGCTGTATATGAATTTGTTATCAGTGTTAATACAGACAGAAATGTAATTCTTTTCCAGATTTTGGGTATAGTCATAAATTTTTGAATTATTTTAAGAATAAATATCCGGACAGTGGAGTGTAAAGATTATCTCCACTATCCGGCAGTAATAGATTTATTTTAGAGTTTCTCCTTTTTTATTCGGATTGTAGTATTTTCCTACAGAATTCAGGAATTCGGTCTTCATTCCTTCAAGCATTTTGCCTTCTTTAGCAGCCAAATCTTCATTCTGGGCAAAATCATTTTTCAGGTTATATAAAGCAAAATCTTCGACAGTTCCGAGTTCATTTCCTGTTTTGTTTACCTTTTCACCTTTGTATGGAGGTATAAGTGCATAGTCGCCTTTTCTGTATGCAAGGCGGCCCATAGCTTCAGTTATAAATGATTCTCTACCATCTGTAGATTCTCCTATGAACACTGGTAAGAAGTTCTGGCTGTCAAGTCCTTCAGGGATTTCTTCATCTATCAGTTCTGCAAATGATGCAAGCATATCCATATGCGAAATAAGGGCATCCGATTTAACGGGTTTGATATGACCTTTCCAGTAGACAAAGAATGGAACCCTTGTTCCTGCTTCGAACAGACTGTATTTACCTCCTCTTAATCCGCCTGCCGGTTTGTGGTTGCCAACAAGTTCCGGTGACTGGTCTTTGTAACCGTCGTTAAGTACCGGGCCATTGTCGCTCGAGAATACTATCAAAGTATTTTCCAACAGGCCTTCTTTCTCAAGTTTCTCTATCAGTTGGCCAACACACCAGTCTGCCTCTACAATAGCATCTCCGCGAGGTCCCATTGTCGTTTTACCCACGAATCTCTGGTGCGGAGCGCGTGGCACATGTGGCTGGTGAAGTCCATAATAAAGGAAGAATGGCTTATCTTTGTTTTCGTCAATGAAGTTCATTACTTTACCTACGAAATAATCAGCCATATCTTCATCCACCCATTTGGCTTTCTCTCCACCTTTCATATATCCTATACGTGGAATGCCGTTTACTATTGAGTTGTTATGTCCGTGCGCCCAGTGCATTTTCAGCATTTCAGGATGGTCTATGGCTGTTGGTTCTCCTTCAAAATTTGTTTTATAGCTTACCTGAATAGGGTCTTCAGGGTCAAGTCCGACTACTGTACCATTTTCAACATAGACTGTAGGTACACGGTCGTTTGTCGCTGCTATAAGACATGAATAATCGAAACCTATTTCATTTGCCCCAGGAGTTACTCTCTTGTTCCAGTCCGGATTTCCCGAACCCATTCCAAGATGCCATTTGCCAATTGCCGCTGTAGTATATCCTGCATTTCTGAACATTTTCGGCATTGTAAACTGTGCTGTGTCAATCAGAAGGGGAGCGTCGCCCGGAAGAATCTTGGCATTCTTGTTTTTCCATGGGTATGAACCTGTAAACATCGCATAGCGACTAGGTGTTGATGTAGCAGAAGTGGCATGCCCATCAGTAAAGCAAACACCTCCATTCGCCAGTTTGTCAATATTTGGTGTAGAAATGGTTTTACTTCCATATGCGCTTACGTCACCGTACCCCAAATCGTCCGCAAGGATTACTATTACATTTGGTTTGCTTGTTTTCTCTGTTTTCTCTGTTGAAGAACATGCAGTCGAACTTATGGCTAAAGGAGCCAAAACAGAACTGAATAATAAATAATTTTTCATGATAAAATATTTTAAAGAATTTGTTCCCTTTTTTTATATCTGCAAATATAAATTGTAAATCCATACTGTGGGTATCTTGTTGTATAATAGATGTATCTGTAGGTATTATTATGTTTCTCAATTGCTTAAAGATACATTCCTGTACCTGCAGATACGATAAATATACCTATAAATACATATTAATATATTAGTAATTGTATTTTTGTACTCGAAGAAAAATAATAACCTTTAAAAATTATGAAAACAGAAAATCTTACATCATTATTTGTTCTTTGTATGCTGGCATCTTGTTCTGCATCCGAAAAGAACAAATTAGAGAGTCGCCCCAATGTAGTATTTATCCTGGCTGATGATTTGGGATATGGCGATGTGAGTTGTTATGGACAGGAGAGGTTCAATACTCCTAACATAGATGCCCTTGCTTCGCAGGGGATGAAGTTTACCCAATTTTATGCCGGATGTACGGTGTCTGCACCGTCAAGATGTTCTCTGATGACAGGATTTCATACAGGCCATGCTCAAGTTAGAGGTAACAGAGAACTGAAAGGTGAAGGCCAGTTGCCGATGGCGGAGGGGACATTTACTATTGCGCGTATGTTTAAGGATAATGGATATGTCACAGGGGCTTTCGGAAAATGGGGTCTTGGTTTCCCGGGCTCAGAAGGCGATCCTAACAATCAGGGATTCGACGAGTTCTTTGGGTATAACTGCCAGAGGCAGGCGCACAGATACTATCCGTCTCATCTTTGGCATAATCAGGAAAAAGTGATTTTAGAGGGGAATGAAGCAGGGGGCAAGACTGTTTATGCTCCTGATCTGATACATGAAAAGGCACTGGATTTTATCAGGACTAATAAAGATAAGCCTTTTTTTGCATTTATTCCCGTGATACAGCCTCATGCAGAACTTCTCGTTCCTGAGGATAGTATTATCGAAAAGTATAGAGGAAAGTATCCGGAAACTCCTTTTGTGGCAGACAAAGAAGGTGCGGAATATGGAGATCCGGACTTCGATGTGAAAGCTTACTGCTCGCAGCCGGAACCTCATACCACTTTTGCTGCTATGGTGTCAAGGGTGGACAAGTATGTTGGCGATGTGGTAGGTTTGCTCAAAGAACTCGGAATAGACGATAATACGATAGTGATATTCAGCAGCGACAACGGACCTCACCTTGAGGGCGGAGCCGACCCGGATTTCTGGAACAGCAATGGTGATTTCAGCGGATATAAAAGGAGTATGACGGATGGTGGCATCAGAGTGCCTATGATTATAAAATGGGGTGGCAGGATTAAGGCCGGCTCGGTGGAGGAACACGTTGGTGCGTTTTATGACTTCATGCCTACATTTGCGGAGCTGCTTGGAGTGGATGTAGACGAAAAGGATGGTATATCTTTCCTGCCTGTCATTACGGGGAATGGAGAGCAGAAAGCTCACGAGTTTCTCTACTGGGAGCATCAGGGAAATGTGGCGGTAAGGATGGGCGACTGGAAGGCTATACGTACAGGGCTGCTTAAGGACAAGGATGCACCTCTGAAGCTTTACAATATCAGTAGCGATGTGGCTGAGGTGAATGATGTGGCTGCTCTCAATCCGGAAATTGCAGCCAAGGCGATGGAGATTATGAAAAGGGAACATACTGTGAATCATAATTATCCGCTTTATGCTTCGGAGAGAAAGAAATAATGTTATATTAAGGTTTTAGTGGCTTTTAAGGTAAAAGGATTTGGATAACATTACTACTTGCCATATGGCAGGTAGTTTATAACGTTTAATGTAAAATTATTTATATATGAGGAATATTACGAACATATTGTTATTGCTTATGTGTATGGTGGGATTTCTCCCATCGTGTACGGAAGATGATACGGTGAAGGAAAGGACTTATGACCTGAGTTTCGGGTTTGAATCGCTGACGGAGTTTGCAAACATAGGGAAACAGAGTTTTGTGGCCGGCGACAGTGTTTCGCTCCTTGCGTGGAAAAAGAATGCTGAGATTGTGGATTTGTCGGGATTGGTTATCAATAATATCAGGTGGGGATATAATGGCGGCGAATGGCTTCCGGCTGAAGAACTTAATGTGGAGACGGCAGAGGGGGCTGAGAGTATTGTGGCTCTGTATCCTCATCTGAACGGTGATTATGACCTGGAATATCTCAAGTCTGTGCCTCTCAACCGTGAAACTGACTTGCTGTATGCACGGGTTTCAGCCGATAATGGGCTGCCGACCGAAAAAATCAGGCTTAAGAGTGTGTTTGCGGCTTTGGCGGTTTCTTTCGATGGAGATGTTGCTCCTACTGTTGGGTCGTTTACTCTCGAAATGTATGATCAGGCTTTCCTGAATGTTCTGACGGGCGAAGTGAGGACGGAAGATGTGAGGGAGAAGGTGACGCTGGAGAAGAGTACGAAGGTGAAATCGCTGTTTGCTGCACAGATTGTTCCGCAGACTTTGCTCAGCGGTACGACGTTTATGGTGTCGGGCATCAGCTATACCTACGATGGTGAGGATGTGGCTGTAGACTCGGGCGAGGTGTTGCTGCTTAACTTTAAGGTCATTCCGGGTGAAACGGAGGATAAGGGTATAGTGACTGTCCTCGATAAGGAGGATTTCGACATAAAGGATTTTGATGATAACGGAACGGTGGAGGGTGAACTTGACTAAAAACTATGACTGAATATGAAAAAGATTAGCTATATGATATGCGCGGCTCTCATGGTGGGGGCTGTGGCGGCGTGCGGCAATGCGGAAGATGTGGACATGGACGACAGATATGTGCGTGTGAGTGCGGCTATGGCGGACAGCCGTGCGGTGGCAAAGAGTGATTTCGAGCATGAGGATTCGATAAGCCTGTTCTTCTGGGCTTCGGATAATGGCGATTTGCAGCCGTTGCCTAATGAGTACATCGAGGAGAATAATCCTGTGTATCTCAATCATGATGTATGGGTGACGGCGAAGAATATGTTCTGGAGCGAAAAGGAGGGTGTTCTGCATCACTTTGTGGGTGTGTTCCCTTATGACAGGTATCTGACTTTCGAGGATTTGGCTGCTCTGCCGGTGGATAATTCCAAGGATTTGCTCCTGGCTGTGAAGAAGGGTGTGAAGAGGACGATGGACCCGGTGAGTCTTTCTTTCGAACATGTGCTTGGCAAGGTGGTATTCAACTTCGAGTTTAAAGGTTTTGATGGTGAGATTCTTGAGATTTCGGCTTTGGAGCTGGAGGGTGTGAAGTCGATGGCTGTGCTTGACTGTTACGGAGCAGAACCGAGACTGGACGTGAAGGAGGATATCGCCACTTTGTCGCTGCTGCCTGAAGAGGGACTGACGGAGAACATTTGCGAAACGGTTCTTATTCCGCAGGAAGATGTGCGCATCAGTCTGACGATGAACGGAAAGAAGTATACTTACAGCGGAGATCGTATAAACGTGGAAGCGGCGAAGGTTACAGAGGTCAATCTGAGAGTGAACAATCTCGGAGAGAAGATTACTCTGACAGGTGATGTGACTATAAAGCCCTGGGAAGAGGATGGCAACTATGACTTCGAGTTTGAAACTGTGGATATCTCTTCCTCTGAATGGACTGTGGAAGAGGCAGGGGATATGGTGATAGACGGCAAGGATTGAAATATTAACTTAAAATTGAAATAATATGAAAATGAAATATATATCATGGCTTTCTATATTGTCAGTTTTGGCTCTTTCTGGATGCGAAGACGGAATGGAGAGGGCAGCGGAAATAGGCGACTCTGTGTGTGTCCTTGCTTCGAGAGCAGGAGCGGATGCTTCGGTATGGGAGGATGACACCAGTATGAAGGTGAGAAACTATACGGTGACGGACGATAATGGTGAAGCAAGAGAGGATGTGTTCACTTTCGGTGGTGGCAGCTGGACACCAGGTAAGCCGGGGAAATATGAAAGGGTGCTGGAGTGGAACGGGAACTCCACGATAGACCTTGTGGCTTATATCGAGAAGACGGGAACCGGATTTGACAAGGTGGAATTGCAGGCAGGTGATGATGACGCTGTAGAGCAGAAAGCGGACAATCTTGATGGTTTTGATTATCTGTACTCCATAAACTATGGTCTGGCAAAGCCAGCGGACGGAAAGCTGTCGTTGGAGTTCGGCCATGTGATGTCGAAGATAGTGATTAATGTGAAAGGCAGGGACTTGTCATCGGTTGAGCACGTCATGTTAAAGTCGCCTCGAGTGATGACATTCGATGGTGAACAGTGGACGCCGGACGTAGAGGATAAGGTGGATATAAGGTTGCCGTACGAAGGCAGCAGTAGCTTTGTGGCTTATGTCGTTCCGCACGTGTGGGTGCGTCCGGAGGTGTCGCTGTATATGGTCGGTGAAACGGATGAACCTAAGTTGGCGAAGTATAGGAATGATATCGTGCTGGAGGTCGGTAAGGAGTATTCGCTTTCGATAGACCTGAATACGGGCGACCTGAGCATCAGTTTCGACAGTAGTGTGGATGTGAAGGAATGGGGTGGCGAAACGCAACAGGAGGCTGTGGTCATTCCGAAGTGGAGCGGAAAGGTGGCTGAATCTTTTGCCGGTGGCTCCGGTACAGAGGAGAACCCGTATCTGATAAGTAATGGGGAGCAGCTGGCGCTGATGGCTCAGGAGGTGAACAAACACCCGAATTCCGGCTCTAATGTTTTGGAATATAATGGAATATTCTTCAGGCTTACCTCTGATATCGACCTTGATAATAAGGAATGGATGCCTATAGGGAACGGAATTTCTAAAGGGAAGTTTGCCGGAAGTTTCGATGGCGATGGTCATCGGATTTATAATCTGAAGGTGCATGACGAGTCTGGCAAGATGTATATCGGCTTGTTCGGCGACAGCAGGCCATCTGCAGAAACTTACATCAAGAATCTGACAATAGTGAATCCTGATTTATATTCAAATAATACAACTGCTTCGAATGTATCGGCTGTGGTAGGATATGCTCATCAGAATCTGACAATTGAAAATTGTAAGGTTATTGGCGGTAAAATAGAAGGAGGAAAGAATGCCGGGGCGATAATGGGAAACGGTCAGGTGGCGAATATTGTCATAAAGAATTGCGAGGTGACTGATATGGAAGTAAGAAAAGGTGCAAATACAGGTGGAATAGTTGGGCTTATAAATAACAATCTCAAGGTTATTGCCTGCAGTTTTGATGGTAAAATATCCGGTTCGTCAGGCATTTTGGGAGGGATTGTTGGTGCGACAAACAATAAACCCAATTCCGTAATATTTCAGAATATATTGGGCTGTTATTCTAATGTGGATTATGATGTAAGCGGACCAGCTAAATTTGGTGGCATAGTAGGTACAAATAAATTCGCCAATATCCGGGGCTGTTATTCTGTGTTGCGGAATATAGGTGTGGCGGATATAAAATCTGTCTTGGGCGGCATAATAGGAGAGTTTACAAAGAGTACGATGCAGGATGGCGCTTCGAATATCTCAAACTCTATTATCAAATCTTTCTCTGTGTCGGAACTGAATGCAATTGGGAATAATGTCTCCGAGCCTGAAAATCTGAATATGGACGATAGTGAAGTGCCGGTTCTTATGAAAGTGGATGCCATTGGCGAGGAAGAGGTGAATATGATGAATGAGGCTTTGGAGGAGGACGGTCTGGAGTATGTGGCTTCGGAAGACGGGGTTTTCCCTTATGTTATTAGTAATATAAGAAATGTAGAAGAATAAAAAATGAAATAATATGGACAACTTAAGATACACAATAGTTGCATTGTTGGGGCTGGGTATGGCAGCGTGTACTGACAACGTGACGGAAACGGACAATGCGCAGGAATATGGGGCGTCTGCAAGAAATATTCAGGTGTCTGTCTTGACAAAGGGTATGTCGAGAACTGAGACAGGCGAGCCTTTTAGCAACAGTTTCTATCTCTATATCGACCAGACGGGCACGGAGAATGACTATTTCGTGAAGATGAAGTATAATACTGAAGTGGGTGGCGGATGGACAGTTGATGGAAATGAGCAGGAGCTGCTGCTGATAGACAGTCCCGAAAACTTCAGATTCTCGGCTATGTGTTTTCAGGATGATGGGACTGCGATTACGTTAGATGAATATTGCAGTGCGGAACATGTGTACTTGGGCGGCAAGGATATTCTTTATGCAAAGAGTGGGGATGATGGCTGCAGTATCGATAATGAAGGCAGGTTGAAGATTTCGTTCTCTCATCTGTTCAGCAAGTTGAGTTTCTCTTTTGAGAAGGAAGGCTCTGCAGGTGGCGGAGAGACTTCTGAAGGAGGAATTTCGGAAGGAACATTGCCGGAGAGTATTGTAGCTTCAGGCATCAGTAATAAATTCACATGGACTGCATCGACAGGGGATTTCTCTACGGCTGTGCTGTCCTACGAGGAGGGGGATGCAGTGATTACGATTCTGAAGGATGCAGAAGGAAAGTACACCTGTTTTGCTGTTCCGCAAGAAGTGGAAACTGTGAAACTGGAGCTGGGAGTGGCTTCGAGCAGCTATCTGAATGGTCTGAAACTCGAGTCCGGCAAGGCTGTGAACGTAATGCTTAAGAATCATGGAAGTGCGTCCGGGGGTGAGACTGAGATTTCTGCTGTCCCTGGCGAGTAATGGTTAACTTTTAAAATATGAGTTTTATGAAAACAGGAAATATAAGTGTGGCATTGGGGTTGTCGGTACTGTCTGTGCTTTACTCTTGCAATAACGAAAGATTTATAGACGAAACATCTGGGGAAATCAGGCAGATTGCCGTGTCACGAAATGGAGAGAATGGAGAGTGGGCAGAGGGCACGAAGCTTTTTATCTATCACGGGACTGAAACATACGGATATGAGTATAAGAGTTTGTGGAGCGCAACGGATCCTGACAAGAAACTAAGTATTGATAATGAAGAAACGTATTCTGCATATATTGTAAATCCCGATGGAAAGAATACGGCTACGGGTATTTCACTGACCGGTGAGGGTGCAACTTCTGGCGGTGGTACTGACGGTGGTGCTATTGGTGATGGTACTCCTGACGGGAACAGTGGTGCTGACGGTATTAGTGACGGTGAAACACCTGTAGAAGTGGATATGTCTTCTGCCGAGAAACTGTATTCGTTCGATTTCTTATATTCTGACAATAAGACAGCGGAGGTGGTGAACGACGTGCTGAAAGTAAACCTTGATCATGCTCTCTCGAAGATTGTTATAAAGATAGGCAATACGGAGGGAAATACAATCACTAAGGCTGTACTGAAATCAAAGTCGGGAATGACGCGCACCGGTTGGAATGAAGAATGGCTGGCAACAGGAGAGAACATTGATATCAACGCTTATTATGATTCTGAAAAGTCGACTGTCACTGCTTATGTCATCCCGCAAGCGAGTTATCAGAACAGTGTCGTACTGACGCTTTCGGATGGCTCGGAAGTATCGGCAAAAAGCTCATCTTCCAAGGATTTGGTTTCGGGAAAGGAATATATCTACAATCTCTCTTTCTCTCAAATGACGGCTTCGTTTACTGGCGAAATCACCGTAAATGACTGGACAACAGAGGAGAACAGTGCAGACCTGATTAATGTGTGGGACGGAGTAACGGTTTCTGCAAGTTTAGACGGACAAGGAACGGCAGAAAGCCCATATCTGATAAAGTCAGGAGCGGATTTGGCTTTTGTGAGAAAAACTATTAACGAAAAACAGGGAGGGTTTAATTTGTGGAATAAATTTATCCGCCTGAAGAAAGATATCGATTTGGGAGGCCATGAATGGATTCCTATAGGTACATCTGAAAATGGTTTTAGCTTTACATTTGATGGTGGAAACCATACTGTAAAGAATTTTAAGGTAAGTGGAAACGGAGAATATCATGGTGGATTGTTTTTCGGAGTTCAGAAAGTGGGAGCTTCAGTTTCTAATCTGATAATAGAAAACGCCATAATATATTCTTCACCTGATAATAATGGTAAGGTATTTCATGCCGGAGCTTTGGCCGGCTATTATGGGAACGGACGTATCAGCAACTGTATTGCAAGAAACTGTACTGTCATGTGTCACGAAGCGAGTACAGGGTTCAGCGGTGGTCTTGTCGGCAGCCTTTCTATCAACAACGGCTTTCTTACTCTTGAAAACTGTCATGTAGAAAATTGTAAGATTACAAGTGCTAAACACAGCGGCGGAATAGTGGGGTCTTTGGAAAACGGAAAGTTGATTGCTTGCAGTGCTATTTCGGTAGAAGTAAATGGAGCAAATGCCGGTGGAATATCGGGACAAGCATATAAATTTGATTCTGAGATAATAGGTTGTTATGCATCAGGCAAGATATCTGCCTCGACTTATGCCGGTGGAATTTCCGGTGTGGCAAGAGGTAAAATGACAGGATGCTACTCTGCCGGTATCGAGCAACTGTCTTCTGATAAAAATAATAGTGTCGGAACTTTGATAGGAAGGTATATTATAGAGAATAAGACCGGAGACAAGTATGTATCAGAAAACAGTTTTTCCTATTATTATAATCCTGATGGGACTGGAGATATAGGCTGCATAGCTTTGCATTCTACTAAAGCCAATACGTCACCTATAACTGAAAGTGAATTGCAGTTGGGAGAGGAAGTATCTGCCATAACGGAGTTTACAGACGAAAAGATTACCGACATGAATGCAGCAATTGCAGAGTCTGGTTATGAGTATGTGAAATCAGAAGACAATCCAGTCTTCCCATATATAATAAGTAAGAAGGAAGTGTCAGAGATAGAATAATAAACATAAATTCAGAGAGTATGAAAACAAAATCGATTATATATTCAGCTGCTGTGCTTTCGGTGGCTTTTGTATCGTGTCAGAAGGAAACTGTAAAGCAGGACAATGCGGACTGCGGCATAGTTGCATCATTTGATATAAATAATATTGAAAGCCGCGCGGACGCTTCGGAACTGTCTGACTTCTATTTATATATAGACCAGCCGGTGGGAACAGACTATTATGTAGTGTTAAGCAAAGGTGATGGTAGCGAATGGAAGGCATATAAGTGTGACGTAAGTGGAAATATAACAACTACGGAACAGACTGTTTTACTGACGGATGATGTGGCCAATATAAAGGCTGTGGCATTCGATATCGAGGATATGGTTGTGACAAAGGAGCAATGCTTGTCTTCAGTTCCTCTTTCGAGAGAGTCTTCTGTTTCTCCGGACAATGCTTTTAATAAGGATATCATCTATGCTTCCACATCTGAAGTGGACGTACAGCAGGATGGAAACGTGGGGGATGAAACAGGCACGCCGGCTGATAACAGCGGAATAATAACGATTAGTGCCGAAGGTGTGATTACCATCAGCATGGAGCATCTCTTAGGTAAATTTTCAGTAGAGTGTCCAGGATTGCCGGAGGGGAATAGTATCACCGCTCTGTCATTGTCGTCCGCAAAGGTTATTCAGTCATGGAAGCCTTCAGTGAACGAATTTGTTCTGAGCGATGAAGCTGCGGAGGTGGATTTGAATATTGAAAGCAAATCTTTTTATCTTCATCCTCAGACGATAGAGAATGCTGTAGTGGAGATGACTGTTTCGGCTTCCGAACTGACTGTTTCGGACGGAACGGACGTAAGCGAGGAGATATACTCGGCTTCGCTCGGTACGGTAGTGATTAAAAGGAATGTGGAAAGCAAATTCACTCTAAATTATTAATCCTTATTGATATCTATACATGAAATCACATCTTATATTAGCAACATTACTTATGATGGGGATGTCTGCATGCAACAGATACTCCCCTTCGTGGGAAGAAGATGCGGACGGAACGAAGCAGGAACCTCTGCAATCGGTTTTGGGAATACCGGACATCATTGGTACGGAGATAGACAATGCGGCTCTGCTACGCAGTGTGACGGACAGCTACGGCATGGTGAGCGACGAGAATAAGGACCAGTCGGTTCTGCTGCAGAAGGCTATCGACGATATGGCCGGACAGGGGGGCGGCAATCTGCTCATTCCTGCCGGGACGTACTGCTTTGCGGAGGTGTATATGAAATCTGGAGTGCATATCTTGGTGCATAAGGATGCGGTGCTCAAACCATACTGGGGAGAGAAGACAAAAAATGTGATTATGCTGCATTTTAATGCAGTAGAGGAAGCTGCTGGCGCATATGTTCACGACTGCAGTATCAGTGGACTGAGTGGAGAACGGTATACTGTAGATTTCAGTGGCTTGCGACCCGACAATGATATTAATTGCAGTTCAACGACTGACGCTCAGCCTGTGAGGTTCGTGATGTGCAGGCTGGTGAAGAACTTTATAATTGCCGATGCCGAGGTAATGGATAACTATACTAAGTTCAGTGCCCTTGAATTTACGGGTGCCAAAACGGAGAATGTCGAAGGATGGGAGGTTACACGTCCTACTAATGGACTTATCAGGAATTGCAGGATTGTGAATGCCGACTTTGGATATGGACTTTCGCAGTTACACGGTGGACGGAATCTTCTTTTCAGGGATGTAGACGGAGTGGGTGGTGTCACTCTCAGGCTTGAGACTCACTCAGGTAACAACATCGGGGTGTCTGATATCTATGCCTATAATGTTTCGGCAAGGGATGCTCATGCTGCTGTTATGTTTTCACCTCATCTTAATCATAATGGCAAGGTGCTTATAGAGAATGTGAAAACCGAAAACACGACATTCGGGGTGGAGATAGAAAACGGGTTTCTTCTTAATGGTGAGGAAGGCGAATTGGGTACATTCTCATCGGATAGTAAAGTGCATAATGTGACATCTGTCTATGGAGAAACCGGGCAAATCAGGGAACAGACAGTCTATCTGTACGAACCGGAACAATATCCTTTGTTACAGAAAGTAGAGATTGGAGAAGGTAGCTGTCAATATACCGGCCCTTCTGTGGCTGCTGTTTTTGATGCAAGTGGAGATTGTTATGATATTACAGTGACCGACGTCAAAGCCGAGGGGTTTGTATATCATCCGGATGGAGTATTTTATGAGGAAACTATTGATAGGGAAGTAGGAGATTCTTGGGATATTATAAAGAATATTCCGGCTTTCCAGAAAGAATGATTTTTTATATTTTATGAAGAGATTGTTTAGTTATAATATATTGTCTGGACTATGTATTTTGTTACTGTTTTCTTGCAATAGGTATTCTCCGACATGGGAAGAATATGAGGATAGAACAAAATATGATCCGTTGCAGTCAGTATTGGGAATTCCTGATATCAGAGGGACGGAGATAGATAATACCGCTCTTCTCCGTAGTGTGACAGACAGTTACGGGATGGTGAGCGATACCGGAAAGGATCAGTCTGCTCTTCTGCAGAATGCTATAGATGACATGGCCAAACATGGAGGTGGAAATCTGCTGATACCTGCAGGGACATACTGCTTTGCCGAAGTTTATATGAAATCTAGGGTACATATTCTGGTACATAAGGATGCTGTACTCAAACCATATTGGGGAGAGAAAACGAAAAATGTTATCATGTTGTATTTTACCTCGAAGGATGATTCTGAAAACTCATTTATACACGACTGCAGCATCAGCGGACTTAACGGTGAACAATATACAGTAGATTACTCTCATTTTACTCCTGATCCTGGTGATGATTTTCCGCCAACAATGCCTGTGCGATTTGCATTATGCAGGATGGTGAAGAATTTTAAGATTGCTGATGCACATATTCTTGACCACTATACAAAATATTGTGGAATTATTTTCGTAGGAGCCGACGCAGAGGATGTACATTCATGGCACATCTCGCGTCCCACAAACGGTTTGATAAATAATTGTACAATTGAAAATGCCAGTCAGGGATATGGGTTGTGCCAGCTCCATGCCGCACGAAATATCTTGTTTCGCGACTTGAAAGCCAAGGGAGGTGTTACTCTTCGTCTTGAGTCGCATGCGGGTAATAATGTTGGTGTATATGACATTTACGGATATAATATACATAATGAGTATGGAAGAGCTGCTGTCCTGTTTTCCCCTCATACATCGCACAACGGTAAGGTTCTTGTAGAGAATGTTACAGCTTTGAGTTCGGCATCAGCTGTAGATATCAGGAGCGGCTTTATAGATAAAGATTCGCAAAATAATCCTTATGCAGAAATAGGTACATACAGTTCGGACAGTAAGGTGCATAATGTGGCTTGTAAATATGGAAAAGAGGCACAGATAGAAGCAAAAGATGTGTGGATTTACGAATCTGATATGTATCAGTATATTTTGAGAATTCAGAAGGATGAAGCTTATTCGCAGGTAGAGGGACCGTCGTTTGCGCCGGTTTTAGATTCTACAGGTAATTATTATGATGTTTCGATATCTGAACTAAAGTCAGAGGGCTTTCCTTATCATGAGAATAAAATTCTTTATAAAGAAGATATTAAAAGAAATCCAAAAGATACATGGAAGATAGCAGAGGGTATTCCTGCATTCCAAAAATAAAACAATTTAATGTGGAAGAGATAATGAGAAAGAAGTTTTTATTTATGGCGCTGTTTGTGAACGCTATGCCTTTGTCTGTATTGGCTGGCAATATTAGTTCGATAGACACAAAGGTCAATACTGTGATGAAAGTCCGTGTGGCCAAACAAGGGAATGATAATATAATTATCGGTTCGGATTATAACGGAGTTGTTCTTGCTTCCGATTATAGCGGTAATATCTTATGGAGGACTGACGTTGGAAACGGAACTATGAACCATGATTTATGGTGTGATGATATTGATGCGGATGGTAAACAGGAGGTTTTTGCGGCTAATGCAAACGGTAGTATAGTTTGTCTTGATTTAAAAGGTAATATAAGATGGACATTTACCCCATATGATGGTGTGCACCGCACTCCTATGTATTCTGTTTGTGTGGTTAAAAGCAACAATAAACCATATGTCGTATGTGGTGATTTCTCTACAGACTGTTATTATCTTGACGCTTTGACTGGAAAACTTGTTCAAAAACTGCCAAGCAAGAATTATTCAAAAGGAAAAGTCTTTAAGATAGACAAGAAATACAACTTTCAGCATATAGCAAATTTTCTTAGGCCGATTCCTTTGGATAAAGGGAATGATTTATTGTTAATGCATGGGTCGAATAATCATATGCAGTCTTCTGGAGAGTTTTATGTAATTGAACCTCTGAAAAATAAAGTTCTATCTCATGTCGTAAAACCATTGAAACAGAGGGGGACTATTGGCGATGTCCGTGTGGTAGATCCGGACGGTGATGGTACTTATGAAGTGATATTTGGTTCATCTGTATTAAATGGTAATGAGTTTGGAAGAATTGAATTCTCAAATTCTTATACTGAAGCAAAACTGTTTTCATATCCTATTCAACAAAAAAATGTTGGGAAAGTATCTTATAGGGTGAACCAACCCTTTATATTATATGAAAATTCGGGATACGATTACGGGGTATTGTCGTCTAATGCAATGGTTTTTTTCTCTTCTGAAGGGTACTCGAAACAAGTAAAGGATAAACTCCTCACAACTTTTGCATACAATGATATGTGGCAGGATGATAAAGGCAATATCATTCTTGCAAGTTGTCAGGACGGTGGTAGTTGCATCCATATTATCAATACCGGAAAATCTTCATGGAAATATGATTATGAGGAATTGATGCCTCAGGGAAATATACAACGGATTATGGACTACACTAAATTGATAAGAAAGAATTTGAAGAACTTTAAGAAACCTGATTGGCAGCGAGAACCTGTTTGTGTGACCGGATTTGAAGGTACAAAAGATCCTATATTCCAAGAACTTGATGATTCTAAATCCCTCGTCCTTTTAGGCTCGCCATGGAATAGGGGACATAATCAGGAACCTTCGTGGAGATTACCACTTTATGAAGGAAACAGATATCTTAATTCAAGGGACAGAAGAAACAAGTATGACCGTTCAGCAAAGGAAATAGTTGATTATTTTACTCCGTCGTATGATGGAGTGAAAGGTATTTCAACGTGGGCAGGCCATGGGAATGATCCGTTGTATTATTCTCTTGACGTGCTTAAGGAAATTGCATCGTATGGATATGAGCATGATGGGAAAAAGACCATATACATATATCCGGAAATGAACCATACAGATAAGGATTTTGGGTTCGTAATGAAAAATCAGGTTTATCCGCTGGTGGAATTTATGGGTACCATAAAGTCTAACGTGGCTTTCCGTGCAAAGAATGTATTCTGGCAAGGACAGGTTTACACTAAAGATTGGGAGCCGGTCGTTTCAGGTAAATATGCAGCCGAAGTCATTCCTATCCTGGAAGAAACAACTGACAAGACGCAGGATTTGAGTATAGCCGGACGTATGGGGCTATGGACAGCCGGAAGTGTTGACGGATGGGGGGTACGCTGTTCGCGCGATGATCCAAGTTTCGACCGTTCGCGACAATTCTCGTCACAAAAGCTTTCTAATCATGTACTGAGGAAGACGGTCTACAGTCTTGCGTGTGGTGCAAATTATATTCATAATTCGGCTGAATCAGATACAGAAGAACTGGAATATCATGCGAGCCTTGCATACGAATTGCTTGTAAAAGAAGCTTTGTATGTCCCTAAAAGAAATGAAATACTAAGTTTCTCTCCAGTTCATTTAAGCATGTATAAACCTCAAGAAATCTATCTGCAAGAAGGGGAAGACCATAAATGGTGGATATATTTTGACAAAAACAGAGAAGAAACGCAACCTAAGGTATTCAGCCATATGAATGCTTCATGGCTTGGTGGTACTCTTACTCCTTGGGATTTTTCAACTTATGCTTCAGGCGTAATTGACAGACGACAGAATATAATTCCACCATATCCTAATGGTATGGTACTCATAACTCCGGTTCAGAATAATGCTTTGAGAGAGAATAATTCAGTTAGAGGCAATCTGGCCGACAATTTGCATCCTTTCTACAAATCCATATTGAAGGAGTATATAACAGACGGAGTGGATTATCTTTCAGCGGACGGCAAACAGCGTTACAAGGCTGACGAATTTTATAAACAAATAAAAAAAGATATAGAAGAAGGTGCGAAGAAACTTCCGGTATTGGTAAAAGGAGAGAAGACCGGTTGGGTAGTAGCTCAGGTTTCACCTACGCATTTACGACTGACCTTGGTTGACGGAGGCTACCTGGCACCGATGGACAGAAAGGTTAAAGTGATGTTGAACAATCTCTCGGTGAAGAAAGTCTGTGACATACTTGATGGGATTTCGTATAACATTACAGATAATTCATTTGATGTGACTGTTCCGTGCGGAATGTTCAGATTTATAGATATCGAGCTGCAAAAGCCATTTATGTAAACTTTAGTGTAGCTAATTCAATTCATATATTTTCAAACTTTGCGCTACAAAGTTTGTCTCATAGCAAACAGCCGATGAACACTTGGTGAACGTTTAGTAAACGGCATTATAATCTTTAAAATCTTTATTTATGGTTTGGTTAAACAATAAGTCAAAACAAATAGCATTATGTCTGGTGTTGTCTGTGTCTGTGGTAATTCCATTAAGTGGTGCTCCCAAAAATATAGTGCCACAGACAGGAGCAATACGTAACTGCGTGCGTGCCGTAGTTAGCGGAGAAGAAATGGTATATATATCAGAAGAAAACGGAACAGTTTCATTGAACAATCTTGCCGGCAAGACTTTGTGGCGAAATATGTCGGACAATCCTGCTGTAATGTTTGAAATCATAGCACATGACTTAGACGGAGATAAACAGGATGATTTGTTAGGTGTAAGTGGAAATGGTTCTGTATATGCATGGAAGTCTGACGGTAAACTTTTATGGAAGTTTACCACCCCTGAGATATCCCGTCTTTCGGAAATAGCCGTAGTAGGCGAAGACGATGAAACGAGAATTTTTGCAGGAGGTAATAATTTCAAAATATATGAGTTGGATCCAAACGGAAATCTCTTGTCTTTTATCCCTATTAAAGGAACAGTCCGTATTCTTGATGCAGGATACTTTGTTCAGAATGGTAAGAAAGATTTGTTCGTTCTTACATACAGTCATGACAAATTCAGGTCTGAATATATGGGGTTTATAGATTCTGTAACAAAAAAAGAGATCCGCAGTTCTTCGATATCCAAATTTGTGAAGAACAGTACGATGATAACCGACAATACCGTGGCGGATATTGACAACGATGGAAAAGATGATGTTATATTGTTCGGTGCGTCTGAAACAGCAGAGGTTGTAGCTTTTAATGCCGATTTCAGAAAACTACTAAAATTCTCAGGTAGTAAAGACAAGCAGAGATATGCTCATACCAAAGGAACTGTATTGTCTCCACTAACGAAAATAGTTTTTCAGTATGGAGGTATCAGATATCTTATCGACTTCAAAGGAAAACAGTTGGAAAAATACGGAGAGAGAAGTAAAGGTGTTATTTTCAATAATTTGGTATTTATGCCAGACAGTAAAATGTTGCTTGGTGCCGGTCAAGTGAGTGGTGACAATACCCTTTATGTTTTTAATCTCGGAAAATCGGGATGGATGTCTGCAAGTCATGAGTATGACGGTCTTTATGCCGAAGTAAGGGATAATCTTGGCAAACTATATCATCAGGCTCTTAATTTCAAACTTCCAGCCTATCAGAAAAAGAGGGAAAAACCTTTTATTTCGCTTGGACTTGACGGTAATAAAGCAGGCAGAAAAGATGTATGGCTCAAAGGTTTCGTTTTGGATGAAGAACTTGAAAAACTTAATGGTGGAAATCTTCTCATGGTATCTACGGGAGTAACTTTCAGTGAGTCTACATCAAGGGACGACCTTGTAGCTGCTATAGGAAAAGATGCCTTGAAAAAGGATAAAAGGATGAAATACAATATGACTCCTGACGAAATAGTGGAATGGGCACGCCGTCAAGAAGAGAAAGGGGAACCTTTCCAAATGTGGGTAGGACATGGCAATGACCCTTTCTATGTAAGGATAAACACACTTGAAAAGATACTTGAGGTTGCGCCTAAAACCTGTTATGGATTTATCTACGCCGAGATGAACGGCACCAGTGACCCGAGAATAAAATATTTTGTAGATGAATATATTCCGAGGATTGCAACTGCCATACGCAAGAATAACTCGCCTACAAAAGTTTATTTCAGATATAAAAATATGTTCTGGGCAGGTGATGCTCACGAAGAACTATGGAGTAGAGTATTCTTTTCAGGCAAATATAGTGATATAATCGTTCCATCTGCCGAAGATACCAACAACCGTCTTCAGGATTTGAACTTTACAGGAAGAGTCGGTATGTATCTTAGCGGATATGTAGGCGACTACTCCATGCGTCTTGTAGATGACAATCCCACCTCTTGGCGTCCATTGTCTCCTGGAGGACAGACATCTGTATCACCATATTTGCGTAATGCGGCGCTCATGGCGGCTTATGGCTGTAGTCATGGTGTGCTGTTCCCAATTCAGTATCTCGAATGGCCTGGGTATAACATCTTTTTTGCACTTATAAAATCCGGTCTTATTCCAATGTTAAACCGCGATGAAATACTGTCTGTCAATTCATGGCATCTGGTAAAAGATATAGATGTGGAATATCTTGAGAGAGTCAACAATTCGGGACACAATCTTACTCTTTACAGAACTTCTGACGATGATGCGGTTGTAGGAAAAGCCGGAGTACACTGGTGTGGAACATCTGTAACTGACTACGACTATTCTAAATTATCGTTAGGAGTAGATTATAGATGGTTGAATTTCATTCCACCAATGCCTTACGGTATAGTTCCCATTACTTCGTATGATTATGAGGATAAAATAAAGAAATCAGATGAAAAATATGTAGTAAGCGACTTGCATCATGGAATAGTGAATGGAAAGAAAATCCCTGCAAGAGAGTTCGGAGATATTATGTTGGCTACAGTTAAAGAATGTGCTAAAAAACTTCCAATTACTGTAGAAGGTGCTTCGTGGAGTTTGTATAAAATAGACGCCACCCACTCAAGGCTTTTGCTGATAGATCCGGGTTATGTTTCGCCTTCAAAGGTAAAAGCAAAAGTAACGCTTCAGAATACTAAACCTCGTAAGGCTATAGATGTCCTCACCGGAGAAAAGATAAAAATCGACCAAAACAATGTAACTATAGATGTTCCTGCCGGTTCTATGAGATTTATAGATTTTGAGTATTAACGATAATAATTGTAACTACTCAGGTATCTTTTCCTGAAAATTGAAAAAGTAATCCAAACTCTCTTACCTGTTGAAATGTATCTGATAACTTTATGCCAATCCCCTTTCTCTATTATCCCCTAGATATTACTTTTGCATTCAATGATTGAGCAGGTAACAGACATATCTAAGTTCTTATCGGAGATGAACGAGAAATTCTCTTCGATGGAGCAAACTATATCTGAGCAAGGTGCTGATATTAGCCGTCTTTATCGTATTATTGATCAGAAGGATAAAGAGATTCATGTATTAAAGAAACGTTTATCCAAATATGAAGGACCTGATAAGGATAGTCATAATAGTAGTATTCCTCCTTCCCAAGAATCGCTTCCTGCCAAAGTCCTCCGTCGGACACAGTCTTTGCGCAAGAAGTCAGACCGTAAGAACGGTGGTCAATTTGGTCATCCCGGCTCTACTTTAGAAACGAGCACTTCTCCTGATTTTATCGAAGAACATAAATCTGACTATTGTGAGTGTTGCGGCAGTTCTTTGACTGGGGCTGAGTCTATTTGTAGCGGAGTCTCCCAAGTGGTTGATATACCTTTACCCCGTCCCCAAGTAAAAGAACATCGCTCTTTTGATGTGACTTGTTCTTGCGGCCACATTAATAAATGCCCGCTCCCCAAAGAATGTAGTAAACGGATTTCATACGGCAAGACTATTCAGTCTCTGGTGTCTTTTCTTAGCCATGTTCAATGTGTTTCATTTGAACGTATCTGTGAAATACTCAAAGAAATTTTCTCTTTGTCTATTAGTCAAGGTACAGTGCGGAACATGCTTACTAAAATAGGGACTAAATCAAAAACTGTTTGTGACCAAATTCGCAGGCGCATAGCCGAATCCACAGTTGTTGGCGCTGATGAAACGGGACTATATGTCAATAGTGCACTTAATTGGGCATGGATATTCCAAACGGATCAGTTAACCTATGTATACCAAGACAAGTCCAGAGGAATGAAGGCTATAAACAACCATTTTCCTGATGGATTGCCCAATGCTGTATTAGTCACAGATCGACATGGTAGCTATTTCAATATGGAAGTAAAGAATCATCAGGTATGCATTGCACATCTGTTAAGGAACATTCAATACCTTACTGAACTTGACCCTAAGCAGAACTGGTCTAAAAAAGTGAGTACACTTCTTAGAGAGGCGATACACATCCGTAAGACTACAAGCTTTGAAGTAATACCAATAACCACTATAAAAGACAGATTGGACCGATTGCTAAATGAAAGCGTAGCACATCTGCATGAGGATTTCCAGAAGTTCAAAAATGGTCTCTTCAAATGTAAGGATTATCTTTTTACCTTCCTGCAAAACCCAGATGTTCCTTATGATAATAATGCCAGCGAAAGAGGTATTCGAAAAATAAAGGTAAAGCAAAAAGTCAGCGGATGTTTTCGTACAGAAAAAGGGGCTAACACTTTTATGAACGTCCACTCCGTTGCTGAAACCGCTAAGAAAAACGGAAATTCTAAATACAAGGCTATTCTTGCTGTTCTTGAACAGTGAGAAGTATCAATATGACTTTATACCTGAGTAGTTACTAATAATTGACCTGGTGGTATCCCAATCTTGATCACCAGGTCAATTTATTTTAAACAAGTATCTTAATTTTTCTTATTATAGTCCATAGCTTTGCCCATATACTGATATTTGTCGAAAATATCCCCATTGCCATTCATTCTTGGATCCCCGTTTTTTTTCAGTTCTTTTTCCATTTGCTTTCTCAGCTTGTCCATTATTTTTCTGTATTCAGGATTCCACGCCTGGTTTTTCATACAGTGTGGATCTTCCTTGATAAGATAAAACTCTTCTCCAGGACGTTTCGCGAAAGACATTTCATAGTAGTGATAATCTTTGTCTCCTGGTTTAAGCCCTGTAAGATAAGATTTTGTAGGCGAGTTGTCACAGTTTTTGTAGTCATATTCCGGATTGCCAACCGGCCATCTTTCTGGTTTATAGTTCACCACATACAGATATTCATCCGTTCTAATAGCTCTCACGGGATATCCTAAATTAATACCATCTTCATTTGCACGTCCAACGTCGTGTCTCTCCTTAATCAGAATCATATGGTCACGCTTTTTGTCTATACGTCCGTTCTTTTTTGATGTTATAAGATTCAGAAAACTTTTTCCTGACATACCGAAGTCACCGTCTACTTGGGCTGCTTCGAGCAAGGTAGGAGCTATGTCGTGGAATCCTATGAAGTCATCCACAGTGCGCCCGGCCATAACCTTACCTTTCCAGTACACTATAAACGGTACATGGAACCCTTCTTCGTATATCTGACCTTTGATACGTGGAAATGGCATACCGTGATCCGAAGTTACTACAATTATAGTATTGTTCAACATGTTCTTTTCTTTAAGAATCCGGACTGCCTCGCCTACATGCTTGTCAAACCACTCTACCTCTACTGCATAATCCATTATATCACCCCTTACTATATCATTGTCCGGATAGAAAGGCTGAACATAAACACTGTCTATGTTCTTTCCGTTCTTTTTCCACGAGTCTTTCTCGTAGAATCTGTGCGGTTCCTTACATCCCAGCCAGAAACAGAATGGTTTCCCATCTTTATTTTCGTCGAGAAACATTCTGAAGTTGCCGGAATAATCAGTGTTGAAGATACCTTTAGCAGGTCGTTTTTTCACCGTAAGTTTGTTATACTCAGGTCCTGCCGGATTATCTTTTGTGTCGTACGTTCCCGGTCCCCATCCTTTACCTGTAAAACCTACGTGATACCCATTGTTTATCAATACTTGTGGATAGAGAGTAAATTCCGAAGGGAAATGTGGAAAGTGATTGGTAGCCTCTTTAAGTTGCCACGAGTATTTACCCGTCAGTATGCAAGCCCTTGACGGAGCACTCTTAGGGTTCTGTGTATATGCATTAGTGAAAACTACTCCTTCTGATGCCAGCGCATCTATAGCGGGAGTGTTACAGTTTTTTCCTCCGTATGCCCCGAAACTTTCTCTTGAAGCATCATCGGCTATACAAAACAAAATGTTAGGCAACTCGTTTTTCCCCATTACTACTGCCGATGCCGCTAGCAAAGGAAATAATACCACTTCTTTTTTATTCATAATTCGATTTTTGTTTAAAAGTTTTATTTAATTTTTTTTTCAGAAACTCCACTGTTTCATATCCTATAAGATGATATCCGGCTAAATTCGGATGACGGTCATAATACCATGCTTTGTACTTTCCCAAAATAGGATCTAAAGAATTGTCATCTGCTAATACAACTTTCATGTTTTTACCTTTTTGCTTATAGTCATAAGTATAAGGTTTCAGCCATCCGTGATACTTTTTATCCACTTTATTAAGTTCTATCCTTCTTACATGATAAGTATCAGGTCCGGATTCAACCACGGCTTTCTTATATGGTGTATATATGTCGAACATGGTAAGATTCATTTCTTGTGCAACTTCAGTTATCAGTTCGTTCACTTGCTCGCATTCATCAAACGGCATGAAAGGTACGATTGTCATAGGAATGAGATTTGCTTCCGGAAAATCCGTTTTTATCTTTTCGAGTAGCGATTTTAGATTCTCGGGGAACTCATTTTTCAGGTTTTTGCATTTAAACCAGTCGTTTATTCCGTATCTGACAAAAATGTAGTCAATTCTTCTTTCCCTTAATGGATATATTTCCTTTTTGTACCTTCCGCTTTCCACTACAGACAGGGCGGTTTCTCCACCCTGGCTGCTGTTTATCACCCGCACTGTCGGCATAAAAGGTTCCAAAGCTGATAGCTGTTCTATGGTTTCTTCTAAGTGAATGCCATTGGGCTTTACTCGTCTTGGAGTCGCTCCTTTAGTAGTGCTATCTCCTATAAGCAGTACTGTTATCGTATCTTTCTCTTGTGCGGTTATTATATTGGAAAGGCACAGAAAGAACATTATACATAAATATGATAGTTTCATTTCTTCTTTTTGTTCTTCTTTGCTTCTGATGAATACTTTTTGTAAGAGTCGCATATCTCACCTTCAGTGAGTTTTTTCCATTCATCGGGATACTTATTCATAACGTAATTTTTTACATCTCCCATATCTTCCGGCACTCTGTCGTTCAAGTCTTTCAGACCTATGTCGTTATTGTTTTTTTGCCAACTGTCCATTCGAAACCGCATATCTTTCAGAATATTCTGATATTGTGGCAATAGAGCGAGGTTTCTTGTTTCATGAGGGTCGTTTCTCAAATCGTAAAGTTCTTCTTCCGGCTTATGATCCTCCATGAATTGTAATTGTGTATTGTTCAGTTTACCATTTTTTTTCAACTCTCTTAATACATGAATTGCTGGACGATGAAATTCCAAATACTGTTGATGCTCGTCCCATCCTTTTTCCGGCATATAGTTTCGTATATACTTATATCTGTCGGTACTGATAGAACGCATACAGTCTATAATTTCATCCCAGTTGTCACGTGCTGCATAGAATGTGTCATATCCTTGATTCGGTGTGCCTGTAGCTTGATTGAACAATGGTTTCCCACTAAGATAGTCCGGCATTTCTGCTTCGGCAAGATTGAGCACTGTAGCGGATATGTCGACTGTACTTACAAGGTCTGTAACTACAGATTGCTTTATTCCTTTACCCCATGCTATCATTGGAATCTTTATTCCTGGCTCGTATAGGTAACCTTTGCCCTTTACTTCGCATCTTCCATTGTCTCCTATAAAGAATATTATTGTATTGTCAAGCATCCCTTTTTCTTTTAGCTCATTCATGAGTATGCCCACTTCATGGTCCATATATTCTACTTGGTCAAGGTATGAAGCCCACTGCCGGCGTATTCTTACATCGTCAGGCAGATAAGGAGGCAGTTCAACGCTGTCCGGATTTACAGGATGTTGCGACTCAGCTGTAATTCTCTTCCACCAGTCGCCTCTGTGTGTAACAACAAGCTGTACTTGTGCAAAAAACGGTTGGTCTTCTGTAGTGAATTCATCATATTTGTCGAATAGCCCGAATTTATCTTTTCCGTTCCATTCTCCAAGTGGAGTGTGTTTGAAATTACAGTCTGTTTTTCTGCCTTTGTTCATGACATTGGAATTGCCGAGTATGCAGGTATATCCGGCTTTTCTTAAATAGTATGTTATGGGTTTGAATTTTTCATCCAGTGGAAGATTTCTGTTGCCCCTGTGGTTATGTGCGTTTATAATAGTTTGATGCACTCCTGTCATCATTGCCGAGCGGCTTGGTGAACTGATTGGAGCTGTACAGCATGCCGAGCGGTAGAGTACCCCTTCGGATGCCATTTTGTTGAGGTTAGGCGTGCGGACCGCCTTCATTCCATAACATTCAAGATCCTGACCCATATCTTCTGCCATTATCCACAGAATATTGGGCTTTTGTTTGATTTGCGCTGAAGCGGCTATACATAAGAATGCAGCTGCCGTAGTCAGATTTTTTCTTTTACTCATTGTTTTCCGTTTTTAGTTTTAAAGGGTTTGTTATTTGATACAGATGTCTATTTCGCCACTTATCTCACCGTCATTTACAAAAATCTTTTTACTGCCTCTTTCTTCATCTATTCTTATTACGGCTGTGGCTATACCGGCCTCGGCCTTTACTTCGTCTTTATTCATAAGCTCTATTCCGTCAGGCAGGATAATATTGATACTTTTGGTGTATTCCGGATTTACAGTCCCATTCCGGTCTATTGCAGATATGTACAAGAATGCCACATCGTTACATCCTGCTTCAAGTTCTTTACCGCTTATATCAATTTCGCAGTCCAATTTTACAGGTGGCTCGGGGGTAAATACGGATTCTTCTTTTATCTTTTCGCCTTTATTGAATGCTGTGGCCTTAAGTTTCCCTTTTTCAAACTCGTCAATCTTGAATGTGAATGGTGGGTGTTTCAGGTTTGTGGAGTTTTTGTCATTATCAGGTTTCTGTCTTCCTATGAGTCTTCCGTTGAGGCGCAGCTCTACCTCTTCAGCATTACTGTAAACCTTAATGTCTGTAGGGGAGTTCTTGTCCCAATATGATGCTATTTTAAGAATACAGTCAGAATCGTTGGTGATGTCTCTCTGGCTGCTGTAGAAATAGTATGCAAATTTGGGGATACGGAAGATATCCATTACCCCTGAGGCCTCAATGTCGTCATGATAACCGCGATTGTAGTCAAACATCACCCAATAGCCATCGCCGGTAGCCGGAATGTTCATATTGTCATTATGTGCCTCCTGAACATTTCTTGCCTGGCGTAACATTCTTTCTTCTCCATCTTTTCTGAACTGGCGACTTGAGTATTCCACTCTCATGTTTTTGGGCATCTTGTGCTGGTTTAGACCGGCATTGTTTGAATAATATTCCCAATCGCCATATTCTGACACGATGTAAGGTTTGTCGAATTTCATTTCATCTTTGTGCAATATGCGGTGCTGACGTGCTTGAAAATATATATCGTAGACTTGTGGCATCCATCCACATGAATATACATTTTCGCCTGGGTATTCTTTGTGTACAATATTGTCGAGAACTTCCATGAATTCAATAGGCATTTTGGTTTCATTTAGTGAAACTTCCCATGCCAGTACACACGGATGATTCCTGTCTCGTCGAATTAGTTGTTTAGCAGAACGGTAGCATTGGTTACGGAATTCGTCATTGTCGGCATAATACTGCCAGCCAAGGATTGCGTCGACAACAATTAAACCCAGTTCGTCGCATGCGTCCATGAATGCCGGCGAATGTGGGTAATGAGAGAGTCGCACGTAGTCGAATCCGGCTTTCTTAATCTTATATGCATCTCTGTATTGTGCATTGTCGGACAATGCATATCCTATGTAAGGATATTCCTGATGGCGGTTCACTCCGCGTAAATATGTTTTTTCTCCGTTTATGTATAGTTGGTTGTCCTTAAATTCAAATTTTCTGATACCGAATCTGTTCGTCTGACTGTCTATTTCATTTCCCGATTCATCGCTTATAATTGTTTGAAGCGTGTATAATGACGGGCTTTCAGGCGACCATAAAGAAGGATTATTTATACTAACAGTATTACATGATGTTACGCCTTCTTTCCCATTAGGTAAGTTTATATCGATGGAAAATTCTTTCACCACTTCATTACCTTTTCTGATAATGTGTTTAAGTGTCGCTTTCTTGTCTTTGGCTCCTTCGTTAATGATGTGTGTCTGTATTTTAACTTCCGACATTTTAGCATCCACATAAGGGTATGTGATGAATACACCTCCACCGGCTTCTATATCCACAAGCGATGGGTTTGATATGTAAATATTGTTTTTCTCTATGAAATTTACTTCTCTGTACAGTCCTCCATACATATTGAAGTCCAAAATTTTAAGAGGCTTGGGACCTGTTATAGGATTGTCTCTATTGTCTAATCTTACGCATATGGTGTTTTCCTTTGCTATAACATGATTTGTAATGTCTGCTGTTACCGGTAGATATCCCCCCATGTCTCTTTTAATATGCTTGTTGTTTATCCATATATCTATGATATTCATCGCTCCTTCAAACTCGATGAAATATTTTTTCTCTTTACTGTAGTCTGAGATATTAAAAGTTTTCCTGTACCAACATATTCCTTGCCATTGATTGTTCACAACAAGTGGCTCAATGTTGGCCGTATGTGGCAATCTTACGTTCTCCCAGTTTTTAGTCTCATTGTCGGTCTTGGAATAATCCGTGTTGAAGTTTGCTGTGTCTTTTACAAGATGGAAAGTCCAACAGTTATTGAAATCAGTTTGGTCTGTCTTTACTGTCTGTCCGCATGAAGCAAGTAAATATGCGGCTAAAGTCGGTGCTAGAATGGATTTTAGTTTCATGGTTGTTTGGTAAATAATTAAATAAATCTTCGTATTATCGCAAAATAAAAAGTTTTGCATAATAATAATGTATCTTTAAGTATGTAAAAAGTATCTTTACTTTAAAATAAGTGTGGAATATTAGTTTTCTCATGAAATTATAGCGGTGAGTTTATGTTGTTTGACACGTGTCAAACAAATGTCCGACAGGTGTCGTATGAATGTCTGACACGTGTCAAACGTTTGTCGGACAGGTGTCGGACGCAAAAAGAAAGAGCAAAAACGATATGGGGTCAATACATTCTGTATTATATGATTAATTGCAGATTTGTTTTCTTGTTGACTCCGACATATTACCGTCAGCTACATTTAAAATACTTATAGCTACCAGACTTTTTGTGTTCTTCTGTATTTTTGCATTAGAAAATATAGTTTAACCATAAAATTTAGAATATCATGAATCTTAAAATTACTTCAGTTAAGTCTTTTGCTTTTGTTGGTTTCTTAAGTGTTGCTTTTAATGCATCGGCTGATATTTATTATTCGAATACTGATGCTCGGACAGAGTCGTTATTATCTTATACAAACAAAGAAGATGAAGCATCGGACAAAATAAAGGAGTTGCGCAAGCTTATAGCCAAGGCAAAAAAAACAGGTATAAACACTCTGAAGGAAGAAACAGCTTTACGTACGGCTGAGATTTTCATGGGTTATGCAAAATGGGATGAGAATAACGTTGATGCCAATGTAAAGCATTTTTCGTTAGTGACCAGATACAAGAAAGAACCTGAAAAGTATGCTAAGTTACTTCCTGACTTTGAAAGACAAGAAATTATAGAAATGATGAACTCTTCAATCGCCGAGCTTGACGCAGTGATGAAGGGAGAGTTGAAACGTTTGCCTACGCCTGTTGTGGATTGGACAAAGGTGAAGGTTGATAAAGATATGTTGGTCTACGAAGGTAAGCCTATTTTCTTGGCAGACTGGACGTGGAAACCGCGTATAAAAGAGTATATCGAGTATCATGGCGATCTTGACGGTTTTTTTCTGACTAATGGAAATGTCATCAATGACAAGGGGGATATTAGTCCGAAGGTTCTTAAAGAACTTCAAGAGAGAGATAACGGAAGCATAGGTTTTGTATTTCTTAATCATTCAAATTTCCCGAAATGGGCTGAAAAAAAAGATCCGACAGTAAAAGATGGTCCTGGTATAAAATATACAATGTACGACATTAACCACCCGCTTGCAAGGCAGGTGAATTCTGATTTGATAAAAGGTACGGTGCCATATATGGCCGGAAAGCAATATACAGAGCTGGGATATATGCTTTGTAATGAGCCTCACTGGAACAGTATAGAGAAAACCTGGGCTTCGGCACCTATATCGGAATATGCATATGAAGAATTCAGGAAATGGCTAAGGAACAAACATGGAAACATTGGCGAGTTGAACAAGTTGTGGGGTACGTCTTATAAAGACTTCGCATCTGTAAATGGACCGAGGATAATGAAAGAATCAATGCAAGGCAGTCCTATGTATTTTGATTTTATGGCATTCAATATGGACAGGGTGACAGAATGGTTCTCTTTCCTGAAGAATGAAATCAGGAAATACGACCCACAGGCTAAGACTCATATCAAGATAATGCCAAATCTTTGGTCAGACAATAAGCGCGACAGTGGTATAGACCTTGAAGCTCTAACGAGAAATAGTGAGATAATAGGAAACGATGCAAGCTCGTGCGGTGCATGGATGTGGGGTAAACCTAAATTTTGGGAGAAGAATTATGCATTCGACTGGGTGGAAATATGTATGGCATACGATTTTATGAAGTCGGTCAGTCCTGATAAAGTGATGTTTAATACAGAAGGGCATATGCTTTCTACCGGAAAGTATAGAGATTTGTACCAAACAAAGGAATATGCCAGGGGTAATTATTGGTTGGCGACTATTCATGGACTTACGGCTACTCAGACATGGTACTGGTGCAGAAGAGAAGACGGTTCTTCCAGAAAGAATTCGGATTCTAACGGTTATGCCGGTTCGAATAATCATCAGCCGAGGATTGTCAATGAAGTACATGCCACAATGATAGATTTGAACTCAGTATCGGATTATATAATGTCTTTCCAGCGTCAGCGTAAGCCTCTGAGAATATTTTATACAAAAGCCTCGTCTATAAATAAGCCGGCACATATGAATGATGTGTTTAGTATTTACGAGAAACTCAATTTCTCCGGTCTTCCAATAGGATTTGCTACAGAAGGGATACTGAAAAACAATCCTCATGAATGGGATGCAATTGTCATATATAAGACTCCATATGCATTTAAATCGGATATTGAGATTATCCAAAAGTATCTTGACGAGGGCGGAACCGTAATTATGGACAGCGAAAGTTTCAAGACTGACGAGTATGGCAGAAAAATGGACTTGACTTTGAAACAAGGTAAAGGAAGACTTATTGTAGTGTCAACATTAAATGAGATGAAAAACAAGGCATTGGCTGCTGTAAAATCAAATAAAGGAATGCCTGCGATTTCTATTGCTGAAACAAATGACAGAAACATGCCGGGATGCGAATGGAGGGTTATAGCAAAAGATAAAAATAGGTATATTGTCAATATAGTGAATATTGGAAAATCTGATGCAACAGTCAGACTGTCGTCTGCCAATGGAAATATCACGTCTGTCGAAGAAGTCCTTACTGGGCTTAAATCTGCAACGCAAATAGTAATGAAACCTAACAATGTGCAGCTTCTTGAAGTACGTTTAGAATAGAAATGATTCCTAACCATAAGAAATAATATGATGAAAGCATTATTAAAACATTTATTTTGTATGTTCTTTTTCCTTATGGCCATTTCGCTCAATGTTATGGCCCAGGGAAAATTAAAAGTACAAGGTGTCGTGACCGATGAGGAAAATGGAGAGCCCCTGATTGGTGTTACAGTAAAGATTGTTGGAGACAATAAAACAGGGGTTATTACCGACCTGAACGGAGAATATTCGATAATGGCGAAAAAAGGAGATAAAATAGCTTTCTCTTATATCGGCATGAAAAGAAAGGTGATGACAGTGAAGTCAAATAAAATGGATGTAGTCTTGTCGTCTGATGCGGTTTTGCTTGATGAAGTTGTAGCCATAGGATACGGAACTGTCAAGAAGAAAGAGCTTACCGGTGCAGCTATACAGGTAAAATCTGATGAATTGCAGAATGTGGTAAGTACAGACGTGGGTATGGCTCTTCAAGGACTTGTGTCTGGCGTCAGTGTGACATCAAGTGCAGGAGACCCAGGATCGGTTGCTAATATCCAAATACGAGGTGTGACTTCCATATCTGGCTCAAATACTCCTTTATTCGTGGTGGACGGAGTTCCACAAGAAGGAAATCCTAATTTGAGTAGCAATGAAATAGCAACAATAGATATATTGAAGGATGCCGCATCATGTGCTATTTATGGAACAAGAGGTGCCGCAGGTGTTATATTGATAACAACAAAACAAGGACAGTCAGGAAAGATGAAAGTTTCCTTAGATGCCACCTATGGCTTTCAGGAAATAGCCTATGACAAGCTTCCACAGGTAATGGATACGCGCGAACAGACATATTGTGAAATATTGGATGGACGACTCGATGGTTTTTCGGACATGGAAATAAACTATATGCTTTCCAAGAATAAGTACTATTATATGAACAATACCGATGTAATGGACATGATACTTGAAGAGGGATTGCGCCCTGAACAAAGTTATAACCTTACATTGTCCGGAGGTACAAAAGAACTTACATATAGTGTAATGACTGGCTACTACAAACAGGATGGTATAGTTATGAATTCCGGATATGACAGATTTAATATGAGAAACAACTTAAATTACAGAAAGAATCGTGTTAAACTGTCATTGAGTACCTCCTTCTCAATGGATAAGACTCGCAAAGCTTCAGGAACGTCGTTGGGACAGGCTCTTAACTTCATGCCGTATACTCCTTATATAGATAGGGAGGAGGATGAATTTGAGGTGCCAGGCGTAGGATATTCATCAGAGGTTAATCAGGTTAGTATGTTGCTTAGAGCTTTTCAGACAAAGGACGAAACAAACAAGAATACATTTTCCGGAAACTTCGGTTTTGACTATGAGCTGTTCAAGTCATTTACTTTTACTACTAAAGTTGGAATAAATCTTAACAATACATACAGGGAAAATTTTGTTCCAAATGCTTCGGTTTATGATAGTGAAGGTACGGAAGTAAGTGTGGGCTCGAGTTCAAGTAAGGCGATGAATGAAGCTACACGCAGATTTTCACTCAGCTGGTTTGGTGGATTTAACTATAACACAACATTCAACAAATCCCATAAACTGGCGGTAAATGCTCTTGCTTCTTATGAACAATATGATTTCAAAGGTTTTGATGCAGGACGTTATGGCGTTATGAACAACGATATTGAGGTGATAAACGGAGCAAGCAGGCGTCCATTTGCAAATTCAAAAACGTTTTATATAGACAGATTGTTGGGAGTTATCGGTAGGGTGCAGTATAGTTTCAAAGAAAAGTACCTTTTGAGCCTCAGTACACGTGCCGATGCCTCTTCAAAGTTTGCTAAAGAAAACAGGTGGGGATTCTTCCCATCGGTTTCAGGTGGATGGAATGTGTCCGACGAAAAATTCTGGAAAAAACTTTCAAGAGTGATGAACACATTCAAGATTAGAGCATCATACGGAACTACTGGTAATCAGAGCTTCCCGTCCTACAGTTATATTTCGACTGTTAAATCCGGTATAGATTATCCTACAGCATCAGGAAGTGTAAACTACGGTTCTATTCTTACTACTTATGCAAATCCTGACGTAAAATGGGAAACTTCCATACAGACAAATATCGGTTTTGATATGGCTTTTATGAAGAATATGTTTACACTCTCGGGCGATATATACCGAACAGACAAGAAGGATATGCTTGCTACAGTGAAACTGCCTGCATCTACCGGAGTAGGTACCGGTACAAATTCTCTTGTAACAAAGAATGTTGGAAATATGCTGAATAAGGGTATAGAACTTAACTTAGGTTATAGATATGCCAAAAGAAAATTCAGCCTGAAAACAAATGTAAACTTCTCCAAAAACGTTAATGAAATTACTAATTTAGGTGGAGATGGCTCTATAATGTATAACTCCAATTCAGCAATCATAAATGGAGATGCCAATTCTGTAACTACGGTATTTGCAGAAGGATATGAAGCCGGAGCATTTTTCCTCTATAAAACGGCAGGAGTGGCAAATACGGTAGAAAAACTTGTGGAATATCAGAAAATAAAGCCGGATGCCAAGATGGGTGACCTCATATTTAAAGATATGGATGGTGACGGTGCCATAACTAATAATGATAGAGCATATTGCGGTAGTGGATTGCCGGATTTTGAAATGGGATGGAATCTTAATATAGTATATAAAAACTTTGACATCTCGACGCAGTGGTTCGCATCGGTTGGAAATGAAATTATCAACGGTGCAGAAGCTATGTCATTCGACAGCGGAAGAAACAGAGCACTATTGTATCAGTGGTCGGAAGCTAATACAACTTCAAATATACCTGCATACAGAGGTGACGGTAAGGACCATATGAACTATATAGGATACAGTGACCTGTGGGTAGAGGATGGCTCTTTCCTCAGAATGAAAGCTATAACTCTCGGATATACACTGCCAAAGGTGTTGACAACAAGACTTAAACTGTCAAACATAAGATTCTTCATAACAGGACAGAACCTTATTACGTTGACAAGATATTCCGGTATGGATCCTGAGAATGGTGGTAACGGACTTTCCACAAGAGGTCTTGACAAAGGAGGTTATCCTATAAGTAAAAAATATATGTTTGGTGTAAAATTGGATTTTTAATTTATGAATAAGAATATAATTTATACAATAACACTTTCAGGCTTGATGCTGTCTGCTTGTATGGATTCGTTTGACGCCCCTAATCCTAACGCGCCTACATTCGAAGATCAAATTGAAAACCTGAAAAGTACACAGTCATTGCTTACTACAGTCTATAATGCGATGTTTAATCATAATGTATTAAGTATAGAAGAAATGACAATCTGCTCGGATATGGGATATCCTGGATATGGAAGAAGTGGGAATCCACAGAATGAAACTTTGGCCGCTTATTATAATCAGACTTATACAAAATCTTACAGTGGAGTATCTAACAAATGGTCGGCATTATATACAGGTATCTTCAGGGCTAATCAGACTATAGAAGCTCTTAATCTTCTTGCAGAAAAAGGTCAGGTGAAAAATGAAGAATGGACAGAGCAAATGGCACAGGCAAGATTCTTCAGAGGGCTTTTCCATTTTTATCTTCATTCTGTTTTTAACAACGGAGAAGTGATAATATTTGATTCAGTCCCTAAAAACGATAACGATTTTCATAAACCTGTATCACCTGCTGATGAAGTACAGGAGTTTTTCCGCGAAGACTTGAAATATGCATACGAAAATCTTCCTGAGAATTATGGTAGCAAAAGTGAAAAAGTAACAAAAGGAACGGCGGCTACAATTCTCGGTACAAGTTATCTTTATTCAGAAGATTTTGAAAAGGCCATTGTTTATTTTAATGATGTGATAAATAATGATGAATATGGATACGAGCTTGTAGATGATATGAGTCTGATGTTTACATCGGCAGGAGAGTTTAACAAGGAATCTATATTTGAGATTAACTATCAGTTGGGAGTACATCCTGAAATGAATGCATATGATGAAAATGCTCCGACCAACAGGCTTGGATACACTTCAAGTTCTCAGTCATTTACACTGCCTTGCTGGATTACACATTTGTATCAGACAGAAAAGATGAATCCGAATGACGAACGTAACAGAATACATTATATAGATGAAAATGGAGAAGAGAAAGACAGTCTTAGGTCTATTTCTCTCAGAGCCTCTGCAATGATAGCAGTGGTGCAAGATGACAATACTCCTTATTATCTTAGCCCGTATACTTCTGTTAAGGTTCCAGTAAACGAAAAAACGGCAGTTGGTTATTACAGGAAATATTCAAATTGGGATATAATTGATGGTGAGAAGAATCTGCCGGATGGAGAAAGAAAATCAGGTAAGAATGTAATTGTTAATCGTCTTGCTGATGTGTATCTGATGTATGCTGAATGTATGCTGAGAAAGGACAATCCTGATGTAGAGGAAGCATTGAAATATATGAATCTTATTAGAGACAGATGGGCTTTGGAACTCTTAGGAACACCAGGGCAGAATCCGTCTTTTAGTCCGATGAAAGCATATGATGGGAAACTATATAATGCAGAAACCCTCTTTAAACAGTTGCAGGATGTCGACAGACCTCTTGAAATGTCGGCAGAGGGTAATGCTTTGAGATTTATAGATTTAAGAAGATGGGGGATTGCAAAACAACGATATACCGAACTTAGTAAAGAAGTGTATCATCTTGAACCAAGAAATGTTCCGGAAAGTACTAAGCCAAGGTATAAAGTCTGGTTGAAATATGGTCCATCACCCGAAGGAGAATTATATCCTGAACTGCAAGATTATATACTTGCTGCCCAGAACTACGATGAGACAAGAAACGGTTATTGGCCGATTCCTTTGTTAGAAGAACAGAATAATCCTAATTTATATAAGAAATAATGTAGCTATGCGTATAAAAAATATTATATATACATCGTTGGCACTGACCGGACTTTTGATATCGGGATGTGGTGAGAACGAAAGTCTGTTTGTTCCTAATAACTTCTCAGATATTGCTTTTATCAATACTCAGGTGGTAAATCAATGGTCGACACATATACTCGAAAAAGGCAATCCAATCTCATTTATGGATTTGTCGCATAATGCCTTGTCTCACTCATGGACAATTGATGAAGGATGTTGTTTTATTAAAGGTGAGTTTAATAAGGCTGATACTGTTTTCGAACAATTCATAATACCTGATGCGGGTAAAGTCTCGAACGAAAATATAGTACATGTGCTGTTTCAGGAACCCGGCACTAAAACCGTCAGACTGACAAATACTTTCAGGGATAAGGTGGTATATGACGGACTTTCTGAAGCAGGTCAGAATCAACAGACTTTTCCCGGAGACCCAGTTAAGGAATCGTTCTTTGATGAAGAGAAAGGAGTGTGGGTTTTTGATACGTTAATGCATTTTAAGATACTCGACTATGTCACGGCAGATATTACAATGTCAAGAAATAATGAAGAGTTACTGAAGGTGTCAAGAGACGAGGAGTATCTTGTTGCAAATTCATCAGCTTGGGACAAACTGTCTATTGAGGTAGGTGAGGAATTAACAATATCGGCAGATATTTATGGCGAACCTGATGAAAATTTTTGGAAACTTAATACAGGACTTGCGGAAATCGAAACTAAGAAAGAAATCATAAATGAAGACCCAAAGATAATAAGAATGACAAGTGTCTTCCAGGCTGCGAAGATTTCGGAAGGCAATTTGGGCTACCTGTCAATGGAAAGAAAATCAAAGGAAGAAGGCGTTAAGGAACCGGATAAACCTGCGTCAAAACAAAGTAAATATATTCCTTTGATGGTAAATATAATAGCACCCACTACGCCTTTTGTGGTAGAAGAGTGCAAAGTTGTTGATATGCAGACGATTCAATTGTCATTTAAGAGTACTTTAAAAATAGCAGAAGATAAACTTCAGGAATATTTAGGCTGTTTTACAGTAATATCTGATGAATACAATGTGGAGATTTCTGACTTGGCTTTGAATGAAACATCTAATGCTTTAATTCTTAATTTAATGAATCCGGTATATAAAGATGAGGAGATAAAAGTAAGTTATCGAGGTTTTGAAGGAAATCCGATTGTTGATATTTATGACAGGATATTGCAAGATATGGTTGACGTGAAACCGAAATATTTCGATCCTGTAATAACTGATCCTGTTATACGAGGCTTTGAGGGAGAAATAAAAAATGATAAGAGTCTCTTCGGATGGTACTTGCAGCATTTTCCTGTGTATAGTTTATGCTCGGATTTTGCTTATTCAGGTAATAGAAGCTTATTGTACGATTCAAGTAAAGCTGTTGCTGGAACTAATTACGGTAATGGTGTACAATGTCAAACAACTGCAGCTGAATCAGAATTGAACGGACCTGCAGGTGATTATATTGTTGAGGGATGGATTTATATAGAGGATAAAGGGACACTGAGTAAGATAAACTTTGGTTTTCAATTCCCCTCTTCAAGCCAAACTCTTCAAGAAGCAGAATTGAATTTAGGGGATAAAGAAACCGATAAGTGGATAAAAGTTTCTGCTAAGTACAGATTTGCTGAGCCTTTAGTTCCTGGTAAATCAAAATTAAATATCTTATTCCCGACAATTAATGGTACACCTCAGGAAGGAATTATATATATAGATGATATCAAGATGTATCGTGATGTTAGTAAACCAAGTAATTAACAAATTTAAAATCATTATTCATGAAAAAGATTTTTTTAGCTTTGGGATGTTTTATGGTATTCGGAATTGGTACTGTCAACGCACAGAATGTTTTAAATGAAATGGCTTATGGTTTCGAGACAGAAGTAAAAGAGAAACCTGTAAATTGGTGGATAGTACCTGCACAAAGGGACAAGGTGATGGTTACTAAGGATAAAGCCGCTTCGGGTGATTATTCGTTGAAAATCAGTTGCCAGGATTTCGGAAATATAAAAACTTTGCAATGTCAGTCAATTGTAAAGAAAGAATCTGGCTCAAAGATAAATTTAAATTCGGGAACCTATACAGTAAGCCTGAAAGTTTATGCAGATGATGTATGCCCTATAGGCTTTTCTACCAATATATTACCGACAAAAGATACTAAGTTTATCCCAATAAAATGGAATTTGAAAGGAGTTGAAAAGAATAAATGGGTAGAACTTAAACAGGATATAACATTCCCGGATTTAGAAAGCGCTAAAATGTCTATTTCTGTAAGTTCGAATCCTAAATGGGGAGGAGTCGGAACTGTCTACGTGGATGATATTAAGATTTCAAAAAAGTAATAGAAGAAAGTTGTAGATATACCATACTTATAACAAAAAAGAGAATGGAAACATTCTCTTTTTTGTTTATTACCATAAAAATATTTAGTTTTGTTATCAAATAACTTAATATTCTTAATTATACTCCTTTTTATGAAACATTTTGTGTGCTATATAATATTTATGATGACCGCTATTAGTATGTTTTCAAGTAATGAAAATATATTATCATTATGTAATATAAATAATGTAAATATCTCTAATGGTTTGTCTCATAATGGAGTAACGGCAACAATGCGAGATTCGAGAGGATATTTGTGGATTTGTACATACGATGGTTTAAATCAATATAATGGATTTACCGTAAAGATATACAAAAACACATTATCTGAGAATCTATTCAATAGCAATAGAATCAGGTGTATTGCAGAAGATGAATATGGCAGATTATGGCTTGGAACCGATGAAGGAATTACAGTCTTTGACTATGATAAATATAAGTTCTATCGTTTATCTGTAAACAATAAGAATGAATTCAAGTCGAATTTCAATTTTATAATACGACGAATTATGTTTGACAAACATAGAAAAATTATGATTTGTCTTTCTGAAAGTAACAGTATATTGGAGTATGATATGAATTTATCGTTAGTTACTAATATATCATATCCTAAAAGACTTGAAGCTAATGATTTATGTGCTATAGATGCCAATAATTATCTTTTGTCTTCTAATATTGGAATATTTTGTTATAATACAACTAATAAAGAATTATACAAGATTAATAATGATAAGATAAAAGACTCTTCTTGTTTGCGAGTGTCGAGAAATAATAATATATATATAAGCAGTGGCTCTATCCTATATGATTGCAGCCATGTAGTTGACAATGGTATTCTTTCTGAAATAAAAATACATAATACGTTTAATATAGGAAGTGCTATAAAAACGTTTGAATTGGAGGATAATGAAAGGATATGGATAG
>ERZ791905.249-NODE-249-length-63862-cov-6.934333_pt1 | contig 63862 bp, 63 predicted proteins | sample MGYA00510147_ERZ791905 | MGnify/ENA primary metagenome ERZ791905 (study PRJEB30046, sample SAMN00792084) | human gut metagenome | study: EMG produced TPA metagenomics assembly of the A metagenome-wide association study of gut microbiota in type 2...
GTTTTGTTTGTCAACAACTTTTTTCAACTTTCAAAGGTTTGTTTCCTTTGGCTCTGTGAAAGTGTTTCTCTCTCGCAGTCAGCTTGATTATATTACCATCGTTGTCACGGATTGTCAACAACTTTTTTATAAATATTGCATTATTATCGTTATCACAAAATTATTCTCATATAGGAACGTCAGAAGCGGGTTCTGATAGATATATGAAATGATCATTCCACCCAGCTCACTTGTACTTCCCAACGCGACAAGATAGAACGCAATCCAGACAAGGATCAGTCCGTAGATGGCACCTGCGAAGATACCAAGTGTTTTATTAATTCCACGGATCACTGGTATCCTTGACACCACACCTAAAAATCTTGAGATCAGGTGCACTATGATACGTGCTATGACCAGTGCAATGAAAAAGGAGATCCCCTCTACGATAAAACCAGCTACTCCCTTTGCCACTTCATTATAAACTCCGCTCGTCTCTAAAAATTCATCCGCAACATTTCCTGTCTTTTCCAGTACATCGTTCCAGACTCCTTCCGGAAGCTTGATGCCAAGTTCTGCAATTGGGTCCTCTCCGCTTCCATCTGCAGCCTGCTGCTCTATTTTATTCTGCGCATTTTTCCTCACAGAGGTCTCACAATATGCCTCTATCTTATCATAAAGTGTAGTATGTTCTATTAAATAAGCATCTATATGTGGTGTTGCCAGTGTAACAATCACTAAAACAATGACCCACGATACCAGGGAATAAATGGTGCGGAGCAATCCCCTGCGGTATCCCCTCATCATTTCCCATATTAATAAAAGCATTACTACGATTAAAACCCAGTTCATATGTGTCTCCTTACTTCAGCCTTACCTTTTCTGTCGTATCTTCCAGTACTAACGTATAGTTCAGACCGGAATTGCCCGGTATGATCCGATACAGCTTCTGTTCGAATTCATGATGGAATTTATAGATCCCGTGTATCGTATAGATATCACAGGTATCTTCATTGTGAATACAGATCTCATTATTGGATAAAAACTCTATGTCTGTATATTCCATTGAAATGTCTTTTTCCAAAACCAGTTTTCCACTCATATCATAAATTGCCACATGGTTTGTGACTGCCTCATCATCATTGCTCGTTACGATCCCAACATAATCCTGATTATAAAAAATACTTTTTACGTCCTTTTCAAACGCCAGTTCTCCCGCCTGCTGCGGTTTCTGCGCACCCTCAAAATACAACAGTCCTGTATCTGAAAACGCAACCAGTCTATCATTCGATACAAATTCCAGTTCCGGTATCACGGTATCTTCAAATGATGCCGCCCCTACCACATGGTCGATCTCATTTTGCCCCACGGAGCCAAAATTGTAAAATGCAACCGTGCTTTTTACTGTTCCGTCATTGATATCCAGCATAGATACTGCCAGCTTTATCGCATCCTCCGACAATGCAATGGCGATCGGATAACCTTTCTTTTCTCCGTGGATCGCTCCCTGCACGAGATTTTCTCCGGTCTTGTCATAAAGAGCAACATAGCCTGCTCCATTATCACTCATCAGAACAGCGATCGTTCCCTGTGCTGCGATACGCACCTGTTCGATCGGCATGGTCGTCTCGATGCTTCCTAAGAGTCCACCTGCATTTAAAATATAGATCATATTTCCTTTTTTATCATACAGAGTCAGATAATCCCCACAGAGATCCATCTGTGGATTTGTCATCTCATAGGTCTGATTCCAGATAAGCTCATTGGCCGTGTCAATGTAAAAGGCTCCGTCATTGCTATACTTTAAAATATTTCCTTTAAAATCAGCAAAATGCGTCGCCTCTGTATCTGCTCTGGATGTATCCTGCAATACATCATAATTATCATAATGGCGAAGTGCCATATAAACAGTAAGTCCTGTTATCACCGCTATCACGATAAACAGCACCAGCATGGTACGTTTTACTACACTGATACGATGTGCCCGCAGCTTCTGCTCGTATTCTTCCATATCAGTCTGCGGCACGGTACGAAACCTTCTTTTGTCTTTTTCTTCCATAATTCCTCGTTTCTATCCTCTGGTCGGACATCCCCATTATAGCATGAACTTTGCGGATGGTCGATATTTTAATTCGGAAGCGTAAGATACTGTCCTGCATAGATCGCATTCGGGTCTTCAATCCCATTTACTTTGCACAGTTTGTCCATCATGGCGGTTGTCTGATAGACCTTTCTGCAAATCCCCGCCACGCTGTCTCCTTTTTGTACAATATAGTAGCCCTGCTTTAAATATTCGTTTGTTGCCACCACAGTCCCATCTGTCGCAGTTTCAGCTGTTGTCTTTGCTGCTCCATCTGTCGATGTTTCTGCTGTTTCCGTTGTCTTTGGCGTTTCCGCTGCCGCAGTCTCTGCGGTATTTTCCGGTGTTACCGCTGTTTCCTGCTCCGCCATCGGTGTTTCGGCTGTTTCTGGCATTTCTGCTGTCTGCTCTTCTCCACCCGTCTTATCTGCCATCTCTTCCTGCTCTGGCACTGCTGTCTCTGCCCCGGCATTTTCCGCCGCCTCTGTGGTCTGTGTTTCAGTCTGCTGTTTTTCTACTTTTCCTTCCACCTGCTCTACCTTAACCTCGTCTGCCATGGTCGTTTTTTGTGTCTCCTCTTCATCCACAAGTGGCGTAGTATTGATCTGGGCGAGCGCATTCTGCATATCATTCATTTTCTGATGGTTGCTGTATGCTGTAAATCCAAGTACGCACACAACCAGCACAAGTACAAGTGGAGACGACAGCACTGATGCACGCTCCCTTTCCTCCGGCTTCTCTGGTCCTTTTCGGTATGCTCCTTCCCGAGTTTCCCTGCGGTACGGTCTGCGATATGGTTTCTCCGGCTCCTCTGGCTCTGTTTCTTCTATTGTATTAAGACTTTCCTCCAGATAGATTTGTTCCTGCAGTTCCAGTTCTTTCTGGCGTTTTTCCTGGAGCTGTCTTTCATAATCTTCGATCCGGCTCTCCGGCTGCATCTTTGCTTCCGGCTCTGCCTGCAGGGTCTGTGGTTCTGTAACCGCAGGGATCCCTTTTCCATAATAAATATAAAATCCATCTCTGCGATACAACCGGTTATTTCTGCTGCTGTAAAATGCTTCCTCCCGCTCCAGCGTATCCATTAAAAACAATACCTGATGCACACCTCCAAAATGTTTCTGATGCATTTTCTCGATTCTGCCGGTTAAATTTGGCAGCTGCCCTTTAATATCCATTGCCCATCCGACGATTGCCATGTCATCATAATGTTTTTTCAGCTTCTTATATATGTATCCCCAGGTGCTATCGTTCCACAGCGGCAGTTCTCCATCAAAATCCATTTCTTCCAGACGGATTGCACCCTCAATAAAAGTACACTGTCTTCCCGAATAATTTTCAAATCTTCCCAACAGCACATAAGCTGCTTTTTCCTCTGTTTCCCCATAAGGATGAAGATATCGGTATACCCGGTCCTCCACATAGATCCGGTCTCCCACATCTGGTTTCCCCATCTGTCTGATCTCTTTTGGCAGTCCTCCCTCTCTCGTATCACCGTAGTCCTCCTGGCGGATTATTTCTATCATACCATCTCTTCCTTTCCCGGTTTTTACCGCTTTCTTTGGAAGAAATGGTAGCACAGCCTGTCCAAATTTTTTGGTATATCATGTACCATTTAAAAAAAACATTTCGACAAAAAGGGAAGGTGTCAGACCTATCTTTCCGACACCTTCCCTTTTACGACTCTTATTTTACAAATGCTTTGACTTTCTTGTAGATTCCCTCTCCATCCAATTCATATTTATGAAGCAGTTCCAATGCTGGTCCTGACTCACCAAAGACATCATTCACACCTATTTTCAGGACTTTTGTCGGTGCCTCTTCGCAGAGTACATCACATACAGCACTTCCAAGTCCGCCTATTACGGAATGTTCCTCTACCGTTACGACTTTTCCTGTCTTCTTTGCAGACGCTACGACCAGTTCTCTGTCGATTGGTTTGATGGTATGTATGTTAATGATCTCTGCATTTATTCCATCTGCTGCGAGAAGTTTCTCTGCCTCCAGTGCCTCTTTTACACATAAACCAGTTGCAAAGATCGTTACATCAGTTCCCTCTTTTAACACAACACCTTTTCCGATCTCAAACTTATAAGTTGCCTCGTCATTAAATACCGGAACAGGCAAACGTCCAAATCTCAGGTATACCGGTCCTACATGATCATATGCTGCATGAACGGCTGCCCTTGCCTCAACATCATCTGCAGGGTTGATAACCACCATTCCCGGAATGGTACGCATCAATGCAATATCCTCCAGACACTGATGGGTTGCTCCGTCCTCTCCTACAGAAATGCCGGCATGGGTTGCCCCGATCTTAACGTTCAGATGCGGATATCCGATGGAGTTACGAACCTGCTCAAAGTTTCTTCCTGCTGCAAACATTGCAAAGGAACTGATAAATGGTACTTTGCCGCAGGTAGCAAGTCCTGCTGCGATTCCGGTCATATTCGCCTCTGCAATTCCGATATCCCAATGACGTTCCGGAAATGCTTTTTTAAAAATATTGGTTTTGGTTGCTCCCGCAAGGTCTGCATCCAGTACAATCAGATCCTCATGCTCTTTTCCCACTTCTACGAGTGCATTTCCGTAGCTCTCTCTGGTTGCGATCTTCTTTACTTCTGACATAATGCTTCCCCCACTTTCTCCAAGTCTGCCATTGCGACTGCATACTGCTCATCATTTGGTGCTTTTCCGTGCCAGTCCACTTCATTTTCCATAAAGGATACGCCTTTTCCTTTTAAGGTCTTTGCGATGATCGCAGTCGGCATTCCCTTGGTCTCTCTCGCCTCTTTAAATGCTGCACGTATCTCATCAAAATCATTTCCGTTGATATTGATGGTATGGAAGTTGAATGCTTCGAATTTCTTATCGATCGGATATGGAGAACATACTTCATCCACACTGCCGTCGATCTGCAAATTGTTGTTATCCACAATAACAACCAGATTGTCCAGTTTCCGGAAACCTGCCCACATAGCTGCCTCCCAGATCTGTCCCTCCTGGATCTCACCATCTCCGCAAAGTGCGTAGACACGGTAATCTTTTTTATCGAACTTGCCTACTGCTGCCATTCCCGCTGCAACAGAAAGCCCCTGTCCCAAAGAACCGGATGACATATCAACGCCCGGAATGTGTTTCATATCCGGATGTCCCTGTAAATAAGATCCTGTATGACGCAGTGTTACTAAATCTTCCTTCGGGAAAAATCCTCTTTCTGCTAATACAGAGTAAAGTCCCGGTGCTGTATGCCCTTTAGACAGTACGAAGCGATCGCGATCTGCCATCTTTGGATTTGCAGGATCAATATTCATCTCCTCAAAATACAGATAAGTAAAGATGTCTGCTGCCGACAGCGATCCGCCGGGATGTCCAGCTTTTGCGCTGTGTACTGATGTCACGATGCCCTTACGGACTTCGTTTGCAATTTTCCTAAGTTCCAGATTTGTCATATTTGTCTGCTTCCTTTCTTGAATCTTATGTTATAACTCTGTTCTGCCCTCTAATGCCCTGAGCAGTGTTACTTCATCAATATATTCCAGATCACCTCCGACCGGCACACCACTTGCGATCCGTGTCACTTTTATTCCGGTTGGTTTGATCAGTTTACTGATATACATCGCAGTCGTTTCTCCCTCTAAGCTGGAATTGGTTGCAATGATCACCTCATCCACATCCTGCTGTAAGCGCTGCATTAGTTCTTTTAACTTGATATCGTTTGGTCCTATTCCAAGCATCGGTGATATCGCACCATGGAGCACATGATAAACACCATCGTATTTTCCTGTTTTTTCATATGCCGCTAAGTCTCTGGTGGTTTCCACAACCATAATGGTCTTGTGGTTTCTTCCCGCATCCCTGCAGATTGGACACAGTTCTTCATCTGTGAGGGTAAAGCACTCTTTACAGTAGCGTACATTTTTCCTGGCATCTACAATGGCGGACGCAAGTCCTTCCACCTCTTTTTCCGGCATGTTTAAAATATGAAATGCTAAACGCTGTGCTGATTTCGAACCAATACCGGGCAGTGCGGACAATTCCTGTATTAATTTGCTGATTTGTCTGCTATAGTAATCCATTTTCTCCCTCATTTTCTGCTGTTTCATGATTTGGAATATAGTATCCCAAATACACTCTTTCTATCTTACTGGATAAACGGATTTTTTACAAGTTCCTTTTTCCGGTTGCATGGTGCTTTCTTTTCTTCTATACTTTTTATAAAGTATACTTTCTTTATAAAACCGGAAAGGCATGGTTATTCTTATGAGAGAAAATATTGCAACGATCCCTTTAATTGATGCTTTTAAGGCAGACGATGAATGTCCCTTCTGCAATCTGGAGCGAAAAGCCGAACAGCACGCCGTCTCTTTCATCCTGGGTTCTGCCTATATGGAGGATGATATCCGCGAAAAAACAGATGAGATCGGCTTCTGCCGCCACCATTTTAAGATGATGTATGATTACGGAAACCGTCTCGGAAATGCGCTCATCTTAAGCACGCATTTAAAAAAATTGAATGCAGAACTCAAAAAAGAAATGGATTCCTTTGTGCCCGGCAAAACAAGCCTCATGAAACGTTTGAAAAAAACTGATGTGACCTCGGATGCCGCACCGAAGACAGCTCTTGGCTCCTTTATTTCTGCCAAAACGACCAGTTGTTATGTGTGTGACCACTTTAACCAGATCTACGGCCGTTATCTGGATACTTTCTTTGATCTGTACAAGAAAAACGAGGAATTTCAGGAAATGTTTGAACATAGTAAAGGTTTTTGCCTGCCTCATTTCGGGGATCTGATCGAAGCTGCCGAAAACAAGCTGACCGATGCCGAGCGTAAGGTTTTTTGTCCGAAAGCCTTTTCCCTGATGGAACAGAATCTGGACCGTCTGCAAAAGGAAGTTTCCTGGTTCGTTGAGAAAAATGACTACCGCAACAAGGACAAAGACTGGGGCACCTCCGCAGACAGCATCCAGCGCGGCATGCAGAAATGTGCCGGCGGCTATCCAGCAGATGAGGTATTCCGTGCCGATTATTAGGATGTGCACGTGCTGCTCGCATAAAGCAAAAAACAGCAGGAACGCATCTGTTTCCTGCTGTTTCTTCTTAGAACATTCCGCCTAAGCCACCCATTCCACCGGTGATCTTTGCCATAGAGCTGGATGAGAACTCGTCTAACTGACGAAGTGCTTCATTGGTCGCCGCCATGATCAGATCCTCTAACATCTCGATGTCATCCGGGTCTACAACTTCCTCGGATAATTTGACTTTCGTGATCTCTTTTTTACCGGAAACGGTAACTTCGACTGCTCCGCCGCCTGCGGTAGCTGTGATCTCTTTTTCTTCTAATTCTTTCTGTGCTTCTTCCATCTGACGCTGCATTTTCTGTGCCTGTTTCATCAGATTATTCATATTTCCAGGCATACCACCCGGAAAACCGCCTCTCTTTGCCATGTTTGTTTCCTCCGTTAAAAATCTTCTTCTTCAATATCAAATTGAATGATCTGGCGCAAATCCGGAGCTACTGTATCATTCGGATGCCCAGTATCGTTTAATTGTACCAGAAGTTCTACCTCTTTGCCAACCCTTTCTGCAATCGCTTCCTTAAAGTCGTCCTGACAGCCTGCGCGATTTTCACTGATGTAAGAATAAGCATTGGCATCCTCAAACAGCAGCAACAGGGTATCGCCCTGCCCCAGGGATGGTGTTGCCATCTTTAAGTAAGTCTTTGTGATCCCTGACATCTGGGAAATGATACCGCTCCAGCTTCCGATGATCTGTCTGATATCATCCGGGATCGATTTGGGCAGCTCTGCCTTTTTTTCTTCTGTTACACCGGCTTCTGCTCTCTCACTGCCCTGCCTGGCACTTTGGGGTGCTATCATAACACCCTGTTCTATCTTCTTTTCGAGACTGTCCACCCGATCCAGTAAAGACGCATAGTCTTTTTCCATCTCCGGTTTGCACAGTTTTATCACTGCGATCTCAATTAAAATACGCTTCTGGTTTGCATATTTGATCTGACTGCCCAGTTCTGAGAAGATACGGATATAGCGCATTAAGATCCCGGTATCCACCATCTCTGCCTCTTCTTTGAGCAGTGCGAGATTTTCTGTGGAAATATCTAAAATATCCTCCATATGGTCGGAACTCTGCACGAGCATAAGGTTGCGCAGATACCAGGTAAAATCGGTCACAAACTGCCCTAATTCCCTGCCCTCGATGACCATCTCATCAATGACTTTGATCGCTTCCGTCACATTTTTTGCAAGGATCTCCCGCAACAGTCGGCTGAATATCTCAGTGTCTACTGCACCTAAAGTCTCAAGGACTTTATCGTAGGTCAGTTCCTGTCCCAGATAAAATGCGATACATTGATCCAGCAGACTCAGTGCATCTCGCATGGAGCCATCTGCCGCCTTTGCAATATAGCGGATCGCACGCTCCTCTACCGGCACCTGCTCGACCTGCATGAGTTCCATTAATCTTCCTGCTATCGTATCGATCGAGATCCGGCGGAAATCATATCTCTGGCAGCGGGACAATATGGTGATCGGTATCTTATGTGCTTCTGTTGTTGCCAGGATAAACATTACATAGGAAGGTGGCTCTTCAAGTGTCTTTAAGAGAGCATTGAACGCACCTATGGAGAGCATATGCACCTCGTCTATGATATAGACTTTATATTTTCCTTCGGTAGGCCGGTATTCCACTTCTTCCCGGATCTGACGGATGTTATCCACACCGTTGTTGGATGCCGCGTCGATCTCGATCACATTCATGGAACTTCCCGCTGCGATCGCACGGCAGCTCGGACATTCCCCACAGGGACTGCCATCCACCGGATGCTCGCAGTTGACCGCCCTTGCAAAGATCTTGGCGATTGTTGTCTTACCTGTTCCCCTGGTTCCACAAAACAGATAAGCATGTCCGATGCGGTCTGCCTTGATCTGATTTTTTAATGTTGTAACAATATGTTCCTGCCCTTTTACATCCTCAAATTCCTGTGGGCGGAACTTACGGTATAACGCCGTATATGACATTTTAATTCCTCTTTTACTGTATCATTTTAAATTCTAGTCGCCAAAGCTGATGCCGATACGTTTTGCCTCTTTTATCATCTGGCAATCCGGATCTACCGTCTTTAATCTGCCTGCGACTTCGCCGAGCGGAACACGCTTCGTTTTGCCGTTTACCATCGCGATCATGTTGCCATAGTCTTCGTCGATGATCGCCTTTGCTGCTGCAGAGCCAAGTCTGGTGCAGAGCACTCTGTCGTATGGGCATGGGCTGCCGCCTCTCTGGGTATGTCCCGGAACGGTAACACGCACTTCCACCCCGGTCTCTTTTAAGATCTGATCTGCGATCTCATAGGAAACGGATGGATATTTGTGTTTTGCCACCTTCTCTTTATATTCTTTCTTGGAAAGCATGGCATCCTCTTTGGAAATTGCCCCCTCTGCCACCGCAAGGATGGTAAATCCCTTTCCGGCATGTGTCCTTTTGTTGATCGCTTCGATCACTTTTTCAATATCATAAGGGATCTCCGGTAATAAGATGATGTCTGCTCCACCCGCAATGCCGGCATACAGTGTCAGCCATCCTACCTTGTGTCCCATGACTTCTACGATAAATACGCGGTTGTGGGATGCCGCGGTCGTGTGGATACAGTCTATACACTCTGTCGCAATATTAATCGCACTCTGGAATCCGAAGGTTACATCCGTACCATAAATATCATTATCAATAGTCTTTGGAAGGTGGATGACATTTAATCCCTCTTCTCGGAGGAGATTGGCTGTTTTTTCTGTTCCGTTTCCTCCAAGGATCACCAGGCAGTCCAGTTTCAACTTATTATAAGTGCTCTTCATTGCCTCGACCTTGTCCAGTCCGTTTTCATCCGGTATCCGCATCTGCTTGAACGGCTGTCTGGATGAGCCAAGTATCGTGCCACCCTTTGTCAGTATCCCTGAAAAGTCTGCAGCTGTCAGCTGACGGTAATTGCCGTAGATCAGTCCTTTGTAACCATTTAAGAAACCATAGACCTCTAATTCATCAACATTCTCACTAAGCCCCTTTACAACGCCTCGCATTGCAGCGTTTAACGCCTGACAGTCACCACCGCTTGTCAACATTCCAATTCTCTTCATCTGCGTTTCCTCCTCATCCTGTCTGAGTCAACCAAAACCCTGTATCATACCTAAAATATTACCCTTTTCCATTCTATTTTGCAATAATATAATGCGAAACACCGGACTTCCGTCCGGTGTCTTTCATCGGGGTAACAGGATTTGAACCTGCGACCTCACGGCCCCCAGCCGTGCGCGCTACCAAACTACGCCATACCCCGTAAAATATGCCCTGTCATTGTATCATAACTTTTATTATTTGAAAAGAATAATTTGACAGTCCCTCTTCCATATCTTACAATCGGCTTATCATTTATTTTTTCAAAGGAGCACTGTTTTGACTGAATTAGAAGCCTATTATAATAAATTTAATGAAGAGAAACGTCTGAACAGCCGTCACGGTCAGGTGGAGTTTCTTACCTCTATGAAATATATCCACAAATATCTTACCCAGATTGAGGAAAAACGTCACTGTAAAAAAGAGGAGATCCGCATTTTAGACCTGGGTGCCGGCACCGGACGTTATTCCATTCCACTCGCCGAAGAGGGCTATGATGTTACTGCGGTCGAACTGGTCAAACACAATTTAAGCCGCCTCAGGCAAAAGAGCAGTCTCGTCCATGCCTGTCAGGGTAACGCCATGAAGCTCTCCCGTTTTCCGGATGAAAGCTTTGACCTCGTTTTAGTCTTTGGACCGCTCTATCACCTGCACGGCACAGACGAAAAGGCTGCCGCCCTGTCCGAAGCCAAACGTGTCTTAAAGCCGGACGGTGTGATCCTCGCCGCTTATATTATGAACGAATTTACAGTTTTAACCTATGCGTTTAAAGAGCGTCATATTTCCGAGGCACTGGAGCAGGGTATGCTCGATTCCACTTTCCACTGCACCAAAACAGCAAACCCGCTTTACAGTATGGTGCGCCTGGAAGATATGGATGCCTTAAATGCCCGGTGCGGTTTTACGAGACTGCAGGTCATCGCAGCAGACGGCGCAGCCAATTATATGCGCCCTTACTTAAATGCCCTGACCGAGGAAGAATTTGAACATTTTCTTACCTATCATCTTGCCACATGTGAGCGCATGGATCTGATGGGTGCAAGCGGGCATACCGTGGATATCCTCTGTAAGGCGCAGTGATTTTTTTGCAATTTCTTTTCAGTCGTGTTATACTGGTAAGCGGTGGTCTTCCACCGTTCTTTTCATACGGAGAGTTGTCCGAGTGGCTTAAGGTGCGGCTCTCGAAAAGCCGTGTACCCCATATCAGGGTACCGTGGGTTCAAATCCCATGCTCTCCGTTTTTTCTCAGATTCTACGAAATTTTACAAAAATCGATATTTTCCCTTTTATTCCCAGTCCCAAAGTACTATAATATTTGTATACACATTAGTAAGTGAAAGGGGAAGTTCTATGAAAACCAAAAGTGTAAAAGCATCTTTGACCACGATGTGCCTTTTTATTGTAGTGGTCTGTGTTGCCGTTATCGGTGCGGTTTCCGTTTTTAACATCCGCTCCATGTCAAATATGGCAAATTCCAACTATGAAAATGCAATGTCTGACGGATACAACTCCGAGATCAAATCCGAAGTACAGTCCGTCATTTCTATCCTGCAGTCCGAATATGACAGGGTACAGGCTGGTGATCTGACGGAAGAAGCTGCCAAAAAAGAAGCAGCCGAGATTGTACGTGCGATGCGTTATCGTGATGACGGAAGCGGCTATTTCTGGATTGATGATACTGATTATAACCTCATCATGCACCCGATCTTACCGGATCAGGAGGGAAATAACCGTTACGATCTGACTGACCAGAATGGTGTCAAAATCATCCAGGAGATCATGAAAGTCTGCACCGGTGCAGATGGCGGCGGTTATAACGAATTCTACTTTACCAAATCCGACGGTGTTACCGTTGCACCAAAGGTTGCATACTCCGAACTGTTTGCACCCTGGGGATGGGTCGTTTCTACCGGTAACTATGTAGACGATATGGACGCCACAATGGCAGCCGCAAAAACGGCGATCCAGCAGAAAGAATCCACGATGATCATCTCGATCGTAGGAATTGGTCTTTTAATGGCAGTCATTGCCGCTCTGGTTTCCATTAAGTTCGGTAACGTCATCTGCAAACCTCTGGTTCAGATCCAGGGTCTTGCAAAACGTATTTCTGACGGAAATCTTACAACCTCTGTCGATGTCCGTGAAAAGAACGAGCTCGGTCAGACCGCGGGTGCCTTAAACGTTGCACAGCAGCAGATTGTAGGGCTTATCTCCAATATTGACAGTACTGCCTCTGATCTGGAACATGCCGTTCTTGAATTTTCTAAGAACTTCAACAGTATGAACGAGTCTATTCAGAATGTATCCACCGCCATCGGTGAAATTGCAGAAAACACCAACTCACAGGCAATGTCTACAAACTCTGCTTCCCAGAGTATTGAGGAGATGAGCAACGGTATCGAGAATACTTCCAAAGAAGTCGAAGCCCTCGATGAAAACTCCCAGATCATGCAGGATCGTTCTGTAAAATCTATGGATACCTTAAAACAGTTGATCGAGATCACAACAAAGACAAAATCCGACATTGATTCCATGTATCAGCAGACACAGAGCAACAACGACTCCGTATCCAAGATCAGCTCTGCTGCTACACTGATCGGAGAGATTGCTTCCCAAACAAACCTGTTGGCACTCAACGCTTCCATTGAGGCTGCCCGTGCAGGCGAAGCCGGACGAGGATTTGCTGTTGTTGCCGAGGAGATTGGAAGTCTTGCAACACAATCTGACCAGACCGTTCAGGAGATTAACACAATCATCACAGAACTGATCAAAAACTCCAACCAGTCTGTTGAGATCATGCAGGAGATGAACACCGCTTCCGAGACACAGGTCAACGCTTTAGAGAGCACACAGACTATGTTTCAGGAACTGATGGAAGCACTGCACGCCTGCATGGCATCCATCGAAAGCATCAGCGGAAAGATCCAGAACATGAATGCGCAGCGTGAAATGATCACCGAGAGCATTACCACTTTAAACCAGCTCGCCACAGACAATGCTTCCTCCACCGAGGAAACCTCCGCTATGGCTACTGAATTAGAGAGCGTGGTATCACGTTCTTCCCAGCTGATCGAAACCTTATCACAGAATATTGAAGCACTTTCTGAGAACATGAAACAGTTCCAGTTTTAATGCTCTAAAAGATCTGATCTTAAAGCGAAATGTTACGCTCCGCAATATGCAGGATCTGATCCAGGTCTTAGAGGAGATTGTAAAAGAGGGGGAAGCCGAATAACCGGCTTCCCCCTCTTTTTGTTCCTAGTTTACTCCTGTTACATCATAGCCTGCATCCACAACGGCTGCTTTTAATGCATCCTTAGATACGGTGTCTTCTGATGTAACAACAGCATTCTTTGCCTCCAGGCTAACCGTAACAGCGGTTACTCCCGGCACTTCCTGTAATGCCTTTTCAACTCTGCCCTGGCAGTGTCCACACATCATTCCTTCAATGTTTAATGTTGTTGTCATACTCTTCTTTTCCTCTCTTTCTTCCTGTTTTTTATCTTCTTTTCGGAGACGTAAGCCCTTTAGGCGCAGTGCATTGCTGACAACACATACGCTGCTTAAGCTCATTGCGGCTGCCCCGAACATCGGGTTTAGCCTGATTCCCCAAATAGGATATAACAAACCTGCCGCCACCGGTATTCCGATGCTGTTATAGAAAAATGCCCAGAACAGATTCTGTTTGATATTCCGGATCACTGCTTTGCTCAGCCGGATCGATCCGACTGCATCCAACAGGTCGTTTTTCATCAGAACAATATCTGCACTCTCGATTGCCACATCTGTTCCTGCACCGATTGCAATTCCCACATCCGCGGCTGCAAGTGCCGGTGCATCATTAATGCCATCGCCGATCATTGCCACTTTATGTCCTGCCTGTTTTAATGCTGATACCTTTTCTTCTTTCTGGGTCGGTAACACACCTGCGATGACTTCATCGATGCCGACCTGCTGTTTGATCGCCTGTGCCGTGACTTCATTGTCTCCGGTCAGCATGATCACATGAATGCCTTCTTTCCTGAACTCATCGACTGCCTCTTTGCTGGTTTCTTTGACGACATCTGCAACGGCGATCACACCGAGCATCGTCTGTTCCTCTGCAAAGATCAACGGTGTCTTGCCCGCTTTTGCAAATTCCTGCATTTTTGCCTTTAATTCTTCGGACAGGATCAGTTTCTTTTCTTCCATGAGCTTTTCATTTCCGGCAAAAAAGGTTTTTGTTTCGCCCTCAAATGAAATACTTCCCTCAATTCCTTTTCCAAACGTTGCCTGAAAACCATTTACTTTTTCAAACGGAATATGCTGTTCCTGGCAATAGCGGATGATCGCTTCCGCAAGCGGATGTTCGCTTCCGCGCTCTAAGCTGCCCGCCACGGTAAGCAGTTTCTGCTCGTTTCCACTGACACAGAACACATCTGTTACAACCGGTTTTCCTTTGGTGATCGTACCGGTCTTGTCCATCACGACCGTATCGATCAGATGGGCAGTCTCCAACGCTTCCCCTGACTTGATCAGGATACCGTTTTCAGCACCCTTTCCCGTTCCTACCATGATGGCAACCGGTGTCGCCAGTCCCAGTGCACACGGACAGGAAATAACGAGTACGGCGATCGCATTTGACATGGCAAATTCAAACTGTGCTCCACTGAGCAGCCAGATGAAGAACGTGACCAGTGCGATCCCTATGACAGTTGGCACAAAGATACCGGATATCTTGTCTGCCAGTCTAGCGATCGGTGCTTTACTCTGGGAAGCTTCCTCCACCAGTTTTATGATCTGGGCGATTGTCGTATCTTCGCCTACTTTGGATGCGCGGGCACAGATCAGTCCTGCCTTGTTGATAGAGGCGGAAACAACCTTATCGCCTTCCTGTTTTAATACCGGGATACTCTCTCCGGTGATCGCTGATTCATCAAAGGAAGATCTTCCCTCCACGATCGTACCATCTACCGCAACTGCCTCACCCGGTTTGATCAAAAAGATATCTCCAACCTGTACTTCGGAGGCATCGACTACGCTCTCTGCTCCATCCCGGACAACCGTTACGGTCTTTGGTGCCAGGTTCATCAGTTTTGTGATCGCCTCACTCGTCCGTCCTTTTGACTTCGTCTCAAGATATTTTCCAACCGTGATCAGGGTTAAGATCATACCGGCTGACTCAAAGTAGAGATCATGGCTGTAGTGCATGACCACGTCTGCATCCCCATGTCCGAGTCCATATCCGATCCGGTAAATGGCAAAGATACCATACACGATCGATGCGGTCGCTCCGATCGCGATCAGGCTGTCCATGTTCGGACTGCGCTTTACCAACGTCTTAAATCCGTTGCGGAAATATTTCTGATTCACAAACAGGATCGGCAGCAACAATAAGAACTGCGTAAACGCATAGGTAACTGCATTTTCATTGCCGTGTAAAAACTTCATCGTAAACGGCGGCATTGGCACGCCAAGCCAGTTATAGATCATATGTCCCATCGAAACATACATTAACGGCACAAGAAAAATAACAGAAATGATCAATCGCTTTTTCATGTTTGCGATGTTTTTCTGCTGTACCGATACCGCATCCGTCTCACCGGATGCCTTTTCAGCTGTCTTTCCCTTTACCGAGGCCCCATAGCCAGCTTTCTCTACGGCTTTTATGATGGCTGCCGTATTGGTCTTTTCTTCCTGAAATTCTACCTGCATGCTGTTTGTCAACAGGTTTACCATTACTTTATCTACGCCATCCACTTTCGAGACGCTTTTTTCAACATGGGCAGAGCAGGCAGAACAGCTCATGCCAGTCACGTCAAAACTTTTTTTCAACTTTTCGCCCTCTCTTTCATTTCATTAATTTCTGAAGCAGATCGCACAGTTCGTCCACTGCCTCTTCTTTTCCCTCACGGATATCTTCCGAAACACAACTTTTGATATGTCGGGATAAAAGCTCTTTATTAAACGAGTTGAGTGCTGCCTGGATTGCAGATACCTGTGTTAAGATATCCACGCAGTAGCGGTCATCTTCTACCATCGCCTTTACACCGCGTACCTGACCCTCAATGCGGCTCATCCGCGTGATGAGTTTCTTTTTTTCTTCTGCCTCGCGCTGCTTGTGACGGACGGAACCTTCTGCTGCACATTTTTCACATGACATTGTCTCTACCTCCATTTGTGTTTCTTATACCCCCTAGGGGTATATAGAATATACACCCGTTCTCACTCTGTGTCAACTAGCATATCCAATAATTTTTCTCATATTCCCCTCTTTTTTCGACAAAAAGAAGCCGCACACGGTTTCCCGTGTGCAGCCCCCAATCAGCTTACATTCTTTCTTTTTATGCCAATGCCTTGCCAAGTGCCTTGCATGCAGCAATCGCATCGTCATCTGGTGCTTCATGTGCAATCACACCTTCGCCTGTTGCGATCACAGCGCCGGCTGCGTTCATACGGTCTTCCCAGTCACGCATCCACTGTCCGTCGCCCCATCCGTAAGAACCGAACAGTCCGACTTTCTTTCCACTTACAAATCCTTCTACTTCCGTTACAAAAGGCTCCATCTCGCCTTCCTCTAATACCTCTGCTCCCATTGCAGGGCATCCAAGCGCAAAGGAATCTGCTGCCTTTAAGTCATCCATGGATACGGCAGAAATCGGTAAAACCGCTGCATCTTTTCCTGCCTCTTTGATTCCCTCTGCAACAGCATTTGCCATTGCCTCCGTATTGCCGGTCTGTGACCAGTATGCTACGATAATCTGACTCATATTTCCTCCATTCTGGCATCCTTTTTGATGTCTTCTTTACATTTTATCCTGTTATTATGCTGATTGGAGCAGTTTTCCATACATCACGAGTTCTGTAATGTCCATTCCTGCGAAAACCAGCCGGATAGCCTCTTCTCTTGCAGCGTTATATTGTTCGAATGTTCTTCTGGCTTTTGCCACATCTCCGTATACTTTCCAATAACCGCTGTATAAATAATTTCTTCCCTCGTTCTCAATAAACCCTAATACATCTTCTACAGGGTAACCTAGGAGCAGGCCAAGTTCATGTGGAAAAGACTGATGGTCTGACATATATTTTTGATAGCGGGCACACAATTTTTCAAAAATGTCAATAAGGCGTAATGTCTGATACCCAAACAATAACATCGTCTGTCGTACCTCTTCCCGGTTTAAGTAAGCGAGCAATTCTTTTTCCCGGAATAAAAGCATGGTAGCACGATTCTCTGTCTGGTAGAGTGTATGTACAGTAATATCTGTATCACGGAATAAATCTTCCACATCTTCTACGCAGTTTTTTGAAACCGTCAGTAAATTGGAAAGTTTTATTCCCGTAAGAAGCGGGGCACACTGAAGTGCCAATTGAGTCTTTAATTCTTTTTTATCCATCTTCTCCACAATCTCTAACACTTCCCTGCTCATGGTCATCTCCTATATTTTCAAGTTAGTTTTGGCTAACCCATGTTCAAAAAAGAAAGAGCTTTTGTTCTGCTCATTTCCTTTTCTGATAGTTAGTTTATACTAACATATGTTATTTGTCAATAACTATTTTAAAAATTTTTATTTTATGGTTCAAGCATCGCATTCATCACTTCCATCTTTTCCTCTGCCTGATAAATGAGGCGGCTGCACTCCTTTAATTCGTCCGAGAAATCATTGACGTTTCCCTGATAAAGTGACTTATATTTGATGTCATGCTCTAAGCTCGCCCACAGATCCATTGCCAGTGTCCGGATCTGCAATTCAACCGGAACCATCTGCTTTTTGTTCATAAAATAAACCGGCACACGGATAACCATATGAAGACTCCGGTAACCATTTGGCTTTGGCTCCTGGATATAATCTTTGATCTGCATGATATAGATATCATCCTGCGCCATGATACGGTCACGGATCAGATAGACATCCTTGATATAGGAACATACAACACGGATCCCGGCAATATCGTAGATATTGTTGCAAGCGGCACCGAGTGTCAGGTCAAGATCTTTTTTCTCGAGTTTTCCAAGAATACTCTTTGCTGATTTTAATCTTGTGTCAATATGGTGGATCGGACATCTAAGCTTACGGTACTGAAATTCGTCCTCAATGATCTCGAGCCTCGCTGTTGTCGCACACAATGCGGCATTATACATCCGGAGGATCGGGTCGATCGTCTGTGAAAATTCATCCTTGATGTCTGCGATCCGCTCCATATCATCGTTCATCGCTTCCTGCAAAGACATCACTTCATATACCTGCAGCACTTCTTCACTCGAATTTTCTGTCTGCTGGCTCTCCACCATAACCCCCTGCTCGTAGTGGCTGCTTACTTTCTTTTGTCCCATAGAATTATGTATTCTCCATTTCCGGGCCGCCTCTCCCCGGCAGCCTCTTTTTTTAGTATAACAGACAATGCTAAATCCATCGTAAAACCCCGATAAAATATTTCTAAAATTTTATCGGGGTTTCTTGTGTTCTTCTTATTATTTATAATTCGATGCCGCAGCCTTTCATCAGCTCTCTAGCCGAATCTAAGGAGTCGACACCATGTAAATTTTTGATCGGGGCAAATTCTCTTGCACGGTCTACTTCATATGGAAGGCAGTCCGCCATCATGTGTACCATATCAAGTACCAGATTTTCGAATTTGTAACCGTTTGGCTCTTCCGGTTTGATGAAGTTGCCTTCCAGATCCATGTACGGGATCTTCTTTTCCACAACATGAACCGGCATTCTGGCATCTGCGATCTCCTCTAAGCGTTTCTCTGAAAACAGATAGTTTAAGATCACTCCAAATCCGTAAAGCAGATCTCCGTTTTCCTTGCGTGCTGTTGCCATCTCCTGTGTCATCTCGTAGTACTCGGCGATCGATGGTCTGCCATCCTCGGTACAGAGTACACCTACTTTTTCATCCGGTGCTGCTTTGCGCACTACCTTTGCACCGCTCTCTCTGCCGTAAGCAATGGTCGCGCCCACGAATACCGGGTCTGCGATCCGCTGTAAGCAGTTGTCTACTGCAAATACGTTGATCCACTCAATACCTCTTGCTTTAATATCTGAAAGAAGTCCTGCATTTACCATAGAGCCAAACCATCCACCGTTGCCGTTTGGTGACATTGCAACTTTGGTGTTGCTCTCCATATAAACTCTGCCCTGATAATCACACGCCGGAGCCATCTCCTGCACGAAGAAACGCACATCCTCTTTGGGATAACCGAAGTACTGATGCTCCTCAAAAAATGCAACGGTGTCATCATGGTTGATATCACTTGTCATAATGTATAAAGGAACCGATACACCTGCCTCATCTGTCACATCCATCAGGTTGCGGAGCAGCTGCTCAAACAGATATAATTCCCGGTTGATACCGATGTTTAATGTTCCCTTTGGCTTGTCGAGTCCGAGTCTGGTTCCCTGTCCGCCTGCTAAAAGCACAGCTCCGACCTTGCCCGCACGGATCGCTTCCAGTCCGATCTTACGAAATTCCTCACCACGTCTTTCGATCTCAGAAAGTTCTACTGCCTCAAGTGGTGCAAAGACACCTCTCTCATTTACCGTTTCTTTTCGCTCGATGTGTTCTAATACCGACCAGTCGATCTCTGCCAGTTTCTTTTCCAATACCTTTTTCTCTTCTGGCGTACAAGCCTCCATCGCAGCCTTAATATAGCACTGTTTTGAATCCTCTAAAATATTCACTTGTGTGTCCCCCTTTATTTTCTCTCCACCGATACCCCGGTCAGGATCTCTCCTTCTCCGACCTTGTATACGATATGAACTTTATCCTCTACATTTAAAATCGTTGCAAGTGGATACTCTCTTGCATTTATTATATAATACACGTTGCTATCTTGCAAACGGATAAAGTAGCAGGTATCTCCGTCCATGACTGCGGAACGGATCTCTTCGATTTTTCCTGTCACTTCTGCCTGTTCGTCCGGCTTTGTCTCCTCCGCCTGTGCCAGTCCGTTTTTCACCATCTGCTCAGCATAGTTCTGCTGACATTCCTCTACTGTGGATCCGACGGCAACGATCTGATACTGGCTGACATTTACCATGGCATACATTTTTACGAGCTGGGAAGCATCCTTTAATGCCATGAAATAAGTAGGTTCCCCACCAATGTTTAATAAGATCGGGAATGTGGACTGATAGCTGTACTGCTGGACCGCACCCTGTGCGGACTTCATACCGGATGCCTCGTTTGCTCCGGCGCAGACATAATACCTTGCATCCTTTGTTCTCTGATTGACCAGGATAAATCCAAGGTTACTCTCATCTCCGCCGACCGAAGTAACGCCGGTGTAGACCCATACATCATCATCCATCGCAATGTAATTGTAACCGCTGGTAGACTTGGTGCATCCACTCTGTCCTAAAATGGAGTTCCAGAAGCCGCCCTGATACAGTCCGTAGTAATCATACTGTTCCATGATCAGGCTTGCACTGCACACACGGTCAACCCAGTTTGGGACATCTCCTATCTCATAGTACTGGCTCTCGCCGGTCACCGCATTGACAAGCACCGCACCCTCTACATCCGTTCCGCCAAACAATCCGATGGTCTTTTTTACCACCGTGGCACACCAGTACGGAACGCCATCGTCATCTACTTCAAAGTTGACATCATAAAACATCTTCGTCGGATATTTAAAGCGAAGATACCGGTCAATATTACGGTTTAATGGCTCTGACGGTGAATATTTCATTCCCTCATCCAGCCGCTTTACGGTAACTTCCTGCGTCACCATATCGATCAGCAGATAGGCCGGAATCCCGTTCTTTCTGTTTTTCCACCATTTGATGATATCACCATAATTCAGGTAGGTTGCACGGACCGGGATATCGTTATAATTGATCTGTGCCGATTCCTCATCGACTTCGAACTGGGAAACCAGATCCGACAGCTCTCCCATCTTTTTATTCGCAAGTGTATTTGCCGAAGTCTCATCCAGCATTGGAATCTGATCCCAGGTCACTTCTTCTACTTCTTTTGAAAAATCTCCCTGTTTGACCGGAAGCAGTGTTGCATAAGTTTTAGAACGGAAAAATACATTGCCCGCGATTCCACCGACCACGCTGACCGCAAACAAAACAACGGCGATCACAACCGGTACAGTACATTTCTTTACCAGATGTAAGCCAAACTCCTTGACATTTTTCGAGCGGAAGCCCGTCACAAAAATATTTGTGGCACAGTACACGATACAAAGCAGATAGGCAAACGTGTAAAACTCTGCCGAATGGATATTCAGTGCCGGTATTTCAATGTAAAAATAAGCCACCCCAAATATAACTGTTACAAGTAAACTGATCAGCATTTCTCTTCTCCTTTTTAATTGAATCCGCGGAAGCCCTTTCCAATGATCTCACTGCTGTTTGTGATCGCAATGAATGCAGAGGGCTGGTTCTCCCGGATATAGTTACGCAGTTCCACCGCCTGGCTTCGTTTCATAATCGTAATGATCACGGTCTTTTCATTGTGCTGGTAAGCACCTTCTGCATGACAGATCGTGGCACTGCGTTTTAAATGTTCTGTGATAAACGCACAGATCGGCTCCGGATCGTTGCAGATGATCGTGAAATATTTACACAGGTTAATACTCTCAATGACATTATCGACAACCAGTGATTTGGCAAGCAGTCCACACAGGGAACAAAGTCCGGTCTGTGCATCAAATACCAGACAGGATGCAATGACAATTCCCATATCTACCAGAAACAGCGCCGCACCGATATTTAAGCGGGTATATTTCTTTAAGATCATCGCCACAATATCTGTTCCGCCACCGGATGCGCCCACGTTAAACATGATCGCCGCACTGAAAGCCGGCAGCACGATCGCATACATAAGCTCTAAGACCGGCTGGTTGGTCAGTGGTCTGTCCATCGGAAACCAGCGTTCCGCTGCACTTAATCCGACTGACATTAAAAGGCTGACATATACTGTCTTAAATCCGAAGCCTTTTCCCAAAAAAATAAAGCCGAATACCAGAAGCAGCATATTGATGATAAAGGTAAGGCTTCCCGGAGTGGCTGGCAGTACTGCGCTCAAAACGACTGCGATACCGGTTACTCCTCCAAATGAAAAATTGTTTGGAAACTTGAATACATAAACACCAACCACAAGGATCAGGGTTGCCACTGTTAAGATCATGTATTCTTCCAGAACCCGCTTTATTCTTCCTCTGTTCTTAAACATAATCGTCCCCATTTGTAATGACTTTCTTCTTTAATTAAATACTTTTACAATCTACCACCCGCCACCTGCTCTGTCAACTCTGTCTGTCCACTTTTTTGCACTATTTTCCTTTATTTTTGCTCAAAAATTGTTACTGATACGCTAAACTTTTTACAATTTTTTACAATTCGAAACTTTTTGATTGACTTTTTGAAACCCAGTAGCCATAATAAGGGGTTGAAAAATAGTTTATCTATGAAATATGATATCGGAGGTAATGTCATATGAAAAAGTTTTTTACTTTTTGCGCAGGCATTCTCGCTGCACTTTCCTGTAGCCCTCTTTCTGTCATGGCTGCAGAATCCGGAGCGGAAAGCGCAACGACAAACGTTCCCCTTTGGCTTTGTATTCCATTTGCAGGTCTTCTGTTGTGTATCGCAGTCCTGCCTTTAGTAAAGCCTGAATGGTGGGAAAAAAATCAGCCAATCGCTGTTGCAGCATGGTCGCTTTTATTCATCATTCCATTTGCCATCAAATATGGTGCAGGAATGGCAACAGAAACCGTGCTTGAATGTATCCTGAACGATTATCTGACCTTTATTGTTCTGTTATTCGGTCTGTTCTGTGTTGCCGGTAACATCACATTAGAGGGCGACCTTGCCGGTTCCCCAAGGGTCAATGTAATCTTCCTTGCGATCGGTACCTTACTTTCCAGCTGTATCGGAACCACTGGTGCCAGTATGTTAATGGTTCGTCCTATGATCAAGATGAACTCCTGGAGAACAAGAAAAAGTCACATTATGATCTTTTTCATTTTCCTGATCTCCAACATCGGTGGATGCTTAACCCCAATCGGTGATCCGCCACTTTTAATGGGATTTATGCGTGGTGTTCCATTCTTCTGGAGCTTACACTTATTCCCAATGTTACTTACGAATATGGTTGTCTTACTTACCATCTTCTATTTCCTTGACAGACGCAACTATCGCAAAGATATTGCAGATGGTATGAGACCAGACATCAGTAAACCGGGAACCACCATCCGTTTAGAGGGTGCTCACAACATCATCTTCCTTGTTATGATCGTTGTTGCCGTTATCTTAAGCGGTTCTCTTCCAAGCCTTCCTGCATTCCAGGATGCTGCCGGAAATGTACGTGGTATCCACTTTGGCGAGGTTGTTCTTGGCTTCCCATCTATTATTGAGATCGCCATCATCCTTCTTGCCGCACTGTTGTCTTTCCGTACATCCAATCCGGAAATCCGTACAAAGAACCACTTTACCTGGGGTGCGATCAAAGAAGTTGCTGTATTATTCGTTGGTATCTTCATTACCATGCAGCCAGCCCTTATGATCTTAAAAGCAAAAGGTGCTGACCTGGGTATCACAGAACCATTTGAAATGTTCTGGGCTACCGGACTTTTATCAAGTTTCCTTGATAACACACCGACCTACCTTGTATTCTTAACAACCGCCGGTTCTTTAGGATTTACAGAAGGTCTTGTAACTTCCGTAGGTATCATTCCTGCCCACATGTTAATGGCAATCTCCTGCGGTGCTGTATTTATGGGTGCAAATACATACATCGGAAATGCACCAAACTTTATGGTAAAATCCATTTCCGACGAAAACGGTATCCGTATGCCATCTTTCTTCGGATATCTGCTGTGGTCACTGTCATTCTTAATTCCAGTGTTCCTGTTGGATATGCTGATATTCTTCTTATAAGGGAGGGAATCGAATATGGAAAATAATCACGAAAAATGTTTTGAACTGGCAAAGCGGATTTATGATTTAGACACCGATGTTTACCAGTTATCCGGCTCTGCCTTGGGACGTACCTTCAGTGGCGACAAAGACGGACACATTTCCACTCTTGCCACATTGATTTATGCGCATCCACAGGGTCATGTATTACGAAGCGAAATCGCTCTGATCGGTAATATGGCGCGTACCATCCGCAACAAGGAAGACCGCAGCCGTATGATGACCGAATACAACGAGATTTTAAAAGAGATTGAAAAGATCCCCATGTCTTTCGGTTCCGTTGATATCGTTGATGATCAGTTAGCAGCCCTTAATATCTCAAACCTGCATCGTCAGGCATCCCCGAATGATCATTTAATCGTTTGTATCGGAAGAACGCACGGAAGTGCCGGAACCGATATCGGATTTGCCCTAGCAGATGCACTGAAGATCAACTACTATGATGTTGAGATCTTTAATCAGGTTTTAGCCCGTTTAGAGGCTGAGCAGGACTCTGTTGCAGACCGCGATAACTTCGCAACTGCATTAGATAAACTTCCAGATACCCATGCGAAACGCCGCATCAGCGATTTTAACCGCTATCATGGTCTTCCGAAAAAAGATGCTGTATTCTTCAACCAGAGTGATCTGATCCGCGATATGGCAAAGAATGAAGACTTTATCGTAATGGGACGTTGTGCAGATGTGATCCTGACCAACAACCGCATTCCGCACATCAGTATCTTTATCACAGCTCCATTTGAACAGCGTGTGCGCCGTATCATGGAAGTAAACCACTTAGAATATCGTGCAGCTGTTAAGCTCTTAAAAAAGCTTGATCGTCAGCACGAACATTATTACAACTTCTATACCGGCCGTAAATGGGGCGATGCCGTAAACTATGATCTGTGTATCAACAGTGCTCACTACGGTATCAAAGAATCCGTTGAACTGATTGAGCGTATGATCGATAAATACCCGACTCACTCAAGCAAAGATAACAAATAAGAGAACTTTTAAAAGAGAGCTGCTTTGGCAGTTCTCTTTTTTGTCCCAAGATATGATACGGAAGTATCTTATGCACCAAAAAAGGAGTATCGCGATATTTGCGATACTCCTTTTCTCTGATATAGCGACACTCTTATGCAAGTGCTGCTGTAATGATTGCCATGGAATATACCTCAGATGCGTTACATCCACGGGATAAGTCATTGATCGGTGCATTTAAACCAAGTAAGATTGGTCCGTAAGCATCGAAGTTACCAAGACGCTGTGCAATCTTATAACCAATGTTACCAGCATTGATGTCTGGGAAGATAAAGGTATTTGCATGACCTGCAACTTCATTTCCCGGGCATTTTGTACGAGCTACACGAGGAGATACGGCTGCATCAAACTGCATCTCTCCGGCAATCGGAAGATTTGGATATTTTGCAGCTGCTTTTTCTGCTGCATGACGCATCTTATCAACATCCTCTCCTTTTCCTGAGCCAAAGGTAGAGTAGCTTAAGAATGCAACTTTCGGATCTACACCGAAGATTCTTGCACACTCTGCTGTCTCACCAGCGATTTCTACTAACTCATCCTCTGTTGGATGGATATTGATCGCACAGTCACCCATTGCAAGAACTTCGTTCTCACCGGTAGCTGCCGGACGTACCATGATAAAGCAGGAAGATACGATCGTGTTGCCTGGTTTTGTCTTGATCAGCTGTAATGCCGGACGTACCGTATCAGCAGTAGAATAAGTAGCTCCGCCAAGAAGGGCATCTGCAACACCCATTTTTACTAACATGGTTCCGAAGTAGTTTGCCTGGGATAAGATTCCTTTTGCCTGCTCCGGTGTAACACCTTTGCTCTTACGAAGTTCACAGAACATGGAAACCATCTCATCAAATCTGTCATAGTTTGTCGGGTCAATGATCTCTGCTCCACGGATGTTAAAGCCTGCTTCTTCTGCAACCTTTGCAATCTCCTCCGGATTTCCAACTAAGATTGGATGAAGGAAGGTTCCTGCTAACAGACGGGAAGCTGCCTCTAAGATACGAGGGTCATTTCCCTCTGTAAATACGATTTTTTTCGGATCTTTTTTCAGAATGTCGATTAACTGTCCAAATCCAAACATTTCTTTTCCTCTCTTTTCTCATTATTTATACACTTCTTATTTCGCGTATATTCTGCTCTTATTATATATCAGTTTTTTGGAATTTCAATGTTTGTACTCAAATAAATGCAGTTTTATTTGACATTTCCCCGGAAGTTTGATACAATGGTTTTAACTTTGTGAAAAAATTAACGGGTTCTCGATTATTTTTCTCAATTTTCTTCTTTCTCTTCTTTTTCTTTCTTGGTAGCATCCATAAATCTCCGAAAGAAAAATAAAATACAAATGCTGATCACTGCCAGCAGATCTTCTAACGGTGTTGTATTGTTTACGATCATATGACGTGAAATAACGAATACAAGCACCTCTATGATGTTCCTGGAATTTGGTTTGCAGAGCATTTTTACAAATTCGATCCCGATCACAACATCCAGCACAGCATCGATAAATTCAAGCAACGCCCCCTGCTGCATCCGGATCGTCCAATAATGTGCAAACTCCGGGATCAATGTCATTACTGCCACAATGATTGCACCAATGACCACAACTGCCATTAAAAGCTCTATGACCTCACCAATTTCGTACAGGTACTTTCTGACCTTATCTTTCATTTTAAGCTCCATTTCTTCACTCGTTTCAGGGCATCTAAGGTGTGAAAAATTTATTTCTCACACTGGTTTCCAGATAGAAAAAAAGCCAGGCAGTTTTCGCTGTCTGACACATTTTAAACCGAGCATCGCCCGTCGACTCCAAACCTTAGACGTTACCTCCACAGCCTGCTCGGCCCAGGCACCCTCACGGCACACAAGAGCTTTTACTTAGGGCTGCTCCATTCCTGACCTGACCCGGTTCGTAAATTCCTGTTGCGTAAGACCCAGACTTCAACGCCACTTATGAAGGGCAGCTCCACTGCCTGAAAGCCTCTGTTTGATATCACCCCAGCTATAGCGGATTGCTGGTGCAGGGTACCGCTACCACCCCGGCTGCTCGGAGTCTTTAGTATAGCTTATTTTCTGTCGTATTGTCAATAGTTTCGGGGGCTTTTGCCTTCTTTTTTTCCCTCAGTTCGCGGAAAAATGTAGAGAGCATCGTTGAACATTCTTCTCCTAAAATCCCCTTTTCAATCTCTACCTGATGATTAAATTGTGCCATCTGCAGAAGGTTTAATACCGAACCGGCACAACCCGCTTTCGGATTCATGCTTCCAATGACCACCTTTTGCATCCGGCTCTGGACAATCGCCCCGGCGCACATCTGGCACGGCTCTAACGTGACATACATGGTGCAGTCCTCCAGACGCCAGTCCCCTGTCTTTTTACTCGCCTTTTTGATCGCAGTCAGTTCTGCGTGTGCTAACGTGTTTCCTTCCGTATTTCTTCTATTATACCCGCGGGCTATGATCTTATCCTGCTGCACGATGACGCAGCCGATCGGCACCTCATCCAGCGCATACGCTTTTTTTGCCTCCCGGATCGCCGCCTTCATATATTTTTCTTCCTTCGTCATGGACAGTCTCTCCAAAATGTTATACTATGATTATTATGATCACTGCATTCACTTTAACACGCGCAAATGTCAGTATCACTGCATATTGTAACCTAGATTTTAGTGTTTGTCGAGCACGCGGAAATGAGGTGTCTGATGAATTTCGAATATACGACAGATCGTCTGATCTTAAGGCTCCCGTCCACGGATTTTTTGCGGGATCTATTAGAATTTCAACTTCGCAACCGGGAGATATTTGAAAAATATGAGGCAACACGCCCGGTTAATTTTTATACCCTGCATTATCAGCAGGCCGTTTTAAAATGTGAATTAAAACTGGCTCTCAAACAGCAGAGCATCCGTTTTTATGTTTTTTCCAAACATGACCCGTCGCATATGATCGGCACGGTCTGTCTTCATAATATTATGCCTATTCCCTATTCCTGCACAGAGATCGGTTACAAATTCGATGCCGCTTTCTGGCATCAGGGCTATGCCACCGAAGCTCTCTGTGAAGTCTGCGCGATCGCGTTTGGTGAACTGGATCTGCATCGCGTGTTTGCCCGTGTCATGCCGGAAAATACATCATCCATCCACCTGCTGGAACGTTTACATTTTATGGAAGAGGGAATGGAACAAAAATCCCTCCTCATTCAGGGGAAATGGACCGATCACATACGCTACGCCCTCATCCGCCCAGACACCTGATTTCTACTCTTCCACGATCCGGTACCAGTATCCAAACTGGTTTTCCACCGGCTCCGGCATAAATTCCGGAAAACCGAAAATGGTCGCCATCACGCGCTCCTGCGCCTGATAAATGCCAGGTACTCCGATAAACCAGGTACTTTCTTCCATTTTTCCCACCACCAGATAACGATAATTAAAAAATCCATGCAGCAAAAAGCTGTTATTTCCCAGATACCAGTAACGGCGTGGCAGCTCCCGGATATGTTTCAGCTCGATCTTAACGCAGGTGATCTCTCCCTTTTTGTAAAATACAAAGTGCTCATGATTTGCCAGTAAAAACTCCCAGCACGTCTCCCAGTCGCACTGCGGATAGATATTCCGCACCGGAAGCTCTGTGGCACTGACTGTCTCCTGTGGATGGTCTTGCTGCTGTAATTGGGCGGTTTCGGGTGGCTGTGCGGTCTGTGGCTGGGTTGTCTCGATGGTCGGTGTGGTCTCCTGCCCTGTGTCTGCCTCCTCTGCCACATGTTTTTTCTCCCAGAAACGGATCTGTTCCGGCATGACCCGGAATGGCTCGCCCTCTTTCCACCTGCTCATAAAGATACTGCCATCCCCGGCTAACAGAAGGATTCCCTCCATCACCCGGAAATTTAATTCTGTTCCCATTACATTTTCAAGTTCAAATGCCGTCAGGAAATCGCCTCGTCCCCCCTGCATTGGCATCTCACCTAATGGAATTGCCACGATCTCCCCCTGCTCACGGATGAACAGGTTGACTTTTACCCCTTTTTGCACCGGGGCGGCTCCCCGTATATGGATCTCCATTCTTCCCTCTTTTGCACGCAGCTCCATTTTGGCAAATCCTATATTTTCGTTCTTTTCCCCATTTTCATAAGAATAGATATATGCAACAAATCGTTTCATCCCGGACATCGGATACTCCTGCATTTCTATTTACTTTCTTCTATTTGTATTCCGGATGGGGAAGGATTAGAACGATTAAGAAAAATATTATCATAGCGCTTGACATTTCCCAGTTTTTGTTTTATATTTATTATAGTAATAATTCCTATTATTACAGGAAGGGACGATATGCTAAAAAACAGTAAACAACGGGATGCCATCAAGAGTTTTCTCATGACCCGGTATGACCATCCCACAGCAGAAACCGTTTATCTGAATGTAAAAAAAGATTTTCCGAATATCAGTCTTGGCACCGTTTACCGCAATCTGTCACTGCTTTCTGAAATCGGTGAGATCCAAAAGCTCTCCACCGGCATTGGACCTGACCGTTTTGACGGAAATCCGGCTCCGCACTACCATTTTATCTGCAATCAATGCGGCAGTGTACTGGATCTGGATGTTACCGGACTTGACCATATCAACGTCCTTGCCAGTCAAAATTTTGACGGTGAGATTGAAGGACACCTGATTTATTTTTATGGAAAATGTCCGGATTGCAAAAAGACTTTTGGGGCAGACTAAGAGGACGAAATTTTTTGAAAAACATTCAAAAAACTGATTGACAAATTCATAATTAAAGTTTAAAATCAGTAATAGTTACTATTTTAATTTTAAGAGCACACAATTTTTTAAGAAAAGGAGAATAAAATTATGGCAAAGTATGTATGTACAGTATGTGGTTATGTTTACGAGGGAGAGGCAGCTCCGGAAATCTGCCCAGTATGTAAAGCACCGGCAGAGAAATTCAAACTTCAGGATGGAGACAGAACATGGGCTGCAGAGCACGTAGTAGGTGTTGCAAAAGGTGTGAGCGAGGACATCGTTTCAGATTTAAGAGCAAACTTTGAGGGCGAATGCTCAGAGGTTGGTATGTATCTTGCAATGGCACGTGTTGCTTATCGTGAAGGATATCCGGAAGTTGGTTCTTACTATGAGAAAGCTGCCTGGGAAGAGGCAGAACATGCTGCAAAATTCGCAGAACTGCTTGGTGAAGTTGTAACTGACAGCACAAAGAAAAACCTTGAAATGAGAGTTGATGCAGAAAACGGCGCAACTGCAGGAAAGACTGACCTTGCAAAGAGAGCCAAAGCTGCAAACCTTGATGCGATCCATGACACCGTACATGAGATGGCTCGTGATGAGGCAAGACACGGAAAAGCATTTGAGGGCTTATTAAAGAGATACTTTGGTTAAGCTACAAGCCATGCAAAAATGTGATAATAACGCTCCGCGAGTTTACTTGCAGGAGCGTTTATTATTGCATTTTTATACGGCGACAGCCCTCCATGAGGACGTAACGCAGTGTAGTCCGAATGGCATGGCTTACTAGCGACAGCCCTCCATGGCTCGGCTTGTAGCTTTTTTATACGGCGACAGCCGTCCATGAGGACGTAATGCAGTGTAGTCCGAATGGCATGGCTTACTAGCGACAGCCCTCCATGGCTCGGCTTGTAGCTTTTTTATACGGCGACAGCCGTTCATGAGGACGTAACGCAGTGTAGTCCGAATGGCATGTCTTACTACCGCCTCATCCCCCTCACACATTTATTATATTCTGGATCCCCTCGCATATCTTCCGCGCCACCTTCGGATTATTCATGGTATACAAATGGATCCCATCAATATCACTCACCAGCAGATCAATGATCTGGCTGAGTGCGTAGGACATTCCGGCATCAAAAAGCGCTTCCTTATTATCTTCATATTTGTTAATGATCTTCTGAAAACGCTCCGGGAAACTGGCTCCGCACATCGTTACCATTCTCTTGATCTGGGCGGCATTAATGACCGGCATGATCCCCGGGATCACCGGGACATCAATCCCTGCGATCTTACAGGCTTCATGGAAGTCAAAGAAATTGCGATTGTCAAAAAATAACTGCGATAACAGTACTTCTGCGCCTGCATCCACTTTTTCCCTTAAATATTTCATTTCATCAATTTTATTCTTTGACTCCGGATGACATTCCGGGTAGCATGCACCCAGAAAACAGAAATCTGTTTTTGGTTTCAAATATGCGATCAGATCCGATGCATGTTTAAAATCCTCTTTCTCCGCAATATTGGGATTGCGGTCTCCGCGAAGGGCAAGTATATTCTGAATGCCCTCGCTCTCTAATATTTTGGCAAACTGATCAATTTCTGCCTTGTCATAATGGAGACAGGTCAGATGTACCACCGGTTCCGTGTGGTACTCATACTTGATCTTTTTTGCCAGTTCAATGGTGCGGTTACAGTTTGCACTGCCGCCCGCACCAAATGTTACACTGATATAATCCGGTTTTAGCCCGCTTAACACTTCCAGCGTTGCATCAATATTTCGCAGGTCACTGTCCTTTTTCGGCGGAAAGATCTCAAAGGACAGACTCTTTTTTTCTCTCGATAACTCTGATATTTTCATTTGTAACGTACGCTCCTTGTTTTACCCATGTTTTCTGATCTCTTCTGCCGCTTTTACCATGTTTCGAAGGCTTGCATCCGTTTCCGTCATGCCTCTTGTCTTTAGTCCACAGTCCGGGTTTACCCATAATTTTTCCCGGTCGATTTTGGTCAGCATGATCCGTAAGGCTTTCACAATTTCCTCTACCGTCGGCACACGCGGAGAATGGATATCATATACACCCGGCCCAACCTCTGTCTCAAAATGATGTTCCCGCAGTGAATCTAAGATCTGTAAATCCGAGCGTGATGCCTCAAATGTGATAACATCCGCATCCATATCATCGATTGCCGGAATGATATCTGTAAATTCGCTGTAGCACATATGCGTGTGGATCTGTGTTTCCGGTTTCACACCGCTGTGTGTCAGGCGAAATGCCGGAATTGCAAAATCAAGATATTCCGTATCCCAGTCAGATTTACGGAGTGGCAGTTTTTCTCTTAACGCAGCCTCATCGATCTGAATGACCTTAATGCCATTTGCTTCCAGATCCAGTACCTCATCCCGGATCGCCAGTGCGATCTGCGATATTGATTCCCTGATGGAGATATCCTCTCGTGGGAAAGACCAGTTTAAAATGGTAACCGGTCCGGTCAACATTCCTTTCATCAGCTTTTCTGTCTTTGACTGCGCATAGACAGACCAGGAAACTGTGATCGGCTTTTCACGGTAAACATCGCCCCAGATAACCGGTGGTTTTACACATCTTGTACCATAGGACTGCACCCACGCTTTCTCTGTAAACAGGAAACCTCCCAATGCCTCTCCGAAATACTCGACCATGTCGTTCCGCTCATATTCCCCATGCACTAATACATCCAGCCCGATCTCTTCCTGCCACCGGATACACTCTGCGATCTTCTCCTGCGTAAATGCGATATACTCCTGCTCCGTGATCTCCCCCTTGCGGAATGCGGCACGTTTCGCTTTTACTTCTTTGGTCTGTGGGAAAGAACCGATCGTAGTCGTTGGGAACTCCGGCAAGCCAAGTTCTTTTTTCTGCAGTTTCTGCCGCTCGCTGCGCTTCGGCAGTCTGGTGTAATGGTCTTGCGTTACCTGTGAAAGACGTGTTGTAACATTTTTATTTTTGCAGTTTCTGTCCTTGGCAAAAAATTCCCAGTTCTTCTGATAAACAGGATCAGCAGTGTAATCCTGCTGCTCTGCCAGTTCTCCAAGCTCCTTTAACTCTGCCAGTTTTTCCTCTGCAAAGGCAAAATAAGACAGATATTCCTGTGCAAGCTTTTTCTCATGTTTTAATGTATAAGGAACATGCAGTAAAGAGCAGGATGTCGATAACACAACCTGTATTCCATCTTTCTTCAATTCATCAAGGACCGCCAACGTCTTCTCATAATGATTCTTCCAGATATTTTTTCCGTTGACCAGACCTGCAAATAATACTTTTTCTTTCGGGAAACCGTATTTTTTGATCAGGGGAGCCGTTTCTTTGCCCTCGATAAAGTCCAGTCCGATCCCGGAAAACGGCATTTTTATGAGATCCGGATAAATATCCCTCACATCCCCAAAATAGGTCTGCAATAAGATCTTACACTGCTTCGCCTCCGGGAGAAGTGCATCATAGATCTGGTGAAATAGCTTCACGTCTTCCTCTGTCATATCGCGCACCAGTGCCGGCTCGTCAAATTGCAGCCATGCGATCTGCTTTTCCTCACTCTTTTGGATCAGTGCACGATATGCCCCCATTACCGCATCCACAAAATCTTCCGCTGTCTTTTCCCCGGTATAGCGGCACAGCTTTAACATCGTATAGGCACCGGTCACAACCGGCTTTGTCCCGATGCCAAGTGCCTTTGCCTCTTCATATTCCCTCCACAGCTTGTCCCCTGCAAGTGTTATCCTGGCATCGTCTTCTACCTCCGGCACAATATAATGATAGTTTGTATTGAACCATTTTTTCATTGCCAGTGCTTTGACATCCCCCGATGCGCCCTGGTAGCCGCGTGCCATTGCAAAATAAGTATCAAGCTCCGGCAGATTTAATTCTCTGTATCGCTTTGGAACGATATTTAACAATGCTGCCGTATCGAGCACCATGTCGTAAAAAGAAAAGTCATTGCTGGAAATATAGTCGATCCCTGCTGCCTTCTGTGTCTTCCAGTGTGTTTTTTTCAATGTTCCTGCTGTCTGCAACAGTTCTTCTGCACCGATCTCTTTCCGAAAATATTTTTCCGAAGCAAATTTTAACTCTCTTAATGTGCCAATCCTTGGAAACCCGATCACTGCTGTTTTCATTCCTATCCTCCTGAAAATTATCCTTCTCATTTTTGTTGTTCTCATTATAATTTTCCCGGATGAAATTGCAAAATATCTAAAAAAACAGGTTGTCCATAGTTTTAAACTATAGACAACCTTTCTATTCCAAATATTTATTTAACGCATCAAGGTATGTATTGCCCAGTCTGCTTAAGACTCCTTTTTTATGGACGATATACCCGATCCGCATCTCGCTCTCGTCCGCAAGCGGAACCGCGATAATATCTTTTCCATTTAATTTTTTATCGATGACACCGCTGCACACGGTATAACCATTCAACCCGATCAGCAGGTTAAACAGCGTTGCCCGGTCTCTCACCCTTATATTTTTCTTCCTCTCGGATGGCGAAAAGATCTCTTCTGAAAAATAAAATGAATTGTGCTCGCCCTGCTCAAAGGAAAGATAAGGATATTGCTCCAACTCCTCATTTGTGATCACGTTTTTCTCTGCAAGCGGATGCTTTCTGCTGATAAACACATGCGGTTTTGCCACAAACAACAGATGAAATTCCAGATCATGGGATTTTAAAAGCTTGCCGATCACCGCTTCGTTGAAGTCGTTCTGAAACAGGATTCCGATCTCGCTTTTCATTTTCGCCACATCCTCAATGATCTCATAGGTCTGTGTCTCCCGGAGGCTGAAATCGTATTCTTCCTGCCCATAGGTTTTGATCAGATCCACAAACGCATTGACCGCAAAGGAATAATGCTGGGTGGAAACGCAGAACTGCTTTTTGCCACCCCCGCTCCCCTTATAGCGATCCTCTAAGATTGCCGCCTGCTCTAACACCTGTCTGGCATATCCCAGAAAATCTTCTCCCTCTTTCGAAAGCGTAATGCCCTTGTTGGTCCGGTTAAAAATAACCACATTCATCTCTTTTTCCAGTTCATGGATCGCATTCGTCAGGCTGGGCTGCGAAATATAGAGCCGGTTGGCTGCCTCCGTTATTGTTCCTGTCTCTGCTACTGCTATCACATATCTTAATTGTTGAAGTGTCATCTGTTCCCTGTCCTTTTCATTTCTCCGGTCTTCTAATGCTTTTGCAGACACAACGGAAGTTCTAAATTATAGTTTTCCAGCAGCTCTTTGTCATATAAAATGTCCTCTGTCCTGCCATCTGCAATAATTTCTCCATCTGACATCAAAATTGTCCTGCTGCATGTATCCAGTATCATGTCCAGATCATGGGATGCAATGATTTTCAAATAATGAAATGAATTTAAAATGCGTATCAGATTTCTCCTGTTTTTCGGATCAAGTGCTATGGACGGCTCATCCATTAAAATAATATCCGGTGTCATGGATAAAATCGTAGCAATGGATGCAAGCTTCTTTTCTCCACCTGACATTTTATAAATCGGTCGATCTTTTAAATGACTAATTCCGGTTTGTTCCAGTGCATACTTCACTCGCTCCGCAACTTCATGTTCCGATAATCCATAATTTCTTGGTGCAAATGCAACATCCTCATATACCGTATTCATGAACAGTTGATTCTCCGAATCCTGAAACACATATCCAATTTTAGAACGTATTTCTGCCAGTGTGTCTTTTTTTACAGGAATCCCTTCCACACGGATCATCCCCTCATAATCCAGATTTAATCCAACAAGCATTTTCAACAGTGTTGATTTTCCCACTCCATTCGCCCCGATCAAACCGATCGACTCGTCTCCTGTCGCATGAAATGTAATATCCTTCAGTATTTCTACTCCTGTCTCATATCTAAATGATAACTGCTCTATGTCAATCCCAACCTGCTCCATGCTATACTCCTCCAAATATACTACCTGCTAATAATACCACTGGATATCTGCGAAATACCAGAAAAACTACACACCAGACCAGGAAATAGCAAATATCTTTCCATTGAAACGCTACCTTCTCTCCCATGTACTGATATTCACCACAAAACCCACGAAGCAGCATACTCTCGTAAACAGCATTCGCTCTGTCAACACTTTTTAGCAGCAGCTGTCCTACCAGAGTTCCCCATACCTTATAATGGATCCCCCTTTGTCCTGGTGCCCGGAGCATGTACGCCTGCATAATTCTCTCAACCTCTTCCAGAAGCACTGTAATATACCGGTACATCAACATAATCTGTGTCACAATCGCTTTTGGCACATGAAGGTAGCGTAACGCATAGCAGATTTTTTCAATTGATGTAGTCGCGATCAGAAGATAAGATGCCAGTACACTAAATATCCCTTTTAAAATTAAGGTGATCATAGATAAAACTCCGGCACTGATCCTCACATTGTTTATCACAAAATAATTTTGATCAAAAAATGGATTAAAAACACCTATAAAACATACCAATGGCAACACAATCCTTAAACGTTCTAAACTTTTGCAAAATGAAAGATCTGCCAGCAGAAAAACTACAACAGGATAGACCATCATTCCCATGACCCCTGCCACATCATACTTTGGAAATGATACAACAACTGCAATATAGACAACAGTTAAAATAAATTTAACCAGTGGATGAAGTTGATTCACCCACTGGTTTCTTTCTGACAAAGAATCCATTTCATGAATTTCATGGATTGCTTTTTTTATTTTACTCATGCTTTCTTATTCTTTCTGAAAAATTTAAATAAATAGCACGCACCTACGCAAACCAGAAGCACTACAATACTTCCTACAATTCCTGAGAATGTAGTTCCCAGTGCCGACTCCGATCCCTTAAACGCATAATCCGGAAGAAGCGACGTTACATCCTGAATCGCACTCGCTGTTTGATAAATACCACTATCCGCTCCTTCCATTTCTGTTGCACCAGTCAGCTTTGCTATTGACCATTCCAATCCATCTGGATAGGAGGATGCTGCCAATGACAATGCCCCTCCGATCAGCAATGCCACCCCTGCAAGGATTGCCATTGTCTTTTTGAAAGAAAACCGGCCTTCTTTTTTCTCAAGCTGTGAACTGCAGAACAAAAGTTCCGGTCTTGCCTCATAAACAAAAACAAGTACCGCTGCTGTGATCAGTCCCTCCACAAAACCAATCGCAAGATGAATCGGCTGCATGGTTGCAACAAAAGTTGCAAATGGAAGATCCGTAATACCAGATGCTAACGTCTCTAATGTTACACTGAACGCTCCCATCTGAAGCGTCAGAACACATCCCAAAATAGATGCTGTTATGATTTTTGCCTTCGACATACCATTTTTCATCATTGGCTTCCAAATAAGCAAGGAACCTATAAAGCATCCATAAAATGCCATATTCCATACATTACAGCCTAATGCCAGAAGTCCGCCATCTGCAAATAACAATCCCTGTATCAGCAAAACTCCTATCATTGTTAAAAATCCTGCATAAGGTCCTAACAAAGCTGACAGCAGCATGCCGCCACATAAATGTCCGCTTGAACCAGTACCCGGAATCGTAAAATTAATCATCTGGGTTGCAAAAACAAATGCCCCCATAATTCCCATAACCGGCACCTTTTTTGTATCTGTTTCCAGTCTTACTTTCTTTACTGAATAAGCCGCTGCTGCCGTAGAGCATACATACATTGTGCCTGCTACCGCCGGAGCGATCAGTGCATCCGCCATGTGCATATCATTTTCCTCCATCTGCCTGTGTTTTCTTTGATTTCTCAATTATAACAAACTGTTTTCTTTGCACAAGCCCCATGGGGGGATATTATTTCTATAAAAATTTCTCTATGATCTGCTCCGTCGTAATCTTTCTCTATTTCCTATCGTTTCCAAACGGAATTTCCATCATTTAGCGTAACCGGAAAACGATAGGAATAATTTTTATTCTGCCAGTCCGGATCATCCATCATACGCAGCAGATTTTTCCCGGTAATCCTGCCCAGATTATATTTCGGATGTATGGCCGATAAAACCTTTACCCTCGCATCCTGACGCAGTTCTGCATCATCAAAAGACACAAGCGAAACATCTTCCGGCACATGCAGTCCACGTTCTTCCAGAAAATCCATATAATATCCGGCAATCTCATCGTTATACAGGATCATTGCCGTACAGTCCTTTGTCCGGCGGTACATCCGGGTAAGCCCCTTTTTACTCAGTTTTTCTTCCATATCCTTGGTGGAATACCAGCGTATGTAATCATCATCGAACTTCACACCATAATCTGACAGGCATTCCACAAAACCTCTGTAACGCTCAATTCCCTGCATGTCATCATATTTGAACATGCCACCGATCCGACGGTGTCCGTTCTGGATCAGTATCTCGGTGACTTTGTATGCCGCCCTCGCATCTGACATCTCCACACTGTCAAATTTCAGATTCTGATAATGATTATGGATAAATAATGTTGGGATGTTCCGTTTTCTTATCTCTTCGTATAAGCGGATATTGGGATTTGGGAAACTCGAACGCGTTCCCTCAATGATCAGACCGGAAACATTTCTGTTTAACAGCCCTTCCAGGTATACCGCTTCATCATTCAGACGGTTTTTGGTTACGGTTACATCGATCTCGTAGCCTGCCTCCTTTAAAACGGAATCAATCCCATCATAAACCCTCGGGAACAGATAATCAGAATAATAGCTTAGGATCAGACCGATCCGCGGTCTTTCCTCATCTTCGTTCTTATTCTCATAAGACACATAGGTGCCGCTTCCCTTTACCCTGGTGATCAGTCCGTCCGCCTCTAATTGATTTAAGGCCGTCCGGACTGTCTGTCTGGAATATCCAAACTTTTTTTGCAGGACATTTTCTGACGGAAATTTGTCATCATTTTTAATGACTCCACTCGTGATCAGAGTCCGTCCCCAGTTGTATAATTTTTGATATTTCAGTAAATTCTGTTCCCCTGTCCCGATTCGTTCTGGCATATCCATTTACCGCCTTCTGTCCTGTATTTTTGCCTATTTGATCACCTGTAATGACTGACGATCTGCGAACACTGCTACGAAGATCAGGAATACAATTCCCTGTATCAACTGCATCATCTGTGTAGTGAAGCCCATCATGGTCAGTCCACTATTCAATACAATGTAAAGAAGGGAACCTACAATGATATTCTCAAATCTGACTTTTGCACCACCGGAAATTGGCATTCCGCCTAATACCAATGCGATCAGGATCTGCGTCTCCAGCTGGTTACCACCGGAAGATGTGACAGAACCAACTTTGATCACATTGATAAATGCTGCAAATCCTGTGATCGCACCTGCTAATACATAGATCAAAAATTTTGTACGGTCGGTACGGATACCGGAAAACATTGCTGCTTTCTCGCCTGCTCCGATCGCTTTTAAATAAGTTCCAAACTTTGTGAAACGGAATACGATAAATCCGATCACAAGAATGATTATGGTACAGGTCATTTTCAGCACTGTACTGTCATAATTGATCAGCTTTGCAGAACCTGCTACCGGTGCATTTGTGGTTAAATATTTGATAAATCCACGGAACAGGAACATCGTACAGATCGTTACAATAAAAGATTTGATCTTGCGGTATACATAAAAGTAACCGTTTAATGCTCCGATCGCCGCTCCTGCTGCAATACCACCCACGATCGCAAGTGGAATGCTGATCTTGGATAACATACATACCACGATTGATGCGATGCCCAGGATGGAGCCCTGTGAAAAATCAAGTCCGCCCATCGTCATAATAAAAAATACACCTGTTGCTGCAATCATCGTCACATATACCTGAGAAAGTACCAATGACAGGTTTCCCATCATCCTGAAGTTTGTCAATACGTTAAACATCAGGAAGATCACAACCAGTCCTACTACCGGCAGAAGTGAACGAATCATTGACATTTTTGATAGTTTTTTGAGCTCCTGCTCTTTCTGTTCTGTGTTTGTCTTTGCTTGATTCTCCATAACTGCCTCCTTATACCATCATCGTAATCAGGCTGTTTTCATTCAGATCCTGACTACGCTCCAGCTCGCCGCTGATCCTGCCATCTTTCATAATAATGATACGGTCACACATACCGATCAGCTCCATCAGCTCTTCGGAAATCATAATGATCGATTTACCGCTCTTTCGCATCTGGTTCATCAGCTGATAGATATCCTGTTTTACCTTGATATCAATGCCTCGTGTCGGGCTGTCTAAAACGACAATATCAGAGTCTTTTCCGATCCATCTTGCCAGAACCACTTTCTGTTTGTTACCACCGGACAGATCCGATACAAACTGGTCAACATTTACCATCTTAACTGACATCTGTTTTGCGTACTGGTTTGCAAATTCTTTTCGTTTCTTATCGCTTAACATATGTGCCTTATTGGACAGTTCATCCAGGGAAGGCAGGCAGATATTATCTCCGATACTCTGGTTCAATACAACTGACTCGTTGTCACGGTCTTTGGATGTATATGCAATACTATGCCTGATCGCAGTCGGGATATCATTGATCTCAGTCCCATCTGCCAATGTTACAGAACCTTCTCTGTCATAAGATGCTCCAAAAATAGCCTTGCCGATCTCATGCATACCGGATTCGGAAAGTCCACCAAATCCAAGCATCTCTCCTTTGTGAAGATCAAAGCTGATATCACTGATCAGTCCTGGTACTGTCACATTTTTAACAGATAAAACAACTTCATCTGATATCTTCTCGCCGTAATCGGCACGATAGTAATCTCCGGTTACCTCACGTCCAACCATCAGACGTTTCAGATCATCTTCGGTCACATCCGAACTCTTTACGGTATCAATATAAACACCATCTCTTAAGATTGTGATCGTATCCGATCTTTCAAGAACCTCCGGAAGGTCATGTGAAATGAAGATAACAGAGTTTCCACTTTCACGGATACGGTTCATGTGCTTATACAGCTCTTCACGTCCCTCCTGTGAAAGTGCGGTTGTGGTCTCATCGATCACAACGATCTTTGGATCAAAATAAGTTGCCTTTACGATCTCTACTAATTTACGATCCTCGAAATTGTAGTCATCAATGATATCGGATGCCTTGATCCGGTCAAATCCGTATTTTTTCAGTAATTCTGTTGCTTTTTTGTTCATCGCATTGGTATTTTTGATCCCCATATGTACGAACTGATCCTCGTGTCCGAGGAAAATATTCTCTGCAACTGTCAGGCCGGACAAAGTACCAAGCTCCTGCACGATAATGGACACTCCCTCGTTGTTTGCTTCCACCTGATTTTTCGGATGGATTTCTTTTCCATCCAGAATAAAGGTTCCACTTCCGATGCTGTAAATTCCAGTCAGCATGTTGGTCAGTGTTGATTTTCCGGAACCATTCTCTCCGATCAGTGCATGAACCTCTCCTTTATTTACATTAAAGGAAACATTTTGAACTGCCTTCGTAATACCGAAGGACTTGCAAAGATTTTTTACCTGTAGTCTTACCTCGCTCATTGCATTTTCCTCCTCCGATTATTTTACGATCTCACCTTTATTGACCTTCGTGGTCACGGTGATGATGATTAACAGTGCAAGACCTGTAATAACGTCCTGAATAGCGGTCGGTGCTCCCAAAGCGATGAAACCAAAGAAAATGATATTGATAACAAATTCACCAATTACGATTGCCTGCAGAGGCATGCCGTATTTCTTGAATGCCAGTCCGAAGAAGCATCCCATGGTAGGTACAAAGTTACGGCTCATAGAAGCCATTCCGGTTACAGCTACCATAGAAGATCCATAGCTGATGGTTAAGATTGCCATGACACCTAAGAACGCTCCACTTAACATGAATGCCAGCACTTTGTATTTATTGACATTGATACCCATGTTCTTGGCGACAAATTCGTTACTTCCGATCGCATAGGTATATGTTCCAATCTTGGTATAATTCAAGAAGATATAAGCAGCCACGCATGCAAGCAGTGCTAAGATAATATCCCATGGCATCTGGCCGAATGCACGTAAGTCTGATGGAAGTGTCTGCTCCACTCCACCTGCAATATAGTTTGCAACAGACTCATAAATAAGAGCCAGACCGGTTGTAACGATCATAGATGGAATGCGGAGTTTTACATAGAAGATACCGTTTAATAATCCAACGATGGTTCCTGTGATGACGCATCCAAGGATCAGTCCTGCATATCCCATGTTAAATCTGGTTGCCAGTACACATCCGGTAATGGCAGAAAGCATGATGTTGGCTCCAATGGAGAAGTCAAACATTCCCATAACCATTACAAAATAAAAACCAACTGCACCTACGGTCGCAATCAAGCTGGCCTGGAAGTAATTCAGCATATTTGAAAGCGATCCGAAGTTATGTGGTGTAAGTGTTTTAAAAATCATCCAGGAAAGCACAACCAGAAATAGCAGAATCAGATATCCTTTTGCACTTCCCGACAGCTTTTTTGAACCCATATTATCTACCTCATTTTCCTGCTTTTGATAGGAGAAGCCGGTGCCGCCACGCGACGCCGACCTCCCTTTCGTAACTTTATTCTTTGCCTATTAGTTTCCTGCACGGGATGCTGCATCCTCGATAGAAACTTTCTTAGCTGCTTCTTTTAAGCCGTCCATGTCAAGCTGTGACATTTCAACAAGTTCATCTGATGTATATGGCAGCTGGTCTACGAAATATTGCTCGTAAGAAGCATAGTCATCAGAAGATGATACATACAGGTATGGGAAAGCAACGTCTTCGAATTTTCCTTCAAATCCTGAGTAATTTCCCTTTACTGCGTTGTAAACCATCATGAATGCGATCAGTGGATCACAGTAATGTCCACCAGACTCACCAGCCATAGAACCGTTTGCAAGTCTGTCGCCAAGGTCTGGAAGGAAGTCTGTAGATACGATATCAATATCCTGTGTCTTACCTGCACGTTCTACTGCTGCAATTGCACCCTGAAGTGGGTCACCGCCACCACCTGCCGGGATTAAAGCGTCAAGGTTCGGATCTGCTGCCATTAAAGCTTCTGCTGCTTTGGAACCACCTTCAGAAGTTGTACCTGCGTACTGTGGCTCAGAAAGAGCTGCCTGATCGTCCGGATGGCTTTCGTTCCATTTATCAACGCCTGCCTGATATCCTTCCCATCTTCCAAGCCAGGTAGCATCCCCCTGCTCCCAACCGATCAGACCGATATTACGATCGCCTTTTTCAAGGAGGATATTTACAAGAGCTTCCCCATTTGCCGGCTCGTCTTCGTGTACGGCACCGATGTAATATGGTGAGTCCTTTGCTGCCTGATAGATATCTGCGCTGTTCTCCTCACTGATGATACGGAAGAACTGTGCTAAATAAACTTTGTTATCATTACATGTTTTGATCGCGGAAGTCATCTCTGTATCAGATGAGTTACAGATGATAATTCCCTGGCATCCTGCTGCAACTAACTGCTCAACAGATGCTGTAACCTTCTCGGAAACGTGTCCCTGATCAACGTACTGAACCTGTACCCCTAAAGCTTCTGCCGCTGCATCAAGAATTAATTTACACTGAGAACCAAGTACATCTGTGGAAGACCAGATGGAAACACCGATCTTAATATCGGAGTTATCAACTGCTGCTGTTGTCTCTCCACCCGCTTCTGCTGTTGTCCCAGAAGAACCGGAAGAGTCAGAAGAAGAAGTATTTGTTGTCCCCGCGTTACTGCCACAGGCTGACATTCCCACAACCATAGTCGCTGCCAGCATAGTAGCTGTGATTTTTTTGAAAATTGTTTTCATTTTCATGTTTCTTTCCTCCCTTTACATTATTGTTGATTATTTGTAAAAACCTTTTGTAATTTTCATTATAGTCAGTCAATTATTTTTGTGCAAGAAAGTACAAGAGATTTTTTCACAAAAGTTGTATTGTTTTCTGTTATTTTCGTCATATTTCTTCTGTAGCCCGCGCATGTTTTTGTGCATTTATCCAATATCTTGTGGGTGTATCTCCCTGTTTTGCCGTCGATTTTGTGCTACATTCCAATTACCCAACCCAGTTTTGTGCATCTGGCGCTTCTGTTACAATACAACTTTGTTGTTTTGTAACACCTGTACGTTATGTAATAAAAAACTCACTTGGGGAATCTTTCAGGTGTCGTTTTCCCTTTACACGCAAAAACAGCAGCCAGATCACCGACTGCTGTTTTTTTGCGTATTTCTGCTTATATATTATTGAGATTAGATGTTCAGTAAATCGCTGTATACTTTGAGTGCTCCCTCTGTCTCATGTGCAAGTACGCGTTTTGCTAATACTTTTCCGAGCTGAACACCTTCCTGATCGAAGCTGTTTACATTCCATAAGAAGCCCTGGAACATGATCTTGTTCTCAAAGTGTGCCAGTAATGCTCCGAGTGTCTTTGGATTTAACTGGTCACCGATGATAATGCTGGATGGACGTCCACCCTCAAAGTTTTTGTTGCGGTTCTCATCTGCTTTACCACAGGCAAATGCTACGATCTGTGCTGCTACATTTGCGCAGAGTTTCTGCTGGCTTGTGCTGTCCTGGATCACAACATCTGTTCCAATCTGGTTATTCTTAAATCCGATAAACTGAAGCGGTACGATGTCTGTTCCCTGATGCAGTAACTGATAGAAAGAATGCTGTCCGTTGGTTCCCGGTTCACCGAAGATCACTGGGCCTGTTGCATATTCTACCGGATCGCCAAAACGGTTGACTGATTTACCATTGGACTCCATATCAAGCTGCTGTAAATGTGCCGGGAAACGGCTGAGTGCCTGTGAATATGGTAAAACGGCTGTGCTTGGATAACCAAGTACGTTGCGCTCGTAAACACCGATCAGGGCATCTAACATTTCCGGGTTCTTTGTGATGTCTTTGTTTAAGGAAAGTTTGTCCTCTGCTGCTGCTCCATCCAAAAACTGTGCAAATACATCCGGTCCAAATGCCAGAGATAATACAGCACCACCAACAGCTGAAGTAGAAGAGAAACGTCCTCCGATGTAGTCATCCATAAAGAATGCAGCCAGATAATCATCACTCTTTGCCAGTGGAGAAGTCTCACTGGTAACTGCGATCATATGTTTGGAGGCATCCAGTCCTGCTTTCTTTAACGCATCTTTGACAAAAGACTCATTGGTCAGTGTCTCTAATGTGGTACCTGATTTGGAAACCAGTACGAAGATCGAATGTGCTACATCCGTTGCATTTAAAACTGCTGCTGCGTCATCCGGATCAACGTTGCTGATGAATTTTGCTTCCATTTTAAAAGTGTTATTTTTCTTTGCCCAGTTCTCAAGTGCTAAATACATTGCACGAGGGCCAAGGTCACTTCCACCGATACCGATCTGGACAACTGTGGTAAATTTCTCGCCTGCTGCATTGGTGATCTCGCCTGCATGTACTTTATTTGCAAATTCAGCAATCCGTTTCTGCTGCTCTACATAAAAGCTTCTTTTGTCAACGCCATCTGCATTGACCGCATTGCCAAGCTGGCCGCGTGTCATGTGATGAAGTACCAGACGGTTCTCTCCGGTATTTACAACTTCGCCGTTATAGAGTGCTTCGAATTTTTCGGATAACTGTGCTTCTTTGGCTAATTTGCCGAGTGCTGCCAACACGGTGTCATCTACCTGTTTTGCTGCATAGTTATATGCCAGTCCCTCTGCCATCGGAATGCTGTAATTTTTTACACGATCTGCGCCGTTCTCTCCGGACATTGCCTCTGCAAGGTTTACATTTGCAACCTTGGACAGTTCCTGAAAAGAAGTAAGGGTGTCTAAATTGTTCCAGGTAACCATAATCATTTCCTCCTACTATTCCTAATTCCTACCTAATTAATTAATTTTTTAACAATCGAAAAAATTATACTATTAAATTCCGCTTAATTCAAGTGGAGCGCGCCTGTATTTTCGCTTATTTTCGACCACTACTGAAAAATCAGATTCCAAAATCCGGTCGAGGATAAAAACAGGATCAGCATGACCACCGGCACAACATACCGTATCATAAACGTATACAGCTTTGCCCGTCCAAAATGCTCCCCGTTTTTCTCCACCTCTTCCACGATCCACTTCGGTCCGATGACCCAGCCGATCAGGATACTGGTCAACAGAGAAATAAACGGCATCAAAAAGCTGTTACTGATATAATCCATTAAATCCAAAAGCTGCGCCGTAGAGCCGTTTGGCAACGGCAGTTCAAAATAAAAGTAATTGTAACCAAGACAGATGATGATCGCTGTAACAAGCGAATATGTTCCCACCAGTGCACACATTTTCTTTCTGGTCTGATGAAAGATCTCCATACAGTTTGCCACCAGAGTCTCCATGACCGATACACAGGAGGTCAGTGCTGCAAATCCAAGTGCCACAAAAAACGCGATCGCAACGCCCCTTCCGACAACGCCCATCGCCTGAAAAACATTTGGCAGCGATACAAAGATCAGGCTCGGTCCCGATGCCATTCCCTCTTTTCCAAGGAACACATAGACCGCCGGTATGATCATCAGTCCCGCCAGAAGTGCAACGGTGGTATCAAACAGTTCAATCTGGTTTGTCGCCTTATTCAGATCCACCTCATCCTTTACATAGGAACCGTAAGTGATCATAATCCCCATTGAAACACTCAGAGAGAAAAACAGCTGGCTCATCGCATCAAGCAAAACCCCTAAAAATCCTGTCACAGTAAGACCTGTCACATCCGGTTTTAAATAGACCAGTAAGCCCTGTAAGCCGGTGCGCACAGTGCCATCCGCATCTTCATGTGACAGAGTCAGCGAAAATACAGCAATCCCAATGATCAAAACCAGAAGTCCCGGCATAATGTATTTCGACCATTTTTCAATTCCTTTTTCCACGCCACAGTACACGATCCACGCGGTCAATGCAAAAAATAACAGCATAAACACGATCGGCGATACTTTTGATGTGATAAAAGAGGTAAAATATCCCTCCTGCACTGCCTCACTTCCATCCGACACCAGATAAACCGTAAAATATTTTACGATCCAGCCACCGATGACGGAATAATACGTCATGATAAGAACCGGCACTAAAAATGTCAGATACCCTAAAAACTTCCACTTCGGATGAAGTGTCGCAAATGCCCTTAAGGCATTCTGTTTCGTCCGCCTCCCGATCGCAACGTCCGTTGTCAGAAGTACAAATCCAAATGTAAGCACCAGCACCAGATAAATGATCAGAAACAGTCCTCCCCCGTCTTTTGCACATAAATAAGGAAATCTCCATATGTTTCCCACACCTACTGCACTGCCTGCCGCAGCCAGGACAAAACCGATCGAACCGGTAAAGCTGCTCTTCTTTTTCTGCATAATTCCATTCTCCTTCTATTTCTACCCTCAGAATAGTTCTATGATACCAAATCCGCACCCTTCGCGCCACAACTTCTTTCCTATTTTGCAGAATACTTCCGCCCCAAAATGTGTTATACTCTATGATAACAGGAAATCAACTCTGAAATGGAGGTTAGTTACTATGAAACGAAAAACTGTATGGATCACCGGCGCAAGTTCCGGGATTGGAATGGAATTTGCCCGTATTTATGCCTCAAAAGGATATCGCCTGATCTTAACTGCAAGACGGAAAGACCGTCTGGATGCTCTCTCAAAAAAATTAGCCGTTCCATGCCTGATCGTAACCGGCGATCTCTCCAAAGAAGAAGAATGTTACCGCATTTTTAACCTTTTAAAAGAGGAGCGGATCGACGTTTTTATCAATAATGCAGGCTTTGGAACCTGTGGAAAATTTTCAGATACCGATCTGGAAAAAGAGATCAATATGCTGCACGTCAACGTAGCTGCCATGCACATTTTATTTAAACTTGTGCTGCGCAAAATGCAGTCCGAGGGAAGAGGAACCATCCTAAACGTTGCTTCCTCTGCCGGACTTCTGCCTGCAGGACCTTTTATGGCTGCCTACTATGCCAGCAAATCCTATGTTGTCAGCCTGACAAGGGCGGTTGCAGAGGAGTTACGACAGTCAAAAAGCCCTGTCTATGTCTGTGCTCTTTGCCCGGGACCGGTCAACACCGAGTTCAGCGAACATGCGGATGTTAAATTTGCTTTAAGCGGGATTTCTGCCGAATGTTGTGTCAGCGAAGCGTTCCGGGGCATGAAACAGAGAAGGACCATCATCATACCAACACCTCTGATGCGCCTTGCCTGCACCGCACAAAGGCTGGTTCCAACTCCGATCCTGCTGCCGATCATTGCAAGACAGCAGAAAAAGAAGACACGATAACTGATATTTGAAAGGAAAATCCAATGATTTTAAAGAAAGATGCGACACCTTTGATCGATTATCTGGAAAACTGGCCGCTTCATTATTACGAGATTGAATCGATTGAGGAACGAAGAAGCCTTCTTGCACAGGCGATCAAAGAGGAACGAAACATTCCGGAAGATACTTACCGCATGAAATTATTAGAAAAAAGATATGGCAAAAGCGGGAAAAACGATGCCTTTATGAGAGCCTGGATGATGATAAAAGCCTCCGGTTCTGCCGGCATTTCTTTTCTCAACAAACGCCACCTGCAAAAAGAATTAAAACAATATATGCAGGACTTATGCCTGCTCGGATACGAAGCAGAAGATGAGACGGAACACGCCATGCTTGTTGCAGAATGGGAAAACTTTGCAGCCGTCTTTCTGGCATCCTGCACCGGAAGCAAGGCTTACTGTTCGACGTTATTCAGTCTTGTTCCGATCAAAGATGCCACGGTAGCCAGAAAAATCGCAGAAGAGATTGACCTTGTCACAAGACGTTACCCGGAAAAACTTGCTCTTTCCGAAGCATTCCAGCCATTCCGTCAGGTCATGGCAGATACTTATTGCAAATTGATTGAAAATGGTGCCGCTTACTGGGATGAGGTCATCCACTCATAATTTTCCATTGTTACTTTTCAAGATAAGAATCCACATCTTCGGGACCTACTTTGGCATGGGGAAGTCTGATGTATTTGCCATTTTCCAGATCCAGATCATCCAGACCGGCATTGGTTGCAAGGTCAAATGCAAGCTCTAACATTCCCTCTGCCTGTCCCTCTTTGTCATTGTATACCGTCCCTGCCATTTCTCCGTTTTTTACCGCTTCCAAGCCAACATCTGTTCCATCAATACCTACCACGATCGGCCATTCATCACGGCTTAACTCTGATGCTTTTAAGGCATCGATCGCACCGAGTGCCATATCATCATTATTTGCAAGCACCAGTTCGATCTTTGTGCCATTCTGGCTTATAAGCTGTGTCATCTGGGTCTGTGCCTGTGCCCGATTCCAGTTTGCAATGGCATAACCTAATTTTTCCACTTCGATACCGCTTGATACGATCGTATTGACCGAATATTCCGTGCGTACAATGGCATCCTGATGCCCGGCTTCCCCTTCTAGCACAACATACTGGCAGACACCATCGCCATTTTTATCTGCACCCGGCTGTTTTAAAAACTGTTCCGCTGCGATCTCGCCTTCCATCACGCCGGATTCGAATGCCTTGGCACCGACATAATAGAGTCTGTCCCAACGCTCTAAGTCCTCTTCTACAAGCTCCCTGTTAAAAAAGATAACCGGAATATTATTTTTCTCCGCCAGATCAATGATCGTGGCCGGATCCGTCCGGTCTACCAGATTGACACAGATAATGTCGCATCCATCCTGAACCATCGTCTCCACCTGATTATTCTGTGTTGCCTGACTCTCTGAAGCATTATATACCTCTATATTGATGGCAACACCAGTCTCCTCTTCCTTCTGCGTTGCATAAGTATTAAATTCTTCCATGAGTTGAGATACAAATGTGTCGTACTGGTCATAAACAGTAACTCCGATTTTCATACTCTTTACTTCATCTGCCTGATTCGGAAACCGGCAGCCGGAAAGCAAAACCGTACCTGCAAACACTGCACAGGTACCAAAAAACCTATATTTTGTGTCTCTCATGTTTCCCCCTTACTGCACGATCGGGAATAAAATCTTCTGATTTTCCTCGTCATACAGATTTTCTTTTTTTACTACAAGGCTGTCCACCTGCTCACTGTCTGCAGATGACAGCTTATACTGTAACTGTTTTGCAATGGAACGCATGCTCTGATACCCCATGTTAAATTCATTCGGTACCACAAGAGCTGTGATCACCCCTTTATCCAGATAGTAAACTGCCTTTTCCGAGCATCCCTCTCCATATAACCGGAATGGCTGTTCTTCTTCCTGTCCTGCCTGTAAATAATCAACTGCTGTCTCTGTTTCGCGGTTGCCAAGCGATAAGATGATGTCCACCGGGCTGTCTTCCTGCATGGCAGCAAGTTCTGTCGAAAAACTCTCTGTCGAATCGTAAATGCACCATGCCAGCTCTGCCCCTGCATCTTCAAGCGTATCTTTTACCCCGGAGAGCCGCTGCTGCATGGATAGCAGCGTGCTGCTCCCACTTAACACCCCGATCTTTACCCCGGACAGGGAACCATTCTGGTCTGCGATCACTGCTTCTGCCAGTGCTGTCCCTATCTTGCGATTGTCCGGTGCAGTCAACGCATAGACCCCCTCCGGGTCTACGTCACTCTCCAACAGCATAATGGCAACCGAGCCATCCATCTGCCCAAAGATCTGCTCCGGGTCCACACTGGACACCAGCTGTACGATGACACCCTGTGCTCCGTTTTCCACCTCACGGTCAATCAGGGCTTTCTGCTCTTCCTCATTTGTCAAAACGCCGGTCGAAACATAATTTAACTGTATGTTTTCCTCATTCGCCGCCTGCTCCAATCCCTGCCGCATTGCAATCCAGCGGTCGTTGTTGCTGTCATTTACAATAACAGATACCCGGTTTGGTTCTTCCTCCATATTTACAAAAAGCATACCTGCTGAAACTCCGAAAATAATAAGCACCAGAATCAGGATCAGTCCTGCGAAATAAATCTGTCTTCTTTTCATTTGCCGCTCTCCCCTCTCAGTTCCTTTATTTTCCCTCCTTCTAGCAGTTTCTGCATTTCCTGCGAATATGGGATCTTCGGCAGATGGATGCGCACGGTGGTCCCCTCATCCGGCTGGCTCTCGATCTCCAGGCCGTACTGTTTTCCAAAACGGAGCTGGATCCTGTTATGCACATTGATGAGCCCCACACCGGAACCGTGTTTTCTGACACGGTTATTGTCGGTCAGAAGCTGCTCCACGGTATCCTGTGGCATGCCAAGTCCGTTGTCACTTACTTCGATATAGATATCGCCATCGCTCTGGTATACCCGGACATGGATCTCCCCCTCTCCATCCATCGCTTCCATGCCATAATAAATGGCATTTTCGAGCAACGGCTGCACGACCAGTTTTACTGTACAGCACTGCAATGCTTCCTCCTCTGCCTCAAAATCCACGGTAAAGCTGTTCTTGTAGCGGATCTTCTGGATGTTCATATAGTTTTTCGCATGTCTGATCTCATCCTCGATACGGATGATCGTCTTTCCCCGGCTTAAACTGATGCGGAACAGGCTTGCAAGCTGTGTGATCATAAAGACTGCGTCCTCATAACGTTCACCCTCGATCATCCACACGATCGAGTCCAGTGTATTATATAGGAAGTGCGGATTGATCTGCGACTGCAACGCATCCAGCTCGCTCTTACGTTTTTCCTCCTGTTCATGCAGGATGTCGTGCATCAGCTGGTTGATCTGCGCCACCGTCGACCTTAACGTCTTTCCTAAATGCTCTACTTCCTGCGTACCACCCACATAAATGTCCGGATTTAAGTTTCCTGTCTCCCACTCTTTTACGGATTCGTTTAATTTCCGTAATGGTTTTGCGATTCTTACCGCTACCAGCTGATTTAATATGATGATCGCCAGCATGGAGATCGCAACCAGTAAGATCACAAACATCCTCGTTCCATACAATCCCATATCAAACGCACTCATCGGCACGACACTGACGATCTTCCATCCGGTATAGCTTATGGTTTTTACCGTGATCAGGCGGTTTTCTCCCTGAAATACTTCCCGGTGGCTTCCATCCTCATAGCGGGATGCTTCGAGGTTGTTTTCTTCATACAGATTTGTATAGATCAGTTTCTGCCTAGGATGATAGATGATCTCTCCGTTGCTGTCCATCAGATACACATATTCCGATGAATTGTCTGTATTTGCTTTATTGAGCAGCTGCTCAATGCTGCTATAGTTCATATCAACAAGCAGTACACCAAGCGTTGGATTTCCGTTGTTCGTAATCTCCACTGCACGGCTTAACGAAATGACCCAGTAATACCGGTAGCTGGTGTTATCAAACAGATTCTGCACATGCGGGGTGGAAAAATGAAGGTTCTCCATCTGTCCGACCGCATTGACAAACCACTCCTGCCCCACAATGTCCAGGTCGTTTTTTTCATTCGCGACCGGAGCTGCTGCCACCAAATTTCCCTCATTCGTGTAGCAGGCAATGCTGATCAGGTTATCCTTATTTGCTTCATAGAGCAGATTCATTTCCTCATCCATCGAATCCACGGCAAAATCCTTATCCTTGATGACACTGTAATACATCGTATCGGAAATACGGCGCATATTCCGAAGGTAGGTTTCCAGATTGATCGCGGTCTGGTTCAAAAGCTGCTCGGAACTCTCGATCGTCATATCTTCCATACGGTTGACAAAACGGTTATATAACGTCACGCCAAGAATCCCCATACTGCACAGCGACACGATCGTAAAAGAAAGTGCTATCGTAAACTGTATCGTCTGGGGTTTCCTGTGTTTCGCAAGATATTCTGCTGTCTTTTGGTATAATTCTTTTCGTTTTCTCACGTTTCGCTCAATTTCCCTGCTTTATATTTGGATGGGGACATTCCAAACTGTTTTTTGAATACATAACTGAAATAATTCGGATCGGAATAACCGACTTTTTCTGCGATCACATAGGTCTTTTCGTCTCTGGTCAGAAGGAGTTCCACTGCCTGTTCCATGCGGTAATCGGTAAGATAATTAATGAATGTCTTGCCGGTCTCCTTTTTAAATACGGTCGAGAAATATGCCGCACTTACATTTAAGTAGCTGCATATGGTCTCAATGCTCAGATCCTGTTTTGCATAATTTTCTTTTACATATTCGATCGCCCTTGTCACAAAGGACTTGTTCGTATCCTGTCTCTCGTTTGTGATCTGACGCTGCATGCGGATACAGTTTTCCGTCAGCCATGCACCCAGATCTTCCGTTGATTCCAGCTGCAGTGCCTGATTATAGACATCTCTGTTTTCACCAAATACTTCCTCCATATTGATCTGATGGTTGCTGCCAAAACGGAAGATTTCAGCAATCAGCTCCATCACTAAGATGCGGTAATTCTGCAGTGACATCTTGGTCTTTGCCATCTGCACAGTAAATTCTTCAATCGCTTCCTCAAGCGGTTCCCGCTCGCCCATCTTCACTTTCTTCAGGATCTTCTGGATATATGCCTCTTCCCAGTGCTCATCCACATTTTCATGCGGGTCCATCTCCGCGATATTAATGGCTCTGGTATTTCCATATAACACACGGTAGGAAGTTGCATTTTTCGCACCCTGATAGGACAGGGAAAGCTGTCCGAGCTGGTTGCAGATGTGCCCGATCCCAGCGGTCACACATGCTTTGCAGACTCTTTTGGCCATCTTACAGAACCGGTCCATATCATCCGTAAAATGTGTGATATCATCTACGTCCGGAAGCTGCGTGATCAGTAAAATATCTCCCAGATAGGTCACTGCCTTACAGCCCCATTTCTCAGTCAGCTGCTCCTCCGCCAGTTTCTTTACTGAAACCGTAAGTAAAAATGGGTCGATGGGAACATTTTCCGGATTGGTCGTGCTGATATGTAAGACCGTCGCCACATAGTAGGGACCAGTCAGATCGATCTGATAGTTCTTTACATATTTATCAATCTGTTCTTCCGGAATCCGTCCCTCGATCAACGAGGTATAGAAATTTTCCTGAAGCACCGGCAGGCTCTCCATATAATATGCGCGGAGTTTATCGATATTTCGCTTCTCATCCATCTCTTTATCGAGATTGGTCTTAATCCGCTCAAACACTTCCTGCAATTCATTAGAATTAATCGGTTTTAGGATATACTCTTCCGCTTCGATCTTGATCGCTTCCCTGGCGTATTCAAATTCATCAAAACCAGAAAAAATGATAACTTTTACTTTCTGGTAGAGTTCTTTTAATTTTTTGCACAGGGTCAATCCGTCCATATATGGCATTTTGATATCGGTCATCACCACATCCGGCTGCAGTTCCTCTGCCATCTCCAATGCCTCGACGCCATTTCTGGCATACCCCACAATCTTAAATCCCATACTCTCCCAGTCCAGTTTTTTCATTATGACCTGGACTGCTTCTTCTTCATCGTCTACAAGTAAAACGCTATATTGATACATGCCTGTCTCTTTCCTTATCGTTTCTTACCGTTTCTTACCGTTTATGCACCATACTTGTCATTCATCCGTTTCCACAATACGCCAAACACGATCGTGCAAAGAATGATCTGTGCCAGTGCCACATACAGGTTCACAAAAAGCAACAGTGCCATAACCAGTGTTGCCCCTCCGAAAAATAAGATCAGTGCCCCTCCGTTTTTCGCATAAGCCTTTTCATCTTTTACCGGCTCTTTGTTTTTTCCGCGGATGGTACTGACATCCTGTAAGATCATCAGTTTAAATCCATAATACATACAGATTACAAATAAAAGCAGTGGTATTCCTGCCTGTTCAAAAAATGTCTGTGCTGTCATAGTTTCCCTCCCACTTTTTCTTAATCAACAATAGCGGCTGAACTGCTCCAGCCGCTATTATTATAATACAATTTATGTATTGTTTCAAAACCTGTTTATTTCTTTGCAACGTATTTTCTGATATCAAGTGAAATTGCTACGAAGATTACAATACCGATGGCAATGTACTGTGCGTTTGCATCGACTCCTAAGTACTGTAATGCTGCTTTTAACAGCTCAAATACGGCAACACCGATGATAGCGGATGATACTTTACCACGACCACCAGTAACAGATACACCACCGATGGTACATGCTGCGATTGCTTCCATTTCGTAACCATATCCTAAGTTGACGGATGCACCGCCGGCTTTTGCACCAAGCATGAAACCGGCAAGACCATACATAGCTGCTGCTTTCATGTAGATTAAGATCATGGTTTTCTTAACCGGAACACCGGCTACTTCTGCTGCCTGTGGGTTTCCACCGATCGCATACATATATTTTCCATGACGGGTCATATTGAAGATGAACCAGGTAATTGCTGCTACGATCAATGCGATCCAGATCAGCCAGCTGATTCCAAGGAATTTACCATTTGCAATGTCTGTGTACTCTTTTACATACCCACCAAGTGGTGTTGCACCTGTGTAGATTAAGGAAATACCATATACGATCTCCATCATTGCCAGTGTTGCGATAAATGGTGGTACACTTAAATATGCGATAAAGAAACCGGTAATACTACCGAATGCTGCACAGATCGCCATAACTACGATCAATGCAAGGAATACGTTCATTGGCTGCATATCCGGGAAGAATTTACCGGAATAATCCATACGCTGTAACAACGTACCTGCGATACATGCTGCAAAACCGATCATACGTCCTGCGGAAAGGTCACATCCTGCGGTGATAACACATCCTGCGATACCAAGTGCGATAACAAGTCGTGAACTCATGTTGGTTAAAATGTTTAATAAGTTGTTTTGTGTAAGAAAATTACTGGATGTAAATCCGGTATAGATAACCAGAATAAACATTACAATAATAACACCATTGTTAATGATAAAGTCTTTTGCTTTCTGCTGTTTTGTCTTTTCCATTCTATTGTCCTCCTCTGACTCAGAATTTTGTTGCGAAGCCCATTACTCTTGCCTGTGTCATCTCTTCCGGCTCTGTGATTTCACCGGTAAGTTTACCATTACACATAACGCAGATCCTGTCTGCCATTCCAAGAAGTTCTGACATTTCAGATGAGATCATTATGATTGCTTTTCCCTTTTTCGCCAGATCACTCATGATCTCGTATATCTCATGCTTTGCTCCTACATCAATTCCTCGTGTCGGTTCATCCATGATCAATACATCCGGGTCATTCGCCAGCCATCTGGAAACGATAACTTTCTGCTGATTACCACCAGATAAGTTTGCGATATGTTCCTTCATGCTTGGTGTCTTGATGCTCAGTTTGTTGATACTGTCATCCACAACTGCATTGATCTTCTTATGATCCAGGATAAATCCTGCTTTTAAGAATTTGTTGTATACGGATACACCTACATTGTCCTTGATGGAAAGACATCCAAAAATACCATTTCCACGACGGTCCTCTGTAATCAGTCCGATACCTGCATTCATCGCATCAATCGGATGTTTGATTTTTACTTTATTGCCGTGCATGTAAACCTCACCGGAAGCCACTCCACGAATACCGAAGATACCTTCCATCAGCTCGGTTCTCTGTGCTCCTACCAGACCACCAAATCCAAGGATCTCGCCTTTCCGAAGAGTAAAGCTGACATTCTGGAAAGATTTCGGATTGATGGAACACAAATTTTTGACTTCCATGACAACCTCGTCTGGTTTATTCTCCTTTGGAGGATATACATTGGTCAGCTCACGGCCTACCATCTTTGCAATGATCTGATCTGTGGAAAGTTCTGCTGCCGGCCAGGTTCCAACATATGTACCATCACGCATGATCGTGATATCATCTGCGATCCGTTTGATCTCATCCATCTTATGAGAGATATAGACCATCGCAACGCCCTTATCCCTTAAATCATTCATGATACGGAACAATGCCTCGACTTCATTATCAGAAAGTGAGGAAGTCGGCTCATCAAAGATTACGACTTTCGCCTGCTGTGAAACTGCCTTTGCAATTTCAACAGACTGCATCTGACCAATGGAGAGAGAACCGAGCTGCGCTTTTGGATCAAAGTCCATTTTTACCTCTTTTAACCATCTCTCTGTCTCTGCATACATGGTCTTGTGATCGATCATCTTAAATGGTCCGAACCCTTTCATCGGGTAACGTCCCAGATAAAGATTTTCTGCCACACTTCTTGCAGGTACCGGCTGTAATTCCTGATGTACCATTGCAATACCATATCTCATTGCCTCATCCGGATTGTTGATCTCGATCTTTTTACCATCCAGGATGATTTCTCCTGCATCCATTCTGTAAATACCAAACAGGCATTTCATCAGAGTGGATTTTCCTGCACCGTTTTCCCCCATCAGTGCATGAACGGTTCCTGGTCTTAACGAAAGCTGCACATTATCAAGCGCTTTTACACCAGGGAAAGATTTGCAAACACCCTTAAGCTCCAGTTTATATTCCGCCATTTTGCTCCTCCTTTATTTTTTCAGGCAATCGCCTGTTTTATTTTATATAGATACAGATTGGGATCTGTGTATCGTCAAAGTTAAGTTTTCGAATCATTCTGATACATTCATTTGAAAGACAGGTGCGGGTGCAGATAACACCCGCACCGCCCCTGTTTTACTTCTTTTTTTCAACTAACGGATTATTTAACCATGTCAAGAACACTCTGTGCATTGTCTTTTGTAACTTTAACGTAATCACATCCGATGTAGTGCTCGTTGCCTGCACCTGTTAAGTAGTTGATTGCTGCATCTGCTGCACTGTGTGACTGTGCGAAGTGATCATTGAATACAGTACCTGTCATAGTTCCTGCGATAACATCCTCAAGTGCCTCTGATAATGCATCAACACCTACTAAGTAGATATCCTTACCTACAGTACGTCCTGCAGACTCGATTGCCTGTAAAGCACCAAGTGCCATTGCATCGTTGTTACAGAATACAACTTCTACATCATTGCCATGCTGGCTTAATGAGTTAGCTACTAACTGCTGTGCTGTAGCCTGATCCCAGTTACCAACCTGATCATCTAAGCAGTTTACATCAAGTTCTGCATCCTCAAGAGCTTTTACAGAATACTCGGTACGATACTGAGCATCTACGTTCTCCGGGTCACCTTCAATCATGATGTAATCGATCTTGCCGTTTCCGTTCATATCAAGTGTATCAAGTCCGATGTCTGCGATCAGTTCACCCTGGTAAGTACCAGACTGACGAGCATCACATCCAACATATGTTACATTCCAGTTGTTGTCAGCCCATCTCTGCTCTTCTGACTCATCCGGCTCACGGTTGATGTATACTAATGGAATATCTGCTGCTACAACCATGTCTGTGATGGTCTCTGCAGAAGAGGAGTTAACCGGGTTGATGATCAATACATCTACGCCCTGTGTAATGAAGTTCTGGATCTGGTTTGTCTGTGTAGCCTGGTCATTTGCACCATCTACAATTGTGATATTCTCTTTTGAAAATCCTTTTTCTACTAAGTAATTCTCAAGTTCTCCACGGAACAGTGTCATGAAGTTATCGGAGAACTGATAAATACATACACCAACCTTTTTATCAGCCAAATCACCATTTGCGGTATCTGCTGCTGCATCTGCAATATTCTCTGCTTCAGTTGTTGCATCGCCTGTTGTTGCGTTGTCTGTTGTTGCGTTATCTGTTGTTGCATTGTCTGTTGTTGTGGTGGTGTTGGAACTGTTTCCACATCCCATTGCTAAAGATGCCACCATTGTCATTGCGAGCATTACGCTAACTACTTTCTTTTTCATATTGAAAACCTCCCTAAATAAATGTTTTGGTAACTTCTTGTTACATGATGAATTATAGCAATGGAGGCATTAAAAAAACATACAAAATACTTCTCTCTTTCTAGAAAATTCTTCTGTATGTTTTGTGCAAAACGCTCGTTATTCTGTTTTTATATGCTTCTTTATTGGTTATTTTTGTGTGATATTCTTAAAAATCCTTAGATTACATTGGGCAACTTCTTCGAATTTCCATATCCATGTCCCGTACATAGCGCGCATTGAATGCCATGGTGCACTCTTTTAATTCCATCTTTCCGTCAATGTATGGCTGGTACATATCTAAGATACCCTCCGCACATCCGTCGCAGGTCGCATCGATGTTCCCCAAAGAATCTGCAACGATCTTTTCGCGCTGCTCTCTTGTTGTGTTTGCAATTAAATATTCATCCATCTGTGTTCGTTCCTCCATTAAAAACCTGCCAGGATCTTATTTAAGATCCGGTATAATTCTGCTGCTTCCTCCGGCTCTAACTTTACGCATGCTGCCATCTGCTCCGGTACACACACTGCCTTTTCCCGCAACGCATTTCCCTGCTCTGTGATCGTGACATTTAACACACGTTCGTCCTCTTTGGACCGGTTTCGTTCCACCCAGCCTTTTTTCTCCATCGTCTTTAACAGTGGCGTAAGTGTTCCTGAATCCAGATATAGATATTGTCCCAGTTCCTTTACAGTCACTTCCTTATGCTCCCACAAAACCATCATTGCAATATACTGTGTATAGGTCATGTCCAGTTCATCCAGAAAAGGTTTGTAATGTCTGACGATCTCCTTTGATGCTGCATATAGTGGAAAGCATAGCTGATTTGCCAGTTTTAACCTGTCATACTTATTACTCATTCTAAACCCGCCTTTTCATTTCATTGTGCCCAACTAAATCAGTATAGCATTTTTCTTTCCGGTTTTCTATCTTAAATCTGTGATTTTATAAAATCAACCACGCCATCTTTTGGTAAAAATCCGACCTGCATGCCTGCTTTCTCGCCTTCTTTTAAGACTACAAGTGCTGGAATGCTTGTTATGCCAAATTTCTGCGCGAGATCCGGATTTTCATCGACATCAACATTATAAAAAGATACCGCATCGCTCATTTCTTCTGATACGTCTTCAAGTACCGGTGCAAGCATCTTACATGGTCCACACCAGGTTGCTGAAAAATCTACCACTGCTGCCTTCTTTTCTGTTACTTCGTTCCATTCTTTTTCTGAAATTTTCTTTACCATCTTTTTTTCTCCTTTATCGTTTCTTATTTATTTGAGTTCCTGCTTTTGGCAAGATAACTTACTGCTGTCAATGCTGCGACATTTCCCTCTCCTGCCGCTTTGATATACTGATACGGTGCGCCGGTTACGTCCCCACATGCAAACAATCCCGGCAGATTAGTCTCAAGCTGTCTGTTTACGATCACCTGATTACTACCCATCGCAAGGCCCGGCACAAGCCGGGATGTCGCTATGCTTTCCCTTAAAATAAAGATACCATCTGTCTCTATACTGCCCTCTTCCAAGCTCAGGCAAAGCCGCTCCGCTCCTTTTTCGATTGCCACCGGTTTTGCATCTGGAAGTACTTCGATCTTTGCGTGGAGTTTATTTTCCTGCTCATACATTGGCAGGTAATATACTTTTTCTGCCAGCTCTGCCAGATACTCTGCTTCCTGCTCTTCCTCTTTGGAATAGCCTATGACCGTCACTGTTTTTCCTTTATACAGTGCCCCATCACAGGTAGCGCAGTAGCTGACTCCCCTTCCGAGATTTTCCATCTCTCCCGGAAATGGCTTTGCTGTCGACACCCCACAGGCAAGTATGACCGCCTCCGCCTCATACATATCCCGGTGTCCCTGAATTGCAAAATAGCTGCCCATTGCATAGACCGCATTTACCCGGTCCTCTGTGATTGCAATGTCCATCTGCTCCAGATGCTTTAAAAACGCGCTCTGCATCTGCTCGCCGGTCACTTCCGGCAGCCCCAGATAATTCTTTACCGTATGAGCTTTTTCTACTTTCAGGCTTAATTCTCTGCTGCCAAGCAGCAATATATTTTTATTGCGGACCTTTGCTGTGATTGCTGCTTCCAGCCCCGCCGGTCCCGTTCCTATAATTGCTATGTCGTATCGTTCCATCTTCGGCTCCATTCCGCAGGTGTTTTCCTGCTTCCTTTATTTTTTGCATTTCTCTCATTTTATATGAGTTTTTCCACGCATTTTTCTAATTCCTTCATGTCTGCCGTAGGCTCAAATCTTGCCACCACATTTCCATCTCTGTCTACCACAAATTTGGTAAAGTTCCATTTGATATTTGGGTTATCTTTATATCCTTTGTCCATCTTTTTAAGGAGCGCATTCATCGCGATCGCCTTTACGCCCTTTCCAGACCCTTCAAATCCTTTCTGCGACTTCAGATAAGTATATAACGGGATTTCGTTTTCCCCATTTACATCTGCTTTTTTCATCTGTGGAAACTGTGTATTGTACTTCAAGGTGCAAAACTCATGGATCTCTTCGTCCGTTCCCGGTGCCTGTCCGGCGAACTGATTGCATGGAATATCGATGATCTCCAGTCCTTTTTCGTGATATTTCTCATACATCGCTTCCAGTGGCTCGTATTGTGGTGTGAAGCCACAGCCTGTCGCTGTATTTACAATGACCAGAACTTTTCCTTTGAAGTCTGCCAGACTCTGTTTTTCTCCGTTTGCTGTTTCTACCGTATAACCATAAATGTTCACTTGCGTACTCTCCTTTTTCAATATAGTAGATTTTGCCTTCCCCGGCAAATCTATTGTTATAAATTATATTGTGTGCAACTTTTATATTTTGATTGTACGCAATCTTTTTGGTTTTGTCAATAGCTATTTTTAAAAATTCCACTCCGAGCCTACATCCAAGCCATTGGCGGTCAGCCAGTCATCCTCGACCGACACCACTCTCGTCTGCTCCTGCTCATCGATCAGGGTAACAGATACTTTTGGTCTTTCCCCTGGCTGCAATGCTTCGCATCCATAGTCTCCATCAAAGATATGCTTGATCTTCCACATAGGCTACGCCTCGATGGAATACTGCATCAGTTCGTATTTCAGTTTGCAGCCTTCGTAGATCTCTGCCGGAAGAAGTGCCCGCGCAACCAGCTTTAAATCCGGTGATTCGATGTCTGTTCGCTTCAGATTGGCGTAATCGCCATCGATCGATACCACCTCATAATACCATGTTTCCATTTTTGTTCTCCCTTCTCTTTAACTTCTTACCCGAAATCCTCTTTCCTCTTCTACCAGAGGAAGCGTTTTTGCTTCTATGCCCTGTATTTCTACATAGGTCCCCCGCTCTACCATCTGTATCACGGTGTCGATCTGTTCCTCCGTTCCCTGTATCTCCATCGACACCGCTCCATCTGGATCATTTCTCACCCAGCCGGTTGCTCCTACCCGGTTGGCGGCATGCTCCGCCCGGTAGCGAAATCCTACGCCCTGCACAAAGCCTCTTATTTTCAAATATTTTCTGATTATCCTGCTGTTATAGTCACTCATATCACAATCCCATTGCAGTGATCCACCTCATGCCTGTATTAAATAGGGACCAAAAATATCCCTTTCATCTAAATCACTGCTTTATTTTAGTGCCACAATTTTAAATTTTTTTCAAATTTGTGGCACTAACTCATGTTAATATCTACTTTTCCCAATAGGAAATCAACAATATTAACATGAGCAATTCCATCTCTTGAATAGTCGAATCTGTCTAATGAAAATACATACTTTGGTGACGCATCACTAATCGGTTTGGAAGTTCCAAACTCCCGTTCAATCGTTTCCTTACTTCCAAGATAATATGCTACCTGTATAAAACATTTTTTTCGACCATTAATTGCAACAAAATCGATTTCTCCCTTGTATGTTTTGCCTGTAAAGACCTCATAATCTCTGGAAATCAATTCATTATATATAATGTTCTCCAGAAAAAAAGTATCTTCAAAATTTACCAAATTTGTATTTATCATACGAAAACCGGTGTCAACAGCATACTGCTTCTCGATATAAGACATCGCCTGTTTTCCTACAATATTAAATCTCTTTACTCTATCGATCAGGCATGCCTTTCTCATCCTCTCTTGGTGTCCGTGTATAAACAAGTATGTTCATCTCCAACGCCTGTGCAATCTGTATGACCTTTCTGCCAATATGACCTGCACCTATAATGCCAAGTGTTTTCCCATTTACCTCAACATGTGAAACCTGAAGATTTCTGGTAAAATTATCATGGTTTCCACATGCCAGCATCTTCATCTGTACCTGCCTCACAGATCAGCTTGATAGATTCCGGGAATCTCTGTATCATTTCTGCATTTACAGGCATCTCCTTTGTTACAATGATATCTTTTCCCTGAATACGCTCTGTCAGCTGCTGTTCTGTTGTATCATCATATACTGTAACATCAGAAGATAAAATAGAAAAATCCAGCTTTCCGTCAAAATTCATTTTCTTTGCATTCAATACTACACATTTAGCGTTCATAATATAAGTTCCTTTCTCTTGTGATTTCTCTGATCCATCAATCTAATAGCTATTATCCCGTATAAGCATCATCCCAGGACTCGCTATTATCTGGTTGATGCCATTTTATCAGCCGGCCATGATCTCCTGAGAGCCTCATAGGAGATTAAAAAGTTTGCAAGCCAACCCGCTGGTACAGCAAGCCAGACAAAGGCAATGCCGAAACGCGGTGCACAGATCAGGGCAACGGACAGACGGATCGCAAGATTCACCATGTTTGCAACGAGGAACGGACGCATAATTCCGAGACCGCGAAGGACTCCATCGGTTGCCATCTTGATACCCATGAAGATGAAAAAGTAACCAATCCACCTCATATAATCACCAGACACCTGATAGGCCAACGCCGTTCCGTCTTTTCCCAAGAACAGCGATGAGATCTGCATGTGCAGCGTTTCAATGACCACAAACGCAATGGCTGCAAAGCACAGATCCAGCACCAGTGCAGCGTAGTAGCCTTTTTTGATACGATCAATTTTCTTTGCGCCAAGATTCTGGGAAACATACGGTGAAACCGCATTGCCGATGGATACAAAGATCAGTGCAAAAACATTTTCCACCCTCATCGTTGCTGCATACCCGGCAAGCGCCTGTGTGCCGAAAGGATTTACCACTGCCTGGACGATCATCATACCGATGGACACTGTGGACTGCTGTAAAACCGACGGCACCGCAA
>ERZ791905.265-NODE-265-length-62046-cov-6.680325_pt1 | contig 62046 bp, 57 predicted proteins | sample MGYA00510147_ERZ791905 | MGnify/ENA primary metagenome ERZ791905 (study PRJEB30046, sample SAMN00792084) | human gut metagenome | study: EMG produced TPA metagenomics assembly of the A metagenome-wide association study of gut microbiota in type 2...
AGGAAAATGAGATTGAACTGACATATACTGAGTTTGAAATTCTATTGTTGTTAGCCAACAATCCAGGCAGAGTGTTTAGAAAAGAGCAGATATATGATAGTGTTTGGAAAGAACCATATTCCGGCGATTACAATATTGTCATGAGTCATATTCGCAACATACGGGAAAAGATAGAAGATAACCCAAGCAAGCCAGTTTACATACAGACGGTTTGGGGAGTCGGTTATAAATTTAATAACAAACTAAAATGAGCAGGTATTGCAGAGTGTTTGTAATATCTGCTTTTTATATGGCTGATAATAATGTTAATATCACAAAATGAAGATTTTTCTTGATAAAAAACGTGGCAAGGTATAGTATAAATATACTAGGTGTATTATGCACATTTTGGATTGAGGTGTCGCAAATGAGGATTGTTGATTTATTTTCAGGAGCAGGTGGATTAACCTTTGGTTTCTACTATAATAGAGAAAATAACACATTTGTTAGAAATGAAAATTGTAATATTATTTTTGCGAATGAATATGATCATGCGGCAGCAGAATCGTTTCGTATTAATTTCCCGGATATTAATATGATTAATCAAGATATAAAGGAATTAACAGAAGAACAGGTCAGAGCATTAATAGGAGAAGAAGAGGTTGATTTAATTATAGGAGGTCCGCCGTGTCAATCCTATAGTACTATTGGTCGTAGAGTATATGATGATAAAGCAAAATTGTATAATGAATATTATAGGATGCTGTCAATAATTAGACCTAGAATGTTTCTATTTGAAAATGTAAAAGGAATGTTATCAATGAAAGATGAAAAAGGGAATTTGGTCATTGATAATATAAAAAATATGTTTGAGAATATCAATGAAGAATTAGGATATAATATTGTGTATGATACAATAGATGCTGTGAATTACGGAGTTCCACAGCATAGAGAAAGAGTATTTATTATTGGCATTAGAAATGACTTAGATATAGAGTGGGATTTTAATCAATTAGAAGTAGAGCCAGAACAATTAACTTTGGAGGAGGCTATATCGGATTTGCCGCATATTGCATCTGGAGAAAATATTCATGAATATGGAGAGGAACAGCCGGAAAATGATTATCAAAGATTGATGCGAGGTACAAATACTGAACTTTCCGCACATTTTTTAGCTGTATATGGGGATAAAATACAGACAATTATGGATAATGTAATCCAAGGGGAGGGAAAGGAGTACATTAATTCTTTGGTTGATCAAGGCATACTAGAAGAGCAATATAGATTAACCTCTGGATATAAAAATACATATGGAAGGTTATATGCGAATCAACCCTGTACAACCATTACAAATAATATGTCAACGCCATCGGGTTTAAGATGTATACACTATGAACAAAATCGAGCTTTAACACCTCGTGAAGGAGCACGAATTCAGTCTTTTCCAGATTGGTTTCAATTTACTGGAAATAAAAGAGAAATAAAAACACAAATAGGAAACGCAGTACCACCATTACTAGCGATGAAGTTTGCAGAACAGTTGGAGGAAATTTTAGGATAGTGGGGTGAAATCGTGCAGAATACAGAAAGTACAATTTATTTTAATTTTTCATATTTTGCGTTACGCCTTTTGGGAAAAGGGTTGTATTCTAATCATTGGACGGCTATTGCTGAGTTGGTGGCTAATGGATTAGATGCACAGGCGGATTCTGTAAAAATCTATATAAATTTAATAGATCAAGAAAATGCTTCAATTGAAATTTTTGATAATGGTTCAGGAATGGATTACAATGATTTATCTGAAAAATATGTACTTATTGGGAAAGATAAGCGAGAAGATGACCAGATAAGTGAAGAGATAAAGAAACAATTAATGGGCAGAAAAGGGATTGGAAAGTTGGCTGCTCTATATATGTCTAATAAATATTATTTGGTTTCAAAGAAAAACGGTAAAGAAACGGCATGGTGTTTAGATGCATCGAATGTTAAAGATTCGGATATTCCAAAACTTGATAAGTGTATAGTATCAGATATAGGGATAGAATGTTATCAAGAATGGAAAAAAATCCAGACGGGTACATTAATAAGATTGACTAATGTAAATCTTACAAATTTTGGTGTAAAAACATTAGAAGGATTAAAAGCTAGGCTATCTGATTTTTATTTAACGGATGAATTAAAGGGAAAAATAGAAGTTTGTGTTATAAATAATGCTGGTGATGATATAAGCTTTGAGGAAGTAAAAAAATCAATTGCTTTTAAAAATTTTTATGCTTTTTACAATAATACTGATGTGGATTTAGAATCTAAATTATCTAAGTATGTAAAAATCGGTAGTACAATTGAAGAGATAACAGAGATTCCTAGAAAAGTCCAAGTATTAGATGCGAATAATTATGAAATAGAGGGTAAGAAAAATTTTATAAAAGCCGACGGAACACTAACAAAAGAAAAAATGCCATATCGTATGACTGGATGGATTGGTATTCATACATCGATTAAAAAGGTAGAGGCACAGTGGAATGATGAGGAATATCTAAAAAATAAAGTATATAGACCGAATCAGCTGAGATTATATGTTCGAAATAAATTGGCAGTTGAAAACTTTCTTGATTATGTGAAAAATACACAGGCATTTGCAAATTATATTGAGGGTGAAATCAGTTTTGATATATTGGATGATAATGAATTAGGAGATATTGCAACTTCAAACAGACAAGGATTTGTTGAAGACAATGAAAGAGTTCAGTTATTGATTGATATATTAAAACCAATTATTAATGCACTTATTCGTGCAAGATCTAATATTGGTACACAAATAAATAATGAGGAAAAAGAATTTCGAAGAGCGGAAACTGAGAGAATAGAAAAGGAAAGAAGGGAAGAGGAAGAGAGACGCATCAAGGCAGAACGAGAGAGAGAAGCTGCAGTTGCACAAAAAGAACAAGCGGAAAAAGAAAAAAATGAGCAAGAAAAGAGAGCAGAATTATTAAATGCACATTTGGGAAGTGAGAAGAAAAGAAATCATTTTTTAGTAGATTCACTTGATGAGGATCAAATAAATTTTGCTAAACGTTTGCATATGATACGGATAAATTCTTCTACGATTTCTAAAGTTGTAAAAAACAATGTCATGAAATTAAAACGAGGAAAATTCAAAGAAAAAGATGCATGGGATTGTTTGAAAAAAATTTCTTATTTAAATTCGAGAATGCAGGCTGTATTAGAATATAGTGCAATGGCACAATTTAATACTAAAGAAGAGTTTATGGAAGGGAATCTTTTTGACTTCATAGAAGAATATGCCATAAATATTTTGAATCGCTCTGACAGGCTTAAAGTTCAGGTCGTTCGAAGTGATACTGAAGGAATAGAAATGAAATTCGTTCCACAGAATATTGCTATTATTTTGGATAATGTAGTTAGCAATTCCACAAAATATAATGCGAATGAATTAAGAGTTTTATTAGGAAAAGATGAAAAACAATATACAATAGATTTTATTGATGACGGTGATGGTGTTAGTTCTGATATAGCTGACTTGAATGAACTGTTTGAGTTTGGTAAAGGATATACTTTAACAGGAACTGGCGTGGGTTTGTATCATATAAAAGATATTGTAGAAAAAGATTTGCAAGGAACTGTGACGATAGAGTCCGAACCCCAGAAAGGGTTTGCGTTGCATGTGAGGTTTGGTAAAGTATGAGATACGATTTGAACATATTGTGGGTTGAAGATACAGCAACCTACTATGAAGAAACAAAAGAAATCTTGGAAACATATGCGGAGGATAATGGAATCTCATTAAAGTTTCATTATATACAAGATGTAAATGTGTTTTTTGAGAAAATAGAAAATAATGAGAAGGGTTTTAGACTTTATGATATCTTTTTCATAGATTATTCATTATCATCTGGAATTGTAGGTAGTCAATTAATAACAGATTTAAGAGCTAAAAATATGGACTCAGATATTCTTTTTTATTCGTCGGATAAAGAAAGTGAGATACGAAGGATAATAGAAGAAGATATTGGTTCATTTGAAGGAGTTTATGTCGCGAATAGAGATAATTTTGATGACAAAAGTTATTTGTTAATTAATAAGAATGCAAGACGTTTGACGTCTTTGTCGAATATTCGAGGTTATCTTATGGACCAAACCTCTGAGAATGATTTCACAGTACAGTCATATATTTTATATAAATTTGATAAGCTTACATCGGTACAAAAACAAGAAATTTCGAACATACTATTGGAATACATAAAGACAAAAAAACATGAATTTACCGAAAAAGTTGATGATCAGATTGCTAATTTGGAAAAAGATGGAATAAAAAATATAAACAAAATTCTTGGCTTAAGTAGTGAACTTTTTCCAATTAGTTTGAAATATGAAATATTTGCGAAGATGATAGAATATGATTCAGAATTGACTTTTGATGATGTGACAGTAGAACAGTATTTGAGTGAAATCGTAAAAGCAAGAAATACATTGGCGCATAAAAAATTAGATGTTTGTAGGACACAGGAATACATACTTTATTATGACACTATGAGACAATTAGAAGCGAGAAAATGCCCAGAAGATTGTATTGAACATAGTGACAACTATAAAATATCTATTAATGAGTGGAATGAACTTAGGAAAAAAATACATGCATTTGGAAATGAAGTTGATGAAACTCAGAAAAAATTACAAAAAATTGAAGCGGAGACAAATTAGTTACATAATAAACCGCAGTATGGTATTCCTTCTATGCTGCATAAGATATTGTTTCGGGAGAAAACTATATTTCCCATAATGATATTTATTAGTATCATATGAAAGAGTGGGTTAATATATCCGTCAGATGATAAATATAGCAAATTCCATTTTATTCAATCATTGTTTGCATATATTATAATCTTTTCAAAAATAGGTGTTAATCGAAATTATCCGACAATAATTCTATACACGTGATATACAAACGACCTCAAAACCCCGGTAAATCTGCGGACACCTTAGAAGCCGCTATGTTAGCACAGGGGGTATGTTAATCAAGAATTAACAGTTAATTGAGAATTAACAGTTAATCTGCGACTAGCAGCTAATTGATAATTGTTCAAAAAGGAAGCCTCACATATGACAGGGAACTGTCATGTGTGAGGTTTTCTTTTTCCTGTCAAATTATCTGTAATTTTTACACAAATTTTATCCAATCATGATCCAGAACTTACGACTGCCAGCTATACTTCCTGTTGTAAAAAGAAATAGAACCGAAAGGACAGGGAGAAAATGAGAAGAAAAACAGGATGTTTTCTGGCAGGATGTATGGCAGCTTTTGTTGCAATGACGAGCAGTTATGTGCCGGTTGCAGCGGAAGAGACAGACAGTGTGATCGCACCAAAAGAGGGTGCGTATGGTTATTATGTGGAAAACAGCGAAAAAAATAAGAATATAAAGGATGGGTCCAGTCCGGATCTGGATTCGTCCGTGAATCCATCCACGGGATTGCTGTCTGGTTATCTGGATTTGTGGACACCGGGAGATTTATGGTCAAATGGGACCAAAAAGAATGAAACGATTCTGAATGAAAATATCAGCAAGGCATATGCGATCGCACAGAGCAGAACAACAGAGCAGGCACAGGCTGCATATGATGACGAGTTTAATAATCAGAATTACAGCATGGTAAGCGGACTTGGCAGCTATGCAGAAGATTTTATTGCAAAATCGGGTATCGGAACAGATAAGACGAAATGGGAAAAGAATAAAGAAGCGGAATTATATGACATGGTCGATCTGGTAGATTTATTCCGCAACCGCACGGCGGCATCTACGAATGGAGCAAAAGCATATTACCGCTATCCACGCCCATATCGCTGGGATCTTGCAACGCAGAGCGTTCTTACAGAGACAACCGAGCAGGATGGTACGACATACTATACCTATGCGGAGGATCAGGTAGTACCGGAGATCGCTGCAAAGAAAAATCTAGCAACCAAAAATCCGACCGAAGATGGTGGTTTCCCAAGTGGACATACGAATGCGGCATATCTTGCAGCGTATGCGTTGGCATATGCAATTCCGGAACAGTATGATGCGCTGTTGATGCGTGCAGCAGATCTGGGAAATAACCGTATTGTGGCAGGCATGCACTCGCCATTGGATGTTATGGGTGGAAGGATGACAGCAACAGCAGTTGCGGCCGCAGCATTGTATAATGATAATGGAGCGGTTGCCGACAAGGCATATACAACAGCGCATACATCACTTGTGACAGAGACAAACGTGGCGACGGCGGATGCAGCAGTTTACCAGACATACAAAGAACAGCTGGCAAAATATATTTATTATCTTACTTATGATTTTGAACAGATTGGCGATACGACAGAGAACATGACCGTTCCAAAAGGCGCAGAACTGTTATTAAAAACCAGACTGCCCTATCTTTCAGATGAAGAAAGACGTTATGTACTTTACACCACAGGATTGGAATCCGGTTATCCGCTTTTAGATGATGCAGAGGGATGGGGACGTCTGAATTTATATGCAGCAGCACATGGATATGGTGCATTGGTAAAAGATACGACCGTTACGATGGATGCTTCCAAAGGCGGATTTTCTGCAAAAGACAACTGGCTTAATGATATCGGTGGAACAGGTACATTGACAAAGGATGGAACCGGAGAACTGGTTCTGGCAGGAACAAACAGTTACACAGGAGGAACAACCGTAGCAGGTGGTACTTTAACGGTAACAAATAAAAATGCCCTTGGAGCAGGAAGCGTAACAAATGAGAGTATACTCAAGGAAGAAGTAAGTGGAAATGTGGTTGTAAATAATACCTATCGTCAGAGTGATGATGCTACACTGATCCTGAATGTTTCATCCAAAGAAGATGTGGTAACGATTGCAGGGGCAGCAACACTGGATGGAACATTGCAGATTAATTTTACGGATGGCTTTATCCCGGAAGAGGGAATGACATTGCTTCATGCAGACAGCATGACAGGCAGCTTTGATAAAGTAGAGATCAAAGGCGTAAATATGCCACTTGAAATTACTTACGGAGAAAAAGATATTACGATCGGAACCAAAAAAGATCAGACACCGGGCGATAATGCAGGGACAACAGACTCTGGAAATAATGACGGAACAGAGGACACAGGAAACGATAATACGCAAACGGATGCTGCATCAAAAGTAGGAAAAACTTACACAGTTGGCAATTACAAATACAAAGTGACCCGTGACAGTAAAAATCAGAATGAAGTCAGCCTGGTTGGAATGGCGAAACAGACATCTGATGTAAAGATTGCAGCAAGCATAAAGATTGAAAATAAGTCATATAAAATTACTGCAGTCGGAGCAAAGGCATTCAAGGGAAAGAAAAAGATCAAAAAGGTTACGATCGGAAAGAATGTCGTAAGTATTGGAAAAGAAGCATTTAGCGGCTGCACAGGTCTTAAGACAGTAAAGATCGGCACTGGTGTGAAGAAAATAGAAACAAAGGCATTTTATAACTGTAAAAATGTTTCCAATTTTGCGATATACACCAAGAAATTAACTGCAAAGACGGTTGGTAAAAACACATTTGCAAAAATGGGAAGCACGAAATACAGTAAAATGAAAGTAAAAGTACCGGCCGCAAAACAGAAGAGCTATCGGAAAATACTGCAGAATGCAGGCGTTTCTAAGAAGACTAAGATACAGAAACTGACGGATAAGTAATAACAGGATAGAAAATAATGGAAAAAGGAAGCTGTAAAATTCTGCATAGAATTTTGCAGCTTTTTCACGTATAATACAAATATAGAAAACGTTGCTGAGGAACAGGTAAGAAAACAGTTTAGCAGGGGATAAACATGGATCCGTTATTAAATTATGTTGTTTTGCTCAATAAAGAGCAGGGGACAGGGGACGAAAAAGAAGAGTACAATGTATTTTCGGTATTAGGCATCCAATCCAGAGAGGTGCTGATCTGCAGAATGATCGCAGACCTGCTCAATCCAAGGGGACGGCATGGAATGGGAAGTGCCTATCTGCGGTTGTTCGTGGATGAGGTTTTAAAAATTAAGATTGCAGATGAAACTCTATTGAAACATGCCGTGGTCAGTACAGAATACAGTATAGATGCAGAGCGCAGGATCGATATCGTATTGGAAATCGGGAAAATGTTTCTTCCAGTCGAAGTAAAGATATATGCGTGTGAGCAGAAGAGCCAGTGCTATGACTACTATACCTTTGCAAAGGAAAAGGATGCGGATACAAAAGTATACTATCTGACGAGATTTGGTCATATGCCGGGTGCATACAGCATGAGGGGAAAAGATGGGATCATTTCTGAGGATAAAATTGTGTGTCTGTCATTCCAGAAAGATATTACACACTGGCTGAAAGAATGTTGCAGGATCAGTACACCGAATGTGGGAGTAGTGATAAGCCAGTTTGAGAAGAGCATAGAAAAAGTAACAGATCGCCTGGGAGAGAAAAGGATGGAACAGATAGCAGATGAAATGGTAAGATCGCCGGAAACATTGCGGGCAGGCATGATGATAGCAGATGCCCTGGAAATTGCAAAATGTAAGGTGTTGTATGCGGTTTTGGCAGAATTTGAAATGCAGATGAAGCAGATCGAAAGCAAATATGGACTTGCGCGTGAAAAAAACATCCGCTGGTATGAATATGAAGATCAGGCAACGACAGCATTTTATCATAGCTATTCTACATATCCTGGCATCAATTATATTGTAAAAAATGCGGAAATGAACGATGGATACCAGCTCTGGTTCCGGATAGAAGTGGAACATCATTTATTTGCAGGATTTTGTGTATTTGATCCGAATGAAACGCCTGAGGGTGGACAACAGGTTGACGTATATGACGAAGCAACGAAAATGTCAGTGGCACGGCTTCTTAAGGTGACACAGGCAGAGCAGGAAAACTGGTGGGCAGTCTGGCGATACCTTCCTACGGGCACGGTTAAAAATACAGAAGAAGTGCCGGACTTTAAGCAGATGAATGAAGCGGCACTGGCATTGGTGGATGAGGAAAAAAGAAAGGCATTTGTTACAGAGTCGGTCAGCCAGATGGAACTGTCCTTACTCAGCCTGCTGAAGTAATCCGCAGAAATTTCTTTTCCGGTAGTATTTCTCCCGCATTTCTGATAAAATAAAGAGGTAATCAACAAAACAGAAATGAGGGAACAGGGGTATGAATATATTATTTTTTCTCACACCAAAGGATGAGGTTGCTACCGTAGAGGAGACCGATACATTGCGCCAGGTTCTGGAAAAGATGGAGCATCACGGATACTCAGCCATTCCATTTTTAAGCAGGGAAGGAAAGTATATCGGAACGATCACGGATGGGGATCTGCTCTGGTTTTTAAAGAAAAATAAATTTCCGGATTTAAAGGATTTAGAGGATATGCCGATCGTTACGATCGAGCGTCACAGGGATAATCAGGCGGTTCACATAGAGGCGAGCATGGAGGATCTGTTTGACAAAGTGACCAATCAGAACTTTGTGCCGGTAGTGGATGATAATCAGGTATTTATCGGGATCGTGACACGAAAAGATGTATTAGTTTATCTGCAGAAAAAGTTAAACGAACGGCAGTAGGGAGAAAAGGAGATAGAAATGAAACGTGGGATCATCGTACTGGCACTGGTACTGGCACTTTCCGGCTGTGGGGCAAATGGCAGTGTAAAAGAACCGGAAAATGGAACCGGGACAGTTGGAGCCAATACAGAAGTTACACTTTATATCAGTAATGAGAACGGAGACGGATTTGCAGAAAAAGAGGAAAAGCTGGAGGAACTGACACCGGAGGCAATCCTTTCGGCACTGGCAGAGGAACGCGTGGTTCCATCGGAGGCAAAGGTGCTTTCGTTTTCACAGGAAGGAAAGGCACTGACCTTAGACCTTTCCAGGGAATATCAGGAGTATGTAATGAGCTTTGGAACATCGGGTGAGCTTATTACGATAGGCGGTGTGGTCAATACATTCCTGAAGGCATACGATGCGGATACGATAACGATCCTGGTAGAGGGAGAGGCATGGGACAGTGGACATGCCGAGATAGATGGACCACTTAGCTGGTATGAGGCATAGTTTTGTGCAATATGTCTATGTGCACAATATACAAAAAAATTGAAAATTCTTGTGTATGAAAAGAGTGCCTTGTTATAATCAGCACAAAGCATATATTTTTAGAAACATTCTTAATTACGATAGCAGAAAACGCGAAGAGATTGTTATCGCATTTCTTAGGCATTATGCCAGTCTGGTTTGATATGAAAATCTGTGCTTTTATTACCCAGTCAAAGAGCATAGGATTTTTCATATACAGATACGTCTTTTCTTATGAAAAATCCAATAACAAGGAGGTAGCATGGAAAAGACAACTCATATTGTAAGAAACGATAAGGATACAGTATTTCGAATGTTATTTCGGGACAAGGCGCGGTTATTGGAGCTTTATAATGCAGTGAATCAGACTTCTTATGAGAACCCGGAAGAACTTCAGATCGTGACACTGGAAAATGCAGTATATTTAGGGATGAAGAATGATGTGGCATTTATTATAGATTTTCATATGTATTTATATGAGCACCAATCTACAGTCAATCCTAATATGCCACTTCGGTTTTTGCAATATGTAGCAAAAGAATATGAAAAATTGGTAAAACAGGATAAATTGTATCGGAATAAAAAAAGTTATATCCCTGCACCAAAATTTTATGTGTTTTATAATGGGCAGGAGAAACAGCCAGAGCATTGGACAGAGTATTTATCCCAATCTTTTGAAAAGGAAGAGACAGATCCGGCGTTAGAACTTAAGGTGGAATTTTTTAATATCAATTCCGGAATGAATGAGAAACTTATGCAGCATTGCAAGACACTTTCGGAATATATGCAGTATGTAAATATGGTAAGGAAAAATGCTATGGATATGCCACTGCGGGAAGCGGTAAATACTGCGATTGATTGTTGCATCAAACAGGGCATCCTTTCAGAGTTTCTGCGCCAGAACAAAGCGGAGGTAACAGCAATGAGCATTTTTGAATATGATGAGGAAGCAGTTCGCAGGATACAGCGTCAGGATGCAATCGAAACCGGACAGAAGCTACAGCTGATCCTCATGATCTTGCGAAAACTTCAAAAAGGAAAAGAGCCAGAAATGATTGCACGGGAATTAGACGAAGAATTACAGACCGTGATAAGGATATGCAAAGCTGCAGAAGTATGTGGCATGGATGCACAAAGTGTATATGAATATTTAGAAAAGAAATGTCAGTTATAAAATATAACAGAGATGCCATCCGGCATCTCCGTTTGCGTTTCTGATTCCAATTTTTCTTATTTCCGTGCAACCAGTTCTTCTGCATAATCGAGTGCGGCAACGATATTTGGCAGGAAATGTTCTACACCGACGTGCTCGATAAAGCCATCTTTCTGCATAACGGACATTGGCTGTTCGTTTACATGAGAGAAGATCAGCGTGATATGTTTTTTCTTTGCACGGTCTGCCAATTCACGTAAAGAACGCATTGCGCTGGCATCAATGGCAGGAACGCTTCGCATACGGATGACAACGGCTTTGGTGGATTTGTCACTGTTGATGCGTAAGATCTCATCTGCAGCGGCAAAAAACAGAGGACCACTGATCTCGAATACACGGATCGAATGAGGAATATCACGCATTTTTTCTGCTTCACCCGGGGTAACATCCGGTTCGTCAATATATTTCCAGGTAGTGACATCTGCGGTTTCTGCCATACGTTTCATAAAGAGCAGGGCTGCTAACACGACGCCGACCTCGATTGCAACGACCAGATCAAAGAACACAGTCAGCAGGAAGGTTGCGACAAGGACAATGATGTCACTTTTTGGCGCAGTCTTACACAGACGGAAAAAGGAAGTCCAGTCAGCCATGTTAGCGGCAACGACCAAAAGGACAGCTGCCAGTGTTGTCATAGGAATCAATGCTGCTAAAGGCATCAGTGCTAACAGGATGACGGTCAGTGTGATACAGTGGACAATGCCGGCAATCGGGGTACGGCCACCATTTCTTACGTTTGCAGCAGTACGGGCGATCGCTCCGGTGGCAGGAATACCACCGAAAAGACCGGAAAAGATATTTCCAAGACCCTGTCCGATCAGCTCTGCATTGGATTTATGGGTGTCACCGATCATACCATCGGATACGACAGCAGAAAGCAGGGATTCGATACCTGCCAGGATCGCGATCGTAAAAGCAGGAGAAAGCATTTTCTGGATCAGGGCAAAACTAAATGCCGGCACATGAAAAGCCGGGAAGGAAGAAGAAAGTTCTCCGTATACGCTTCCAATCGTGTTGACAGGCAGTTTTGCAAAATATACAATGAGGGTAGTCACGATAATGGCAACCAGAGACCCAGGTATTTTATCCGTCACCTTTGGCCAGAGCAGCATAATGACAACGGCGGCAAGACCGATCAGGGTGGCGGTGAGGTTGATGGTGCCAATATTTTTAAAGTAAGCGATCACCTTATATAAAAATTCAGAAGGAACTGCTTCAATCGTAAGACCGAAAAAGTCTTTGAGCTGACCGACAAAAAGGGTTACGGCGATACCACAGGTAAAACCGGTAGTGATCGTATATGGGATGTATTTGATCAGGGAACCAAAACGGCAAAATCCCATGATGACCAGGATGATACCGGCTAAGATCGTTGCAACGATCAGTCCGTCCGTACCATATTCCGTTACGATACCATAGATGATGACAACAAATGCAGCAGTCGGACCGCCGATCTGTACCCGGCTTCCACCGAAAAATGAGATGAAAAATCCGGCAATGATCGCAGTGTAGAGACCCTGTTCCGGGCTGACACCGGATGCGATGGCAAGTGCGATTGAAAGTGGAAGGGCAATGATAGCAACAATGATACCGGAAATGATATCTTTTATGAGCTGCTCCTTGTTATAGCCCGATAAGACGTCAAATAGTTTTGGCTTTAGTTCGTTCATAAGTTCCTCCTCAATGGTAAATAAAACGTTAAAAAAGTGTTAAAAATTTATAAAAACACAAGATAGAATTTTATCACTGTGCGGCAGGCAATTCAAGGGAAAAATAGAAAAACCATGCAACTTTGCATAAAAATCCAGAAAACATGAACAAAAATGAATATTGACAATTCCTATTGACATACTATGAATTAGGGATTATAATAAAATACACAAGATGATTAGGATTAGAAAAGGAAGGCATGGTTATTTATGAAGATATCAACAAAGGGCAGATATGCATTACGCTTGATGCTTGATTTGGCAATGAATAATACAGGAGAACCGATCAGTTTAAAAGATATAGCGAAGCGTCAGGAGATTTCAGACAAGTATTTAGAGCAGATCATTTCTGTGCTGAACAAGGCGAAATATGTGCAGAGTATCCGTGGAGCACAGGGCGGATATATCCTGACGAAAAAACCGGAGGAGTACACGGTGGGCATGATCTTACGTCTCACAGAGGGAAGCCTTGCACCGGTTGCATGCGTGGATGAAGATTATAACTGCGAGCGCATGTGCGACTGTACGACGGTACTGGTCTGGAAAAAGATCAATGATGCAGTAAATGATGTGGTAGATCACATCACACTGGCAGATTTAAGGGATTATGAGATGCAGCGTGTCGGGGAATATGTGATATAAATGTACTTATTAAGAGGTCAGATGGTTTTGTCATCTGATCTCTTTTTGTATCTATAGACAAAAAATAGAAAACGTGATAAAATAAATCAAGAAAATTGATAAAATCGTACCTTGTAAGACAGGAAATGGGTATGATAAGATGAGTAACACAAAGACTTACAGGAAGAAACGAGGACGAATATGGACGTATCAAAGAAATATGGAAGATCTTATTTTATGCCACCTGAAGTTACCTATGACTGGGTAAAAAAGGATTATATTGACAAAGCACCGGTCTGGTGTAGTGTAGACTTACGAGATGGAAATCAGGCACTGATCGAGCCGATGGGACTGGAAGAGAAGATCGAATTTTTCCAGATGCTTGTGGATATCGGATTTAAGGAGATCGAGGTTGGTTTCCCGGCAGCATCCGAGACCGAATACCGTTTTATGCGTGCCCTGATCGAGCGCAATATGATACCGGACGACGTGACTGTGCAGGTATTGACCCAGGCGAGAGAGCACATCATCAAAAGAACATTTGAAGCCGTAAAGGGAGCACCGCATGCGGTAATTCATTTATATAACTCTACTTCTGTCGCACAGAGGGAGCAGGTATTTAAAAAGAGCAAAGACGAGGTAAAACAGTTAGCAGTCGATGGAGCAAAACTGTTAAAGAAACTGGCAGAGGAAACAGACGGCAACTTTACCTTTGAGTACAGCCCTGAGAGTTTTCCGGGAACAGAGGTCGATTACGCAGTGGATGTCTGCAATGCCGTGCTGGATGTATGGCAGCCGAGTGCAGAGCGCAAAGCAATCATCAATATCCCGACGACGGTACAGATCGCAATGCCACATGTTTTTGCGTGCCAGATCGAGTACATACACAAACATTTAAAATACAGAGACAATGTCGTATTGAGCGTACATCCGCACAATGACAGAGGATGCGGCATCAGTGATGCAGAGTTCGGTGTACTTGCCGGAGCAGATCGTATCGAGGGTACTTTATTTGGAAATGGAGAGCGTACCGGAAATGTTGATATCGTAACGCTTGCCATGAATATGGTATGCCATGGAGTGGAGTCCGGATTGGATTTCTCCAATATTTCAGCAATCCGTGAGAAATACGAGCGTTTCACCGGAATGCACGTTTATGAGAGAACACCGTATGCAGGAGATATGGTATTTACCGCATTTTCCGGTTCCCATCAGGATGCAATCTCCAAAGGGATGGCGTGGAGAGAGGCAGGAAAGAGCGGAGACCGCTGGGATGTACCGTATCTTCCGATCGATCCAAAGGATGTCGGACGTGAGTACGAATCCGATGTCATCCGTATCAACAGCCAGTCTGGAAAAGGTGGCGTAGCATTCATCTTAAAACAGAATTTCGGTATGTCACTGCCGGATAAGATGAAAGAGGAAGTCGGCTATCTGGTAAAAGGTGTCTCAGATGAGAGACATCAGGAGCTATCGCCGGAGGCAATCTATCAGATCTTCAGTGAGCATTATGTAAATTTAAAGGATGTGTTTGCAGTTCCGGAGTGCCATTTCGAACAGAAGGACGGTATCTTTGCAACGGTTACGATCGAGCAGGGAGATGAACGCAGAGTCATCAAGACAAACGGAAACGGACGTCTCGATGCAGTCAGCAATGCCATCAAGACTTATTTTGGTATCAGCTATGAGTTGGCAGCTTATGAGGAACATTCGATTTCCGCAGGTTCTTCCTCAAAGGCAGCCGCATATGTTGAGATTTTATGTCAGGGAAAATCTTACTGGGGCGTTGGTATTGACGAGGATATCATCAAGAGTTCTGTTGCAGCGTTGGTTTCTGCCGCAAATAAAATGGCAAAAAACCAGAACATCACAGAGGGCATGGATGAGCGTAGTGTGGAGATCATGAATTACATCCAGAATCATTATGCAGATGTGACCTTAGATACCCTTTCAGAGAATTTTAATCTCTCTAAAACATATCTTTCCAAATACATCAAAGAAAAGTCGGGAATGACCTTTCAGGATGCTGTCAAAAAAGCGCGTATGCGGAAAGCAAGAAGACTTTTAAAAGAAACCAATCAGACCGTAGAGTCGATCGCAGCACTGGTTGGTTATGAAAATGTGGAACACTTCAACCGCCTGTTTAAAAAGGCATATGATATGACACCGGTTCAGTTCCGCAGACAGTATAAATAATAGAAAGCAACAAAAAAAGCCGCTTAGCGGCTTTTTTTACTGTTTAGAATCATAAAATAAGTAAACTTACACTTTATGATCTAGGAAATCTTAATATGAGATTTGATCGCTTCAAAACTTTCCGGGCTGATGACATGCTCGATACGGCACGCATCTTCTGCTGCGATCTGCTCGTCTACCCCAAGACTTGTCAGCCAGCTGGTCAGAAATTCATGTCGTTCATAGATCATTTCTGCAATCGCACGACCGGAATCGGTCAGATAAATATAACCTTCCTTGGTTACGGTGATATTTTCTTTTTCACGCAGGTTTTTCATGGCAACACTGACACTGGATTTTTTGAAGCCAAGTTCCTCTGCAATGTCGACAGAACGTACCACGGGATTTCGCTTGCTCAAAACCAGGATGGTCTCTAAATAATTTTCGGATGATTCGTTTACAACCATAAAAACACTCTCCATTCTTATATATGATCTTCTCACCTGATCGGATTATCTGTTAAACACTTTCTATTATAGCATAAATATACACCGCAGTGCAAATGGAAAGCACGGTTTCTGTGGTATTTAACCGGCATGATAATAATGTTTCTGTGCAAAGCTAAGTGCGTCCTCATAGTGATCCATCTCACCGGTTACAGAAACGGGTGTGTCGTTCGCTTTTAGCAGGAAAGACTGCTGGCTTGAAAAGGAGCGGGCACCGGAGCTGTAGCGCAGACGGTTTTGTTTCCCACAGTAGAGCACATCCTTTGCATCGCACTGTATCTTTTTGCCGGTCGCACTGCGGAACAAAAACGTGTGCTCGCCGAGAACGACCAGACGGTTTCGCATGAGCAGAAAGAAAGCGGCCACAAGAAACAGGGAGAGAGCCAGCAGTGGAATGTCAATAAAAAGAACCGAACTGTCTGCAATCCCCTCTGCGACAACGACAATGAGATAAATACTCAAAGCGAGGAGAAAAAGCCCTCCGGTGCTGCAAAATGCGTAAGTAAAGGAGATGCCGGTGCAGATGATGGCATCCGGGTCTTTTTCCTGGATCCGTTTGCTTTCCTTTTTCCTGAAAAAGGAAAGGACAAACACCTCGATCCCCGGAAATGTGAGAAAAAATAAAACAAATCCCGCGAGCGGCAACAGAGTACCAAGCTGTTCTAGCATATAATCGGTTGTACTCGAGGCATCTGCAGAAGCATAGAGCGTGTCTGCCCTGTCACGAAACAGATAAAGTTCTACAGGTTCGCCCTTTTGCACGGCAGACTGTGCCAGATCGCGGTCGTTGTCACCGTAGACATTTTTGGTAGTAAGCCAGAGAGAATCCGGTTCTCCGTTTAGCTCTGTTTCAAAAAGTACATAATAAATATGTGCCGTCACGATGATGCGGCCGTCTTCTTCTTTCGTCTGCTCTACCTCTTTATAGGAAGACGGAGTGAGGACTTTTGCCCCGAGCGGCTCCAGACCACTGAATTTTCGGGCATAATTCCACAGCCCGAAAAATACCAGCGCATAGACGATGACGAGAAATACCAGATAAAATTTTTTATCAGAGCTCATCATGCCTCCCTCGAAAGTTCTGAGATGTTACGGTAAAAGCTGTTTTTTAATAATTCCTGTGACAGCACAGTGGCATAGAAGACATCTAAAGCCGGTTCAAATACGTGGGAATACTGCACATAATGCCAGCGCAGGTTTTCTTTCCAGTTATCGAGCGTGATCAGCTTATCCTCATCTAAATGGAAATCAAAAAGATGATTCCGCAGTTCATATGCAGCCGTATGACGGAATGCTTTCTGTAACAGAAACAGGGAATCATCATGGCCACGTAAGTACGGAAGCGTTACACAGCCGAATGGCTTCATGGAACTGAAACGGGAAGCAGTTCCGCGGAGCATGGATGGAATGTCAGAAATCAGCAAAGTTTCAAAATCTGTGTTATAATAATTTAAGGTTGCCTGCACAAGGGTATCAAGCAGGGTGTGGAAAGAGGCATTGCTCATGCAGTCCTCCACCTCAAAATATTCATTCATAAAGCCATAGAGAATGAAATCCTCGCAGGTAAAATGAAATTCTTCGCGATATGCTTCGGAAAAAGCAGGAAGCAGTGTGCCAAGTGACTCCGGGTAGCGGGTCAGCACAAGGTAGAGTGCTGCATAAAATTCTGCACCGCTTTGCAGGAGAGCGCTAAGAGCAAAATCTGCCTGGTCAAAGGATGCAGAGCAGAGGACCGGATGGTTGGCAAAAATAAGCTGGTCAACCACGGACAACTCATCGGATGCAATCGTTTCATCAAAGAAATCTTCTACCATGCGGACTGCACAGTAGAGATAGAACGGATCGAAACTGTCTGCCGCAAAAGAAGGGGCAAATGCATCGTCCTCGGAGAGATAACGTTCGATTACAGAAAAATCAAATGCATCCTCACAGGAAAATAACGATTCTTTCAGTGCAGGAGCTAACGTGGTATCCTCTTTTCCGGTAAAGGAAAGAAACTGAAAGATGGTGTAGGTAAGGATACGTCTGACACCAAAGTCCGGGTGTTTGTGGATATATGCAGGCAGGAAAGCTGCCGGAAAATACTGTTCGCCTAATGGATTCATAAAAAGCCTCTTTTCTAATGGATTTTTTGCTGTTATCATAATAATATGAAGGAGAACAACATGCAAGCAAAACAGAAGTCAACTGAATACAAAGTATAGAGATGTTCCGAAAAAAAACCAATTCCTATCTTGACAATAGGAATTAAATGTGTATAATTCATTATATCATATCAAATAACTAGGAAATAAAAACGATGTGCAACACAATCGCTAGAAAAGATAGAAAGGAATCACACTTATGAGTAAGACAATCTATTTAGATAATGCGGCTACTACACAGGTTTATCCGGAAGTACTCGAAACCATGCTTCCTTATTTTACAGAATATTATGGAAATCCATCTGCAATCTACAGTTTTGCAGGAGAGGCAAAACGTGCTGTAGATGAGGCAAGAAAAAATGTTGCAGAGCTGATCAACGCGAGAACCGATGATATCTATTTTACCGGCGGCGGAAGTGAATCAGACAACTGGGCATTAAAAGCAACTGCAGAGGCATATGCTTCCAGGGGAAAACATATTATTACCAGCACCATCGAGCATCATGCGATCCTGCATACCTGTGAATATTTAGAGAAAAAAGGTTACGAAATTACCTATGTTAATGTGGATGAAAATGGTACGATCAGGATGGATGAGTTAAAAGCAGCTATCCGTCCGGATACAATCTTGATTTCTGTCATGTCAGCCAATAACGAGATTGGTACCATTCAGCCGATCGCAGAGATCGGAAAACTCGCACATGAGAATGGCATTTTATTCCATACAGATGCCGTACAGGCATTTGGACACATCCCACTGGATGTGGAAGCAATGAACATCGATATGTTAAGCGCGAGCGGACATAAAATCAATGGACCAAAGGGGATCGGTGTGATGTATATCCGCAAAGGAGTAAAGATCCTGTCCTTTATCCATGGTGGAGCACAGGAGAGAAAACGTCGTGCCGGAACACACAATGTACCGGGGATCGTTGGTATTGGTAAAGCAGCAGAGATTGCGAAAAACACGATGCAGGAGAGAAGTGCAAAAGAGATTTCCTTAAGAGATCATCTGATTGAGCGTGTGTTAAATGAGATCCCATATGTAAGATTAAATGGAGACAGAACCAACCGTCTGCCAAACAATGCAAACTTCTGTTTCCGCTTCATCGAAGGAGAATCCATGTTGATCTTATTGGATCAGGCAGGCATCTGCGGATCAAGCGGTTCTGCATGTACGTCAGGTTCTCTGGATCCATCGCATGTACTTCTTGCGATCGGATTACCACATGAGATCGCACATGGTTCCTTAAGACTGACCTTATCCGAGAAAAACACAATGGAAGAGATCGACTATACCGTAGATGAATTAAAGAAGATCATAGAGCGTCTGCGCGGAATGTCACCATTATATGAGGACTTTGTAAAGAAACAGAGCAAAGCGTAAGACAGGAGGAAAAACAATGTATAGCGAAAAAGTAATGGATCATTTTAATCACCCAAGAAACGTAGGCGAAATTGAAAACGCAAGTGGTGTCGGTACTGTTGGAAATGCAAAATGCGGTGACATCATGCGAATGTATCTGGACATTGATGACAACGGCATCATCCAGGATGTAAAATTCAAAACATTTGGCTGTGGTGCAGCTGTTGCTACCAGCAGCATGGCAACCGAGCTTGTAAAAGGAAAAACCGTACAGCAGGCGCTGGAAGTTACCAACAAAGCAGTTATGGAGGCATTAGACGGACTGCCGCCAGTAAAAGTACACTGTTCCCTTCTGGCAGAAGAGGCGATCCACGCAGCATTATGGGATTATGCAGAGAAGAACCACATTAAGATCGAGGGACTTGAAAAACCGGTAAATGATATCAGTGAAAAAGAAGAGGGTATCGAGGAAGAATATTAAAAAGGACAAAGGAGACAGGCTATGGAAAAGAAAAAATCATTAGAGGAAAGACAGTTAGCATTTGAAACATTACAGTTACATGTAGGTCAGGAGCAGGCAGATCCGGCTACCGATGCAAGAGCAGTGCCGATTTATGCAACTTCATCTTATGTATTCCACAACAGTGATCATGCAGAGGCAAGATTTAATCTTTCTGATGCCGGAAATATCTATGGAAGACTGACCAACCCGACACAGGAAGTGTTTGAGAAGAGGATTGCAGCTTTAGAGGGCGGTGTTGCAGCACTTGCAGTTGCATCTGGAGCGGCAGCCGTAACCTATACGATCCAGAATCTGGCACAGGCAGGAGATCATATTGTTGCAGCCAATAATATTTATGGCGGAACCTATAACCTTCTGGCTCATACGTTACCGGAATACGGCATCAAAACAACGTTTGTAGAGCCACTTGATGTAACAAACTTTGAAAAAGCAATCCAGGAGAACACCAAGGCACTTTACATTGAGACACTTGGAAATCCAAATTCTGATGTGACTGATATTGAAGCGATCGCAAAGATCGCACATGCACACAAAATTCCTCTGGTGGTTGACAGCACCTTTGCAACTCCGTTTTTAGTACGTCCGATCGAATACGGTGCAGACATCGTAGTTCATTCTGCAACCAAATTCATCGGTGGACATGGAACCGCGATCGGTGGTGTGATCATTGATGGTGGTAAATTTGACTGGGAGGCATCTGGCAAATTCCCATCTCTTACTGAGCCAAACCCAAGCTATCATGGTATTAGCTTTACCAAGGCAGTCGGACCGGCAGCATTCGTAACCAAGATCCGTGCCATCTTATTAAGGGATACCGGAGCTGCGATTTCTCCGTTCCATGCATTTATGTTTTTACAGGGGCTGGAAACACTGTCTTTACGTGTAGAACGTCATGTGGAAAATGCCTTAAAGGTTGTAGAATACTTAAATCAGCATCCGCAGGTAGAGAAAGTACATCATCCATCCATCACAGAGGATAAAGAACAGCAGAGACTGTATCAGAAGTACTTCCCGAATGGTGGCGGTTCCATCTTTACCTTTGAGATCAAAGGGGATGAAAGAACAGCAAAGGACTTTATCGACAATCTTGAGATATTCTCCCTGCTTGCAAACGTAGCAGATGTAAAATCTCTGGCGATCCATCCGAAGTCAACCACACACTCCCAGCTTAGCAATGAAGAAGCTGCAGAGCAGGGCATTTACCCGAATACGATCCGTTTATCCATTGGAACAGAAAATATCAAAGATATCATTGAAGATTTAGACGAGGCATTTAAAGCAATTTCATAAAAGAAAAGGAGAGGACAATTATGGCAAAGATTTATCAGAGCGCAACACAGTTAATTGGAAATACACCCTTACTTGAAGTGACCAATCTGGAAAGATCAAAAGAACTCGAAGCAAAACTTTTAGTAAAACTCGAGTATTTTAATCCATCAGGAAGTGTAAAAGACCGTGCAGCATATTACATGGTAAAAGATGCTGAGGAAAAGGGCATTTTAAAAGATGGGTCTGTTATCATCGAGCCGACTTCTGGAAACACTGGTATCGGCCTTGCATCGATCGCGGCTGCAAGAGGGTACCGTACGATACTTACCATGCCTGAGACTATGAGTGTTGAACGTCGTAATATCTTAAAAGCATATGGTGCAGAGATTGTTCTGACCGAGGGTGCCAAAGGAATGAAAGGTGCGATCGCAAAAGCAGAGGAACTGGCGAAGGAGATCCCGAACAGCTTTATTCCGGCACAGTTCTCGAATCCTGCAAATGCACAGGCACACTTTGAAACAACCGGACCGGAAATATGGGAAGATACAGACGGAGCAGTGGACTTTTTCGTAGCCGGTGTTGGAACCGGTGGTACGGTAACCGGAACCGGTGAGTTCTTAAAATCCAAAAAGGCAGATGTGAAGATCGTAGCAGTAGAGCCGGAGACTTCCCCGGTACTTTCCAAGGGAACGGCAGGCCCTCATAAGATCCAGGGAATTGGTGCAGGATTTGTTCCGGATGTATTAAATACCAAAGTATATGACGAAGTACTGCCAGTATCCAACGAGGACGCATTTGCAACATCAAAAGAGCTGGCAAAAGCAGAGGGAATTTTAGTGGGTATTTCTTCCGGAGCTGCTTTGTACGCAGCGATCGAACTTGCAAAGCGCCCGGAGAATAAAGGAAAGACCATTGTTGCGTTGCTTCCGGACAGTGGAGACCGGTATTACTCTACCCCGTTATTTGCAGAATAAGCGGACGAGTGGAAGAACAGAAATAAGAAGTGGAGAAGATTTCTCAAAAAGAGAAGGTCTTCTCTATTTTTTTGTTTCTATTTTGGCAAGTGTGTGCTAAAATAAAAGGTAAACATAAAATAAACGAAATTGGGGACAACAGATGGAAAAACTGAGTAACAATACAAAGGAAGTTTTAAGCTGGATCATTACATTTGCGCTGGCGATTGGGGCAGCATTTCTGATAAAAAATTATCTGATCATTAATGCAGATGTTCCAACCGGTTCAATGGAAAATACGATCATGCCGGGCGACCGCCTGATCGGAAACCGCCTTGCTTATAAAAAGGAAGGACCAAAGCGTGGTGATGTTGTGATCTTCCATTATCCGGATAACGAGGAAGAACTGTATGTAAAAAGAGTCATTGGTCTGCCGGGGGAGACAGTGGATATTGATAATGGACAGATCTACATAGATGGGGCAGAAACTCCGCTTCAGGAAAATTATCTGAAAGAGACATGGACAGTAGCAACAGGCCCCTATCATTTTGAAGTGCCGGAGGATTCCTATCTTGTGATGGGAGACAACCGGAACGATTCCTGGGATGCAAGGTACTGGGATAATACCTATGTGCATCTGGATAAGATCCTTGGAAAAGGGGAGGTAATTTACTGGCCATTACAAGATTTTGGCAAGATAGAGTAGCAAAACAGGGGGAAGCTATGATTACATTTTTTTCAAAATTCTTTATCCGGGAAAAACAGGATAAGGTAAAAATGCGTCAGGAGTATGGCGTATTGTGCGGTGTTGTGGGGATTCTGTTAAATATTCTTTTGTTTATCGGCAAGTTTATTGCAGGAACGATCAGTCATTCGATCGCGATCACAGCGGATGCAATCAACAACCTTTCAGATGCAGGTTCTTCTTTTGTGACGTTGATTGGATTTAAACTGGCAGGGGCAAAGCCGGATCCGGAGCATCCGTTTGGCCATGGAAGGATCGAATATGTATCCGGCCTTGTTGTGGCAGCGGCAATTCTTCTAATGGCTTATGAGCTGGTACGTGATTCCATCGGAAAGATCCTCCATCCGGAAGAGACGGAATATTCGATGTTAATGATTGCAATCCTGGTCGTATCCATTCTGGTTAAAATCTATATGTTTTATTATAACAACAGTATCGGAAGAAAGATTGACTCGGCAGCAATGAAAGCAACGGCGATGGACAGTCTGAGTGACACCTGTGCCACGACGGTGGTACTGATCGCAACGCTCGTAGGCTTTTATACCGGGATCCAGATCGATGGATATTGTGGTGCACTGGTCGGACTCTTTATTTTCTATGCCGGCATCCATGCGGCAAAAGAGACATTGGATCCACTGTTAGGGCAGCCACCGGAAGAGGAGTTTGTAGAGCAGATCGATCGTATTGTTATGTCACATGAAGAGGTCTGCGGCATTCATGATCTGATCGTACACGATTATGGTCCGGGACGGAGAATGATCTCTCTTCATGCAGAGGTTCCGGCAGAGGGAGATATTTTAGAGGTTCATGATATTATTGATAACATTGAGAATGAACTGAAGGCGAAGCTGGGATGCGAGGCAACGATACATATGGATCCGATCGTGACATCGGATGAACATGTAAGCGAGATGAAAGCAGCGGTCATTTCTATTATCAAAGGAATTGATGAGATCATCCAGATCCATGATTTCCGTGTCGTGACAGGACCAACTCATTCCAACCTGATTTTTGATGTGCTGGTGCCATACAAGTTTTATATCAGTGATGAAGAACTGATAACGATGATTGAGAAAGAAGTCAAAAAGAAATTGGGCAATAACCATAATGTGGTCATCAACGTTGACAAATCATACATTTCAATCTAGTACTTTGGTTCATATTTTTGAGAAAATAATTGTAAATGAAGACAAAAATATTTATAATAAAATTAGTCTATGTTTGAAGATGAAGGAGATAAGACGTGAAGCAGATTTATGGAACAAGCCAGAGTGGCAATCTAAAGGAAGCGGTAAAAGGAATCAGTAATCCTAAATTAATTCTCCTGTTGTCCAATCAGGAGAAGTTTAAAGAGCATGTAGCGGAGTTAGCAGAACTGTATCCGGGTGTGCCAAGCATCGGGTGTGTGGGGATGAGTTATGCGTCAAAGGTAACAGAAAAGGGCGTCAGTGTTGTGGCATTTTCCGATGTTACGGTTGCAGCAAATGTCATTGAGCAGGCATCGGTCATGCCGGTAAAATATATTTCCCGATTAGAAGAAGATCTGCGCAAGGTAGGCGCATCGGAGCGGGATACAGTATGTATTGATTTTTGTACCGGAAACGACGCCTGTGTACTGACCACGATGTACAGTGTCCTTGGCAGACAGAAAATCTCTCTGATGGGGGGAACCGGAGATGCAGGCATGGTATCTTTGAATGGAACGGTCTATCAGGATGCAGCAGTTTATGCGCTGGTCAAGAGCACTGGAAAGGTAAAGGTATACAAGGAGAATCTGTATCAGCCATTATCGGATTACCGGTTTGTTGCATCTAAGACGAATCGCGAAAAATACGTGTTAGGAGAACTGAACGGAAAGGCTGCCAAACAGGTCTATCAGGATTCCTTACATATAGCAGAGAAAGATATCGTAAACCAGACATTTAAAAATCCACTTGGCAAGATGAACGGACAGGATGTTTGCATTATTTCTATCAAAGAGGTAGAGGGAAACAGCCTGTGCTGTTACAGACAGGTCAATGATTCGGATGTGTTGACTTTATTACAGGTTCAGGATTACAAGGAGATTGCAGAGAATACGGTAAGCCGTATTAAGGCTGATTTTACGCATATTTCCGGAGTATTTTCCGTAAACTGCGTATTTCGTTATCTTTTGTTTAGTCAGGAACATAACATGGATGATTACCTGAATACAATGGGAAAACTGGGCAATCATGCAGGATTTATCGGTTTTGGAGAACACTACAATCATCAGTTTGTTAACCAGACAATGACCTGCGTGGTATTTGAATAAGCGATTGGGGAAGAGAGGAGAACAGGTTATGTTTTTAGCAAAGAAAAATGAAAAAATAGAAGAAATTGATCAGAGAGAACCGTTGAATCTACATCCGATCGTTCACGTTGCGGACAGTCTGAGAGATTATCAGAAAGAGCTTGTGCGTAATGAAGTGGATTCTTTGAACGAACTTCAGGAGGTTCAGAAGAGATTTCACGAAGTATTAGAGGAGAATGCAAGCCTTCGTGAAAAACTGGATACTTTTTATGATATTTTTACATCGGTTGGAGACGTTTCCATGCAGTTTGCAGGGGTACAGCAGCAGATTACAGAATCAGTGAATCAGGCGCAACAGCAGGTTGGTGGGCTGAAAGAAAGTTCCGGTCAGGTGCAGGAGCATTTCGTTGAGATCGAGAATACTTTTGCGGATTTCCAGTCATCGGTGCAGAAGATCAAGGACTGTATGACACAGATCATTTCAATTGCAAATCAGACAAACATGCTTGCGTTAAACGCATCCATCGAGGCAGCAAGAGCCGGAGAACAGGGAAAAGGTTTTGCAGTGGTAGCAGAGGAAGTAAAGAACCTTGCCAATGAGATCAAAAATCTGGTCAGCACCGTAGACATCAGCATTGGAGACGTGGAGCAGGATACCGAGAAACTCAATGCCAGCATTACAACGTCAAAGGATGCGCTTAGCCAGAGTATTGAGAATGTGGAGGGAACACACGAAGTATTTGATCAGATCACCGAGGCAGCAGGTGGTGCAGGAAAGGTACAGCAGGAGATTTCCGATGCACTTGAGGCATCCAAGCAGAAACTTTCCGATGTCAACCAGTCCTTTGCAGTAACGGAAAACCAGTTACAGGCGGTAGTAGACCATATTGATAAGGCAAATGAGCTTGGCACCACAAAGAGTTCCATGTTTGAAGATATGGATAATATGCTTTCCCAGATCGCACCGATCGCAAAAGAACTGGAAAAGAAATACGAATAGGACTTGACAGTAATGGGTAACATTACTATACTAAGACGTAGAAAAAGAATATTGATCTTCAGGGCAGGGTGCAATTCCCTACCGGTGGTATAGCCCACGAGCCGCAAGGCATGATTCGGTGAAACTCCGAAGCCGACAGTATAGTCTGGATGAAAGAAGATAGCGTTTATATCAGGTAGAGGTCTATCTGAGAGAAATTGTTTTTAAGCTCTGGAATTATGATTCCGGAGCTTTTTGTGTAGATGCATCTGCAATGCACGTTTTGCAGGGAAAGTGCATCAGAAACGTTTCTCAAAGGAGAACAAGAACGATAAAAAGCTACTGTCCGAAGAAGGGCAGTAGCTTTTTTTGTATGAAAAGGAGAGGCAGCAAAATGGAGCAGGATGCTTTTTATATGAGACAGGCAATGGAATTAGCGGAAAAGGGAAGGGGAGCGACCAATCCCAATCCCGTGGTAGGTGCTGTTATAGTAAAAGAGGGAAGAGTCATAGGAAGCGGTTATCATGCGAAATACGGGGAACTGCATGCAGAACGCAATGCGCTTTCAGACTGTCAGAGGAGAGGTGAGGATGCAAAAGGGGCAACCATTTATGTTACATTGGAGCCGTGCTGCCATTATGGCAAAACACCACCCTGTACGGAAGCGATTTTAGAGGCGGGTATTTCACGCGTTGTGGTGGGTGCAAGAGACAGCAATCCGAAAGTGGCAGGAGGCGGCATTGCTTTGCTGCGGCAGCATGGCGTTGAGGTGGCAGAGGGAGTCTTAGAAGAAGAATGCCGCAGGCAGAACCGGATCTTTTTCCATTATATGGAACAGAAGATGCCATATGTGATCTTAAAATACGCAATGACACTGGATGGCAAGATTGCAACAACAAGTGGAAAATCCAAGTGGATTACCTGTGAGGAAGCGAGAAAACATGTGCATAACCTGAGGCGCGAATGTATGGGCATCATGGTGGGAGTGGGAACTGTTCTGGAAGATGACCCGATGTTAAACTGCCGCCTGCCGGATTCAAAGGATCCAATCCGCATTATCTGCGATACAAATTTAAGTACGCCACTGGGTAGTCAGGTCGTAAAAACAGCAAAGGAGCAACAGACGATACTGGCAACCTGTACGGGGGATGAAAAAAAGCAGCAGGAATACCGGGACAGGGGATGTGAGGTTCTTGTGGTATCGAAAAAGGATGGAAAAGTTGATCTGCGGGCCTTGATGAAATGTCTGGCAGAAAAAGGGATTGACAGTATCTTGCTGGAGGGAGGCGGCATGTTAAATGACAGTGCATTACAAAGTGGCATTGTAAAGGAAGTACATGCTTATGTCGCACCGAAGCTGTTTGGCGGAGCAACGGCAAAGACGCCGGTCATGGGATGTGGCGTTACGACACCAGATGAGGCATACCTGCTGCGGAATGTCCGGGTTGAACCGGTTGGAACTGATTATGTCTGGATCGGAGAGCTATGCGAAAGGGGGCAGACATGTTTACCGGAATTGTAGAAGAGATTGGAACTGTTTTAACAATAAAAAGAAATGCACATTCTGCATCGCTAATGATAAAGGCTAGTAAGGTGTTAGAAGGGACAAAGGATGGAGACAGCATTGCAGTAAATGGAGTGTGTCTGACTGTTACCGCGCACACAGCAGATCAGTTTACAGTGGACGTCATGCACGAGACGATGAGGCGGTCTGCAATGCAGCAGCTGAGCAGCGGAAGCCGTGTCAATTTAGAGCGTGCCATGGCGGCAGATGGAAGGTTTGGCGGGCATATCGTAACCGGACATATTGATGGGACCGGGGAGATCAAAAAGGTGCAGACCGATGAAAATGCGGTATGGTACACCATCTGTGCCTCGGATAAGATCATGGGACTCATCATCGAAAAAGGTTCGATCGCAGTAGATGGGATCAGCCTTACGGTGGCAAAGGTAAACAGGGATGATTTTTCTGTTTCTGTGATACCGCATACCAGGCAAAGGACGATACTGCCGGAGAAGAAAGCAGGGGATCTGGTCAATCTGGAAAATGACTGTATTGGAAAATATGTGGAACATCTTCTGAAACGGGAAGAGGATAAGGCACAGAAAAAAAGCGGACTGACAAAAGAGTTTTTATATCAATGTGGGTTTTAAGGAGGAGAACAATGTTTGAATTTAGTACGGTGGAAGAGGCACTTAACGCATTACGTCAGGGAAAGATTATTCTTGTAACGGATGATGAAAACAGGGAAAACGAGGGAGATTTTATCTGTGCCGCAGAATATGCGACGACAGAAAATATCAATTTTATGGCAACGCATGGAAAAGGACTGATCTGCATGCCGATGTCGGAGGCGTTTTGCACAAAGCTACAGCTGCCACAGATGGTCGGAACGAATACCGATAATCATGAGACTGCATTTACCGTGTCGATCGATTTCGTGGCGACCACAACGGGAATATCGGCAGAAGAGAGAGGCATGACAGCAAGACATTGCGTGAGCGAAACGGCAAAGCCGGAGGATTTCAGACGTCCGGGCCATATGTTTCCGCTTCTGGCAAAGAAAAACGGTGTGTTGGAACGGGAAGGACACACGGAGGCAACGGTAGACTTGATGCGGCTGGCAGGATTAAAAGAATGCGGTCTGTGCTGCGAAATCATGCGGGAAGACGGTACGATGATGCGGATGGAAGAATTAAAAGAACTTGCCAGGAAGTGGGAGCTTAAATTCATTACGATTGAGGCATTAAAGGATTACCGCAAGAAGCAGGAAAAGTTGATCGAGCAGGTTGCAGCGACAAAGCTTCCAACAAAATATGGCGAGTTCCGCGCCTATGGATATCGCAACATCTTAAACGGCGAACATCATGTGGCACTGGTAAAAGGCGAGATCGGGGATGGGGAAGACATTTTATGCCGTGTCCATTCAGAGTGCCTGACCGGGGATGCGTTTGGTTCAAGCCGTTGTGACTGTGGAGAACAGCTTGCAACAGCAATGCAGATGATTGAGAAAGAAGGACGTGGCGTCCTGCTTTATATGAGACAGGAAGGGCGTGGAATTGGTCTGCTCAATAAACTGCGTGCCTATGCACTGCAGGATGATGGGATGGATACACTGGATGCCAATCTGGCACTTGGCTTTGATGGAGATGAAAGGGAATATTACATCGGAGCACAGATCCTGCGGGATCTGGGAGTAAGGACATTGCGCCTGCTGACCAATAACCCGGATAAGATCTATCAGCTATCCGGTTATGGAATGGAGATCAAAGAGCGCGTTCCAATCCAGATGGCGGCAACGCCGTATGACTTGTTTTACCTGAAGACCAAGCAGAAACGGATGGGACATCTGTTAAATATATAAAAAAGAAAAGGAGTAAAAACATGAATATTTTAGAAGGAAAATTAGTAGCAGACGAAATGAAGATCGGGATCGTAACAGCAAGGTTTAATGATTTTATTACCTCCAGACTGTTAGGCGGTGCGATGGACACGTTAAAACGTCATAATGTGCCGGAGCAGAACGTGGATGTCGCCTGGGTACCGGGAGCATTTGAAATACCTCTGATCGCGAAGAAGATGGCAAAAAGCGGAAAATACGATGCCATTATCTGCCTGGGCGCGGTGATCCGTGGTGCAACCAGTCATTATGATTATGTCTGCAACGAGGTGTCAAAGGGGATCGCAGCAGTGTCATTGGAAACTGAGATCCCGGTAATGTTTGGTGTTGTGACAACCGACAATATCGAGCAGGCAATCGAGCGTGCCGGAAGCAAGGCAGGTAACAAAGGTTCCGAATGTGCCCAGGGCGCGATCGAAATGATCAACCTGATGCGTAATCTGGAAGCATAGAGAGTAACAGAAGAAATTAAAAAAGACATTTTACCTTAGCTGTTTCGTCAGGTAAAATGTCTTTTTTTTGGTGTATAGGAAATTCCTTTGAAATTCCCTATACACCAAAAGCAAGCAAGCTTGCCAAGATGCGCAGCTCGCGGAGAAGAAGTTTATGCTTTGCATACCGCTCGCACGCGAAAGTGTGCGACGTGCGCACACTTTATTTTTAGTGCGCCAAACGCACATTCTTATAAGGTTGCACCAGAAGACTTTGTCTCTGTATTTTCTGTGGATTTTGTTTCCGTGCTCTCAGAGGACCTTGTCTCTGTAGATTTTTCTGTATCGTCGGAAGACTTTGTTTCTGTAGAGTTTGTCTCAGAAGATTTCGTTTCCGTGCTTTCAGAGGACCTTGTCTCAGAGGAGTTTGTTTCCGTAGAATTTGTCTCGGTACTTTCCGTATTCTCGGTCGATTCTGTTGTTTCCGTAGTCTGGGTCGGCTCTTCCGTTTCCTCTGTTTCATGAATGACATCAGGATCCACATAAGTTACTTCATCCGTGCCGGCGCGGAGCAGGATGTTCTTGGAACCTAAGGTATTGACGGTAATGGTATCGCCGTCGGTGACATTGTCCAGACTGGTGGTGATCAGTGAAGATGTCACAAAATCGGTCGGAACTTTTGTACCATTTACAAAAATCTTTGTATTCTTCGTAAAGTTAGAACCATATACAGTCATCAGATTCGTGCTTGCATTTTTACGAACGGCTGAGATGGAGATATCCTCTACGTCCATCTTCAGATCACTTGCAGGATAGAGGTCTTCGCTATTGTAAGCATATCTCTTTCCGTAAAGCAGGTCATACTGTAACATTTCCAGTCCGGAGAGATAAGTTTCGGAAGCACTCTGGGTCTGATGGTAATTAAAGATCGTTCCTTCATGGATACCAACCTGACCGGTGATCTGAGCTAAAAGCTGATAAGCTGCGATATCGGCATCTTCTTTGGCAAGCCCCATATTGTTCCAGGTGATGTATTTGGTCTTGAAGATATCACCGGATTTCATATCCTCGTTTGTAAGTCCCATAGTTGGAAGATGATCACCAAACATAACAACGATGGTGTCCTCTCCGCGGCGGTTTAAGGAAGAAATCAGGTCGCCGATAAAATCATCTACTTCGTGGATCATATTGACATAATATTCCCACTGATTATTGGAAGCCTCATCCGCAGCACCGGAAACTTTGATGTCAGGGTTGGTTAAGATCTTCTCAGTCGGGTAATCACCATGACCTTCTACGGTAATCGTGTAAACAAAGTCAGACCCCTCGGTAGCATTTAATGTCTTTACGGTCTCACCGACTAAAACGTCATCAGTTGGCCAGTTGCCGTTTGGTGTGTACTGGCTGATGTTCATCAGCTCTTTACTGGTAAATGTGTCAAATCCCATCATAGAGAAAGCATTGTTTCTGCTGTAGAAAGTAGCAGTGTTGTTATGTACAACGTGTGTGCCATAACCGATCCTGGAGAGATCAGATGCAATACTTTCGCAGTCGGTCTGTTTTAAGATCGTTTTGTAAGGATATTCTCCGGTTCCGAAATATTTCATACTCATACCGGTCAGAACTTCAAATTCTGTATTTGCAGTTCCGGCACCAACGACTGGAACAGTAAGATATCCGGTAGAATAATTACTCTCCAAGTTATGGAAGTTTGGAATTGGGTCTTCTGACATATTTAGGAAGTTTACTTCATATGGATCAACAAAAGACTCTAATAATACACAGATGATGTTTGGCTCGTTGCCGGAAGACACCTTGGTATCTGCCTTGGAAGAGTTCACTAAAGTCTCGATCGCATCAACAGTTTCCTCAGAATAATTATCCGGTTTGCTCATACCACGTCCTACCACGCTGGTGGAGAAACCATAAACAAATCCATAATCGGAATAGCCCTGCGCGATATTGGAAAAATAAGTTGCGATCACGTTAGAGTTCTGCGCTGCCTGTGTTGTGATTGGCAGACCAATTAGCAGCAGCATCGCAATGGAAAGCGGAACCAGTACGGTGTGACGTTTTCCCTGATATTTTGGACCTTTTGCAAAAAAAATACCTAAAAATACAAAGAACGCAACTACAACACCAACAACCAGAGTTGCCTCCTCTGCGGTAAAGTAGTTTGTATTCTGCATTGCAAACAGATCAGAGATACATTTTAAATCCGTGTAACTGAATGGTGTAACACGGTTGGAAAGAATCAGTCCGTTGACTGTACCTAAAAACAGCCAGAGCCCACTGATCAGCAGACGGAGCTGTGCTCTGCATCGAAACAGATAAACGATCGATAAAGATGCAAACACGATAAAAGCGTTATACAGGTATGCTAAGGTATGGTTGTGCAGGAAGGAAAACGTAGACACGATATCCCTTCTGGAAATGACTTCCACCACAAATGTGATCATACAGGCTAATAAAAAGTGGAAGATCAGAGAATATTTATTTAAGAAAGCAATTGTTTTAATATAACGCTCGGAATGTGGTTTCTTTTGTGGAAGCTTTGCGCGTAACTGAGCCATCTTTTCAACACAGGGATTTAATTTTTCCCGAAACTTTTGTAACGTTAATTTTATTCTATTCATGGTAATCTCCTTTCTTGCATGGTTTTTCTATATCCTTTGTTTGAAAGAGTAAAAAACATGTAAATGTTATGTAAAATACATTTTTTTCGATACTATGAGAATATATCGCTTATCTGCTTAAAAATCAATGGGGAAGATGAATAAAAAAGTACGGAGAATTGGGGCTTTTCTGTAAAATATGAATAAGAAATGAACAAAATATGTCCAAGGAATGGAGATTAAGGAAGAAAACAACGCTGTTTCTTCCTTATATAATAGCGGTTTATTTGACAAATTTGTTGATCGCGTTGTTTAAGTCGGAAAGAACCTGTTTATCTCCGGTTTCAATCGCATCGACAACACAATGGTTGATGTGATCCTCGAGGATGATCTTGCCAATGTTGTTGATGGCGGAACGCACGGCTGCGATCTGGATCAATACTTCGCTGCAGTCCCTGCCGTCCTCGACCATATTGCGCACGGCTTCCAGATGTCCGATGGCACGATTGAGACGGTTTACGACGGCACGGGTGTTCTCGTGACTGTGATGGTGCCCGTGATCGTGAGTATGTTCGTGGTCGTTATCATGAGTGTGATCATGTGCATGTGTCATTTTATTTTTATCATCGGTATTTGCTGCCATGTAATCTCCATTCCGGGGCGTTCCTGCGAGGGGATGCTCCTGTATAAAAATCATAGTTCTATAGAGTATAGCATATTTTTGGAGGATTGGAAGTCAAAAAAATAATATTTCCCACAATATAATATTTTTTGAAAATATTGTGTTTCCCAGGAAATGTCTCTATAATAAACAGCAGGAAATGGGAGGCAAGACAAACATGAATCTATTGGATATCATCGGACCGGTCATGGTAGGTCCATCCAGCTCACATACCGCTGGAGCAGTTAAAATAGGAAGAGTCAGCAGAAAGCTGATGGCAGAAGAGATCGTGCGTGCAGAAATTTATTTTCACGGGTCCTTTCTCGCAACCGGAAAGGGACACGGAACGGATAAGGCACTGATCGCAGGACTTCTTGGAATGCAGGTCGACGATCCAAAGATTCCACAGAGTTTTGAGATCGCAAAGGAAAAAGGAATGGAGTTTGTGCTGGCAGGGATCGACCTTGGAGATGTTCATCCCAATTCGGTCAAGATGAACCTGACCGGAGTATCCGGCAGGACACTTGAAGTTGTTGCGGCATCCATCGGAGGCGGCAGCATCAAGATCTGTGAACTGGACGGACTTACGGCAAATTTCAGTGGAGATTATCCAACCCTGATCGTGCACAACATTGATCAGCCGGGGCATGTGACTGAGGTGACATCAATGTTAGCACACAAGTCTGTGAATATCGCAACGATGCAGCTATATCGTGCGAGTCGGGGCGGAAATGCGGTTATGGTAATCGAGTGTGACCAGGAAGTTCCGGAAGAATCCATTGCATGGCTGGAACGGCTGGAGGGCATTATAAAAGTAACCTATTTGAGTTTGGAATAGAACGACAAGATGGAGGATAGATAATCTGATGTATCAGTCATTAGAAGAATTGTGTCAGTTAGAACATGAAACGAAAAAGCCTTTCTGGAAAATGGTACAGGAAGATGACTGCAGGGAGCGTGGTGTTTCAGAAGAGCAGGCATACGAGGAAATGCGGGGAATGTATCTCGCCATGCAGTCTGCGGATCAGGAATATGATGCAAAGCAGAAATCAGCAAGTGGTCTGGTTGGAACGGAAGGCGATAAGATGCGTGCAGCCCGCGAAAAGGGAACGCTTTTATGTGGAAATTTCATTGGAAAGGTTATGGAAAAGGCGTTAAAGATCAGTGAATCCAATGCCTGTATGAAGCGGATCGTGGCAGCACCAACAGCAGGTTCCTGTGGTGTGGTTCCGGCAGTTTTGTTGAGTTTGCAGGAAGAAAAGCATTTTACGGAAGAGCAGATGGTAGAGGCACTCTATGTGGCAGCCGGGATCGGTGGCGTGATCGCAAGCCGGGCATTTCTGGCAGGTGCAGCGGGAGGCTGTCAGGCGGAGATCGGTTCCGCTTCTGCAATGGCAGCGGGAGCAGCCGTTTTTCTGATGGGAGGAACGGCAGATCAGATTTCCAATGCAGCCGCGCTGGCTCTTAAAAACCTTCTGGGGCTTGCCTGTGATCCGGTGGCAGGTCTGGTAGAAGTACCTTGTGTGAAGCGTAATGTCATGGGAGCAGTCAATGCACTGACCTCTGCAGATATGACGATGGCGGGGATCTGGAGTAAGATTCCACCGGATGAGGTGATCGACGCGATGCGTAGCATCGGTCGCAGTATGTCAGAAGATATCAGAGAGACCGGAAAAGGAGGGCTTGCAGGCACCCCGACCGGAGTGGAGATCAGAGACCGTATGTCGGTACAGATGGAACAATAACAGAAAAACCTATGAGTATGAAAAAGGAGGCGGTAACTAGAAGTTACTGCCTCCTTTTAACTTAGGAGAGATTAGCGGTTGCTGCGTCTCCAGATATTCATTTTTTCAGCTTCTTTGATCAGATCATCACGGAAATCAGGGTGAGCGATCGAGATCAGGGCTTCGGCTCTCTGCCAGGTAGAAAGACCTTTCAGATTTACTTTACCATACTCGGTTACAACATAATGTGTATTAGGTCTGGCGTCGGTTACAGTGGAACCATTTGCAAGAGTCGGGCGGATACGGGACTGTAACTGTCCATCTTTGGTCTTGAATGTAGAGGACAGACAGATAAAGCTCTTACCACCGTTAGATAAATAAGCACCTAATACGAAGTCGAGCTGTCCACCGGCACCACTGATCTGTTTGGTACCTGCTGACTCTGCATTTACCTGACCATAGAGGTCGATATCAACTGCATTGTTGATGGAAATGAAGTTGTCGATCGCAGAGATGGAACGGATGTCATTGGTGTAATCTACCGGTGCACTCATCAGTTCTGGGTTGTCATCGAGATAGTCATACATCTTTTTGGTTCCGGCACCGAACGCATATGCCTGACGGTAGCGGTCGATATTTTTCCTGGAACCGTTGATCTTACCTGCTTTTGCAATGTCAACAAAAGCATCGACATACATTTCGGTATGAACACCGAGGTCTTTCAGGTCTGAATCAGCGATCAGAGAACCGACAGCGTTTGGCATACCACCGATACCAAGCTGTAAGCAGGCTCCGTTCGGGATCTCATCTACGATGAGTTTTGCAACAGCTTTGTCAACGTCAGTAGCAGGACCACCGGCACCTAATTCGCCGATCGGAGGATTGGAGCCCTCTACAATATATGTAACATCGGAAATATGAATGCCACACTCGGTACCACCAAGACAGCGAGGCATGTTTTCGTTGACCTCGACAATAACGTGTTTTGCAGTCTCGCACATAGCACCTAAGTGGGAAGCATTTGGTCCAAAGTTGAAAAATCCATGGGAATCCATTGGTGCAACCTGGAACATTGCAACATCATCGCTGCAATCGATGTCACGATAGTAACGCGGCAGCTCTGAGTAGCGGATCGGAGAATAGAAAGCGCAGCCACGGCTTACTAATTTACGTTCAATTCCGGACATATGCCAGGAATTCCAGGTAAAATGCTCACCAGCATCCTCGCGCTCAAAAACAGCCAGTGGTTTTAAAAGGATACCACCGCGGAGTTTGACATCTTTTAACTCATCGGTACGTTTTGCCAGGGCTTTGTCTAAGGCATCTACTGTGTTTGTGCACCAGCCATAATCAACCCAGTCACCAGACTTGATCAATTTTACTGCCTCATCGGCAGATACGAGCTTTTGTTTATATTCCTGTGAATAATCCATGATACAAATACCTCCTATGGTTTCATAAGATTGTTAAAAATTTACCATACTTTTATCCTATCACTTTATGGGAGATTTTACAACCCGATACCAGCCCGAAATGGAAAGATTTTTTATTCGCGTGGCAGAGTCCAGTTTTGTGCCTCAATCTTATAATGTTCTAACATCTCTTCATACTGGGAGACTAAGAAACTGTCGGATGGGATCTGTGCTTTTGCCTCGGTCAGGAGATATTCGTAACACTCGACGAGTCCGAGCAGTGGAAGGTCGCCGTTTGTATGCACGTCTAAAATACTCTCCGTTTCGTAGGCAGCATTGTAAAACCATAAGACTGCCTCATCGTAATCTTTCTGACTTAAAAAGTAAGTGCCGAGTTCATAGCAGATTTCTGCACAAGGGGTAGTGAGCATATCTTTCATCGTCAGCTTGAAAAATTCGTTTTTGTTATCTTCTAACCGGTAAGCATGGGCGAGCACGCAGGATGCCTCCTTACTTGCGTCCTCAGATGGATCATTATTTAAAATAGAAAGAAAAACATTTTTGGCATCGGCAAAATCCTTGCTGTCTCCGGTTTTTAAAAGTTCTCTCGCATACATGTTGCGGATCTTAGGCGAAAATTTGCCATCGTGCCGGAACGCATTGACGAAAATGGAAAAATCACGTTTGCTGTGCAGGGCCTGCGGTTTGTGCAGAATCTCGATATCGCTGTCGAAAATGACCGGATTTAGACGGACAGTCTCGTGGATCGGGTCGACCCAGGTAAAGGTGCGCAGACGTTTAAAAAGCTTCGGACGGTATTCTTTCTGGGTATTTAACACTGTGTCAAATGCAGTCTCGGTCACATATTTCATCTGGACGATTTCGATCTCCGGCAGAAGTACTTCCTTTAAACGCGCGAAGCGTTCCCGGTTAAAGCTGTCTAACACTTCATCGGCATCCGCTGCATAGATATATTCCATCTGTGCCTTGGAAAAGGAGAAGTTTCTTGCAGCCGAGAAATCATTGTTCCACGGAAAATCATAAATCTGGTCGGTGTAATGAGAGGCAATTTCTCTGGTGCGGTCGGTAGAACCGGTGTCTACGATAATGATCTCATCCATCAGGTCTGCGATCGAATCCAGACACCGTGCCAGGATCGCTTCTTCATTTTTTACAATCATACATAAACTAATGGTTGCCATAGATGTTTCCTTTCTGTTTTCGTTTCACATTGGTATAGATAGATTATACTCCAAATGGAAAAGGAAGTCATGGCAAACTTTAGGGGAATGTGATAAGATTGTATCGGTTTCTGAAAAACTGTCATATAAGGAAGGAAAAAAATATGAGTGCAATCGTTACATTGAAAAAAGGAGAGGGAAGAACCATTAAAGCAGGGGGCTTATGGATCTTCGATAATGAGATAGATACAATCGTTGGGACATTTCATAATGGAGATATCGTGATCGTCCATGACTTTGACGGATATCCGATGGGAAAAGGCTTCATCAATCAAAATTCCAAGATCCGTATCCGGATGATGACAAGACGTGATGACACGGAGATCGATTCGGCGTTTATCCGGATGCGCGTAAAAAATGCGTGGGAATACCGCAAGAAAACAGTGGACATCAGCAGCTGCCGTGTGATCTTTGGCGATGCGGATTTCCTGCCGGGACTTGTGGTAGACAAGTTTTCGGATGTGCTTGTGGTGCAGTCTCTTGCACTGGGAATTGACCGTTTTAAAGAGGAGATCGTGCAGGATTTAAAAGAGATCATGGCGAAAGACGGAATCACCATCCGCGGTGTCTATGAACGGAGTGATGCCAAAGAGCGTGAAAAAGAGGGTATGAAAAAGTACAAGGGCTTTCTTGGCAAGGAATTTGACACCAAGGTTTTGATCGAGGAAAATGGTGTGAAATATTTTGTTGATGTCAAGGACGGACAAAAGACAGGGTTCTTTTTAGACCAGAAATACAACCGTCTTGCGATGCAGCGTATCTGCAAAGATGCAGAGGTTTTAGACTGCTTTACCCATACCGGTTCGTTTGCCTTAAATGCAGGGATTGCAGGTGCAAAAAGTGTAATGGGCGTAGATGCCTCAGAGCTTGCGGTCATGCAGGCAGCCGAAAATGCGGCATTGAACAATCTGCAGGATACAGTCAAGTTTACCTGTGCTGATGTGTTTGAGTTGCTGCCGCAGTTAGAACAGGAGGGCAGACAGTTTGACGTTGTCATCCTCGATCCGCCAGCATTTACGAAATCCAGAAATACAATCAAAAATGCGATGAAAGGATATCGTGAGATCAATATCCGTGGTCTGAAACTGGTCAAAGACGGCGGTTATCTGGCGACCTGTTCCTGCTCACACTTTATGGATTATGAGAACTTTACCAAGGTCATCGGACAGGCAGCAAGAAGCGCGCATAAGCGGTTGCGTCAGGCGGAGTTCCGCACCCAGTCACCGGATCATCCGATCCTGTGGGCGGCGGATGAGAGTTATTATCTGAAGTTCTATATCTTTCAGGTGGTGGATGAGAAGTAGGCGTTTGTAAGGAAAAGTAAGAACGGAAAAGTGACGGAAATGCTATTTTTATCATGGAAGTAATGAACAGAGAGTGATCGAGAAAATTCGGTTGCTCTTTTTTATTGTGAATGGGCTTACATGTGCTATAATAAAACAGATTAACGAATCGGAAGTTGAGAGGGAAAACATTATGAAAAAATATTTGGGTATTTTGTGTTCTTTAATATTGGTTTTATCATTAACAGCGTGAGGAACAGATTTTGACGGTAGCCGAACAGGAAATAATAATGAGTTTGTGATGGACTATAAGAGTGGTATAACTAAAACGTGAAAGATATAGGCAAAGTGATATGCCGAAAAATTTTAGTAGTGATTTATCGAAGGGTATGTATATGAACAGATGTAAAAAGATAGCAATATTGGCATGTGTTTTTATGACAGTGTTAAATATTGTTGCTTGTGGACAAGAAAAAGGAGATGAATCTTCTGTAAATCAGCAAAAAAGCAGTATGCAGACAGTTGAAAGTATAAATGAAGAAGACAAAACCACTGGAGCAGAAGAATCCAATGCGCAAACGAGTGAGAGTATAGACATAGAAATGACAACAGAAGAATTATTAGATTTGTTTATTAACGGCTCAATAAGTGCAATCAGTTCTGAGAATTCGGCATTCTATATTACTGATTTAGATATGGATTCTGGTGAATGGGATTCCTATTCTGTTGGTGAAAGAGTCGATCTTGACAATGATGGAGAAAATGAACTGATTATTTGCGGACCTTATGGTGGCAAATACCTTGATGCGCGCAATAACAAGGTCTATGAATTTGCCGTGGGAGAGGGTGATGGTCTTGTGCTTTCCTATATTGTTTATAATGGCTCCACATGGATTATGTACAGCAACAGAATGCATACAGGATATGAAGCATACCATATGGAAAAATTTGAAGGGGCAGATAATTTAGTTGCAGAAATGAATCTTCATGAAGAACTTGTTGATGAAGATAATGTGGAGGGCGAAGAAAAATATACATTGAATGGAACGGAAATATCTTATGATGAATACTTTGAATTATGCAGCAAGATTTTTGCAACTGAAGTAACTACAACTAAGTGATAACTTCCAGTTTAACGGGCTGGTAAAATTCGATTTATTGAACAAAAGGTGTTGAATATGCGTAAATTCACGGAATATATAGGTGAACAATTTGGAAATCCACATGGTTTTGTTGGTAAAGTTTGTTGTGTCATAATGAATATTATCAATAAAGCTATGTATAAGAAGACAGTTTCGTTGCTTAAGATATCTGATAATGATAATGTATTGGATATTGGTTATGGAAATGGATATTTGCTTAAGTGCATTTACAGGAAAGCAAAAGCTAATCTATATGGGATAGATATTTCCGAAGATATGAAAATACTGGCAGGTAAAAGAAATAAAAAGGCTATGCGTGACGGAAATCTGCATCTTGAGATTGGAGACTGTTGTAATTTGAAATATCCAGAAAAATATTTTGATGCAGTTACATCAATTAATACAGTCTATTTCTGGACGGATCCGGTAAAAGGTTTATCGGAAATATATAGAACTCTTAGAGAAGCTTCTTCGTTTTATAATGTTGTATATACAAAGGAATGGCTTGATAAACTTTCGTATACAGAGAAAGGCTTTAAGAAATATGAGCCAGAACAGTTGATAGAATTTGGAAAACAGGCTGGATTTGCTGATATTGAAGTTATGGAGATCTTAAAGGGAAAAAGCTTTGTTGTTATTTATACGAAGTAATGCTGAAACTTCCGGTTTAACGGTACATTTTATAAGAATTTTATTTACCCCTCTTGTAGTATTGGCAGAACAAAGAAGACGTCAATAGATTGGTGGATCGTCTTACGTTGTTTGATGATGATTTGATGAGCAGTGTTTTTGACCAGAATGTCGAAGCAACCGAGCTGGTGCTTCGGATTATCCTTGGCAGAAATATTAAGGTGATCCGTGCAGAAGGACAGGACGAGATTTATCTATAAGTATGACAAGTTCAAAAAAGGTTTACCATTGTATCATGTAGACCGATATGTAAGAGAGACAAAAGAACTGTTCGAGGATGGTTCCCATATCATATATGTGAATGGAAACTACAAAGGGAAAGATGAAATCGGTCAGTTGATAAGCGATTTTCATCAGGCAGACCCGGAAAAGATACATTATGATGCGTTGGCACAGGGAGTAAAACATTTCAAAGAAACGGAAGGGGGACGTGAGAAAATGTGTGAAGCCGTTGAAGAATACGCAAAAGAATATACCACAAAAGAGAAGGCTGTTTCTGTCAGAAATCTGATGGAAAATATGAAACTTACGTTGGAGCAGGCACTGAATGCTTTGGGTATTCAGGGGGATGAAAGGACATTTATAACAAAACAGTTACAGAAATAACAGGATAAATAGAAAATGGTGAATGGACAGCAGATTAGAAGAGTCTGCTGTCTTTTTCATGATAATAGAATGGAAAAAGAATGGTATCCGTGTTAAACTGTTGAAGGTAAAAGATATATTTTTGTTTTGAAAAATGGGAGCGTGTATGAAAAAAGAAATTCAGGCATGTGTGCTGGTGGTTATGCTTCTGGGACTGACCGGATGCAGTCTGCGTATGAAGCAGGAACAGGTAGCAGGTACAGAGAATGTAAGCAATAGTTTTCAATCTGTTACTGAAACATCGGAGGCAGGACAGGTACGAAATGAGGAAAAACTAGGTTTTGATTCCAAGTCAAACATAGAAACGGAGAAAATAGAAAGTTCTGAAATAGAACAGACAGAAAGTGAAGAAATTTATGACTTTGACAGGATGGACATTTCGCCGAATGCGGGATGCTACATGATCCCAGAAGCAGAGTGGAAAAGTGAAATCCGAAACAATAAGGAAACTGTTTATAATACACAGATATTGGATTTGTATGCACAGGTGTTGCGCGGTGAAAAACCATTTCTTTACAGAGGAGATTATTGGGCTGAGCAAAAAATGGATCTTGAAAGCTATATTAACTGGTTCAAAAGTGATGATACAGAAAATGGATATTATTGTTTTCCAGATGGACGGATTAGTTTTTTTGACAGTAATGTAGAAGATGACAGCTTTGAAATATGTATGAGAGTGGTAGTTCTTCCAGATATGATAGAACAGGATATCAGTCGAAGGGAAGAAGCAATAATCTATTTGGAAGAGATAGGAGTACAAGAAGGACAACCAATCTGACTGAATGGAGAAGAAGTATAAGCCAACAAGATATTCACAATGAGATGCGACTCTTCTTGGGAGATGATTATGTCAAGATAGATTCTGGTAAATGGAGAAGCCTTGATGGAACCAGACAATTTAGAGTAAAACCAGATGATTATTTGGGAAATCATGGAATAGGTCAACCGACCGTACCAAATACACCTCATGTGCATTTCGAGTTTTTGACTCCAAAAAGTAATGGAAATGGTTTTGATGTAATAAAAAATATTCATGTACCTATTAAGTGATTAGAGTTGGAGAATGGAATTATGATTGAAATGTTTAGAAATAACACGATGTCGTTTCTCCTAAAAGTAGATACACAAGGTATTGAAGAAATGCTGAAGTATATCAAAACAGTTTCAGAAAAGAGCGAAGAATATATTCAAATATTATATTCAGGACAGGAAAAAAAATTAACAATAAAGCTTGATTCTGATGTGGATGAAATGATAATTCGTGAAGATGTAGTAGAAATGTGTATGGATGAAGAAGAATTAGAATATTTTGAAGAGAGATTGAAAAATTCTCAAATAAATAAATGTTTTTATCCAGCAGAAATTTGTGAACGAAGGTATAAGAATAAGTGTGTTACCATATATTGTGATATTATTTCTTAAGTGTGAGATATAATAACTGGTATAGGCTTGAAATTTAGGAAGTGGCAAAAGCCAGCAAGGATAATCATAACGATTTCCTGGAAGTTAGAAAATGACACAAACTAAAATGTAACATGTAATAATTTTGTAACATTTTCCTTGACGCCTCCTAAACATCCATGTTACAATGGCACTCACCAGTGGGTGTAAGGGGGATGAAATATTCCCTTAATACCTAAACAAAAACACATAATAGGAGATGTTTCGTAGCTACTATGAGCTATGGTGCATTTCCTATTTTTCCGTTACATGGTAATCCCTACAAAACTGTTCTAAAGCATAACAAATTTTTGAACAGCAGAGAAAGTTATGCCATACCACATTTCTCCCAACGGCTTTGCCGGTGGGTGTTTCTCGGCTTATGCCGTCCTCTGGCGGCATAAGCCCTTTAACCTGCACTATTTTCGACCCTACTTATTTTGGCGGTGTCTTAAGAAATCATGTTTTTTACATTTCCCCAACAAGGCTAAAAATTTCCATTATGGGTAACTACCTCGACTTCGCTCTTAAAATCGCACACAGGGGCGACACAGGCTCTCACAAGGGCAAGAGAAAGATGTTTTGTATGCTCGGATAGTGAAATTATGCATTATTACCGTTTTTCTTCTGTTTTTGGTCTTTGGCATAAAGCCAATTCTGCTCATTTTTAGTAGTTCAAATAAAAAAATTCGCTCCAAAATAAAAATTCAACTTGCAACCTTTTTTGCTCAGAGTTAACATCACACACCACGAAGGAGATTTCTTCTGCTTCGTGTCCTGTGTTCTGCAGGAAATATCCATCTCCATGAAAGTCAGCGGTGTTCCTTTGTAGAATGCTTTGTGCCTGACCAGAAGTGGATAGGCTATACCACTCTTGCACACTCGGTTGCTGAAAGATGCGTAATTCCAGGAAAGATGCTTAACAGTTGAGATTGCCACTATTTTGCTATTCGAGTGAGACATGCAGGAGTGGATAATAAAATATTCAGTGGGAGCTTGCTCACTAGGGAATATTTTATTATCTGCTCCTATAGGGCGAACGCCCTGCATGAATATTTTGTCTTGATACAGTTCATTTCTATAAATCTCTGGCTGACAAAATATGAATGCCATGTCTTACGCAAAGAATACTTGAGAGAATGGAGCAGATTTTTATGATTAAAGAGAATTATATGTATGTGGGTATTGACCTACATAAGGAGACCCACACAGCAGTCATCATCGACTGCTACAATCAAAAGCTGGGAGAAATTACTTTCCCAAACAGACCAGCCGATTTTCCCAAGCTGGTTACTAAGGTAAAGAAATGTAATACGGATGGAAAAGAAGTAGTTTATGGTTTAGAGAATGCCTACGGTTACGGCAGAGCCTTAGCAGTGTGGCTGATTGATAAGGGGTATTTCGTAAAAGATGTAAATACAGCCATATCCCATCGTCAGGCGAAACACAGAGGAGCTATGTACCGTAAGAGTGACAGTGATGATGCCAAAGCCATTGCCCTTGCAACGTTAAACATGCTGGACAAACTTCCGGATGCGTGCCCTAACGATGCGTATTGGTCACTTGGTCAGTTGGTGCACCGCAGGGACAATATCATGAAACAGAGAACCAGACTGGTGAATCAGTTGCATGAACAGTTGTGCATTGTATATCCGTCTTACAAGCAGTTTTTCAATGATATCAGCAGACCCACTGCGTTGTATTTCTGGGAGCATTACCCATCCAGAAAATATCTAAAGGGTAAGTCAGTGGAAGATTTGCGGGCGGAACTTGTTCCAGTCAGCCACAATAAATGCTCCACTAAAACCTGCGAGAAAATCTTGGATGCAGTAGCCAGTGATAAGGTCAAGAATAATAATTTTCAAGATGCCAGAGATATGGTGACACTCAGCATTGTCAGCGATATACAGCATTATGATAAACAGCTTGTGGAAGTAGATAAAATGCTGGAACAGATGTATAAGATGCTTGGCTGCACGCTTACAACCATTCCCGGTGTAAACGTCATCACAGCAGTGAAGATTCTGGCTGAAATCGGTGATATCAAGCGTTTCGGTAATGCCAATAAGTTGGCACAGTTTGCCGGTATTGCACCGCTTCATTTATCCTCTAGCGGTAAGGGAAAAGATGTAGCGACCAAGCAGGGGAACAGACGATTGCAGGCAACCATTTATTTCCTTGCAATTCAAATGGTGCAGGTATCCTCAAAGGGTATACCACGAAATCCCGTAGTGCGAGCATACTACGAGAAACGTAAGGCAGAGGGAAAAACCAGCCAACAGGCACTGATTTGTATTTCCAGACGGTTAATCAGTATTATTTATGGAATGTTAAAAAACGGTACGGAGTATCGCATGCCGGTAGTGGAAAATGCTGGCGAAAATAGGTAGAGCAAATTTCAAATATGTGGTAGTATTTTAAGCAGATGCGAGAATCGGCTTTAGGAAGTGTATTCATTTTTCAAAAGAGAGGCATCGGCTTGGATAATTATAAGAGTAAAGAGTCTCTGTCAAGAGTGGGATATACTCATGACACAGAAGATAAGGGGAAGCAGAATGAGTCTTTTGATGGCGGATATTTGATACTGCGTTATTATGATGGTTTCATATATGGGTATGGGCATGGTTTTCGGTCTATTTTTAATCTGAAAAAGGACGGTGTAACATGGGGTGCAAATGGAGCCGGCTCAGGAAGTATCTGGCGTATCTGCTTTGATGGTGTTGCAGAACTGAGAGGAGATATTGCAAAATGGGATGATGGATTGAACGAAAACATGGATGAAAATTATGTTAAAGTGACACGGGAAGAGTTAAAAGAAAAAATTTCAGATTATGCTTTTGGGGATGAAAATGAGGTAGAGTGGCATGATTTTACAAGTGAAGAATGGAAAACGGCACTATACCAATATAATAATGGATGAAAGGAGCCCATACTAATGGAAAATAAATACAAAACTATTTTTTATGGTGTTAGTGCCATCGTATATTTAGCAATTACGATATATTATATTGTGGAGGGGAGTATATTTATCAGTTGTCTTTGGGGGATACTTTCCATATTACATTTTGTACAACTGGCGATCCAATTAAAAAAAGCTTATTTGGAAAAGAATAAGAAGTGAAGGCAAAAGATACAAAAACAAAATATTATCAGAAATGGAGTAACAATGAAAGAACAGTTAGAAAAAAATCCATTAGGAGAACAGAAAACAGGAAAACTTCTGGTCGAGTTTGCGATACCGAGTATTATTGCAATGCTGGTCAGTTCACTTTATAACATTGTAGATCAGTTTTTTATCGGAAGAAGTGTCGGAGAACTGGGAAATGCAGCAACGAATATTTCATTCCCGCTTTCAATCTCCTGCGTGGCGATCGCATTATTGTTTGGGATAGGCGGAGCATCTGCATTTAACCTTGCAATGGGAAAAGGCGATAAGGAAGAGGCGGTTTACTATATTGGAAATGCAGCCGTGATGATGGTCTTATGCGGAACAATCTTAACCGTGTTTACCGAGATCTTCTTAGGACCGCTGATGCGCTTTTTCGGTTCACCGGAAAATGTATTAGGTTATGCAAAAGAGTATACCGGAATTGTTGCGATCGGATTTCCGCTGTTGATCCTGACGGCAGGCGGAGGACATTTGATCCGTGCAGATGGCAGACCGCAGGTGGCAATGATCTGTAACATTGTTGGAGCAGTGATCAACACTATTCTGGATGCGATTTTTGTATTCGGACTGGGACTTGGCATGCGTGGAGCGGCATTTGCAACGATCATCGGTCAGATGATCTCAGGATTGCTCGTCATCTGGTATCTGGGGCACTGTAAAACGATACAGATAAAAAAGCAGCATCTTCGTATTGGCAAAGAACAGCTGAAAAGGATCACATCTTTGGGTGCAGCACCATGCAGTAACCAGCTTGCGATGATGGTTGTGCAGATCGTGATGAATAAATCGTTGAAATATTATGGTTCACTTTCCGTTTATGGGGAGGCAATCCCGATCGCCTGTGCCGGAATTATCACAAAGGTAAATCAGGTGTTCATGTCGTTTATCATTGGAATTTCGCAGGGATTGCAGCCAATCGTAAGTTTTAATTATGGCGCGAGAAAATATCAGCGTGTCAAAGGGGCGTATCGACAGGCAATCATTAGTGGATTTGTTTTGTCGATTGCAGCGTTTTTACTGTTTCAGATCGCACCGAGACAGATCATCTCCATTTTTGGAAATGGAACCGAGGAATATTATCAGTTTGCGATCAACTATTTCCATATCTTTTTGTTTTTTACATTTGTGAATTTCCTGCAGCCGATCACATCAAATTTTTTCACAGCGATCGGAAAACCGAAGGTAGGTGTGTTCTTATCCCTGACAAGACAGATCATATTCCTGCTGCCGTTATTGATCGCATTTCCGCTTATTTTTGGAATTGACGGAATCATGTATGCGGGACCGAGTGCCGATTTTCTGGCGGCAGTTGTCACGGGAGCAATGGCAGTCCGTGAGCTGAAAAGAAAGGAATACCGATAAAGGAGTCTGACGATGGAACAGAGAATAAAAGAAGAAAGAAGAAAAAATACAGATCGAAAAAAGGTGCAGAAGAAAAATGACAGACCGGCACCGAAAAAGAAGGAGCAGCAGATTCATGCGGACAATGGGTTCTGCATGTATGCAAAAAAATGTGGTGGCTGCGATTATCAGGGGATTTCCTATGAGAAACAGTTGAAAAATAAACAGGAAATGGTAAAAAAGAATGTTGGAAAATTCTGCAAAGTGAATCCGATCATTGGCATGGAGCAGCCCTATCATTACCGCAATAAGGTACATGCTGTTTTTGACATCGTAAGAGGAAATAAAGGTCCGAGACGTTCACACACATTTGGGCGCGGCATGGCACCGGGCACGATCATTTCCGGCGTGTATGCAGCGGGAACACACGATGTGGTAAATATTGATGAATGTCAGATCGAGGATGAGATCGCAGGTGCGATCATCCGGGATATCCGGGGTTTACTCCGTTCGTTTAAGATCAAAACGTATGATGAGGATACCGGATATGGATTATTTCGCCATGTGTTAGTCCGCCGTGGATTTTTCAGCGGGGAAGTGATGGTGGTTTTAGTGCTCGGTTCGCCGATCCTTCCGTCCAAAAATAATTTTGTGAAGGCATTGCGCAAGCTGCACCCGGAGATCACGACAATCGTGATTAACGTAAATGACAAGAAAACCAGCATGGTTTTGGGTGAGAAAGAGACCGTGCTTTACGGAAAAGGTTATATCGAAGATACGCTCTGCGGCTGTACGTTCCGGATTTCCCCAAAATCATTTTATCAGGTCAATCCAATCCAGACGGAAATTTTGTACCGCAAGGCAATTTCCTATGCAAAACTTACCGGAAAAGAGCGCGTGGTGGATGCGTATTGCGGCATCGGTACGATTGGTCTGATCGCCGCCTCCAAGGCAAAAGAGGTCATCAGTGTGGAACTCAATCAGGATGCGGTAAAGGATGCCATTATCAATGCAAAACGGAACCAGATCAAAAATGTTCGTTTCTATCATGCGGATGCAGGAGAATTTATGGTAGATATGGCGAAGCAGGGAGAAAAGGTGGACGTTGTGTTTATGGATCCGCCAAGAGCCGGAAGTGACGAGGCGTTCTTAAATTCCGTGTTAAAACTGGCACCGGAACGGATCGTGTATGTCTCCTGCAATCCTGAGACGCTGGCACGGGATCTTAAGTATCTGACGAGGCGGGAGTATGAGGCGGTGGAGTGCCAGCCTGTTGATATGTTCCCATGGACCGGGCATGTTGAGACGGTATGTCTTTTGTCAAAACTCCATGAAGCGAAGCATCATGTGAATGTGAGACTGGATATGGATGAACTGGATTTGACATCTGCTGAGAGCAAAGCCACCTATGAGGAAATCAAGTTATATGTGGCAGAACATAATGATGGGATGAAGGTGTCTAATCTGTATATTGCACAGGTGAAAGCTAAGTATGGAATCATAGAGCGTGAGAATTATAACAAAGCAAAGTCCGATGATGCTTGGCGACCGCAGTGTCCTAAGGAGAAGGAAGAGGCAATTGAGGCGGCATTGAAGTATTTTCAGATGATATAGTATATAAACTGAAATATATGTGGATATATGATAAAGTATAGATGTAGGCTTGGAGGAAATATAATGAACAATCCATATAAGATTGCAGGCAACATACTTTCCGGAACATCAACTTTTCATGATGATTTTAGCAGTATTGATTTGTATGGTGCAGCGGTGCAAAAGAAAAATGAAAACGCTATATGTTCAACGTTTCATCTTGAAAATGAAAGCGGTATAGGAAATATTTCTGTATATCAGGCTTTTCCGGGTGTGGAGCTGGTTTATAATGATATGCATATGGAATATTGTAATAAGACGCAGAACCCAAGAGAGGGTGTGCTGGAAATCAATTATTGCAGGGAAGGTCGCTGTGAATGCGCTTTTGGAGAACAAAGTTACTGCTATATGGCAGCGAATAATTTATCCATTTGTTCTTTGCAGGGAAAATCACATACATCATCTTTTCCTACGTCACATTATCATGGAATAACGGTTACGATTGATTATCATGGAATCACAGATGAGATGAAAAGAGTTTTAGAACTTCTGTCTGTTGATCTTACACGAATTATGGAATTTGCAGAGAAGCAGGATTTCTACATGGTTCGGGCAAATGAAACCGTTCAGCATATATTTTCGGAACTGTATACTGTTCAGGATCATATTAAGTTAAGCTATATCAGGATAAAACTTTTGGAATTTTTCCTTATTTTGACGGAAATGGAATTTGATTCCTACAAGACGAATTATGCTTATTATTCAAAAGTACAACGAGATTGCATCCGTCAGATTCGCGAGTTTATCGTGGAAAATATCACAGAACATTACACCATCGAAGAACTGTCAGAGCGTTTTGAAATATCACCGACTGCGATGAAACGATGTTTTAAAGGGATATATGGAGCACCGATTTACGCTTATTTGCGTACCTATCGATTGCAGATCGCAGAGAAATTATTGCGGGAAGGAAAATCGTCTGTCGGTGAGATTGCAACCGAAATAGGTTATACAAACCCGAACAAATTCACATCGGCATTCCGAGCAGAATATGGGATGTCACCGACTGAATATAAAAAGAATGTCCAAATGGGTAGAAAATAGTCTGTATGGTCATTGAGTTTCAAACTTGAGTTAGATAAAATGTGCATTGGTTAGAAAACACTAACTAATGCATTTTTTATTTAGGAGGAATTACAATGAGAAAGAAAAAATTAACAAGCTTGTTTCTGACACTTGCACTGTCATTTTCTTTACTGGCAGGTTGTGGAAATACAGAAAATAGCCAATCTGAAATTCAGCAGTCTACAAGTACTGTAGTCGAGGAGCAGACCACTAGCGTAGCTACAGAACAAGAAAGTGAAACAGAAGATGGTAAGGCTGATGCCGAGCAGCTTTTGCGTAACTTAAAGGGTACATATCAGGAGTTATGGCCAGTTATTTTGTCTGATGAATACAAACAGTTATGGCTGGATGACAGTGCGGCAATCGTTGGTGGCGATAATGCCGAGGCAGCTTTTGAAAAAATGTCTTCAATGGTAACCGGAACGGTCACAGGTGAAGATGCTGTAGAAGCATACAAGGATGGCAATATGGCATATGATTGTGAGTTCTTACAGAATGTAAAACAATTTACCTTTGACGGAACAACAATTTCCGGTGAGGACGAGAGCGGCAATGAAGTGTTCAGTCATTCTTATCATTATGTAGGAATGGAAGAAATTCGAGGTCTTTATATCTACGAAAGCGATGATGCAGATTCAGGCGAATTTACATATTTTTGCATAGCACCTGATACGATGGATACGACCTGGCATATTGAATTTAGATATGGTAGTGATCTGGATGCATTAGGACAATATGATGCAGGTAATTATGCATACTGGCTTGCATCCGGTATTTCTGTGGACTGTACACAGGAAGATATTGAAAACTGCATACAGCTTTTCTGCACAGAGAATCTGTCTGAATCAAATTAATTATGATAAGCCGACAAGAGAATTACAATTACTTGTCGGCTTTTTAGGAGGATATAAGGACATGAATAATAAAAAAAATGCCGAGCTATCCAGAATGTTTGAATTTGCGGGGAACCGTCACTGGCTGACAATTGCAGGATGTATTTTATCCGGATTATCTACGGTGCTTTCGATGCTTCCCTTTGTATGCATCTGGTTTGTTATTCGGGATATTTTACAGGCAATGATACAGGGAGATATTTCACTTGCATCAGAAAGCGGACATTATGCTTGGCTTGCAGTAGCATTTTCACTGCTCAGTATTTTGTTGTATTTTCTGGCATTATGCTGTTCCCATTTAGCAGCGTTTCGTACAGCGACCAACATGAAAAAAGAGGCAATGCATCATATTGTTACTCTGCCACTTGGATATTTCAGCCAGAATGCCAGTGGCAGACTTAGAAAAATCATTGATGATAATGCCGGACTCACAGAAGGTTTTCTGGCACATCAGTTACCTGATCTGACAAGTGCAGTCGTTATGCCAGTTGCCGTTATCATATTGTTGTTTTTATTTGATTGGAGACTGGGAATTTGCTGTCTGGTTCCGCTTGTTATCAGTGTATTCTTCTTAAAGAAGATGATGGGTGGAGACAATGCTGATTTTATGTCGGGGTACATGACGGCACTGGAAACTATGAATAAGGAAGCAGTAGAATTTGTTCGCGGAATTCCGGTTGTAAAAGTATTTCAGCAGTCCGTTTATTCTTTCAAAAACTTTCATGCAGCGATTGAAGAATATAAGAAATATGCCAGTGGATATGCAATCTGCTGTCGTATTCCGCTGACAGGATTTAATGTCACATTAAATGGAACATTTATTTTACTGATTCCTGCAGCGATGATGATTCTGGCAGGAGCAAGTGGACAGGCGGATAGTCAGAAGCTGTTTTTGGACTTTTTATTTTACAGTTTATTTACACCAATATGCACCACAATGATGAACCGTATCATGTTTGCTAGTGAGCAGTTAATGGCAGCCAAAAGTGCGGTAAGCAGAATTGAAGCTGTTTTGCAGGAAAAACCTTTAAAAGAGCCAGACTCTCCTGAGAAACCAAAGGATGCTTCGGTAGTATTTTCGGATGTCTGCTTTACCTATCCGGGAGCGGATAAAAAAGCACTTGATCATGTAAGCTTTGAAGTACCGGCCGGTAAAACCATTGCGCTTGTCGGTGCTTCGGGCAGTGGAAAAACGACAGCAGCCAGCCTGATTCCTCGTTTTTATGACGTCCAGGAAGGTTCGGTTTGTGTGGGCGGTGTTAATGTAAAAAACATTGCCAAGGATGATCTGATGAAGCAGATTGCATTTGTGTTCCAGAATACCCGTCTTTTCAATGATACATTACTAGAAAATATCCGGGCTGCGAGACCTGAGGCTGCAAGAGAAGAAGTTATGAAAGCTGCAGAAGCGGCACAGTGCAAAGACATTATTGACAGACTTCCAAATGGTCTTGATACAATGGTTGGAAATGGCGGAACATATTTGTCCGGTGGAGAAAATCAGCGTATTGCATTAGCACGTGCGATTTTAAAAGATGCACCGATCATTGTGCTTGATGAAGCGACTGCATTTGCAGATGCAGAGAACGAACATCAGATTCAGCTTGCTTTTGAAGGACTGACGCGTGGAAAAACAGTTCTCATGATTGCACATCGTCTGTCTACTGTTCGGGATGCCGATGAAATTCTGGTGTTTGATAATGGAAAAATAGCAGAACATGGCAGCCATAATGAACTTTTGAAGCAGAATGGTGTTTATGCATCTATGTGGAAGGAGTATCAGACACAGATTACATGGAAGGTTGGAAAAGCGCACGGAAAGGAGGAAGACCATGATTAGCAGATTACAGAAAAAATATGCATTAAGTGAGCAGGGGGCAAAAGATCTGTTCCAGGCAATTGTCTACTCAGTACTTGCTAACATCAGTTTAATGCTTCCGGTTGCTTTACTTGCAATCGTTTTAGATGGTATGCTCCCTGTGGCACTGGGGACAGAAGATAAAATGTCCGGGATCATATGGTATACAATAGCCGGGATTATTATTTTGGCAGTTATTTTTATCTTTCATTATCAACAATATACTAAAGCATATATCGGCACTTATGATGAAAGTGAGCGCAGACGTATTACACTTGCAGAGAAGATGAGAACTCTACCACTTTCCTTTTTCCATGAGCGTGATATTTCAGATTTGACAAGTACGATTATGGGAGACTGTGCAGGTTTTGAGCATGCTTTTTCCCATACAGTGCCACAGTTTTTCGGAGCACTGATTTCTACAGGGATTGTATGTGTTGTACTTCTTATCATGAACTGGAAAATGGGGCTTGCTCTTTTGTGGGTAGCACCTGTAGCATTTGCGATTGTCATTTTATCCCGAAAATGGCAGGAAAAACTTGGGAAAAAATATATGAATGCAAGACTTACTTTGTCCGAGGGCATTCAGGAATGTCTGGAAACCGTGCAGGATATCAAGGCATGTAATCAGGAACGTTCTTATATGGAGAAGCTGGATGCCAAAATGGATGCAGCGGAAAAAGCACAGATTTCCAGTGAGATGGTAAGTGCAAGTCTGGTTACAACCGGTCAGATGATACTGCGACTTGGACTTGCAACAGTTATTGTTGTAGGAAGTTCATTGATTTTAAAGGAGCAGATCAGCTTATTTACCTATATTCTGTATCTGATTGCTGCTTCGCGTTTGTATGATCCGCTTTCCGGGGCTATGGCGAATATGGCAGAACTTTTTGGTGTGAATTTACAGGTAAACCGTTTAAAAGAAATACAGGAATATCCGTTGGAAAGCGGACAGACCGAATATCGTACCAATGGTTACGATATCACCTTTGATCATGTAAAATTTTCTTATGAAGCAGGAAAAGTAGTTTTGAAAGATGTATCATTTACAGCGAAACAGGGACAGGTAACCGCATTGGTCGGACCGTCAGGAGGTGGAAAGAGTACAGTAGCTAAACTGGCAGCAAAATTCTATGGACTTGATAGTGGTAAAATCACGTTGGGTGGCATAGATATTGCAGAAATTGATCCGGTAGCATTGATGAAAGATTTTTCAATTGTTTTTCAGGATGTTGTGCTTTTTAACAATACCGTTATGGAAAATATCCGTATCGGGCGAAAAGGGGCAAGTGATGAGGAAGTCATAGCTGCTGCAAAGGCGGCAAAGTGTCATGAATTTATTGAAAAACTGCCACAGGGTTATCAGACAGTAATTGGAGAAAATGGCTCAACACTATCCGGAGGAGAATGTCAGAGACTTTCTATTGCCAGGGCTTTATTAAAAGATGCGCCTGTGATTTTGCTGGATGAGGCAACCGCTTCATTGGATGTAGATAATGAAACACAGATTCAGGAAGTAATCTCAAAACTTGTAAGCGGAAAGACAGTTCTGGTGATTGCTCACAGAATGAGAACAATAGAAGCGGCAGATCAGATAGTAGTGTTGGATAAAGGTGTTGTGGCAGAATCCGGAAATCATGATACACTTATGAATCAGAATGGGTTGTATCGAAAATTGGTTGATTTACAGACAGAAGCGGCAAACTGGAAGTTAGTATAAAGAAGTGCATAAAACATTAAAAAATATACTAAGTTTATTGCAAATGAAACTTGACAGAATCGAACAAATATTCTGTATTAACAGCAGAGATTTTATACCCAAAAGCAGAAAATACGAATGCACAAATAGAGCTCAAACCCTTGTGGTTTGGGCTTTTTCCAATTTTGTGGTAAATTTGAGAACGACTATTTCTCAAAAGTCAATTATCATTTTGTGATGGGAAATGAACAGAATTTTTCACCAAATTGTTTGTGCAATACTAACAAATTTTTGAGCGTATATAGTCTTGCAAAAGTAACATCATGGCAATCGAGTAACATCGGTTGCTTTTTTGTTGCCTATTTTTAGAAAGTTACCAATTGCCCCGATAGAGTGATTTCTAAAAAACAAAGTAAAAAGAATGGAGGAAATGCAAAGTGAAAGAGTATTCAAAAGGTATTTATGTGAAATTTAAACCGGAGGAGGTGGAAATACTGCATGATCGGATGAAGAAAGCCGGAGTTCAAAATATGAGTGCGTATATCAGGAAGATGGCATTAAACGGATATGTAATATTCCCTGAATGGCCTGATTTGAACCGAGTAATATCTTTGCATTCAAGGATTAGTAATAATCTCAATCAGTATGCCAGGAAAGCAAATGAAACAGGGAAAATGTATGAAGAGGATATTACAGAAATAAAAAAGATGCATAATGAGCAAACAGAACTTCTAAAAGAGGCACTTGAAGCAGTTATTCATCTATATGAGGAAGATTCAAAGAAGAGAAAGTGAAGCGATAGAAAGCGTTAGCGTGGCTCTGCGGTTTATCCGCAGTTCAAGGGGATTGGGGCAGTTTCCCCAACAAGCAAAAATGCGCCGGGTATATACCGGGGCACTGCTTGCCAATTTACAAAAAAGAAAGAGAGGATTTTGTTTATGAGAGATTTAGAAAAAGAACAATTGGTAGGAAGAAACGGAATGGGAAATCTATGTACTAAGCCGACGTTTAATTACTGTACCGGTGAAGAGCAGTTTACTTTCTTCAAGTTACCAAAATGTCTATTAGATGATGCATGCTTTTTGGGGCTGTCAATAGATGCAAAACTTTTATATGCAATCTTTTTAGATAGGGTTTCATTATCTATAAAAAATGGATGGGTGGATGAAAACGGAAGAGTATTTATCTATTATTCTGTAATAAATATTTGTGAGATATTGGATTGTGGAACACAAAAAGCCTGCAAGTTATTGGATGAACTGGAGGAGTTCGGAGCACTTGAACGTAAGCGACAGGGACTTGGAAAACCTAACAAGCTTTATCTGAAGAAAGTGTTTTGAAAGATATCCACATAAGAAAAAATCAAAGCGCTTAGGACGTAAAAATCACAGTCAGGAATTTTGATTTTTACGATTACAGAGTTTTTATTCCTACAGGTCTGGAACCGAAAAAATCAAAATCTAATAAGACTAATATTAACAATACTAATTTTAATAATATCTATCTTATCCTATCTGAACGAAGGAACAGTGTCTAGGATGGGATATGATGGATAGCAATAACAGAAAGGATTTCAATTATGGTTAAAAATAAAGTGGTTATAAAAGAAAGAGATGCGTGGAGTGATTTTGCCAATTTTATTGGAGAAATGGTAGCAAAATATGCAGAAGTGATGGGATTGGATCAATTACCGGATCCGGATTATTATCTTTGTATGAAACGGATGAAGCAGCTGTATATAGATTTCTATAATGTGGAGAATATAGAAAAATTTAGAAGCATTATCATTCCTATTGAAAGAGATGCTGTGGCATGATAGAATAACCGTATAAGCGGAATGAAAAATCAATAAATACGGATATATAATATGACGGAGGAACATACATGATTATCAGCGAAAGAATTTTCTACATAATGGAGCAGAAAAACATGAGCCAGCTAGAATTGTCGAGAAGAACCGGGATTGCAACAAGTAACATTAGTGATTGGAAAAAGAAAAAGACAAATCCAAAAGCAGATTGCCTGTTATCCATATGTGATGCATTGGATATTACACCGGAACAGCTTTTAACAGGAAAAGGAATTGATCCAGAATATAAGGACACAGATATGGATTATGAAGTCACCAGGTCGGATATTAAGATTTTGAAGCAGATTCATAGCCTTGGAGACGAACAGTATAAAAGATTGATGGCATATATGAAGGCATTGCAGAAACTGGAGCAGATGGAAAGCATTGTGGAGGAATAGTATGTGAAGTCGCAATTGACTGAGTTCTTTGAGCGAGGGATGCTTCTTGTCCGAAGGGTAAGAAGATGGAATATACAAGGAATGCTAATAACAAGGGATTGTGATTTCATAGCAACAGAATAGGAATCAGCAATTTATAGAAATTGTAATCGATTGGTTGGGAGGAAGAATGGAAGGAACAAAAGAATTGATTACTACAGATGCTATTCGGAGTAAGGTGTACATACTTCGTGGACAGCAAGTAATGTTGGATCAGGATTTAGCAGAAATTTATGGTTATCAAGTTAAAAATTTAAAGCAACAAGTAAAACGTAATTTGACAAGATTTCCAGAAGATTTTATGTTTCAACTAACTAAAGAAGAAGTGGAATTGGTGAAATCACAATTTGTGACTTCACGGAATATAAATTATTTTGAAGGGCAAGAAGGAGGTCGTAGAAAACTACCATACGCATTTACAGAACAAGGAATTTATATGCTTGCGACAGTTCTTCGTGGAGAATTGGCAGAACAGCAGAGTATATTTATAATGCGCACTTTTAGGGAGATGCGTCACTATATTAGTCAAAATCAACAGTTTGTTACTAGAAATGAAATGGAACTTTTAACAGCGAAGGTTGGAACGATAACTGAGAGACAGGATCGAATGGAGAAAAAGGTAGAGTTCATTCAAAAAGATGTGACCATTTTAGCAGATAACTTTATTACTGATAAAGATAAAAAGGATTTTGTTATTTATAAAGGTCAGAAATTAGAAGCTGACATTGCTTACATAGAAATCTATTAACAGGCAAAGAAATCAATCTATGTTGTGGATGATTATATGAATGCAAAATCATTACAACACCTTTCACAGAAAGCCGATGGCGTGGAAGTTGTTTTATTCACAGAGAATGGAAAAGGTGGGAGAGGATTTCTTACGAACTCTTTAGTGACGGATTTTCAAAATGAATATCCACCGATTCGGATTAAGCCGAATCCTGATTGTCACGACAGATTGATTGTACTTGATTATGGTGAAGAAACAGAGAAGGTATATCATTGTGGAGCATCCAGCAAGGATGCAGGGAAGAAACTTTGTGCCATCAATCAGATTACAGAGACAGCAATCATTCATCCGGTAATAGACAGATTACTTTCATTGCCAGATAAACAGATATAATTAGTGGTCATGCTTTGATCGAAAAAATGATATTATGAGGTGGTAAGAATGTCTAAAGAAAAGATAAAAGTGTATCTTTACACCCGTGTTTCTACAACCATGCAGATAGACGGCTATTCTCTAGATGCACAGAAAACAAAAATGAAAGCCTTTTGTGATTATAATGAGTATGAAATTGCCGGTGAGTATGAGGATGCAGGAAAATCCGGTAAGTCTATAGAAGGAAGAATTGCCTTTAATCAGATGATGGACGATATCAAATCAGGAAAAGATGAAGTGTCTTATGTTCTTGTATTTAAGCTTTCTAGATTTGGAAGAAATGCGGCAGATGTTCTTGCAACATTACAAGTGATGCAGGACTTTGGGGTGAATTTGATTTGTGTAGAGGATGGAATAGATTCATCGAAAGATTCCGGAAAACTTATGATATCTGTTCTGTCAGCAGTGGCAGAGATTGAACGTGAGAATATTCGTGTTCAGACAATGGAAGGCAGGATGCAGAAAGCCAGGGAAGGTAAATGGAATGGTGGTTTTGCACCATATGGATATACTCTCATTGATGGAAAGTTGGTAGTGAATGAGGAAGAGGCAGTGGCTATCAGAACGATATTTGACCAATATGTAAATACAGATCTGGGAGCGAATGGAATTGCTAAGTATTTAGAAAATCATGGAATTCATAAGATTGCCAGGCAGAATGGCAAAAATCCATTATTTGATGCTGCTCTTATCAGAAGGATTATACAGAATCCGGTTTATAGCGGTAAAATCTCCTATGGCAGAAGACGGACAGAAAAGGTTCATGGTACAAGGAACGAGTACAGGCAGGTTAAGAAAGACGATTATCTGTTGGTAGATGGTTTACATGAAGCTCTTGTATCGGAAGAAGTATGGGAGCAGGCACAGGTCAAGGTGGCGGCACAGGCTAAAAAGTATGAAAAGGTCAATCGTGACAAGAAAGAAAAGATTCATCTTTTATCTGGAATTCTGAAATGTCCTGTCTGCGGTGCAGGAATGTATGGCAACAAGGCCATTAAGAAGCGCAAAGATGGAAGCAACTATAAGGACTTTTATTATTATGGCTGTAAACACCGGAATATGACCAGAGGTCATAAATGCGATTATAAAAAACAGGTGCATGAGGAAATGCTGGATGCTTCTGTTACAGAGGTGATCAGTAAACTGGTTAGCAATTCTAAATTTTCGGATTTAATATGCAGCAAGATAAATATGGAAGTAGACACAAGTGCATTAGATCAGGAAATAGCAAATTACGAAAAACAATTAAGACAACTATATCATAATAAAGATGCTATCTTGTCAGATATGGATTCTCTTGATTATGAGGATAAACATTATCAGCGAAGAAAAACAGATTTGGAGAACCGCTTGTACAAAACTTATGATAAAATAGATGATGCAGAGGAAATGCTGGTATCTGCAAAGGCTAAGAAACGCTCTCTGCTGGCAGATAAGATTACAGGGGATAACATTTACAAGGCACTCGTGTTCTTTGATAAATTGTATGCTCAAATGAACGAAGCAGAGAAACGGGAGTTCCTGTCGCAGTTAGTGGATAATGTGCAGATTTACGAAGAACGCAAAGAGAATGGTCAGTGGCTGAAATCCATAGAATTTAAGTTGCCGATTATAGAAAAAGAGTTTACACTAAGTTTGGACAATGATACACAAAATGAGACGGTTGTATTGATGTCAAGAAGGAATAAATAAACAACTGAAAAGTGTTGAAATCAATAGGTTTTGAGTTTTACTCAAAAATGCAGAATTATGAGAAGGCAGTTTCTCCTTGATTTTACAATAGTTCTATACCCTCAATTTATATAGGGTGGAGTTCAGAAACTACTTTTTGACCCGTTGAGTGAATAGAACTATTGTCAGTTAGGTATTACAATATACTGCAATAAAATGAATGAGGTGATTGCTATAATGAATGAGTATTTTCTGATAAAACAACGTAATATGGAGGAAGAACTAGCTTGTGTTGATGAGGCAGCTCCTATATGGAAGTATTATCATCAGGAAGAAGATGCGATAATGGACATTTGTATGGAAAATTTCATTACATGTTTTCTACAGGGAAAATCGTTGGTGATAGAAACCCCTGTCAGTACTTGGAAGATAATCACTAACGGACGGAAGAAATCCATGTTTCTTTATCATCGCAATGAAATGGAAACAGATGTGATTGACGATCCTAACGCTCTGGTTCCGAATTATCATTCGCAGTCATGCAGACGGAACACTATTGTTGAATACCTTGAGTATATAATTGCGCATGATTTTTACAGGGAGAAAAATCCTGTATATAAAATATTCAGTTAAAAATAAACCTAATTCTCAAAAGGGAACTAAACGACATAAGAAAGAGATGAAGAAAGCGAAAGGTCGAGAAAAAAGATATGAGACAAAACGTGTGATGGACTTGATTGTGTCAATTACTCACTGCTGAAGTAAAGTCGTATTTATTCCAACAGCTTCGTTGCGTGTAGGTTACACCGGTATGTTGGATCGGCTCGAAAACTGTTAAAAAATTCTGTTGACTAAAGTACATAAATAAAAGTATGAATAAACATGAAATAATGGATTTATAGGTTGATAGACAAGAGTATTGAGACTTGGTCTATTATACATATATAATAAAAAGAATATAAGTGGTTCAGTTCTTGCCAAAAGGATAGGTCAGCTCTATAAAATTTTAGTGAGAATTTAAAGCGAGATACTGTGACTCTTGAGGAGTCGAAACAGATAGCTGATGTGTTTGATATTACTTTTGAACAGTCATTTATCTTTTCGGACAGAAAGCAGATATAAACGAATAATGAATAAGTGATGAGTAGTATGGATACAGTAGATTTGATTATGAAATTATCAACATTTTTCAAAAAGCATAAAGAATGCAATTCTAGGAGAATTTAACTATGAAGATAGCAGTTGTACAGGCAAGTTCACAAGCATCAAAAAATGAGATGCTTTATACATATACAAAGAAATATGCTAAAGATGCAGAAGTTATTAATTTGGGATGTTTTGTAGATGAAGACGAAAATTTTACTTATGTTGAGATTGCGTTGCTGATTGGAATGCTGATAAATAGTCATACAGTTGATTTTGTTGTGACTGGATGTTCTTCAGGACAAGGGATGATGCTTGCATGTAATAGCATGCCTGGTGTTTTATGTGGGTATGCTCCTACAGCGAAAGATGCATTTTTATTTGCACAGATCAATAACGGAAATGCAGTATCTTTACCTCTTGGAGAAGAGTATACATATACGGGTGAAGAGAATTTAGAAAAAACAATTCAAGCATTATTTTCAGAACCATTTGGTGGTGGATATCCTAAAAGTGAAGCAAAGAGAAAAATTGCGGATGCTAAAAAACTAAAAGAAATGAAATCAAAATCACAAATTGATTTTGAAGTGTTTCTAAATAAATTAGAGCAAGATATGATTAAGAAAGTAAAACATAAAATACTTACACAATAGATTTATCTTGATAAATGACTAGTGTACTGGCATATTGATTTTTAGCATTACAACAACTTCCTATTCGGAAGCTGTTGTAAACCTAGGATACAATGAACTCAACTTCACTTTTGCTGCGACTGTATTACGCTCGACTTCCAACGCAGCTAACTCTTCACGAAGTTTTGCAATGTTTTCAATCCTTCGTGACAAACA